>ENA-OQCN01000572-OQCN01000572.1-human-gut-metagenome-genome-assembly--contig:-NODE-572-length-19686-cov-5.464032_pt1 | contig 19686 bp, 18 predicted proteins | sample MGYA00242497_ERZ504576 | MGnify/ENA primary metagenome ERZ504576 (study PRJEB26092, sample SAMD00036296) | human gut metagenome | host: Homo sapiens | study: EMG produced TPA metagenomics assembly of... | reverse complement strand
AAGGAAAGAAGAGAATGCGTCAGGTTGGTAACGTAGAGATTCCACAGAAAGCATTTATGAGTGTATTAAAATTAGACGAAGATTAAGCTATTGTGACAGTAATGTAATAAAGAAAAGTAATAAAAATAGATCAAAATAGGTCAGTGTGTGGGAAGGTAGTAAAACAAATGAAGAAGGATTTGGGACTGTATCTTCATGTACCGTTTTGCGTAAAAAAATGCAATTACTGTGATTTTTTATCGAAAGAGGCGACAGAAGAAGAAAAAGAGGCGTACGTAGATGCGCTGATAAAAGAAATAAAAAGCTATAAGAAATTTGCGGGGAATTACAAAGTATCAACAGTTTTTGTGGGTGGGGGAACTCCGTCCTGCTTAAGAGCGGAACAGACAAAACGTATCTTTGATGCACTTTATGAAATCTTTGAATTTGTTAAACATCCGGAGATTACAACAGAGATGAATCCGGGGACGGTTGACAGAGAAAAACTTGAAGTTTATAAGGCATGTGGAATCAATCGTTTAAGCATCGGCATGCAGTCGGTAAAAGATGAGAATTTGAAAGTGCTTGGACGGATTCACAATTTTGAACAGCTTCTGGAAGCTTATCAGTTGTCAAGAGAAGCCGGATTTACAAATATTAATCTGGATTTGATGTCCTCTTTGCCTTCTCAGACCAAAGAGGAATGGGAAGAAGAACTGCAAAAAACAGTGGAATTAAATCCGGAACACATTTCTGCGTATCAGCTTATCATAGAAGAGGGCACACCTTTTTATGAAAAATATGATGCACATCCGGAACTTCTGCCGAATGAAGAGGAAAGCAGAGCAATTTATCAGACAACAAAACGTATCTTAGAAGCAAACGGCTATATGCAGTATGAGATTTCCAACTATGCGAAACCGCAGAAAGAATGTAAACATAATCTGCGTTACTGGGAGCGGGGAGAGTATCTTGGAATCGGGCTTGGATCAGCCTCTCTGATTCAAAATATGCGTATGAACAATACCAGAGAGATGAGTGAATACCTGGAAAAATCCGCAGTGCCAAAAGAGATGCGAAAAGATGTGGAATTTTTAGAGAACCGTCAGCAGATTGAAGAGTTTATGTTTCTGGGACTTCGCAAAACTTATGGTGTTTCGAAAAAAGAATTTCACCGTGCCTTTGGACGGGAACTCGAAGATGTGTATGGACAGACCTTAAAGAAATTTATTGAAGAGGGCATGATAAAAGAGAAAAAAGACCGAATCTTTTTAACGGAAGACGGGGTACTGGTAAGCAATCAGATTTTATCAGAGTTTCTGTTTTAACTGCCTGATTTTTGTTCGGGCTATCTTAAGAAATATTAGAAAAATTTAAGAAAGTTTTAGAAATAAAATCTGGAAAAATAAGGACTTCTGTGGCAAAATAAAAGACGCAGGAGTTGACAGGTATGTTTTGTAATGGGGACAGAGCTACATAAATAAACTCCGAAAGATGATAAGAGCGCATATAAGTTTATGGGAGGCTTTATATTATGAATATTTTATTTTTCCTTACTCCAAAAAGTGATGTTGCTTATATTTATGACAATTACAGTTTAAGACAGGTGCTTGAAAAGATGGAATATCACAAGTATTCCTGTATTCCAGTGATTGGAGTGGACGGAAAATATGTAGGTACAATCACAGAAGGTGATTTGTTATGGGGCTTGAAAGAACGTGGGGCATTTGATTTGAAGAAAGCAGAAGAAGTTCCGATTCGTTCCTTTGAGCGTAGAATGGATTATGCACCGGTTCGGATTGATTCGGATATGGAAGATTTGCTCGATAAAGCACTTCGCCAGAATTTTGTTCCGGTTATAGATGACCAGAAGAATTTTATCGGAATTGTCACAAGACGTGATATTATGATGTATATGGCATCTGCCGGCAGAAAATCAAAGACCGAATCGAAAAAAGTATATATGGAAACAGTAGGTTAATCACTTAAGTCAGGATAAAAATTATAAGAAAAGGACAGTCTAATACAGGCTGTTTTTTTCTTTTACAAAGTTATGAGGAGAGTGTTAAAAGTATAAAAACGTGTCTTGAAAATGATACGAACAAATGTTTGTAAATAAAAAATCCCTGTGCTATAATGATACTGTTGAAGTTAATCAGATCGCAAGAAGGAAATGAGGAAAAATACATTGAGAAATCAGGAACATAAATTTATTAAGATACGTGGAGCAAATGAAAATAATTTAAAAAATTTAAGTGTAGACATTCCAAGAAATGAATTTGTTGTGCTGACCGGTTTAAGTGGTTCAGGAAAGAGTTCTCTGGCGTTTGATACGATTTATGCGGAAGGACAGCGCAGATATATGGAGTCGCTTTCTTCTTATGCAAGACAGTTTTTAGGACAGATGGAAAAGCCGGATGTGGAGAGTATTGAAGGACTGTCTCCGGCGATTTCCATTGATCAAAAGTCAACGAATCGAAATCCCCGTTCTACCGTTGGAACAGTAACCGAAATTTACGATTATTTTCGTTTATTGTATGCAAGGGTGGGGATTCCGCATTGTCCAAAGTGTAAAAAAGAAATCAAAAAACAGACCGTAGACCAGATGGTAGACCAGATTATGGCACTGCCCGAGCGGACGAAATTCCAACTGCTTGCTCCAGTCGTAAGAGGCCGGAAGGGAACACATGCCAAACTGCTGGAACAGGCAAGAAAGAGCGGTTATGTCCGTGTGCTGATTGACGGGAATCTTTATGAATTAAATGAAGAAATCAAATTAGATAAAAATATTAAGCATAATATTGAGATTGTTGTAGACCGTCTGATTGTAAAAGAGGGAATCGAAAAGCGTCTGACCGATTCTATTGAAAATGTGCTTCATCTTGCAGATGGACTGATGGTGGTAGATACCATGGATGGAAACGTAATTAATTTCAGTCAGAGCTTTTCCTGTCCGGATTGTGGAATCAGCATTGATGAAATTGAACCGAGAAGCTTTTCGTTTAATAATCCGTTTGGAGCGTGTCCGGACTGTTTAGGTCTTGGATATAAGATGGAATTTGACGTGGATTTAATGATTCCGGATCAGAGTTTAAGCATTGCCGAGGGTGCAATCGTTGTGCTTGGATGGCAGTCCTGTACGGATAAGGGCAGTTTTACCCGTGCAATTTTAGATGCACTTGCTGAGGAATATCATTTTGATTTGGAAACTCCGTTTCAGGATTATTCGGATGAAATTAAAGACGTGATTCTCAATGGAACAGGTGGAAAGAAAGTGAAAGTTTATTATAAAGGTCAGCGTGGAGAAGGCATTTATGATGTTGCTTTTGAGGGGCTTATCAAAAACGTGGAGCGTCGGTATAGAGAAACCGGTTCAGAGAGTTCCAAACAGGAATATGAAAGTTTCATGCAGATTACACCGTGCAAGACCTGTAAAGGTCAGCGCCTGAAAAAAGAAGCGCTTGCCGTAACAGTCGGAGAGAAAAATATTTCCGAGGTAACGGCACTTTCGATTCGTAATCTTCAGGAATTTTTGGAAAATTTAAAGCTTACAGAGACACAGCAGTTAGTCGGAAATCAGGTGTTAAAAGAAATTCGTGCAAGGGTTGGTTTTCTTGTGAGTGTAGGTTTAGAATATCTGACGCTTTCAAGAGCGACCGGAACACTTTCCGGAGGAGAGGCACAGAGAATTCGTCTGGCAACCCAGATTGGTTCGGGGCTTGTCGGGGTTGCCTATATCCTGGATGAACCGAGTATTGGACTGCACCAGAGAGATAATGACAGGCTGTTATCCGCTTTGAAGCATTTGAGAGATTTAGGAAATACGCTGATTGTGGTCGAACATGATGAAGATACGATGAGGGAAGCCGACTGCATTGTTGATATTGGACCTGGTGCAGGAGAACATGGAGGAGAGCTGGTTGCAATTGGAACTGCAGAAGAAATTATGCAGTGTCCGGAATCAATTACTGGAAAATATTTGAGTGGTGAATTAAAGATTCCGGTTCCAAAGGAGAGAAAACAGCCGACGGGATTTTTGACTGTAAGAGGCGCAGAGGAAAATAATTTAAAAAATATAGATGTCAATTTCCCATTGGGGGTTATGACCTGTGTAACCGGAGTATCAGGTTCTGGAAAGAGTTCGCTTGTCAACGAAATTTTGTATAAGAGTCTTGCAAAAAAATTAAATCGTGCAAGAGTAGTGGCAGGAAAACATAAATGCATCGAAGGAGTGGAACAACTTGATAAGGTCATTGCGATTGACCAGTCCCCAATCGGACGAACTCCAAGGTCAAATCCTGCAACGTATACAGGAGTATTTGACCAGATTCGTGATTTATTTGCGGCAACTGCGGATGCAAAAGCGAGAGGTTATAAGAAAGGTCGTTTCAGCTTTAATGTAAAAGGGGGACGCTGTGAGGCATGTAGTGGAGATGGAATCTTAAAAATTGAGATGCATTTTCTTCCGGACGTTTATGTGCCTTGCGAAGTGTGTCATGGGAAACGTTACAACCGTGAGACTTTGGAAGTCAAATACAAGGGAAAAAGCATTTATGATGTGTTAAATATGACGGTGGAAGAAGCACTGGAATTTTTTGAACATGTACCGTCTATCAAAAGAAAGATTCAGACCCTTTATGATGTAGGACTTTCTTATATCCGCTTAGGACAGCCTTCTACGGAGCTTTCCGGAGGTGAAGCACAGAGAATCAAGCTGGCTTCTGAGTTAAGCAAAAGAAGTACCGGAAAGACGATTTATATCTTAGATGAGCCGACAACCGGACTTCATTTTGCAGACGTGCATAAATTAATCGAAATTTTACAGCGTCTTTGTGAAGGAGGAAATACCGTTGTTGTCATTGAACATAATTTAGATGTCATAAAAACTGCGGATTATCTTATCGATATTGGTCCGGAAGGAGGGGATAACGGGGGAACTGTGGTGGCATTTGGAACACCGGAAGAAGTTGCAGCGAATCCTGTCTCCTATACAGGTCAGTACGTGTCAAAATATTTGAAATGATTGCCTCTTTTCATTTTTCGGTAAGTTCGGTATAATGAAACACACAGCAGTCAGGCTGTGGTCTGCCAGAATCTTAAAATAAGATGAAAATAAAAGGCAGGAAAGGGGTAAAAATATGGGAGCTACAGAGATTGGAATTGACTTGGGCACAGCGAACATTCTGGTATATGTAAAAGGAAAAGGAATCATATTAAAAGAGCCATCCGTTGTTGCTTATGATAAAGATACAAATAAAATACGTGCAGTCGGCGAAGAGGCAAGACAGATGATTGGAAGAACACCGGGGAACATCATGGCGATACGTCCGATGCGTCAGGGTGTGATTTCAGACTATGAAGTAACAGAAAAGATGCTCAAATACTTTATTTCAAAGGCAATGGGAAAAAGAGCGTTTCGAAAACCAAGAGTCAGCATTTGTGTGCCAAGCAGTGTCACAGAAGTAGAAAAAAAAGCAGTAGAAGAGGCAACTTATCGTGCCGGTGCAAGAGACGTTGCAATCATCGAAGAACCGATTGCAGCGGCGATTGGAGCTGGAATTGATATTACAATTCCATTTGGAAATATGATTGTAGATATCGGAGGAGGAACAACAGACGTTGCAGTAATTTCGCTGGGCGGAACGGTAGTTTCAACTTCCATAAAAGTAGCAGGAGATAACTTTGATGAGGCAATTATGCGTTATGTTCGCAAAAACTATAATTTGATTATTGGTGAGCGTACAGCAGAGGCAGCAAAGATAAAGATAGGAACGGTTTATCCGGAAACTCTTCCACATACAATAGAAGTAAAGGGCAGAGATACTGTATCCGGACTTCCAAAAAGTGCAGAGATTTCATCCGAAGAAATCCGTGAGGCACTTGCAGAATGTATCGCTCAGATTATGGAAGTGATTCACAGTGTCCTTGAGAAAACACCGCCGGAACTGGCTGCGGATGTTGCTGAACGTGGAATTGTCTTAACTGGAGGCGGGGCGCTTTTGGGTGGATTCGAAAAATTGATTGAAGAAGAAACAGGAATTAATACAGTTGTTGCAGAAGACCCTGGAATGGTAGTGGCTGTTGGAACAGGACAGTACCTTGATGTAATGAGTAAAGTCGAGGGAAAATAAGAAAGGAAAGCAGATGGAGGAAACCATAGAAGGATACGTTGACCACATTATCTTTCGAAATCAGGATAATGGATATACGGTTATGGTGGTAGTCACAGAGGACGAAGAATTAACTTGTGTCGGCAGTTTTCAGTATATGAACGAGGGAGAAACGATAAAAGCGTTCGGGCATTATACCGAACATCCCTCCTATGGACGGCAGTTTGTAATGAGTTCTTATGAAGTCATTGTTCCACAGGATTCTCAGGCGATGGAGCGGTATTTGGCTTCGGGAGCAGTTAAGGGAATTGGAGCGGCACTGGCAGCAAGAATTGTCCGCAGATTTAAAGAAGACACCCTGCGTATTATGGAGGAAGAACCGGAACGCCTTGCCGAGGTAAAAGGAATCAGTTTGAGAAAAGCGCAGGAGATTTCAGATCAGATAGTGGAAAAATCAGATATGCGAAAAGCATGATGTTTCTTCAGCAGTATGGAATTTCTCTGGCACTTGGAGGAAAAATTTACAAGCAGTATGGACCACAGATGTATCATGTTTTAAAAGAAAATCCATATCAGATGGCAGAAGATGTAGAGGGGATCGGATTTAAGATTGCAGATGAGATTGCAGGAAGAATTGGAATTTTACCGGATTCAGATTATCGAATCCGAAGCGGACTTCTTTACATACTGACGCAGGCATCGGCAGAGGGTCATGTTTATCTTCCAAAGAAGCTTCTTTTAAGAAGGGCATCTGCGCTTTTGTGTGTGGAAGAATCCTACATGGAAAAACATATCATGGATTTGGCAATTGAGCGGAAGGTTGTAATAAAAGAAATTATGCCGGGGGAAGAAGAACAGGAGCAGATTGTGTATGCAAGCCAGTTTTATCAGGTAGAGCTGCATGTGGCACAGATGTTAAAAGAACTGGATTTAAAAGAAGAAATCAATCAGGATAAGTTAAAGCTTCAGTTAGATGAACTTGAATCAGCAGAAGAAATTACGCTGGATGAAAAACAGAGACAAGCAGTAATGCAGGCAGCCTCAAATGGGCTGCTTGTTGTAACAGGTGGACCGGGAACCGGAAAGACAACGACTATTAATGCGATTATCCGGTATTTTGAACAACAGAATGAAGAAATTCTTTTAGCTGCGCCGACGGGAAGGGCGGCAAAGCGAATGGCGGAGACGACGGGGTATGAGGCAAAAACTATTCACCGTCTGTTGGAGCTTTCCGGTATGCCGGAGAATCAGACAAAAAAAGGAATTCATTTTGAAAGAAATGCGCAGAATCCATTAGAAGCCGATGTGATTATTATTGATGAGATGTCGATGGTAGATATTTTTTTAATGCATGCTCTGCTTTCGGCGATTATGCCGGGAACAAGACTGATTTTGGTAGGAGATGTCAATCAGCTTCCAAGCGTGGGCGCAGGGAGCGTGTTGAAAGATATTATTTTGTCCGGTCAGTTTGCCGTGGTAGAATTGACAAAAATTTTCCGTCAGGCTTCCCAGAGTGATATCGTTGTTAATGCGCATAAAATCAATAAGGGAATACCGGTTACACTCGATAATAAGAGCATGGACTTTTTCTTTTTAAAACGTTACGATGCAAACGTGATTATCCGTGTATTGATAGCGCTGATTCAGAATAAACTACCGAAATTTGTAAATGCGACTCCTTATGAAATTCAAGTTCTGACTCCAATGAGAAAAGGACTTTTAGGTGTGGAACGCTTAAATATGGTTTTACAGCAGTATTTAAATCCGCCAGATAATCAGAAAAGAGAAAAAGAGCACAGACAGGGACTGTTTCGTGAAGGCGATAAGGTCATGCAGATTAAAAATAACTATCAGACAGAGTGGGAAATCCGTGGAATCGGGGGCATCCGTATTGAAAAAGGTGTAGGTGTATTTAATGGAGACACCGGAATTATCAGAGAAATCAATCTGTTTGCGGAGACGCTGACGGTCGAATTTGAAGAGAGACGTTTTGTAGAATATCCATTTAGGCAGTTAGATGAACTTGAACTTGCTTATGCAATTACGATACATAAGTCACAAGGTAGTGAATATCCGGCAGTAGTCATTCCGCTTTTGAATGGACCAAAGATGTTAATGAACCGTAACTTATTATATACAGCAGTGACCAGAGCACGAAAATGTGTGACTTTAGTAGGAGATGAAAAAATATTCTGGGAAATGGAAGAAAACCAAATGGAACAAAGCCGTTACACGACACTCGATTTAAGATTAAAGGAAATCGGATTACAGCAGGAATTTTAGATATTCTTTATCCAAGGAGGTGTCCGGTGTGCGGAGAAATCGTAGCACAAAGGGGGCGCAGTATCTGTAAAGACTGCGCCCCAATGTTAAAACCGATAAAAGGAGTTCGATGTTACCGCTGTTCCAGACCACTTTTAGAGGAACGACAGGAATTTTGCTATGACTGTAGTAGAAAAAAACATGTTTATCAACAGGGAATTGCGGTGTTTGGGTATCAAAGTCCGGTGGCGCAGTCCTTTATCAGTTAAAATATCATGCGAGAAAAGAGTATGGAATTTTTTATGGGCATTATGCGGCAGTGTATGCAAAAAAACAAATTCAGGCATGGAAGATTGAGGTACTGATTCCGGTGCCGCTGCATCCGTCCCGTTTGGCAAAACGTGGTTATAACCAGGCAGAGGTGATTGCAAGGGCGATGGGAGAAAAATTAAATCTTCCGGTTGTGACGGATGCAGTAAAACGAGTGGAAAAAACAAAACCGTTAAAGGAATTAAATCCACAGGAGCGCAGAAAAAGTCTTCAGAGGGCATTTATGCCGGCAAAAAATCAGGCGCACTGGAAAAATGTACTGATTATCGATGATATTTATACAACGGGAAGTACGATTGATGCAGTCAGTCGGGTTTTAAAAGAAACACAAAGAGCAGAAGCTATCTATTTTCTGACGATAGCAATCGGTATTGGAAATAATTAGAAAATAATCAGAAAGAAATTGACAAAAAATTTTTCATAGAATATAATGGGGCAAGAATCGGGAGGTAAATCATTTTGTTTCATAAGTCAGCACAGTGAGTACTTTTACAGGAGCTGTGCTTTAGAAAAGAGGAGTAAAAATGAGAAAAAAAACATTGTTTATCGTACTATGTCTGCTTTCAGGAATTCTGACTCTTGGTGGATGTGGAAAGTCAGAAACTGATGATGCCAAAACACAGAAAAGTGAAGCAAAAGAAGAGGATGAATGGGAAGAAACTCCGGTTGCACCAATTGAAAAAGAAGATTTGAAAAAAATCGGAGTTCCGCTGAAGGGGACTGTTGAGATAAAACTGGAAAATAATACTGGAAAGAGTATTACCGGATTTGCAGTTAAGAAAAGTGAAAACAGTGAGTTTGGTGAGAACCTGCTCGAAGATGAGGATGTTTATGTCAAAGGTGAGAAGCGTTATTTTTACTATGACTATAAGCAGGAAAATTCAGAAGAAGAAACGGAGACGATTTCTGCAGATTACGACGGTAATACAGAGGAAGAAACAGACGAAAGTGTACCTGAATATGATATTCAGATTACATACTTAAATGGTACCACCGCAGTTCTTCATAATTTTCCGTTTGATGATATGAAAGAGGGTACATTAGAGTTGGAAGATGAGATTACTTATCTGACTTATACAAGTATCAAGACGAAAAAAGAAGTCGATACAAAAGACGAAGAGCGCAGTATCAGGACAAAAGAAGAAACAGCAGCGGCAGAAGCGCAGAGAAAAGCGAACGAGGCGGCAGCAGCAGAGGCAAAACGTCAGGCAGCGGAGGCGGCAGCAGCAAAACAGCAGGCAGAAGCAGCGGCGGCGGAAGCACAAAAACAGGCGCAGGCAGCAGCAGAGGCACAGAAGCAGGCACAAGAGCAGGCGGTACAACAGCAGCAGGATGCAAACCAGAATCAGAATCAGGATGCAAACCAGAACCAGGACGCAAACCAGAATCAGAATCAGGATGCAAACCAGAATCAGAACCAGGATGCAAACCAGAATCAGAACCAGGATGCAAACCAGAATCAGAATCAGGATGCAAACCAGAATCAGCAGACGCCTGATAATACAACGACAGATAGTAATACAACAACAGAAACTCAGCAATAAGAATCAAAAGAAATGAAATAAAGAAAAAACAGATAAAAGAGACCATTGAAAAGAGAAATGTTACTAAGAACAAAGAGAACAGTAACAAAGAAACAATGGTCTCTTTTGGTATGCGCAGAAAGGGTTGCTTCGTCTGCTTTAAGTATGGTATAATATAAAACGTATGATTAGATTTGCTTTAAGAAAGCAGAGGGAAATTAGATGTTAAATGAACAGAAAATTAAGAAGATGAGAAAGCTGGCCACCTATGAGTCAGGCAAGGGTCGTAAGCAGCTTAGAATCAGTAAGTATTATAGAAGTGATTATATCGGGCTTTCCTTGATTAAGAATTTTTTTCTTACTACAATTGCTTATGGTTTGCTGCTTCTGGTGTATTTCGGAAGCAAAAGTGATTATCTGATGGATAATATCAATCAGATAGACGTGGTTGCACTCGGGGTGAAAGTAATTTTGTTTTATCTGGTTATGATTGCAGGATACAGTATTATTACCTATGTGTATTGTTCTGTAAAGTACAGACAGGCACAGGAGGGGGTAGAGGAGTACTATCAGGAATTAAGCCAGCTTAAAAAGATGTATGACAGAGAAGAAACAAAAGCTGGTAAAGCGGCTAAAAGGAGGAAGGCATAAGGCATGACGAAACTATTACTATGGAAACAAAAAGTGAAAGAATTTTATGGAGAGCATGATTTCTGGATTACGCCTTTATTTAAATTCCTTTTGGCATTTGTTGTATTTTCACAGATTAACGGTTTATTAGGATTTATGAGACAAATCGATAACATTTTTGTTGTTTTGATTTTATCTTTGATTTGTGCAATGTTTTCAATTAATGTGATGACCATATTGGCGTGTCTCCTGATTCTTGGTCATTGTTATGCAGTTGGAATTGAGACGGCAGGATTTGCAGCAGTCTTACTGATTTTATTACTGATTTTATTTCTTCGTTTTACTTCAGAAGATAATGTCGCATTGATTCTTACACCGATTTCTTTTACCCTGCATATTCCGGCAGCAGTACCGGTAGGCTGTGGCATTTTAAGAGGAGCATCAAGCGCAGTACCATCCGGATGTGGGGTAATATTATATTTCTTTATGAAACTGGTAAAAGACAGAGCAACGGTACTTCAGGGAAATGAAACGGAGCCACTGCAGAAATTACAGCTTTTATTAGACGGTGTCTTAAAAAATGAAGAAATGTGGCTGACAGTTGTAGTTTTTGCAGCAGTTGTTGTGATTGTAAGTGTCATCAGCAGAGCGTCTTTTGACTATGCATGGAGAATTGCAATTGTGACAGGTGCAGTTGTTTATATCGTTATCATGGTATTTGGAAGCATGTTCATGAGCGTCAGCACGGAACTTGCAGGGATTATTTTATCTGGTGTAGCTGCAATTATTATTGGATTTGTTATTGAATTCTTTGAACTGGGTGTGGATTATTCAAGAACAGAACTGACTCAGTTTGAAGATGATGAATATATCTATTATGTAAAAGCAGTTCCAAAAGCACTGGTTTCCGAAAGCAAAAAAAGTGTAAAGAAATTTACACCGAATTCTAAGTGGTGGAAGAAGTAAGGCTGGATGAAGTCAGACAAAATAAAGAAACAAAAGCGTATCAGCAGGAAAGTCAGCATCAGGAAATAAAACCAATTCCGGAAGAAAATCTGAGTCAGACCGAAAAAGCACATACACAGGATTTTTCAGCGAAACAGAACACAGCACAGGAAGAATCGGAGGCAGTTCCGGTAGAACGTGTGGCAGAAGAAGATTTTGACTTTGAAAAACAATTAGAGGAGTCTTTAAAAAACTTATAAAAATTTCAGATTAGAGAAAAGAACTATAAGGGGGTGAGACTGTGGGAGATTTTTTATTATCCGTAACAAGTTACTTAACAGGTATCCGATTACCGTATTTTACGTGGAGTGATATTGTTGAAATTCTGTTGATTGCTTTCTTTGTATATGAGTTTATGTTATGGATTCGTAATACCAGAGCATATTCGCTTTTAAAAGGAATCTTAATTGTGCTTGCATTTATTTTCATTGCATTTTTATTGAAGATGAATACAATTTTATGGCTGGTTACCAACATGGCAGGATATGCAATTACGGCCGTATTGATTATTTTTCAGCCAGAGCTTAGAAAGGCACTTGAAGAACTGGGACATAAAAAAATCGTAAGCAGTATCATTCCATTTGATTCAGGAAACAAAGAAGAAGACGGATATTTTTCTGATAAAACAATTAACGAAATTGTTCGTGCAAGTTTTGAAATGGGAGCAGTCAAAACAGGAGCTTTGATTGTAATAGAAGAAGAAACCATTTTAAATGAATATGCGAGAACCGGAATTTATCTGGATTCTTTAGTAAGCAGTCAGCTTTTGATTAATATTTTTGAACATAATACACCGCTTCACGACGGAGCAATTGTCATTCGGGGAGACAGAATTGTGGCAGCGACCTGTTATCTCCCTCTTTCTGATAACATGGCACTGAATAAGAATCTTGGAACAAGACATCGTGCAGGAGTCGGAATCAGTGAGGTCAGCGATTCTTTTACAATTATTGTATCAGAAGAGACCGGAAATGTATCAGTTGCAAAACAGGGCAAACTGGATGTTGCATTGACAAAGGATGAGTTAAAAGAACGTCTGAAGAAAGAGCAGAATGCGACACCGGAGAATGCAAAACGGAAAAAAATAATATGGAAGGGATGGGGAAAGAATGAGAAAAAATCTGATGAATAAATTTACTCTTAGAATTCTTTCGCTGTTTATTGCCATATTTATTTGGCTTCTGGTTGTTAATATTGAGGATCCTGTAAGGACAATTACAATTACCGATGTACCGGTTACATTTGCAAACGAATCTTATATTGAAAGCATGAATAAAGTGGCGCTTATGGAAGATGGGAAAGATACTGTGGATGTCAAGGTGACAGGTGCAAGTTCGATTATGAAAAAAATCAGCAGGGACAATATTTCAGCGGTAGCGGATTTAACCCAGATTGTAGATCTGGAGTCTGATCCGATTATGGTTCCGGTCTATGTCAGCTATTCCGGTATTGAAGAGCACAACATAGAAGCAAGACCAAGAAATATTCCGATTACAATTGAAAACAGAGTCAGTCAGGAATATACAATTGCAGTGAATACAGGCGATACGAAACCGGAAAAAGGATATGAAGTCGGAAAAACGGAAACAAATCCAGACCGTGTGACAATCATCGGACCAGAATCGATTATGAATAAGATTGGAAATGTCGTGGCTCAGGTAGATGTCAGTGGAATGTCAAAGGATGATACCAGACAGTCTGAGATTAAAGTTTATGACAAAAACCTCGAAGAACTTTCTGAAAAGCAGATGTCGTATCTGAAGTTTGATATACAGTCTACAACAATAGATGTAAATGTTGAATTATGGAAAGTGAAACAGGATGTTCCGGTGGAAGTGAAATATTCCGGAACGGTAAAAGCGGGATATTATGTATTCCAGGTTTCTTCTACGCCGAATACCATCAGTATTGCAGGAACGCAGGAAGCCTTAAAACAGTTTGAAGAGGATGGAGATAAACTGGTAATTCCAGCATCACTGGTTAATATCAGTGGAAAATCTTCGGATTATGAAGTAAAAGTAAATCTCGAAGATTTGCTTCCGGAAGATATTGAACTTGCGACAGATATCAGTGAGACAGCCTTGTGACAGTGAAGATTCTTCCGTTAAATAGTAAAGAGTATGAAATTCCGGTAAACAGTATCACAGTAAATAATAAGCCATCCGATACGGATTTGGTTTTTGACAGAGAGAAAATAACAGTAAGAATTCTGGGAACGGAAGAAGCACTTGAAAATCTGAAAGAAGCGCAGATTGCGTTAAGTATTGATTTAAAATCTTACGGTGTCGGAGAATATGAAGTTCCGGTACAGATTACACTTCCGGATGGATATACCTCTCTGGATACGGTGAAAGTAAAATTAAAACTGGTGAAAGCCGCAGAAATTACGACGGGATAGTGGACTTTGAACACAGATTTACAATAACAGAAGCAGGGAGTGAGAAACATGGTAAGCCAGAAAGTAAAAGTAAATAATTTGATTGGTCTGCACTTAAGACCGGCAGGAAAGCTTTGTAATGAGGCAATGAAATATAAGTGTCTGATTACCTTTCATTATAAAGACGTGACAGCAAATGCAAAGAGTGTGCTGAGCGTACTTGGTGCCTGCGTAAGAGGTGGAGCGGTCATTGAACTGGTATGTGAGGGAGAGGACGAACAGACCGCTTTGGAACATTTGGTTGATTTGCTGGAGCATTCACTTCAGGAGTGAACCACCACACGCCATAAAGGCATGTGGATACACGGCGACAGAAACTTATAAAGAAAAATAAGAATAGAAATACAAAAGTGCTGGGGCAAAAATTTTGACCCCAGCATTGTGCTGTAATTATGATAAAAAAGAAAAAATACAAAATGGGGGATAAACATGCAGAATAATATAAAACAAGGCTTAAAAGATGGAATTCCGATTGCACTTGGGTATTTTTCTGTCAGTTTTACATTTGGTATGCTGGCAGTGAATCATGGAATGAAACCATTTCATGCAGTATTGATTTCACTGTTGAATCTGACATCGGCAGGACAGTTTGCAGGACTTAATGTCATTCTGGCAGGGTCTTCTCTGGTGGAAATGGCACTAACCCAGCTTGTCATTAATATGCGTTATGCGTTGATGTCACTGTCACTTTCACAGAAATTTGCACGAAGTGTTCATACCGGACACAGACTGGCGATTGCTTATGGTATCACGGATGAAATTTTTGCGGTGGCGAGTTCTAAAAAAGGAAAAGTGGGTCAGTGGTACATGTATGGATTGATTTTCCTTCCGGTGGTTGGTTGGGTATCCGGAACGCTTGGAGGTGCGGTGGCAAGTACAATTATGCCGGAATTTATCAGAAGTGCATTGGGTGTTGCTTTATACGGAATGTTTGTGGCGATTGTCATTCCTCCGGCTAAAAAAGAGAAAAATGTAGGTATTGTTGTAATTACCGCATTGATTTTAAGTACAGGATTTTATTATCTGCCTCTGCTTTGTAAGATTTCAGATGGGTTTAAAATTATTATCTGTACGTTATTAGCAGCTGGAATGGGCGCAGTCCTGTTTCCGATTAGGGAGGAAGAATCATGATTTATGCTTATATTTTTGTGATGGCAGGAGTAACGTATCTGATTCGTATGCTTCCGCTCACATTATTTCAGAAAAAAATTACAAATGTTTATATCCGTTCGTTTTTATATTATGTACCTTATGCCTGTCTGACCGCTATGACGTTTCCGGCAATTTTGTATGCGACAGATTCTCCAATTTCAGCGTTTGCGGGGCTGGTAGTTGCAGTAATTTTCGCCCTGAAAGAAAAAAGTCTTGTAACAGTAGCGTGTTTCTCTTGCATAGCTGTGTTTGTTATGGAGAGAATTTTATCATTTCTGTAAAGAAAACTTAATATTGTTTTACATTCTGTTTGTTGTAAAAACAGGTCAAAAATGGTAAAATAAGTAAAAATCAGGAGATACCAGGAAGCGAGGGATAGGTATGAAAAAAAGAAGAATGAAACTGTTATCCTTGATGCTTACCGTGGCCGTTACTATGACAACGGTATTGCCGGTAAGTGCAGCGACTGTATCAGAAGGAGCGGTACAGAGCCAGGAAAGTTCACAAACTCTTTTAGAGGGACAACCGGATGGCGGACAGCAGGAAGTTGGAGAGCAAGAGACAGGAGAAGAAACTCCGGATGTGAAAGAAACTCCAGATGTGAAAGAAACTCCGGATGTGAAAGAAACTCCGGATGCAGAAGCTGAGGCTCCGTCTGAGGATATGAAAGAAGAGCCGAATGAGACTCCGGCGGATGAGGCAAAGACAGAAGAACCTTCACAGGAGGAACTGGAAGAACGACAGCCGACGGATACAATTACTGTACTGAAAAATAATGAATTAAAAGGTGAAAAAATTGATGAACACTGGACGTTAGAAACTGTAGTGGATGCATCTAATAAAGCAAAACAGATAATTTATCGTTATTATGAAAATCTTACAAATGCAGACACGCTGACAGAAAAATGGGTGTTTGAAGTAGAAAAAAGTATCTGGATAAAATATGAGGCTGAAACTGATGTAACACCGGTTGTTTTAAGTGAAGATGTTTATCAGATTGGAAAAGACAGTTATTATTTAAATGCAAAGGGTCAATTTGCATCCAACGCATGGAAAAATATAGAAGTGAAACCGGAACAGAGTAATTATTATTATTTTAATGCAGAAGGAAAGAAAGATGCTTCTAAAACAGGACTCCGTACAGATATTGAAAATGGAGTAACTTATTTTCTGGAAGAAAATGGAGAGATTTTTAAAAATGGTCAGAAAGTCATAAATGGAGTGACTTATGTCTTTGGAGCAGACGGAAAATGTACTTCCAATTATAAACCGGGCTGGGAAAAGACAGCTGATGGTTGGAAATGGAAACAGGCTGATGGAACATATGCGGCAGGTACCTGGATTTTGACAAGTGGTAAATATTACTATCTGAAATCGAACGGAATCATGGCTACCTACTGGACACAGGTAGATGGAAAATACTATTTCCTTGGCGCAGATGGTTCTATGAGAACTTACTGGCAGAATATTTATGGTAAATATTATTGGCTCGGAAGAGATGGAGCAATGAAAACCGGCTGGCAGCAGGTTTATGGCAAATGGTACTATCTTGGAAAAGAAAATGATGGTGCGATGAAATATTACTGGCAGAAAATTGACGGTAAGTATTATTGGTTAGGTCATGGAAATGATGGCGCGATGAAAACCTACTGGCAGAAAATCTATGGAAAATATTATTTCCTTGGCAGTGACGGCTCTATGAGAACCGGTTGGCAGAAGATTTATGGAAAATACTATTATCTTGGCGGAGCAAGTGATGGCTCTATGAAAACCGGTTGGCAGAAAATCGGAAATAAAAAGTATTATTTTGGCGGAGCAAACGACGGTGTCATGAAAACCGGCTGGCAGAAGATTGATGGCAAATATTATCATTTCGGAGGTACTGCAGACGGAGCAATGAAAACCGGTTGGACTTCTGTTGGCAGCAAATGGTACTACTTAGACAGTAACGGAGTGATGCAGACTGGTTATATTAAAACCGGAAATACCAGATTTTATATGGATGCGAATGGTGTTATGCAGACCGGCTGGCAGTATGTCAATGGATATAAATTATACTTTAAATCCAATGGAGCATTGCAGCAGGATGTCAGCAGTATGGTAAGCGGACCATACAGACTGCGTGTAAATCGTACGACCTGCATGGTTACTGTATTTGCAAAAGATGGTTCAAACGGATATATTATTCCGGTTAAATCAATGACCTGCTCTGTAGGACTTCCGGCAACACCAACCCCAACAGGAACATTCTACATTGGTGACCAGGACAGATGGCATATCTTAATGGTCCATCCTGGGGTCAGTATACGTCTCATGTATATCAGGGAATCTTTATTCACTCTGTAGCAGGTGGACGGCAGAACATTTATAACTTAAATGCAGCAGATTACAATAACTTAGGACGTCCGGCATCTCACGGATGTATCCGACTTTGTGTAAGAGATGCAAAATGGATTTATACAAATGTAAGCAGAGGTTCACAGATTACAATTGGTGATGGCTATTATGAGCCATTTGATAAACCGGCTACGATTAAACTTGCACCGGGAACAAATCTTATGGACCCGACCCAGTGTTAAGCAGATACCGACTAAAGAAAATTTTGTTTTTAGATTTTGCTTAAAAAAGAAGAGAGGCGTGTTTTTTGACACGTCTCTTCTTTTCGCTTATAATGTATAGAAAGGTACGATTGAGAGGCGAAAAAAATGGAATTGGAAAGAACACCAATTTATGAGATTTTTGACAGAAAACAGTCGGGAAATCAGTCTATATCATGAGAGAAGATTTACTGCCATTTTCACTTGGAGGAAATAAAGTAAGAATTGCAAATGCCTTTTTTGAAGATATGCAGAAAAAAGGTTGTGATATTATGATTGCTTATGGAAATGTGCGATCTAATTTATGCAGGGTGATTGCAAACGAATGTTTCAGAAAAAAGATTCCCTGTTATATGATTTGTTCATTTGAAGAGGGCGAAAGTGAGGAAAAAGAGACAAGCAACAGCCATTTGATGCAGATGCTTAAGGTAAAAATTGTAAAATGTAGAAAAAATCAGATTGCAGAGACAGTAGAGGCAACGATGAATCGGTTAATACAGGAAGGACACAAACCGTATTATATCTATGGAAATAAATTTGGAACCGGAAACGAGGGGGTTTCTGCTTCTGCTTATGCAAAAGCTTATCAGGAGATCTTGAATTTTGAGAAAAACCAAGGGATTTTCTTTGATTATATTTTTCATGCATCGGGAACAGGAGCAACACAGGCAGGTCTGACTTGTGGACATCTTTTGGCGAGAGATAAGAAGCAGATTGTTGGGATTTTGATTTCCTCAAGAGAGTATGAACGTGCGGTTTCGATTATTGAAACCGGAATGAGAGAATACTTAAAAGGGCTTGGAAAAGAGTTTTCCATGGAAGACCAAAAAGAGATCCATCTGGCAAGTGAGTATACAAAAGGTGGATATGGACAGTATGATGAGGAAATCGAGCAGTGTATCCGTGAGGAGTTTGCCTTAAATGGAGTGGCAATGGATGGAACTTATACCGGAAAAGCATTTCTTGGAATGGAACACTATATCGAAGATTATCAGATTTCTGGAAAAAAGATATTATTCATTCATACCGGAGGAACACCTCTTTTCTATGACTGGCTTGGTACACAAAAAAAGATTTAGGAAGGTTATAAGAAAAATGCTGATTTCTATTGTAATACCTTGTTATTATTCGGAAAAAACAATTCAGAAAGTAGTCGAGCTGACGATTCAGGAATTTCATGCACATAAAAAATATCAATGCGAGTTTGTCCTGGTAAATGATGGATCGACAGATGGAACGTTTGAAAAAATAAAAGAATTAGGAAAGAAATATCCATTTGTGCATGGAGTCAATCTGATTCGTAACTTTGGACAGCATAATGCACTGATGGCGGCACTTCATTATACAAAAGGTGATTATGTACTCGGAATGGATGATGATATGCAGACGCATCCTTCACAGATTTTTAAGCTGGTAGAGAAAATTCAAGAGGGATATGATCTGGTTTATGGACATTATGGAAAACGAAAAAATTCTTCTCTCAAGAACTTAAGCAGTAAATTAAATGAAGTTTCTTCGAGAATTTTACTGGGACGGCCAAAAGAAATTACTTCAAGTAATTTTTGGATTATCACCAAAAAAGTAGCAGAAGAAACCAGGAAATATGACAGTTATAATCCTTATATTGATGGGATTTTTTATCGGATTACCCACAATATTGG
>ENA-OQCN01000570-OQCN01000570.1-human-gut-metagenome-genome-assembly--contig:-NODE-570-length-19820-cov-2.794242_pt1 | contig 19820 bp, 28 predicted proteins | sample MGYA00242497_ERZ504576 | MGnify/ENA primary metagenome ERZ504576 (study PRJEB26092, sample SAMD00036296) | human gut metagenome | host: Homo sapiens | study: EMG produced TPA metagenomics assembly of... | reverse complement strand
AGTTCCTTTCACATTTCACCATCGCCTATTCACTCTCCATAACGGTCCAAGTGATCTATTACTTTTATGACCATCTATACCAAGTTCCGCCATTCAAAAGCTGTGACATACTTTCTTTGTATCTTTTCACTGCTTTCTGCTGAATGGAACTAGGCACCACATAATCGTTACCAACTTCACTTATTTTCCCATTTACCAGTTCGCAATGTGTCCCGTTTATCACAAATTCTCTGCTTGTATCCACTCCCTGTGACGCAAGAAAATCTAAAATATAATCGGTGTATGTATCTGTCATACTTGAAAAATACTGCTGATCCGCAAAATGTATCAGGGAGTTCAGACCACCTATCATCATATTGCATCTTTCATCATCTGCCTTGCTTCCGTTTCCATAGCCCTCGCCCCAGACAAAATCTTCCTGTACCGTCATGCTGTATCCATTTCCAAGATTAAATCTGCTTCCAACCCCAATCGTGATACTGTTTGTACCGGGATCATATGGTTTGTACCCTCTGGTTTTAAATGGCTGCTGTATGGTTCCAAAGGTTTGAATCTCGGATGGGAGATATGACATACCCGTAATGGCTGTAAACGCTTTCTGCCCATTCACATAAAAGGAAGTATGGGTTGCACTGTCTATATCCGCTGTAATCTCGACTTCCTCATCATTGGCAAAAGGATTCTGTCCGGTCATCCCGGTTCCATATGCATACAGCATTCTTGTAAACTGATATCTTGTATGTTCATCAAAATGATTCAGTGTCTCTGTATCTTCTCCCTTTACATCTCCATTGCAAAAATCAACAAATTTATTTTTGTCTATTTTATGTTCTAGCATAAGTCATTATTTTAATTGCACACCTTACGGTTTCATATCAAAGTTCCTATGCCAAAGCATCAAATGCCGAAACTCCATTTTCTGTCACTCCTATAGAAGTTGAAGTACCTAGCAATTCCACCATTTTTCCTGTCAGGTCATCTACATCTTTTCCATCAATTTTCAGATTATATTGCCGTTTCTTCCTGCTCCTGTTTTTTCGGCACGTTGTTTTCCAGTCTTTCCTCTGTCTCTTTCTTTTCTGCTTTCCTTTTCTCGAGTCTTTCTTCAAGTTCTTTCCTTGCTTTTTCTGTTCCCGGATCAACTTCATCTTGAGTACACATTACAGAACTCATGCTATCATATCCATTTATAGTAATACTATAACTCAGTATCTTTGCTCCTCTTGCTGCCACATAAGCTCTTGACTGTTCTATTGTTTTTGGTATTAGCGATAAATTGTACTCCAACCATTGTTTTGTCTTTTCATCTCCCATAGCCTTTGACAAAAGAGAACTGTTTATATTTACGGAATAATCCCTGCTTCGTAAACATTCGTATTTTTGTGTTAAATAGTTCTTATATTCATGAGCATTCTTATATGTCCTGCCCGTTTTGTTTCCAGCATTTTGTGTATTGCCATAACTATTCGTATATGACGCATATGTTCCTATTCCTGTAACTGCCATATTAACATATCTCCTTTCATTATTCGGAGTCCTTCCAACTATGCCACCTGTTGGATTTCTCTCAGAATCAATATAATATTGATTACACGCTAGCTTCAAATATACTTTGACTAATACCTTTTATCCACATATTCTGCGTTGCTCCATACCCTCTTTCCTGCCCTATATCATACAACCCACTGCTGTCAAAGCCTATTTTCAATACTAAATCATTTTCTTTTTTCCATCCATTCTTAGCATATTCCAACCATCTATTAGAATAAAGTTCATACCCTGCGCCATTTTTAGCCTTTTCCTTAAACAAGACAAGTAAATCTGTGCCATCCTCTGCAATAAAAGTACCATTCTATATGTCGCATTGCGTGCATCATACCCTGTTGTCTCATAGACTTCATGCCATAAAGAATATTGGTTTGCCTTTGTCATATTTGCCTGCGAATTAACAATTTCATTGTCTGCATCATGCATACAAATCCACGCATGTGTCCATATATTTTTCGCATTATCCCCTTCATTCAGTAATTTTTCTATCTGCGATAATATGTCTCTATCTGCATTTCCCGACACTGTTAATTGATATGTATATGGATCAATAGAAAATACCAAATCTGCCTGTTTTGATATTGATATCCCATTCTTTGAAAGTAGATTTGAAATTTGCTGATTTACAACACTTCTGGCATACTGTTTTTCCCTGTCAGTATTGCGTACATAACCAACACTTCTTGAACCTCCTGTATATACATCCTTGTAATTTCTTAATGCATAATCATACCGGGCAAATCCAGCCGAATATTTTCCTCCTGTTTGTAACATTCTTTTCTCATTGCGGTAAGCTATGGAACGCTGATCTTCTGTCATATATGAGCAAAAAATTAGGTGAGGTCACATCACAATATTTTGATTCGATATATGTCATCGGATCAGAATGAGACAAATTTTCTTTGTACACTTTATCATAATGCTCCTGCAAAACTTTTTGTACGAAACGATCTTCCTCGGTAAGTCCATCATATTGATAACCTACAGTTGTACCAGTGTTGGAATTATTGGGCAGGTTGTTTAAATCCCTGCCAGCTGGAATGTTATTATAATAGTCAGAATTATTTACAGTAACCATACTATACCACCTACCTTATAATCTGTATCATGTGAATCATACTGAAACCCTATCGATAAACTTTTTTCATTTTATTTTCCACATTTTTTCTTCATTATCCGGAGTTCTTCCGACTGTGTCACCTGTTGGCTTTCTCTCAGCCTCAATATGATATGTAATCCAAGTTCTCTTTTTTCCTATGTTCAAATGACTAAGCACTATTTATACTTACTATTTGCATTTGGCAAATTAAGATATGTATCCATACTTTTCGTCCAAAGCAACGATAAGTCAAACCTTCCCAATTTGTTTAAATCTTCTATGCTTTTTTGAACATTGAGATAAATCTCTTCTGTCGTTAAGTCCCATATTACCAGCTTCAAGCGGCAGAGACGTGAAACCTCCCTGCTTCTCCACTTTGTAATGTGCCTCCAATGCACGCATTTCGACTACTGTAGCATTTGATGGATTAACGTCATTGATATAAATTCTTTGCTCAAACTCTTTCCCGTTTTCATCCACACCTTTCGCTAACACCACAGGATTTTCATCCGTCGAATCATCCGCATATTTAAGACAATAAGAAAGACCGGTACCATTACCTCCCGTCCACAACATATTATCTGTTGTGAATATCTGATATACCTTTGGTGTTTCAACCGTACAAAATGTCTTTTCCCCAGATGCAGGAGTTTTCATTTGATTACCTTTTTGTTGACCGTACAATGAAGATACGGTATTCAGACCAGAACCAATATACATATTTCTGTTCCTCCAATCAGATCAAAATTTTTTCTATATGACTAAACATTTTTCATGGTTAACAATTTGCTCAATTCCTCTATTTCCTTTATAGGATAAAATAACTTGCTCTCCCAGTCCCATCTCATCAAACAACCATATTACGCACACAAAGTCCAACATTGCATAAATGAAATATATACCGCATAAAAACATCCTATATTTTTATATCTACTGACTTCTTGCCACTCTCAACAGACTCTCTTGTAATACCATCCAATGCACCAGCCGGTATTGGTTTACCCGCTTTCCATGTAGGATCAGCGGCTTTTGCTGCTTCTGCAAATGCCTGTCTGTATTGATGTTCATATTGTTCCATTGTCCAGCCTGCTGATAAGCGGTCATCTTTATCCATTTTTCTATATAAATTGTTATATACGCTCTCCCTTTTGGTAGTATCACCATTTAAAGTACCGTTTTCATTTAAGAATTCTTTCTTTGCCAGTTCAAACATTTCTTCCTGGCTGCTCTCTGGAATAGAAATGATATGTTTATAACTGTTTCTGTTCTTATCCGTTACAGCAAGTCCTGTTAATCCGGTATTCGGATCAATCCAGTCTCCGTTTTTGTCATACTGGCTCATCAGGTTCTTAATTGCCTGAACATTTGTAAACATTGCACCGTTTCCATTCTTCATCATCTCACTCAGTGCTGCTTTATACTTTTTACTGTTTGTGTCAATCCCTGCTGCTTTTAATTGTTTTTGTACAGAACTGCTGTTCATTTTGGACAACTGAATATTGTTGACCAAATTTGTTTTTGATGTTCCAAATGTTGTTTGAAATAAAAAACCGTAGTCCGTAATTCTTGACATAATCGAAACCTCCCATCATTAAATTTTTTATATCTATCATCCGCTTTATTTTTCTTTTTCTATCGACAACCCACTTCTAATATTTTACCTTTTCTGCACCAAGTACAATTTTTTTGCACGAAGTAAGACTTTTTACCAAAAAAGAGCACGAATGCTCTTTTTATGAATTGAGGAATAACTCAGCAATAAATTTATTTCCATCACTTTTCAATATTAAATTTCCATCATATTTTTTTACACTGCTCTGAACATTCAGCAGTCCTATTCCACCGCCTTTTCCTTTCGCTGATACCGGAAAACCATTTTTCCACTTTACCTCCCCGCAGTTATTTTCGATGCTGGCAGCTATCATTTTATGGTATGAGCCAATCTTAATCGAAATATATTTCCCGCCTTCAAGCTTCTCTGCAGCCTCAATCGCATTATCTAATAAATTTCCAAAAATAGTTGTAATGTCGATTGGTTCAATGAAATTCAAATTCACATTATCTATCTTTATTGTTACTGAAATCCCCTTTTCTCTCATAACAGATTCTTTATCAGTAAGAAGTATATTCAAGATCGGATTTTCTGTGTATTGAACCGGAATGAGCAGCTTCAACAACTCTCTGATCTTTGTTGCATATTCTCCTGCCGTTTTTTCCTGCTCTGCACCATATAACCCTTCGATTGCTTTAATATGCTTATTTACATCATGTAATATCTGAATGGTTTGATCATACTTTTTTGCCTGGGTCAAATAGTATTCGTATTGTACCTTTGCCTGCTGCTCTAATGCGATCAACTGCTTTTCGTAATAGTTCTTTTCATCTGCCATTTTTACAAAATATAAAAGGTATAAATCTGCCAGAACAATACATCCCATGTTGACTGCACACAAATAATTTTCTTCTCCATTTTTAAAATTCTCTACAATTACACTCATGTTAATCAGACTGTATAGAAGTATAATTCCATACATGATGTACCGTGTCTTTGAATAAGGGACATCACTTTTTTCACAAACCTGTTTATGAATGTGTAATACAAAAAAATAAGTATCACCTTTGAAAATGTTACCTCAAGGCAATAAAGCATCGTTTCATTCACATTTTTTATATCTGCGGCTTGCAAAATGCATTGTAAAAGAATCACTCCCAATGATTCACAGACAGACATACAAAATACTAATGCTTCACATTCAATAATACGTCTTAAGGGTTTATCTATATCCTCATAATACAGAACATATACTATAATCCCCGTCAAAACGCCCCAGACTACTAGATTTAATATGGAATGATTGAGCATATTTATACAGAATGTAAATATTACTGTGGTATCTCAATCACAATATATACATATCTATTTCGACTACTCTTTTTATACTTTCCATTCATAAACTGGAACAGTATGGTACTTATGATAAAACAGGAAAGAGCATTACATAATATCAGTAAAATCGTATTCATCGTTTCTCCTATGAATTTTTCTGCAAAAATTTATTTACTTCTTCTCTAAAATCGCTGCTTCTCTTTTGCGCAATCTGGAGTTCTTTTCCATTGTCCAGATAAATGGTAAAGCCTTTTATTTTTTCAATATGCCTTAAATTAACCAGATTTCCTCTGCAATTCACAACAAAATCATAGGGCTGCAGTTCTTCAACCAGTTTTTCAAAAATGCAGTCATACTCATATGTGATATCAGACAACGCTATCAGTACTTTTCTTGATCTTTTTATGTATTCAAAATATAAAATGTCCCTAAGTTTCAATTTGATTGACCGATACTCTTTCCCATTGCTGTCCGTCACTTTATAAAAATCCTTTTCTGCTCCGGTATCCGGCAGTTGATCCAGTAGTTCCAACATCTGCATTTCCAATTTATCATATTCCAGTGGTTTACATAGAAATGAAAATGCATGAACTTCGTTAATGACCTGCATACAATATTCTTCATAACTCGTAATATACACTAATTTCACATCCGGAAATTTTTCCTTTAATTTTCTCCCCAGTTTAATACCATTCAGTTCTTCCATCGAAATATCTAAAATTCCGATATCAATGTTGCTGATATTTTCAAGCATTTGATTTGCAGACGCAAATCGCTCTATATGATAAGCAATCTTTTGACTTGTAAAAATCTTATGCAGCATAGTCACTGCACACTCAAGATCTGCCATATCGTCATCACAGACAACAATTTCCAGCATAACACTCACCTTCTTTCTTAATTATATATCGAACATTTCTAATTTTTATTTTCTACCTGTTTTAATTTAATTAAAATCTTTCATTGAAGTGTCCAAAACATCAATATCAATTGTATTATCACACAGAAAATGTGCCATCAAATTGACAGCACATTTTCTCAATTATCTATGTTTTTCTTTTATTGCGCATACCGATTTAATTATTCCAAAACCACCTAACATAACCAATAATGCACCTACTATCTGATAACAATGAATTGCTTCCGTTAGGATTTTTTGATATAAGGTTCCATCCATCCCATTGTTTTCACTTACAATTTTTGAAGCCATTTCCAAACCATATGGTACAGCATTGATTATTTCCCTATAACCTATAATGCACACAAAAACTAAACTAACAAACCACATTATTAAAAGCACTCTTTCCATTTTTTTGCTACCATATTACCACTCTCCTCAAATAAACACTATCAGCTTCAGTATGCCACCATTCGTTACCTTATTTCCTCTTTTCTATGAGTACTCTAAACTTGCATATTCATTATTTTTTATTTTACTGTTTTGCACAATATATAAATCACGAAATACGATTTTTCCGCACGAAATACGATTAGAAAATAAAATTATGAGTCCCCGCATAATCCATCTGGTAATACTTCAATTCTTAGTTTTTTCCAAAAAAATATTGATGTTTCATATCGCCAACTGTATTTTCTTTTCTCTGTCCTTCCCCCTTAAAGTGAAAAGTTCCCTGCACAGGCCACGGTGAACCATACCATAGTCCACCTGACCGGCGCAGTAATCCCTTTGTGCCTATTTTATGATTTCATAGAGCAGGCTGCTCTTTCCTCCATTTTCACGCCATCTCTGCTTTTTCTGTATAAATCCTGCACACTCCAGATCGCGGATTGCACGCTTGACCGTACTTACAGACAGGTGCAGCTCTCTGGCAATGGTACCGATTGCCGGATAGCATGTCCTCTCCCTGTCCGCACGAGTCTCCAGATACAGATAGACCGCCACCGCCCTGTGTGGCAGCTCTGTTTCATAAATTTCTTTCCTAGTCACCCTGCCTCCTAATCTTCCGTCCGTAAGGTCTGCCGCATCTTTTTCATGGTGTCCGTCAGCGATGTCTGCTGCATCCCTCCTGTCCTTGCCGTTTCTGCAGGTGTCTCGTCTGGTTCTTCCATGCAGCACATATATCTCCGTATGATCTCCTCTTCAATCTCCTGCTTGTCTGCGTATGCTACCTTTCTTGCAGATTTTTCTTCGCTCTCATAAGGTTCTTCAAATGTGATGCCCCATTTTAAGAACAGTTTCAGTTTTGTCCGCATAGGGTGAGTCCCGGTCTTTGATACGATAAAGTTTCCTTTTGGCAGTGACTTCAATTCATCCGCTGTCATGAGTGGTCTTTGGATCATCTGAAGGGACTGGCTCGGATCATTCTTTCCCCGGCTGATGGAACCGGACATGACAGTTTTGCTGCCCAGGCTCTTGGAGAGCACTTCCGCTGACTCCGAGTTCGGTGCGAACCCACCGAAGATGGTATCCTGACAGTTATCGATAATGATTTCTGCACCCTCTTTCCCATAATTCTTATTAAGCTGGGCAAAGGACTGGATCATGGGTACGATACTCACCCTTCTGGATCGGGACGCTGAGAACATCATCTCTGCGCTTTCAATCTTCGGAATCGTTCCGACCTCATCCCAATAGAAAACTACACGGTTGTTCAGTTTCCCTCCGTTCTCGTCTGCCACCACGAGAATTTCCCGGTAGAGCTGCTGTAAAATCAGAGAAATAATAAAATACTTGGTATTGTCCTCCTCCGGCATGACCAGAAACACCGCCGTCTTTTTTTTGCAGAAAAGCTCTGCATCGATGGCGGTATCAAAACAGAGTATCTGCTCCAGCTCGGAATCCAGAAAAGCATTCAGTCTGGACAACGCTGTGGAGAGAACCGACTGCATGGACTGCTCTGCCGTATTTAAGGCTGCCCCTGCAAACCATTTCGCCTTGTGGGTATCCGGGAGTTTTGCCAGAAGTAGCTGGAACTGGTTTTTCCCTTTCACTTTGGATGGTGCAAGTAAATCCTGTATCAGTTTGAACACGCTGATGATATGCCTCTTTCCATCCGGGCAGAATTCCGCAATGAGCAGGATGCAGCCGTCAGCACGCCTTCTGCCGCATCATAGAAAAATGCATTCTGTCCATAGCTGGAACTGTCCGTACCACCGGAGGAGATAATGGTCTTTGCCGTGATCTTTGCATACTTTTCTGCTTTTGCCTTAGCACTCAGGTCCGTATGGTCTGCAAGATACTCATCCATGTATTTGTTGACCAGATGGAGCATATTGTCACCATCGCTTCTGGTCGGATTACGGAGATCGATGACTGCCGTATGGTAGCCATAGTATTTTTTTGCAATGCCTGCATAGTTGCGGTATAAGTCTCCCTTTGTATCCGTGGTCAGGAAACTCATTCCACAGGCACAGGCATATTCAATGTTGGGATACAGAAAATGTGCGGTCTTTCCGACTCCTGCCGCGCCAATCATCAGGCAATGCACATCCCCGGTATCCACCAGTGCGTATAGTTTTCCTGCCCGCTCCATGCTGCCGAGTACCAGTCCCTGTGCAGCCGGCAGGTTCTCACCCCTGCGCCACAGCTCCGGTTCATAGGGCACCTGCACATAGGTTTCTGCGATTTCCTTTTTCGTGGCAAATCTCGCCGTTCCATGCTGACCGTCCCCGACAGTCCTGCTCTTGATTCCGTTTAATGTATAATAGTGTGACAGAAGTGACACGCCTCCAATCACGGAAAACATTGCCACCCCTGCGATCACCAGCATCACGACTGGCTGCATAGCATCATTCCTCCCTCCTGATGTTCCATTTTCTGTTCCTTCACAGTCTGTTTTGCCGGCTTCATCTGCTCTTCCCCGCAGTCGATGGCAACAAAATATGAGCCCGGATGCATTCCATCGCAAGGCTCATACATTTTCTGGCAAGCAGTTCCTGATCTTCTTTTTGTTCTAAGTCTTTTGTATCGAACACCTCCAGTGTTTCTTCAAAGGCTGCCTGCATCTGCCGGATGCGGGTGTTGAAGTTTCCCTTGTCTTTATGCGGCTGATAACGCTTTGACAGATTTTCCAGTATCTGGTCTGCACTAGTTTCCCTGCCAAGTGCGATTCCCTCTTTTTCCATGCACCGCACAAGCACTCCGGTCAAAAGCATCCCCGGTCCGTCAAAGGCATCCATAAGCTGTTCCCTGCTCCTGCCCTTTTTCAGTTCATTATAAATATCCTGATAATAACGGCAGATATAACTTCTGTTGGCATACTTGATGTTGATGGATTCCGTCACTTCTTTCAGCACCTCTGTCCATGCCCTGCATTCCATGACTCTCGGATGCTCCTGTGCCGGAATTGTTTCCTCACCATATCTGCCTTTTAAATCCTCATTCCAGTCTTTGCAGGCTGACTGTAACCTCTTTACCGCACCATATCCATTGCGTACCAGAATCTCTGCCAGTCTGCCGCACGCCTCTATGCCTGCCGGATCATGGTCAAGGCACAGCACAACCGTATCCAGTCTGGGATTGTCTTTCAATGCCTGCAGCATGGCATGCTCTGCCACACCGTTTAAGGTGATATAACTGTTCCCCTGCCAGTTCTCTGGATACAAGGACAGAAATGATAACAGGTCAATGGGTGCCTCAAACACATACAGTCTGTTCCCGGTTCCCTGTATCCAAATCCGTAGGCAACTTCCGAGCCTTCCTGATTCAGCCGGAAGCTCCTGCCGTCAGAACAGCTCCCCTTCACATGGATATGCCGGATTTTCCCCTCGCTGTCCAGTCCGGCAAACACAATGTTGTGATGCTCCGCAGATTCATATATGGTTCCTGCCTTTGCAAAGTACGAGAGGATTTCCCTGTCAATATGACGTTTCTGCAGAAGATATGCATAGACTCTCTTCATGGTCGGATTTTTCTCCGGCAGTTTCAGTTCCTTTGGCTCTTTCTGTTCTTTTCTTTCCTCTGTCTGTTCTTTTTCTACAGCCTGCCGTCCCTTCCCGGCTTTTATCGGTTTTCTTTTTGTCTCCTGCCTTTTTCCCCGTTCAATAAGCTGTCCCTGTTCTCCGTCCAGCAGATAGCTCACCGCCTCCGGGTAGGACATCCCGAAGAACTCCTGCATGAAATCAATGGCATGACTTCCGACCTGTCTGCTGTGGCGGTACCAACTGCTCCCCCGAAAAGTCACACTCCTGTGCCGTTTCCAACGCCATTCATTCCCGGAACGCTCCACTTCCTCATGCTCCCGGCGAAGGATGTCCGCAATATGTACCGCATTGGCTCGCTCCTTCTGTTCCTCTGTAAAGTAAATAAAATCTCCCAATCGTACCTCCTCTCATCATTTCTACTTCTCCTCCTGTGATCACTGTGTCTGTACCATGTCCTCATGGTCATCCACGGCATGTCCCTGTGCAATCTTCTTCTGCCGGATTTTTCGTGCCAGTTTTCTGTCAATCCCCTGCCTGTGGCCTCCGCTCTTCCTTCCAGCCACATTCTCTTCGATGATATGTTCCAGATGCCGCATGAGCCTTGTTGCCATTAAGAGCAGATCGGGGTGTGGCATGTCATTCCAGTGTTCTAAAAAATACGCTGCATAAATGTTTCCCTGCTCTGCGGATTTTAAAAAATAGTCGTATGCCAGTTCCTTGTCCTGCTGGACATCCTTTCCGATCAGATACACTTTACCAAGGGTATATTGTGCATACTGGTTTCCGGTGTCTGCCGCCATCTTCAGATAATGCAGTGCCAGCTCTGTGTTCTTTGGCAGTTCTTCTCCGGCAAGATAAAGTTTCCCTAACCTGTATGCTGCAAATTCATTTTTCTGTTTCGCAGCCAGTGTCAGATACTGTATGGCTGCTGGAATGTTTTTGTTGTCCTCTTCCAGATATATTTTTCCAAGCTGATACTGTGCATAGCTGTTTCCGGCATCTGCGGCACGTTTCAGGTGGAACACTGCTTTTTCCATGTCTGCCGCCACCAGTGTGCCTTCCCTGTACAAGCGTCCCAGTGCATAATCCGCAAACGGATTTTCCTGTGCGGCTGATTCTTCCAGCCACTTTACCGCTTTTGCAATCTTTGCGTAATCCGGTGCTGTCCCAGACTCCCCGCTTAACTTTTGGCTCTCCTGTCTGATATAGAGTCTGGCAAGCTGATAGGAGGCATGGGTGTTGCCATAATCAGATGCTTTTGTCAGATAATGTTCGGCTTTCGTTTCGTCTGCCTCTGTCCCTATCCCATGCAGATACATGCAGCCAATACGATACCAGAGCGTATCATCCTTTGATTTTTTCTCCAGATTCAGAAAACCTAGAAAAGCAGCACGATAACAATTTTCCGACTTTTCCTGATTTTTCTCTGTTCCGCATCCTGCCTCATAGAGTTTTCCAAGTTCATACGCTGCATAGGGATTTCCCTTGCTGTAAGACCGGAACAGCAGACTATATGCGGTTTCCTCATCCTGCTCCACTCCCTTCCCCTGCAGATAAAGCATGCCAAGGGAATAGAGCGCATACTTATGTTCCTTTACTGCCGCCTTGAAAAACCACTCCGCTGCCTGTTCCAGATTCTCGTCTGTGCCAAGTCCGTACTGGTACATTTTTCCGATGCGGTATTCCAGATAGGTATTCTTTTTCTTCTGCTCTACATAATGCATTGCCGCTAATGCTTTTTGGTACCACACATCTGCCTTTTCTTTGTCTGCCTCACATCCAATGCCCTGTGCATAAATCTTTCCCATGTCGTGCATGGCATACGCATTTCCCTGCTCTGCCTCCTCCATCATGATCTCATGGGCTGCCTCCTCATCCGATTCTGTCTCCATCGTGCCATAGAGATATTCCCTCGCTTCTTTATACCGGTCCGTCCATCTGGCAAAATAAGAAATGGATTCCCCCTGCCCTTCTTCCTGCCTGTCTGATTCCTGCTCTTCCATTTCCGTCTGTCCAGGCAGGATATCCGGCATGTCCTCCCCCTGCAATGCGGCAAGGTTTTCCGTCTGCTGTTCGGATATCTCTTCCAGCCGTTCCATTCCTGTTTCCGCTTCTTCCAGATACAGATACCCTTCTACAAAACGGACTGCCTCACGGATGACCATGTTTTTGATGCTCTTTAGCTCCTTCTGCTGTGACAGCGGTATCCTCTCTATTTCCGAATCTTTATAGTAATGCTGTATCTCCTCCCTGCTTTTCAGCCATGCCTGATAGCATTCTGCCACACGCTCTTCCTTTGCCAGTTCATCTACAATGTCATTTACGATGGCTTTCACATCTGCCTTCAAGTATCCATACACCTTTTTCCCTCCGGTATTTTTTAGCCGTCTGGATAAAAGCTGCATCTGTTCTGCAATTTTGGGGTCATGGCAGACTCCCTCCTGCATTTGCTGCAACAAAAAAAGCAGACTTTTTTCTGCCTGCTCTTTTAACTGGTTTCTCTGTTCGGTTGCTTTCTCATAGATGCTTAGAAACTCCTGCCGGAAGATATCATGTGCGTATGCAGAACGCATGGCATCGATTCCCTTTGCCGTCAAGTATCCCTCGGACGGGTCAGAAGAATAGACCACCAGATGCACATGGATGATGGGATTCATTGTGGAACGCCGCATACCATTTCAGGTTCCGGCTGTCTATCTTATAATTCTCACACAGCAACTGCACCCTGCTCCTTAGTAATGCCTGCACTGTGCGGCACTGTCATAGCCTAACCGCTCGGCATCCTCCTCCGCAGGCTGATGACATTCGTCCAGATCACACCGGGATGATTTGCCACCTCTTCTGCCACACGGGACAGCACCACTGGTTCTCCCTCATTTGAAAACAGACCGTGAGTACCTATGATTTCTACTCCCGGTCTGTTTGCCAGATAATCCATGTAATTTTTCTTTTTCGCTATGATGTCAAGGTTATTCTCCAACGCCTGCGTGATAAACTCCGATGCATTTTCTCTGGTCGGTCTTTGGATATAATCGTGATATTCATGCATCCGGTTTGCATCTGGAATCTTCGCCAGAATATCTTCAATCAGACTTTTCTGCCTGTCGGTGGCTGGCAGTGAAGATGTCGTGCTGCCTACCTTCTCCACGCCCTCACGGGTGCCGATGTAATTGATGTAATTGGCAAGGTGCGCGGGCGGGGAGTTTTTGAGGTAGTTGCAGCGTAGGATAAGTTTGGGCATGGTGTCCTCCTTATTGGTGTGTCCCTAATTTCTTTTCCAGCTTTTCCACTATTTTTTTGAAATAATCTCTTTCTTCAATAAAATGCATATCACCAACTGCCTGATATATATTCAATATTTCCAGAACACTCTTATAGTCGTTGCCTCCTCTTTTATTTTCAACAAGTGCTTTCACAACAGCATCAATCTGCTCTTATCCTTTTATAGGCAGCCAGAAGCATCTCCAGATCATCTATTGTCATGATATAACATTCTGGGTCCTGCTCAAATATTTCCGGCAATGAAGCCATGATCATCTGCGTATTAGTCATACTCTCATACAAAAGAAAAACCTTTATTACTGGTTTCTCCCCTCTATATTCCTGCTCTGATACTTTCAACTGCTCATATGCCTCTTTTATGTTCCTGTTATAAAATGTATCAATCTGCCCAACATCCGGCACCTGCTGTTTTGCTCCCAGTCCAAGTAATCCTGATTTTAACTCAAACAAAAATACCGCTTCATCCACTTCAACATAATAATCTGCACTCTTTTTTCTTTCCTCTGGAATCTTATGCCATGAATTCTTGGGCAGATATAACCTGCCAGTTCTTCAAAGTAATCCTCAAACATCTCTCCAAAAGCATTTATAAATTTTTGTCCCCAATGATTATTGTGATAGTAATCCCGAATCAGCCAGTACAATCCATCTGCTATCATCATCTGTACCAAATAGAAACTGACCGCAATCGTTTCTTTTGTCTTTTGCGTAATCACAAATGGTTTGTTGTAAAAAATCTGTTTTCCCAATGATGAGTTTCTCACTTGCTCATAAGTCACAGAATAATAACTTATAACCCGCTCCAGATTTTTCTTTGTCAGAATGCTATTTTCTTTTTCTCTATATAACTCTTCCGGTGCGCTTAATGGATCTGGATGAATAGAACACAGCCACCAGATAATACATTCTACTTCCAACAATTCCTCTGCTGTAAGTCCAAATAATTCATTTGTAATCACATTGATATCAACTATTTTTTTCCTGTTAATATTAGGCGAACCAATCAGCATATGGTAATTGCGGTTATAGTTCTGATATATCCATGCCGGATTTGCATATTTAAATTGTTCATATGACATTCCCATCAAATATTTGAATATACCAGGCAATCCATTATTTTCAATATATTCACTTCCTGAGTGCTTATTTTCATACCCACGGTACAGGTTGACCACTCTTCCTGCTAATTGTTCTGTCATAATATCATTTCTGTAATCATTAGCATTCGTGATAGAAAGATATGCCATGTTCGGAATATCCCATGCCGATAACATAACTTTTGCCTGCTTATGTATAAAACCATGCTGAATAATGTTTAAAGGAAATGTAATATTACATACCAAATGTTCATCTAATTTTTCTACTTGATTTTTATATATTTCGATAGATTTTTCCGCAAAAAAATAGATAAAATCTCTGGTAGCATAGTTCTTAATGAACCCTTCAAAATCTTTCAACTATGTTTCCTCCTCATAAATTCACAGCTTTTAAGAGTACAGAAAAGACCACTACCGAAGTAATGGTCCTGTATTCCCTTCTGATAATTAATTTTTTTCTAACTCTCTCAACAACTCGTCTGGGAGAATTACTTTTACTCTTGAATGCTTAAAATCAGCCGGATTTCGTGTAACAATATAATCTGCCATGGCCTCAACTGCACATTCTTCCTGCAGACCATCTTCAAAATCTGAAAATGCATTGTTTTCCAATGCAGCTACTATCTTCTTTTCATTCAAATCAGAAATCTGAAATATCTCACATAAATTTTTCAGAAGAAATCTTCTTTCTTCCTGACTGAAATTTTTTTCTAAGAATATAAAACAAGTTTGGTATGCTATGTGCCGCAAGTATTCCTGTGATTTCCCTTGCCGCACATTTTTCCATAATTCTTTTTGCATCATCAGCATATGGTTCCCGATTGGCAAGTGCATCTATAATAATATTTGTGTCAACCAATATTACCATACTTTTCCTCCCTTGCCTCCTGTAATTCCTTATCTGCGTCAAAATCTTCCGGTAATCTTCCGCTGAACTTCAGCACATTCTGGAGTGCTTCCATTGCCTGTTTCTTATCTGCAGTCTGTTGGATGACATTTCCTCAAGATTCTGAAGAATATTGATCACATAAAACATTTTTTCATCTGGAATACGTTCTATCAGCTCAACTGCTCGTTCCTTCATCTGTGTCATCATGCACCACTCCTTCCTTTTCTTTTATCATACTGTAAGTCTTACCGCATTTCAATAAATTATTTCTTAAAAACGATCCCCCTGCTGATATTGATATGCATCCTCAAATCTCACTGCTCCATTGATCCGTTTCACCTCTTCTGCACACTTTGCCTGCAGCTTTCCGAGTGCCTGCTCATCCACGCCATGGCTGTATGCAATCACATGGGACAGCTTGGAAGTTTCCACTGCAAGTTTATACATGGCACGAGCCATACGGTTCTCGCTGTCCTTTACCGTTGCATGCATGACGGAGGAGATGGTTGTCAGCATATAGTTCTCTATTTTCTCCGAAGTGAGATATCCGATATAAAACCGCAGTGCCTGATTGACAAATTCGTTTCGTGAACGCACATCTGCCTGTGGTAACAGGGCATCTACCTGCCCCAGCAGTTCTTCTTCAATGTAAAATGCTTTTCTGACTTTTTCCATTCTCCTCCATCTCCTTACATCTGCTGGCTCATTCCTGTACTCTGCTCCTCAGTTTGTTTCTGCACAGCCTTTAATATCATGCTCCTGTATGCTTCTTCGTTTTCCGCACTGATCGACATTTCAATTCCGTCCATCATATTTTTGACTCTCAGATTATCCGCAGCATAATAAAAGGTTTCACCACTATACTCTCCCCTTTCTCCATGCCTTGGAAATCCTATGTCACAAAATTCCTGCAGTTCTTCCTCTCCCTCCCGGAAATGGAATGATACCGTATCCTGTTCCATATCGATTTCAATTCCAAATGATGCCTGTTCTTTCACTGCAAGTTGAAACATCTGCTCTTTTTTAACCGCAGTAAACAATTCTTTTCCCTCTATTTCTTCCGGGAACAAATAATTGCCTTTCATCTGTTCCAGCATTGGTGCTGCACATAATCCTTTTTGTGGAGACATCGGGTCATTCAGCACACCTTTTAGACTATGCAGAAAATCAGCTACTGCAAAAGGGTAACTGAAACCTCCCGCATGTTCCGAAAAGAAATAGTGTTCCTTTCCGTTTTCGTGAACGGTATAAATTGCTTTTGTATTCATTTCATCCCTCCTCACAAATATCTACGATATGCTCACACAGTTTCTGCGGTATCACACTGCGCTCCCTCGAACCTTTCAGTCCCTGCGTTCCTGTCTTGCTTCCCCTCGGTGCCGGTACATGGCATGAATCACCGTTATGACACATCGGCAGAAATTCAGGGTTCGGATGATTCGTCCAGATATCAGTCGGTTTCATTCTGTTATCTCCATACTGGCAATAGGTCACTGTATATCTTGGCAGGTTCTTCATCCATTCCATCTTGCGCATGCCGCCTCTCGGATTCTCTATAAAATAATACTTTGGCTGTAGCTGCTCAATGAGTTCCAGCACATGTTTGTCTACCCTGTCACAGAATTTTGCATATGCACTGACCGGTTCAAGACTTCCTGTCTCTGGATTCTTTTTTCTGTGATGGCTGATCGCTGCAATACTAAAAGTAGCGCAGTCAGGACTCGCCAGATGACATCCGGTTTTCCAAAAAGTTTTAAGATATCCTCCGCCGTCACCTTGCTGATGTCCTCATACAGATCAATGTTTTCAAAATCTTTTGACCATTCCACACTGAATACTTCATGTCCCCGTTGTTCAAAGGCTTTCCCGATGCTCCTTGTTCCTGCAAATAATTCCAATACTTTCATCGTCCATTCTGGTAGTGGTGCGCACCTCACCCCATGGGACTACTCATTTCCTCCTTCTTTTTCCTCTGTCTATAGACTTTTTTCCTGTTTCTGCAAAAGGCATAACTTCTGCCGGCCTCTACTGCCTGATTGCACTGTAACAAAAATAAAAATGGCATAACCTTTCCGAATCTTCCAAAAAAGTTATGCCATGCTTAGAACTGCCCAACGGCTCTGCCGGTGGGTGTCTGACGGGTTAAGCCGCTCTTTTGCGGCATAACCCCTTTAACCTGCACTATTTTCGACCCTGTTTTACAGCCCCGTTTCATCCCCATTTTCGGAGTCTTGGATGCCTCCGCACTCCGGTTTTTCTGTTAATTTCTCCAAATCGGCTCACACAGGCAGAATACAGCCTAGTCGGTCACTTTATCCAGTTTTGCAGAATAACGGCACACGTTGCCACACGCAGGCTCACACGGCGGTGTCTGTGCCGTTTCCTTTCCATTGTCCTGTCACTTTCTTAAAAAGCGAGGATGGTCATATGTGGCTCCAGTTCCGGTTCCTGCCCTGTAAACTGCTCAATCTCTCCAAATCGTCTGGTATATTCCTCGATCTGCTGCTCTGTCAGGGAAATGAAATCACCGTCCGGGGTATCCCCACAGATAAAAAATGGACCGCAGATGATGTCATCACCATTCCTGCGGTTCGGCTGCATTCCATTTAGTTTTCCTTCAGCGTTGATTACTGCCACACATCCATCTCCAAAACCAACGCACTCAATGTCTCCCTCCACTTCTGCCTGACTTGCCTTAAAGTCATTCGCAATCTCCTTCACACAGGGAGGTTTCCCCGGCTCTACTTTCAGAATCTTTATCTTGTCCATGCTTTCCCCGTTCCCTATTCATTCTCCGCGGCACTGCCGGATGCCACACTGTTTTTGCCCTGCTGGCGGTTTGCCTTTTTGATTGCAGACGGCACATCCCCTCTGCTTTCAATGTACTCACGGACTGCCTGCGGCACATATTTCTCATACATTTTTCCAAGGACTTCCTTCAGCTCCGCATCAAAATCCGCATCCTTTTTTCCCATGTACTGTTTCACAGCATTTAACTTTTCCTCATCATATTTAATCGTAACGACTGCCTGTTTCATCTCTTTACCTCCAAATTTAAACTCTCAGTTGAAATCATTTTCAGAAAAACACACCTTTAAGAAAGTACCATTCCTGCCTGCTCTTCCTGTCCGCTTTCCTTTATCATGGACAGCGTCTGTGTTTCCTTCACTGCCTGCTCCTGTTCCAAAATGCCGCTTACCGATGGCACAAAGGCAAAGTATCTGGCGTAAGATGACCCTTCGCTCTCCACCAGAACACCTTCCTCCATGCCCTCTCCGGTTACTAAAAGACAGTGCCGCACCCCATCTTTTTCATACATGAAATCCACATTTTCCCTGATAAAATCATGCTTGTGCATCAGATGATTGGTAAAAGATTCATACTCTCCAGCCGGAAGCATAATAACCTTTTCCACACAGAATTCTTTCGCCTCTATCTTCGGCTCTTTTCTGGAAAATACTGCTCTCATAGTTCCTCCTTCCCATAAACTCCCAGTTGAAATATTTTCAGAAAAACACACTCTTAAGAAAGCACCATTCCTGCCTGCTCTTCCTGCACGCTCCCCGGTATGACAGACAGCCTGTGCGTATCCCTGTCATATCGGTAAATCTCATCGGACAGATAGTCTGCATCCGGGAACGCCCTGTTTGCTCCATATACCCATTCCTCAGCCGTTCCATGTCAAGACCTTCCCGCTCCACCATGAGATACACATCGTGGATGGATGCCGGAAGGACGATCAGATTTCCATCCAGCTTTTCTGCTGACTTCTGCATCGTTGCCTCGTCCATCATGTACACCGCCCCATGATCCATGTTGTTGGTAAGGACATAAAAGTCTGCATCCGTCCTCCAGATTCTCTCCGGTTTTTTCTCCATGGCAAGGATATTCTGGTCATAGTGATGCTCGTAGGCATCCTCAAAATCCATAAGTACTGGCGGACGTTTTGCAAACATATTTGCCCATGCATCCTGAAAAAGCACCTCTTCTTCTATCCCCAATGCTCCATCTGCTCTCTGGTGACAAGTCCGCAGTCCCTCTGAAACTTTTCGTCATACCCGCTGAGACGGCATGACCAGCATGGAGGTTTCCTTCTGCTGATGCGCCAGTCCGTCCCATTCCTCTCTGCCTGCC
>ENA-OQCN01000569-OQCN01000569.1-human-gut-metagenome-genome-assembly--contig:-NODE-569-length-19832-cov-4.357980_pt1 | contig 19832 bp, 25 predicted proteins | sample MGYA00242497_ERZ504576 | MGnify/ENA primary metagenome ERZ504576 (study PRJEB26092, sample SAMD00036296) | human gut metagenome | host: Homo sapiens | study: EMG produced TPA metagenomics assembly of... | reverse complement strand
CTTTGTACTCCAGGCGTTCCCGCTCGACTTCTCCAATCTGTTCCAACATGGATTTTCCAGCCATTTTCAAAAGCTGATAGTAAACCTGATCCTCGGCCTGTTCCGGCAGCTCCATCACTTCGGAAATAAGGTATCTTTCGGAAAGCTGCTCCGCCATATCCAGAAGTTTTTTCATCTGCCGCTTCCGTTTCCAGTAAGTGAGGACAAGTCCCGTCAGCAAAATCAATGCCCATACAATCAGGATCAATACTACTGCGGAAACCGAATTGCCGCACACCAGCAAAAATACAGTGAGTGCAGCCATACAAACAAGGTTCGTCAGCAGAATGGTAGCCTGTTTTTCCAATATCGTCTGCTGTTCATATCGTGTACCCCTGTCGGTGCTTTGTCTTGATAAAATCCGTCAGACCGATGCCCGCCAGTTTTTCCCGGATGCGGTTGATATTGACGCTCAAAGCATTGTCATCCACATATAGCTGATTGTCCCACAAATACTCAATCATATCTCCGCGAGAACAGATTTTTCCACCGTTCTTGAACAAATAATAGAGAATTTTCAATTCGTTCTTAGTAAGTTCTACGCTCCGTCCATTATAGTCCAAACTGCTGGATTCCAGATGCAGCACCGCATCTCCATAGACGATCTTCTCCCGTTGTTGTGCGGGATAGGTTTTCTTCAGCAGAGAAGCAATTTTCGCAAGCAGGATTGCTGTGTTATAGGGCTTCGTGATAAAAGCGTCTCCACCCAACATAATGCTATTCAGCTCGTCCATATCCGTGTTGCAGCTTGTCACAAAGATGATTGGCACTTCGGAAAAGGTACGAATTTTAGAGCATAAAGCAAAACCATTCTCTCCGGGTAACTTAATGTCCAACAAAATCAGATGTGGCTTTTCATCCTGAATCTGTTCTGTCACAGCAGAAAAATTCCTTACTCCAAGCGTTGTATATCCATTTCCATTCAATAAAGTTTGTAATTCTCCCTGTATCACAGGATCATCTTCAATTATCATAATTTTAGATAGTTTCATGCTTTCTGCACCTTTCCTTGTTTTGTCCGGCCATCAACTGGCTTCTCCGCAGTTTTAGGGATCAGCCAAACACCAGCCATCTTCACAGCGCCGGGGATACGCCCACTGGCACACAGATAATTGATCTGCCTTGGGGTAACACCCCATTTTTCACTTGCTTCTTTCAGCGTCATATAATCCATATAGTTTCCCTCCAATATGGTTTATTATATTTCCTTTGCTCGAAGAATACAAGCGTGCAAATGGGGCGCAAGGCCCTGTGCCAGAAGCATTTTGAGACCTTGCGCCCCATTTGTAGTTCTATCCTAAAAATACTTTGCCAGTTGCTTCAGACCACGCCGGATACTATCACGGACACGGCTTTGGTCTACGCCCTCCGCTGTGGCGATCTCACTCACACGCATCCCCAGATAATACCGGGCATAGATCCGCTTGGCCTGCTTCTCTGGCAGAGCCATCACAGCAGCATAGAGCTGCTCCCGCAGCTGCTTTTCCTCCAAAAGCATTTCCGGTGTCTGGGGCTTCATCAGGATCGCACTTTCAATGCCGTTGTCGCAGTCCAGGGAGTAGTACGCCTTATAGCGATACATCCTCCGGTCATAAGCAGCTTCCGCACGCTCAGCGGCTCGGATCGTCTCCAGCACATCTTCTGTTACTTCTACAAAGTAATCATTTTTATAAACATCGGGATATAAGTCCCTAAGATTGACTTTCTTCATTATGTACCTCCATTTCAATTCACGGGCGATTGACGAGTGAATCGAAAGGAGGCGGGGATCGACACCGGCAGACAACCGGATCATCTCCGAAAAAATGGCAACAAAAAACGCCAGGTTTCCGTGATGGAAAACTGACGCGCCAAGAGCAGCCACGATTGTACTTAATTACATGGAACGATAATGCCGATGCAATGCTAAACTTACCCGGAGGAGGAGCAATGCTTTTTTTAACTGATGTAGATCATGTGAGCTTTGAAAAAGCAAACGAGACACGGCAAAATAACCTCCAATCGGCTACCGTGTCCCTGCAAGTCGTCATGATGGACAGCTATAAAGGAACTCTGGAAAGTATCAAAAAAGGAGTATTGTATTCCAAAGACAGCGGTGACGGCGATACCTACTCCATGATTCCACCTACTGAAGATGTAGTTTCCTCTTATAGTGTTGATGTAACAAAAGATAACGGAAAAACAGTACACATTGGAGATTATTCCACAGTTGAGAAATTAGACAAAGCCATTTCTGATGCAGTTAAAAATGGTCAGCTCACACAAGAAGAAGCGGACGCCGTTCACCAATAATAACCAAACCATTCTGCCGCACGACGGCAAAAGAAAAAAAGCCGTCGTACAGCAGACAAATTGATACGCCCATTTAAAGCAGCGGCATTGATTTTCAGAGCCGCTGTACCAAACGGGCAAAAAGCAAGAACTGCCCGGGCAACAAAAAAATTTGAAGAACCGGACACCCGCCGCCAGACCATTTCGAAGGCGATCGCCGAATTGCTATATATTATGTTAAATTCCTGAAAGTATTTTCTTTGCGTTCTCCAGGTTATTTTTTCCATTTATTTTTAAATATACTTTACTGATCTCAGAAGGCTCTCCTATTTCTCTGCAGAGATCCTGTGCCTGGGAAATGGGTATGTAGATTTCGTTGCCTTCTATTACTACAGCGGCTTTACAGGGCATATATGAGGTTTGCGGTTCTCTTGCGGAATTGCCGGATAAAGTGGTAAGATCATCTGTGGCTTTGGAAGTATCCTTCTCTTTTTCATCCAGGAAATAAAAAATATTCAGGTTTTCACCCATCTCTAAAAATTTTTCCTGTTGTTTTTTTGAAATGGCATGATTATTATAGTCTTTCATATCCCGTAGGGAACCATTTCCCAGCAATAACAACGGCATCTTCCCCAGTTCATTCTGAGTTGGATTTTTTCCAAACGCATTCATATCAATTCCTGAAAAAGTCGTTGTTTCCGTATAATCTTCAATTTTGATGACAACCGGGACTTCTATGACTGGCCAGATTTCTTTTATACCTTTTATCTTCTTCGCTTTCTGCAAAAAATCTTCATCATAAGCCAGATCTCCAAGTGGGAGCAACACAGTAAATTGCCGTTTTTCTTCTTTCATACCTGCCAGTAGCACTCCTAATAATGTAAGTATCAATGCCAGCAGAAGTATGACAAATAAGGTAAAGCTGTCTATTTTTTTTCTTTTCAATGAGAAGCCGCCTTTCTCGCTTCTTCAAGAAGGATATTTTTCTTATGAAGCTTTCTGACCAGAAGCAGGATTATGGAAATAAGCAGTACTGCAACAACTGCAGCTATGGAATACCACCAATTATTGGTTTTCTCCTGGTCATCTTCAACCTTTAAGGACTTTATCTGGGTTTCTTTGATTTCAGAATCAATTTTATTTCTTCCTCATATGATTTGCCATCGGCATCCTCATACGTAAGAATTAATTGACCTGCACATTTTCCTGTTTTTCCTTTTACATATATGCGAAGACTTCCCTGGGATAAATCTCCGGCCTCTATGGTCCCTAAGAATGCAGTATCGTTTGAACTTAATTCATCAGCCTTTAAGCTGACACTTGCATTGTATATTTTGTCTCTTCCGAGATTCATTGCTTTTACCGGGATCTCTACTGTATCCATAGTGTATAAAACAGATGGAATATCTGAAGCTTCCAGCTTAACACGAACCGGTTGGATGATCTGAAAAGACAGTAATTCTGTACCGGTGGTTGCCGTTGCTTTCGAATCTTCATAATCCAGAGAAAAAGTAATGACAGCCTGGCCAGGATCACAGTTTTCTGTTATAGTAATCATCTGTTCCAAAGTAATTGCTTCACCAGGAGCCAGGACTTGTACATAAAAAGAGTTTTTCTCAAATTCGATTCCTTTGTTCTCTGTAGAAAGGGAAATTTTTAAACCAAATACATTTTGACTGCAGCTTTTATTTCGAAATGTCAGCGACATTTCTGTTGTAGAACCAGCCTCCAATCGTCCACCTGAAAGATTGCTGTCTTCTAATAATACCTGCGGTTTATGTAATATTTTTTCACTTGATGAGTCTGATGTTGAATTACCTCCTCCCCCACCGCCCGAATACCCGTTGTCTATAACCGGATCTGTTATCTGCGGGGCGTCACCGTCTTCCGGATTATCACTGTCTATTACAACATGAAAAGGATTCGATTTAGAACCATCACCAAAGTCATCTCCTGATGTAAAAATATCCGGATCCGGATTTTCTTTATCGGTATCAGCTTTATCAGGAGTCTTTTCATCCTCTGCCGGAGGTTCGGTACTCGGAGGTTCGGTACTCGTAGATTCATCCTCTTTTTCATCAAGGGTTAACGAGTTGTCATTCTCATAAGATACGGACGGATCTGAGTCCGTAAATCCTTCTTCAGCAGATGTAACTTCCGTGTTTTGAGGCTCTGTGGCAAAAACGGTAGCTGGAAGAAATATTATTGTCGTACACAATACTAATGCCGTTTTTACAAATAAATTTCTCATTATCGGGCAGTCCTTTCTCTTAAAACTCCTCCATCCATTTCATATACATGGTCACATAAGATTCTGATATCCTCTTCATTATGGCTTGCCAGCAAAATGGTTTTTCCTGCTGCTTTTAAATCCAACAGTAGTTCTCTTATCTCTTCCACGCCATGTTTATCCAGTCCATTAAACGGCTCATCCAGGATCAAAAAAAGAGGATCTTCCATAATGGCCTGTGCAATACCAAGGCGTTGACGCATTCCAAGGGAATATTTTCCGACTGGTTTCTTCATGTCCGGATCCAATCCTACCCTTTTTAAGACTATGCGGATATCGGCCTTCGAAATCCGGCCATTCATGTCTGCCAGGATCTCCAGATTTTTAAAGCCCGTATATTGTGTAAGAAAACCGGGAGTCTCGATAATAACTCCAAGACTTTCAGGAAAATCCACATCATGGCCTATTTTTTTTCCAAATACAAAAATAGTGCCCGTAGTTACAGGGAGAAACCCACAGATGCATTTCATAAGAACGGTCTTTCCGGAACCGTTATTTCCAACAATCCCATAGACGTTCCCTGTTTTCAAGGAAAGATTTACTTCCTGTAACACGATGTCTTCACCGAAACGTTTGGTCACGTGTTCTATTTTTACGCAGGTGTTCTGTATCATTCCACTTACTCTTTGCGGATCACAGGCCAGATTAAATGTCCCTTCAGATTTCTTCCAATCTTCCATATAAAACACCTCCCAGAATTCCCAGCATTACTAATAAAAACAACAGTAGAAATAGCCAAACTCCTATTTTGTCCGGTCCCCAATTTTCATCAGCCAGTATCCATTCTACTGGATAAAACCATATCTGATTCTTTAAATAGCGGTCATGAAGGATAATTCCGAAATAAAAGCTTACAAAAGGGATTCCATATGCCATGTAAGCAGAATCCCATAAAATCCCGCAGCTTCCACCGAAAGTACTTATGATACTTCCGATAAGTCCTGTCCGAAATGCCTTCATGAGTAAGTCCAGAAGTGCTTCTTTCTGAATAGCACCCTTTATCTCCAGCGGATAGAACACAATAAAATTGATAAAAAGTACCGTTAGTATAGATAACGTCCAGACCATAAAACCAGATACCATAATGGAAAAAACTTTACCTTCGATATACTGTCTGCGAGTCGTTCTGGGAAGTATCTCCTTTAAAAATCCACTTTTATATTCTTGCAGAATGGAATCACTCCATGGCAATACGGCTGCTACCGGAATGGCAAAAGATACTGCCTGACTTTTTAAGGAACCTTCCAGTATACTGATAAAAGTACCACATGTCAGTGCTTTTTTTAAGCTGGGATAAGTCTGTCCAATGGCGATGGAGATGCAGGCTACCAGCCATGCTGCCAGAAAATTTTTATTAAAAAACATACGTTTTGTTTCACCCCACATAGGTTTTCCCCCTTCCGATCATGTCTTTTCTCCAAGAAATTCAAAGGTATATTTTTTCATCCGGTTAATTGCAAAAACTGCAAGAAGAACTAAAATACCCAGAAAAAACATATAGGAATGCGAGATTTTCGGGAGCAATGGATCATAACCCAAGTTATGTTTTCCGTATACTGCCTGGTTCAGAGGACTGATCCAGCAGATTAATACATTTACCTGATACATTTCGTATTTTTCTTTATGTAAAATTGCAGCCAGTACTTTCGGGTCCAATAAAAAGCCAAAAACACTGTAAAGAAGGCCAAAAATCATCCCCTTAGTCTTCCCTTTATAGAGATTTCCTACAAGGATTACAAAGCTTAAGGTCAGCGAATAACAAAACAGAAGGAAGAAAACCTGCAGCATACAGCCATAGGGTGAGATACTTTCCATGACCCTTACTGTAGAAGGGACCTGCAGGTTTTTTCCTAATTCTGAATAACCAAGCATGGCCGCAGTTTCGCTCCACAGGTTACCTGGATAACTCTTTTTCATACACAGCACGGCCGTAAACAGCAGCATCAAAACCGTATATAAAACAGTCACAAGAATAACATAAATGAATTGACCTAAAAGCCATTTCCTCTTGGTTGTCCGGGTCAGCTGGTATGGAGTAATAGGTGTCATCTTCGGCAGGTCAGAAAACATAAGAAGCAAGAGCAGCGAACTGGACAGTACTGCTATCCCATCCCCAAATGTCCAGATAAATGGTTCAATGGCCTGTACCGGTGTATCGTAGGTCTCCATTACAACCATGATTCTGCCTGTAAGCAGGAAACTAAGTACAAATTCTAACAGAAATATAAAAATAACTTTGGGATTGCGTAAAAATCCGAAGAAATTGTACCTTACAATTCCAAATACCTGTCTCATGTCAGTAACCCAGATTCCGGTCTATGATACTGCCATCCACGGCATTAATGGTAAGGAAACTTTCATTCGGATTTTTACTGGTATTTGATGCTGTTTCTCCGTTATATTCACTTTCTGAAGTCATGCTGCCGAAAAAATCCCAGACGGGGATTAAAATACCTGTGTGTGCGTCAGTAGACGGCTCATATATCCTGGCATAACCAAGAACGATCCGATCAATATTATAGACTCTGGAATTTTCATATTGCATATTATCGGCGTTTGTTACCACCATCATTTTTTCATAAATTTTCATAACCTCGCTGAATGAAAGAAGATTTAAATTCTCTGTCTTTATTTTACCAATTGTGTAGGGATTTGAATAAGTCATGCTTTCTATGCCATCTTTAGCGACATAGAAACAGAGACTTTCATAAGACCATGTTTCCATTGTGCTGTCCATATCTTCCAATGCCCCACCGTCTGCAATTGTCTGAGTTACCGGCACACCATTTATGTACGTGCATAATCAATTCTATATCCATTTCCAAAATTACCTGAACTATTATCGCCTTCAAAACTTTTGCACACCGCGTAATTCCAGTTAGAAAACTGTAAATCTGTGATGCCCATTTTTTCAACTTTTTCCTTTACAAGTTTTTTTGCTTCATCCAGGGACAGCCCGATAGATTCTTCTGTGGGTTTTTCTTCCTCTTCAGAATATCCGTAATCACACCACATTGCATCCTCCGGTATTTTTTCCCCGCCCTTGTTTGCTGCTTTCTTGATCTTGACTGACAAGGTATCGGAGCCAGTGGAAGATATTTTATAGTAGTATTGTGAATCGTCTGGCATTTGTGCAATACAATCGAAAGGATTTCCGGCAACAGGTTTTGCCTCTGTCAGGGTTTTCTTTTCCGGAGCAGTTTCGTATTCCTGTTCCCATGTCTCAATATCTTCATAGATATCATAGACATAATTCCCATCATCATCTGTTCCATAGTTATACGGATCCAGGTTTCCGTTTGCAACGTCTTCTTTTAGTTCATCCAGAGTTTTTTTAATTTCATCCTTTGTCTTCACATAATAACTATCCATGGTATAAAGTTTTCACAAAATACATCAAGAGAGATGTTTTTTTCTTGAAGCCTGCAATCAATAAGTTCTTTTACTTCTTTCAGGAAATTATCCACCTGTATTTCCACTGGATTGAATGAGTCTTCCGAAGCTTCGTAGAGTCCGGTTAATTCCAGCATTTTCATAGAAAGTCTTGACAGCCTGCGACATTCATTTTCAATATAAATCAGAGCCTTCTCCTGCCTTTCCGGGGTTAGGCGCACAGTAAGCAATGTATCTGCATAGCCTATGATTGCAGTCATTGGGGTCTTCAGCTCATGAGCCAGACTTCCAATAAGCTGTTTTTGTGTCCGGTTTATGTTAGAAAGACTTTCAATTTGTTCTTTTATTTTACCTGTCATAAAATTAAAGGTTGCACCTACCTGCGCAAGTTCTGTATTGCCCTCTGACGGTACTTTAAAATCATAAATACCTTCAGAAACAAGAAGCGTAGCTTCTCTTAGGCTTGTAAGCGGTGCTGTGATTTTTCGAAGGCTCAAATAAAGGATAATTCCCATCACCACGATCAAAGATAAAGTAAATCCACCCGTCTGAAAAAACAGCAGATGACTTTTTTCTATTACATCTGTTATATCTTTATAAGTAACAATCTGATATCCCATATTTACATTGCCATAGTAAAATAACAAAAGTGTCCTTCCATTTATCTGACTGATCATAGGGCCATGACCGTCACTGTTGCTGCCATGATCCACCATGTTTGCCTTACTTTTACATAATTCTCTTAACTTTTTTACGTCGAATTCATAAACAGTTCCATTATAGGTCGTTTTTTCCATCGAGATATAAAACCGCGCTGTCATGAAAAACCTGCCGAAAAGCATAAGTAACTATTTGGGGGCGCATTTCGTTGTCGGCATTCTGTTTCTGATTGTCAGAAAGGCTTGTTTTATTTTCAAACTGTAAGATATTTGTTCTGAATATACTGCTTTCATAACTGTTGATATTCTGTATACTCTGATTTTTCCAACAATAAGTGGTATAGAGAAAGATTCCTGACGATACCAGCAAAATGATACATGTAGTCTGAGAAAAGATCTTTATTAAGAGTTTCATAAATCCACCTCAAGTCTGTAACCGATTCTGGGAATTGTTTTAATCTTATCCTGCCAGCCAAGCTTTTTCCTGATACGACCCACATGTGCATCCACAGTTCTTGTTTCTCCGCAGAACTCTTCATTCCACAGTTCCTGCAGAATCTGATTCCTGGTCAGTGCTTTATTCGGATTTTTGGCGAACACCATGAGGCAGTTATATTCCATTGGCTTTAAATAGATTTCCATGCCCATTTTTGTAACAGTACGACTAGACGTATCAATGATAACATCACCAATTTGAATCTGTTCTTGTACAGTGCCATTACGTTCCAGTACCTTTTCAAGACGGACCATCACTTCCAGCATTTCAAATGGTTTTACAATATAATCTTCTGCACCGTCTTTTAATCCCTTTATCTTGCTCGCGATATCTCCCTTTGCGGTAAGAAATATTACGGGGATTTCATACTGCTTCAGTTTCGGTAACAGGCTATATCCGTCTCTTCCGGGAAGCATGATATCTACAAGTGCACACTGAAACGCATGATCTTGAATAATTGCTTCATATGCCTCATTTCCATCCAAATATCCTACTGTTTCATACCCTGCAATCTCCAAATTCATACATAGCAGGTCATTGATTGACATTTCGTCTTCTATCACAAGAATTCTTGCCTTCATAATTATTACCTCACATGTTTTTATAAATATCTTTTCACAGGTTAATTATACATTAAATTCTATATTGCAGTTGTAACTGATTTGTAACAGCAAAAAAGGAAACCAAAACCATTCTGTGAGAATAGTTTTGATTTCCTGTATAAACCGATATGCTGATTTTATACACATGCCCAAATCGGCTTTATCAGCTAATACCGCCGCCAGTTTTTCATAAAACGAGAATAAAAGCTGATATTTTCCTGTTTTTTTGCACATTCCTTCATACATTTCTGTATGTTTTGGTAGTAAGATTTTGTATTGACACCTGATTCTTTCACATGATAATCAAAAATGCCTAACATTGGATCCTGGCATAACAGATATTTTGAAGGATTTTGAGCCTCTTTATTCTCTTTCGTATTTAAGAATAAGGAATCAAAATTGTCAAGTGCCATAAAATCATCAAATTCCCCGCCTGTGCAGTTCCTGAACTCCTGCTTAAGGATTGTTTCGTCATAGTCTCTGTGAAAATCAAGGTGTGCAAAAAGTACAAGTCCCGGAAGCAAAGCATCCACCGGGGTTTCTGCACCATTATCCATCCATGCTGTACAGAGCACCTCTTTTATATTGTATTTTTTACAAGTAGAAAGAGCTGCTTTGGTACACGCATAGGTCTTAGAATAATTGGGGGAAATTCCGTTCCAAATCCAAGAACCTCCTGCAAAAATAACGTTATCCGAAAGCTGCGCATGGATATCCAGCATTTTTTCATAGGTTCTGGTATCAGCATGATAATAGTCCCAATATACTAATCCTAGATCTTTTTTCGGTTTTTCCCATTTGGAGCAGTCCGTGTTTTCGGGCAGATCATAGTATCCGCCTGTAGAATTTGCTGTAATGTACATGTCACTCCATATCATAGGCTTTAATTCTAATTTTCTGCAAATATCTACGACCCTGTTACAATGTTCCTCGATTATCAGTGACCCTTTTTTATATCCATTTTCTTTTAGATAATTTCCAAGTCCCAGCATGACAGCCTCATCCATTCCAATATGTACCTGTTGGTAGAAAAATTCTCCTTTACTGAGCTGAGCAGCTTTTCAATAAACTGATAAGTTTCCTCTTTTTCAGGCTGGAGAATGTCCGCAGAATCACGAATCTTATCCATTCAGACATGCTCTTGATATTGAAATTCATCTTCTTCCATATGATGTATGGCATAATTAAGTGCGCGGTAATAATGAGATATTTCCCGGCAGATGATATGAATCTGGCTTTTTTCTTTTATTGATCAATATTTCTGGTCTGTCCTGAAATTTAACAAACAATTATATATTTTGGTTGAAACCGTCATTTTCAGCCAGCAGTATTTCAGTACCTTTTTTAATAGTATTATATTCTTTCTTATCAGATGAAAAAACAATGTTCATACGTATTCCTCTTTCTTTAGAAATTATTCTTTTTATCATATCCTTCCGGTATCTCATAAGAATCTACTTAAGGCACGAATCAGTTTTTCTGACTCCAGTGGTTTGGTAAGATAATCGTCCATTCCAGACTTCAGTGCTTTAGTCTTATCTTCTGTAAAAGCATTGGCGGTCATAGCTATAATCACAACAGCAGATGCATCACTTCTGTTCATTGTACGTATTTCTCTGGTAGCTTCCAGGCCATCCATAACTGGCATCATAATATCCATCAGAATTACATTGATCTCACCAACACCTGATTTTGCAAATGCTTCAACAGCCTCCTTACCGTTTGAAGCCCTTATAATTTCTGCTCCTGCATTTGTCAGAAGGAATTCTGCAATTTCCATGTTCAATTCATTGTCTTCGGCCAAAAGGATTCTCATGCTTCAATTGATACATCGTCTTCCTGGCTTTCTGCCTGCTTCATATCAGCAGAAATAAGGAATGGGAGCTGTACCATGAATGTGGTTCCTACATTTTTCTCGCTTTCAAATTTAATCGTACCGCCCATTTTCTCTATTAGTTTTTTTGTAATTGGCATACCAAGACCTGTTCCTCCATAAACAGATCTTGCACCGCCTGTTTCCTGAGTAAATGGTTCAAAAATATGGTTCTGAAATTCTTTACTCATTCCAACTCCGGTATCCTTGCAGTGAAACTCAAACAGTATATGCCTGTCATCCACCTGTGTTTCATAATAGCTGAGCAGTATCTCTCCTTTTTCTTTATTATACCTGACAGCATTACTTATGATGTTCATAAGGATTCTTTTTAAACTTTAATCACAGCACTTTTGCATGCTCTGTCAATGTGTTTATTTCCATAAATAAATTTTTCTTTGTACCCATTATATGGTTCCAGTATTGATACGTCAATCCCATTAATGTGCCTTCTCTTCTTCACTCTTTGTGAAAGGAAGAGATTGCTAGCTTTTACCAATCGCTCTTCCACTTCCACATCAAGTCTGCTTTGTTCTGGATTACCGAAATGGTGATCATGTGCCAATCTGATATTGTTGACAATGAAGGACAGGAGCCAGCTGCATTACAACTTAGCTCCTGTCCTGTACATCTTGACTATAGAATTAGTAAAAACAGATTATCGGGACATCATACTGAATAAGACTATAAAGCTGTCCGGCATTTTCTGGTGGAAGATTGATACATCCATGAGAACCACCTGTAAGATATCTGTCACCACCAAAGTACGGCTGCCAGTCTGCATCATGAAAGCCAATTCCTCCATTGAATGGCATCCAGTACGTTACCGGCTGTTCATAAGAATAGGTTCCATTTGCTGTCATTTCACCTCGCAGCACGGACGGACTGCTCTTTGAATTCAGTGTGAATATTCCAGGGGGTGTTTTTCTGTCCGGATCGCTTGGCAGTCCGGATACGATTTCTGATTGGAAAATAATATTTCCATTCTGATAATACCACATATACTGCTCTGTAAGATCTACCTCTATATATGTATTTCCGAGATCATTGATCCCGTGTGCATTTGCCCTCATAGAATATACCGGTTCCCTGGTTGTCTGGTTCCTGACTGAATTTCCTGCATGAGCTGTGCTACTTCCTTGTCCTGATCAATCTTCCATCCATAGGCTGAGCCATATACATACACTGTCCTTCCGCTTGTGGTCTGGAATTGTCTTTCAGTGCCAACTGTATCATGATCTGCTGCAAGCTGTGCCACATAATCCACTACATGCTGCCGGAAGGCTTCATCATTCTGGAGCAGCTGCCCTTTCTCGTCAAACTGCAGCCAGTTTTTAATGGTATTCCCATCGAGTGTTACCGTTTCGTCTCCAAATGTATATGTGATATTTGCTTTTGTCAGGTTCTTATATGTATTTACCATATTCTGAAGTTCTGAACTTTCTTTCGTCACATCTGCTTTCTTATAAGCCTTTGGATCACTTTCCAGATTTACCTCTGCCGCATCGTTATCGATTGCCCTGCATATCATCTGATAAGCTTCTTTGGTATTTAATTCGTTGCCTTCCGTTTCTGGCACAATAGTGAATTCTGAGTTAACAAAACTTACATACGCATTTTCCGGTGCTATCTGATTCTCTTTTTTCGCACAATTTAATGAATTTACCTGTTCTTCCAGTTTCTCCCGGCTGAAAAAGTCTCTTCTTGAACCATATAGTTTTTTGTTTCAAAAAGACTGCCAATCCATTCCCATGATTTCTGAGTTTTCAGCAGCTGGAGAACCGCACCGCTGGATACGTATTTATAATCAATGTCTTTTCCTGTAATGGCCTGCGGGTCCTGCATTCTTGCCCTTACCTGAATAGTATAGTTATCCTTTTTCCCAGCAATCTCCTGCTCAACCTCATATGCTGTCTTATTTGAACTGTCAATCCCATTGATGGTCGTCCCATAAAAGAAGTGATATGAGTAATAATAAGATATACCTGCATAAATACAACAGCCTATAACAAAAATCATCAATATAATCAATATTACAATTTTCTTAATTTTATTTTTCTTCTTTTCTGAAAATATAATAGATCTGAATTCCGATTTATCCATCGGCACATAAACAACTGAACCTGGTCTTGCCGATTTTGTGGTTCTCATTGACTGCCCTATCACTTCTTTTTGTCTCATATCCTACTTATCTTTCTTTGAATCACTTAGCTTTTTGCACTGTCTCACTGTCATTATCAAAATGTAATGTCTTATGATATTTCGCATTCTCCTCCAGAAGTTTTTTCCATTTCTGTCCGTCTTCTTTCGTAGGATTATCAAAATTCTGCTGCCCCTTCAGTTCATCCATATACTGGATATAATCCAGGAAATAAATATCTACTGTCGAAATATCCCTGTCCTGAATTGCGAAGTTATTACAGTTTCCAGTAGACTCATTATATGGAAGTGTGTTTCCGTTGGCATCAAGAGCTACCATGAAGCAGTCACTGTTGGATCCTTCCTTATAAAGTTCATTTACCGTCAGTTCATACGGAGAACGAATTACGGATTTGAGTCCGATACCAGCATCGTTTGTATCATTCAGTTCCAATACTTCTGTCCGGGAATCATCTACTGTAACCGGGATATCGAAACTCCAGTCACCTTCATATTTGTAGTAGCCGGCATCCCTTCCATAGTTTTCATCATCCGCTTCTGACCACTCATAGTCTGCTTCCAGCCCTCTTACCTCCGAGATATCCAGATGCAGATTAAAAGTATCCGGAATCTCAATATCTTTAATATATTTCTGATATGCTCCACCACGCTCAGATACTTTATTGATAAACTCTTCCAGCAGTGCATAACCTTCATCCGTCTGATCATCTAAGTCCGCCTGAGTTATTCCCATCTCATCCATTACCTGCTGTGTCATTTCATTGTATTTCTCATTATATTCCGTATAGTCTTTTGCCGCCTGAGCAAGATCATAACGGAAAATGCATGCATAGGTGTTGTCATCCAGAAACTGTCCTTCCACATGACCGTCGATCACCCGACTAGCTTCTGAACCAAAGTCCACACCTCCAGTCATATACAGATCAATGACCGGTGTTCCACTTTCCGCCCTGGTTGACGTTTCTGGAAATGGCTTATCACTCTTAAACTGCATAGTTATATAGACTGCCTGGCTGTTGGCATATACCTCAGAACATGTAATTGTCAGCCCATCTGCTGTTTTAATGTAAGCATTCTCACTAGTGGCATTACCTGTCTTGTCCCCATCTGCTTCACTGCCATCTGCCGTTGTTCCATCAACGGATTCCAAGGTTGTTGCATAATCCGAAAAATCACCAAAGAAACTTACATTATCCTGCAAGATTTCAAAAAGCCCTCCTACAACCGGAATATTCTTTGCCATTACTGGATTGGTTGCACAGAATATAAATCCGACTGCCAGTACCGCTGCCATACCTCCTGCTACCCTGCCTCCAATTTTCATCCAGTGATATGGATCCTTTGGTGCTTTTTTCTGTAACACAGCATTATTTTCAATCAATCGATATGCCTGATTGATACGTTCATGCACGATTGCCGGCATTTCTGTATCCTTTTGAAGTTTTTCCTGGAAGTCTTTCTCATTATTATTTAAAGTCATCATTAAACACGTCCCTCCTTAACCTTATATCCATACATCTCTGCAATCTGTTTTCTACCACGATGAAGACGAGATTTCACAGTGCTTTCCTTCATATCCAGAGCGTCACTGATCTCCCGGACACTAAATCCTTCCATATAGTACAAAAGAACAACCAAACGATATTTGCTATCCAATGTTTCTAATACTTGTGCCCATTCCATTGCCGCATATTCTTCTTCGTGAAAAGGTGTTTCCGGCATCTGATCCGTATAAGTAACCAGCTTTTTCTTCTGTATCATGTCCTTACACTTGTTGATCAAGATTCGAATCATCCAAGTTTTAAAATATCTGTTCTGTTTCAGACTTTTCAGATTTTCATAACAGGAAAGAATCGTATCCTGTATTGCATCCGCAACATCTTCATCATTTTTCAGATATGCTGCCGCAATCTTATACATACTCTGTACATTCTCATCCATAAGTCGGCAGAAAGCATCTTTGTCGCCTTTCTTCGCTTTTCGTATCAAAACCTCATTCATTGTAGTTCCGGCTCTCCTATCTCAGACTAGTCATCCGTAGTATACTATAGAAGCTTCATTTATGTGCTTCTACTTATTAGACGTGCGAATCCCTAAAAAGGTTGCAAATATTTTTAAAAAAATTATCCCAGATAAAAACACCCCCGAAATCGTTCAAATTTTATGATCATCAGGTCCTATTAGGGTATAAAAACAGCCGTACCATGTGCGTTTTACATGATACGGCTGTCAATAATTCTCATACCCTCAGGATAGATTAATTGAATCGCCAACTAAGACTCTCCATTTTTATTTATGTAATAAAGTTTGATCCAGCATGTTTTTAATTTCATCCGGAAGACTGTCTATCATTGCATTTTCATCCAAAAACAGTAAAGTTGTATATTTTTTCGCATCATTCGGTGCTGAGAAAATATGAGTTACTGTATATGCTGTTCTACTTTTAGAAAAACAATCTTCATCTCGCAGTGATTCTACTACGAAGCAATCGCCTTTTTGCTGTCCCTGATCATCATACTCTTTATTTAAGCATAGAGTAAAATTAAGATCTGTTGTGCCAAACTTATAAGTTCTCGTATCTGTAACAATCTCTTCCAACATAAAGCCTTCTGATCCAGCCAGCATTGCAATCTGTCCGATATGCTTAATTTTACGCTTACACAATGAAAAAGGGTGCTGCGGTGTAAAAAATATCTGCGAAGCCTGAAGCAGCTTTTTTGCTGCATAACTATAAAACTTTTTTGCGGAAAGGTTTGTGGCCACACCTGTTAAGTGCCTGAAATTGGCAGCTTTATAAAGCACCTCAATATATCTGCCTTCAAATACATATAGAAACCTTTTACCTACCAGATGCTTCCTGTACAGATCGGCAGCTATTTTAATCTCCTGTACGATTTTCTCTCTATCCTGTTGTTTTCCCATCTATCTTTTCCCAATCATCACTATAATATAAAAACAGCACCGGACAACTTTTTGTTATCCAGTGCCCATAATCTTAAAAAGCGGTTTTATGCTGGCTGTCAGCCGCGACATCCTTCCGAACGTCTAAAATGTCGCCGGTATCATTAAGTCCCCGGCGCGGACTCACCGTATCTCCCTGGTGTGGGCGTAATACCCTTCCGAGTATCAAATAGTCCCAGTAATTACCCTGCCCGGGCACAGTACAGCTTTTACGTGCCGCTACACGAAACCTTTTGGTTTAACTATATTATATGCGATACCCTAAGAAATATCAATAGTTTCTGGCAAAATCGATTGGCTGTATTTTATTGTACCCCATTACTTACCACTGTCTATGATTTCCAGGTCCTCAGGACAGATCAATCAAAAATCATATCCTCTGTCCCATCAGGTCTTAAAAATACTGTTTTTGAAATTCCATTACATTCCAACGTTACTTTCTGCTCACAGGAAGAACAGAGGCGAACCCTGTGTATCCTGCCATCTCTCCATTCAAAATCAACTGTGATGGCACCCTGTGCTTCATTCCCCGGACATTTCCGTCTTTCCATTCATCCGGAAGTGCCGGAAGTAACAGGATATACCCTTTCCTGCTCCGGATAAGCATCTCTGCAACCGCAGCTGCAAAGCCAGAGTTCCCATCGATCTGGAACGGTGGGTGTGCACACAGCATGTTGGGATAAATGCCGCCTCCCACACAGGAAATGTTTTCTTCCCTGGTATAACGGAGCTGGTTTTTCAAAAGCCCCAGTGCATGTTCCCCGTCCCGGAGTCTGGCCCAGAGGCAGGCCTTCCATGCCATGCACCATCCGGTTCCCTCGTCCCCGCGCCTTTCCAGAGCCACCCGGCAGGCTTCCAGAAGCTCCGGGGTGTTTTCTGTGATCAGGTTTCCTGGATAAAGGCCATATAGATGGGATACATGACGGTGATGGATCTCTGTTTCCGGATAATCCAGGAGCCATTCCCGGATCTGTCCAAAGCTTCCCGTCTTAAATGGTGGCAGTTTTGAAAGTACCCGTTTTACATCCACTGTCTCTCCCTCTATGCCCAGGATGTTACAGATTTTCAGGTAGTACCCGAACAGTTCTTTCAGAATGCTGATATCCATGGTGGATGCCATTCCCACACTGTGGGGTTTTCCATCTTCTCCACAGAAACGGTTTTCCGGGGAAGTGGAAGGCCCGGTAACATAGTATTCCCCATATGGGAACAGGAACCCAAGATAGAACTTACGGCTCCCTCGATCATTGGTTTTCACGCACCAGCATCGTTGACTGTTTCTGCAGGAAATCATTCCGCTGATTGGTTACTTTCTCATACACTCTTGCCACCCTGATCCGCAGCTTCTCGCGGTTATGGGAATCTTTTTGTTTTCGGGAAAGCCTGCGCTGTTCTCTTATGAGTTTTCGCATTGAGCGTTCCAGATATCTGGGATTTGATACCGTATTTCCATTACTGTCGGAGTAGAACGCTTTGATTCCGACATCAATCCCTATCGTTCCGCCAGCATTTAAGCGTGGTTCCGGTTCAAAATCAACATTTAAAACCGCAAAATATTTTCCAGCCGGTGTGTGCTCAATGATCACGTGATTAATCTTTTCCACTTCCATCGACTGCCGTATTTTAACAAATCCAAGTTTCGGAAGTTTGATATATCTTCCCACAATACGAATATTATCTTTTTGATTTACCGTTCTGTATGACTGGAACCGGTTATGTTTACTTTTGAAGGTTGGATAGGAAGCCCGTTACATCTGATTTGCTTTTCCCGATCAGCTTATTCTGTCTCCAAAGTGAATGCAACATTTTTGTGAGATAGTCTGTTTCGCTACCGCTGGAAAACATCGCCTGTATGCGTGCAATTTGATATTCCGCTAGCCTGTTTCTCAGGTACATATCCAGGAAAGCTGCTATGGGCGCGGTCAAAAACACAGCCCAGATTCCACAGATAGTTCTTTTCTTTCTGACAGTAAATTTCAGATTTCCAGCATCATATTGCATTTTCCCATTCATAATCTTCTAAGATAAGGCCTTCAAGATTAAGCAAACAACTCGTAGTTTTACTATGATTCCATTTATTAGCTCCCGTGTTTACTGTAAAAAACACATTCTTTTTTGCTCTTGTAATTCCAACATATAAAATACTCAGTTCTTCTTTAAATGCTTTTTTTAATGATTGAGCATATGTAAATTTGCAATAATCAAATCCTTCATTGCAACTATTTGCTTCCTTACAAGATCTGCACATATGAGAACTTGGAAAAGCGAAACCATTTAATCTAGGAATAATTACATATTCCCATTCTAGGCCTTTCGCCGCATGTATAGTAGTTAAAACAACTTGTTCGTCTACAAATTCCATCATATGTTTTAATCCTTTGTTTCCTAAAATGAAATCAATATAGTCATATTTATCTCTTGAAGTTCCACTCACTTTTTTCGATTCTACAAATAAAATTTCTAATAATTTATACATTGATTCAAATATATATTTTTTTGATTCTTGTTGATATATTTCATTTCTTCTGGCATCAACAGCCAATAAACAATTCTTTAGATTTCGCTGAACAGCTTTGCCTAAAACATTATTATGAAATTCTTCTAATGCTATATTATAAAAAGAAATATATTCGGGATCAGTTTCTTTAAATAACGCATTAAAATACAGAATGCCTTTTTGATCTAAAATTTGAGCAACTGAATTGCCTTGCCATCCTGCTCGTACCAGAACCGCAACCTTATCTTCTTTAGTTGAAACAATCTTTTCTATTCCCTTTACAATAAAATCATCTTCTTCATGATCGCTCTGTAAATTTTTCACAAGAACTGAGGCTTTTAAATTCGATGGCTGAAAATTTTCTACACAATCCCTTATAAATAAATCTAAGGCTTTCATTCGATTGTTTTCTCTAAAACGATAATTATTACAAAATTTAATCTCTATAACTGGATAGGTTTCAATGATTAAATTGAAAATACCATTTACAGCACCTAAAAAACCATATATTTTTTTGAACATCATCACCCAAAAAAATAATCATATTATTGCCAATTAATTTTTTTATCAACAAATACCCTAACAGATTTG
>ENA-OQCN01000567-OQCN01000567.1-human-gut-metagenome-genome-assembly--contig:-NODE-567-length-19848-cov-3.112215_pt1 | contig 19848 bp, 22 predicted proteins | sample MGYA00242497_ERZ504576 | MGnify/ENA primary metagenome ERZ504576 (study PRJEB26092, sample SAMD00036296) | human gut metagenome | host: Homo sapiens | study: EMG produced TPA metagenomics assembly of... | reverse complement strand
TATTGCAGGGCTTTCCAAAAGGCTTTTCACATTGCAATTCCCTTTTTACCTTACAGAAAGCCCAAAATCGCAGGAAGTGTCAGAGAACTTACCCGAAATCATCATGCGCCACAAATGCACCCATGTTCTGATCATTACAGATGGCGGTATCATGACGCTTGGACTTACCAGAAGACTGGAAAAAGTTTTAAAGGAGGCCGGTATCCCCTATACCATTTATGATAAAACAGTTGCCAACCCTACTACTGTCAATGTCCGCGAGGCGTTGGAGCTTTACCATAAAGAAGGCTGTGATGCCATCATCGGTTTCGGCGGCGGTTCCAGCATGGACTGTGCCAAGCAGTCGGTGCCTGTGCGGTCAAACCCAATCAGTCTCTGGCTCAGATGAAGGGAATCCTGAAGGTACATAAGAAGCTTCCCCTTCTCATGGCAGTTCCAACCACTGCCGGAACAGGAAGTGAGACCACTCTCGCCGCTGTGATCACAGATGCAGACACCAGATACAAATACGCGATCAACGATTTCCCGCTGATTCCCCGCTATGCAGTGCTGGATCCCAAGGTTACCTTAAGCCTGCCCCCATTTATCACCGCAACTACAGGTATGGATGCCCTGACTCACGCAGTGAGGCATATATCGGCAATTCCACCACCATTGATACACGCAGGGATGCATTAAAAGCGGTAAAACTGATTTTTGAAAATATAGATATTGCCTATGAGCATGGCGATAATATTCATGCAAGACGAAATATGCTCCACGCCTCCTTCTATGCAGGCTGTGCTTTTACCAAATCCTATGTAGGATATGTTCATGCAGTCGCTCACTCTCTGGGCGGACAGTACAACGTTCCCCATGGACTTGCCAATGCCATTCTGCTGCCGCTGGTACTTCGGAATATGTTCCTGCATTGACAAAAAGCTCCACAGACTTGCCATTGCAGCAGGACTTGCAGACAAAAATACGCCGGACCATGAAGCAGCAGAGCTTTTTATCCGGGCAATTGAAGAGATGAAAGAGCGATTTGGAATCGTAAATATTGTAAAAGAAATTCAGGAAACAGATATCCCCAAGCTTGCCCATTATGCAGATAAAGAGGCCAATCCTCTGTATCCTGTGCCGAAGCTTATGGATGCCTCCGAACTGGAGAAATTTTATTACATGCTGATGTCTCTGACTTCCAAGGAAAATACCTCAGAAGCTGAGAAGTAACTGTTAATATTCTTCTATCCTGCAAAGCGTTTTTTATAAAAATATCAAAATACAGGAACCTGCAGACTCTCAATAGTTACCTGATATCTATATTATATAAGGAAATAATGTATTATGACAGAAACAGAAATTAAAGAAATCGTTCAGAAACAACGCAGCTATTTTTACACAGGTGCCACTTTACCGGTAGAAAAAAGGCTGGATGCCTTAAAAAAATTAAAGACCTGTATTCAGAAATATGAACCACTGATCAATGAAGCACTGAAACGTGACCTTGGAAAAAGTAACTTTGAATCCTATATGTGTGAAGTGGGACTTGTGCTCTCAGAACTCAGCTACATGATCCGCCATACACCTTCCTATGCAAAAGAAAAAACAGTACTGACTCCCCTTGCCCAGTTCGCTTCCAGAAGCTATAAGAAGCCATCTCCTTATGGTGTTGTCCTGGTTATGAGCCCATGGAATTATCCTTTCCTGCTCACCATTGATCCGCTGATCGATGCGATTGCAGCCGGAAATACAGTTGTACTGAAACCAAGTGCCTACTCTCCTCACACCAGCCGGGTGATTGAAACCATTATCACCGAATGTTTTGATCCCCAGTATGTGGCTGTGGTAAACGGCGGACGTGCGGAAAATAACACTCTTCTCAATGAACATTTTGACTATATTTTCTTTACAGGAAGCAGCATGTTGGCAGGGAAGTAATGGCAAAAGCATCTGTACATCTGACCCCCGTTACCCTGGAGCTGGGCGGTAAAAGCCCCTGCATTGTAGAGAAAAGTGCCAACCTGAAACTTGCAGCCAGAAGAATTGTATTTGGAAAATATCTCAACTGTGGTCAGACCTGTGTAGCACCTGATTATATTTACTGCGACAGAGAAATCAAGGATGAACTGATCCGACAGATCCAGAAACAGATCAGGAAACAGTTTGGTTCCACACCTCTGAATAATAAGAATTATGGGAAAATTATTAATGAAAAGCACTTTACTCGTATCTGCAATCTGATCGATCCCAGCAAGGTAGTCTGCGGCGGTGACAACAATCCGGGAGCTCTTCAGATTGCTCCTACTGTTATGGATAATGTAACCTTCGGGGATGCAGTAATGCAGGAGGAAATCTTCGGTCCTGTGCTTCCTGTGCTGGCCTATGATTCTCTGGATGAGGCCATCGAAAAGGTCAACTCCATGGCACATCCTCTGGCACTATATATCTTCACCTCCGACAAAGAAGCTGCGGAAAAAGTTACTTCCCACTGTGGATTCGGAGGCGGATGTGTCAATGACACCATCATCCACCTGGCAACCAGTGAGATGGGATTTGGCGGCTTTGGTGAAAGCGGAATGGGTTCCTACCATGCAAAGACGGTTTTCATACCTTCTCCCACTATAAGAGTATTGTAGACAAAAAACATGGCTGGATTTGCCAATGAGATACCAGCCATATAGAAAAATTTATGAAAAATTATTGAGGAAGTTCCTGAAATAAGGAACTTTCTCAGGATTGATTCCCCTTATCAGCTCTGCTGACCAGTTGATTACGAATTTCCTGCATCCGGTTATCCAACTGAGCACTCTGGGTGGCACACGCCAGAAGCTCCTCCTGCAATTGCTGTGCCTGATCTGCCGGGATATCTTTTTTATAGCGAAGCTATGTTCCAGACTTGCCCAGAAATCCATGGCAATAGTTCGAAACTGGACTTCCACATTTACCATTTTTTTGTTTTTCTGCAGAAAGATAGGCACCTGCACGATCAGATGCAGGCTTCTGTAACCACTGGGTTTTGGATTTTTTATATAATCTTTTTTCTCGATCAGTACAATATCATCCTGACGCAGAAAGCTGTCTGCCAGCTCATAGATATCCTCCGGAAAAGAACAGATTACCCGGACACCTGCGATATCCTTGATATTTTCTTCTATAGCAGTTAAAGACATGGGAATATTTTTTCTGCGTATTTTCCGCACAATGCTGTCATAAGATTTAATTCTGGTTTTAATACCCTCGATAGGATTTTTATCATATTCCAAGGAATACTCCTGATTCAGCACTCTGAATTTTGTCTCAATCTCCATGACAGCACACTGATAGTAAGACATCAGCAGATCAAAGGGCCTTTTATTTTTCTGGATCATTTCCAGAAATTCTTCAGACAGCAGACTCCTGCGGATCAGCTCGTCCTTTCTGGCTTCTATACGGTTTTTTCGTTCCGACATAATTTCTTCAAAATTTTTCAAATGTTCATCCCCTCTTACGGTTTTGTATAATTACTATAGCAGTCCTCGTAAATAATGCATTTAATAGGCTTGCTATAAACTGTCCACTTTTTTCAGCAGCAATAAATCATACACTATTATAACACAATTCCCGCAAAGAGTAACCATTCTCGTTACTGTTTATTCCATTCTCGGTAACGTCTCAATAACGCAACCAGTAAACCAGCCAGTAAACAATAACCCATTCTTCTTTTCTTCACAAAACACTTGTTCTTTATCATCAAACATGGTATTCTTATTTTGCTGCAGACTGTTATCGTAATTCAGAAAATACCGTAACACCAGCCATTTCATTACTTACAGTATTTTCCTGAATTTCTATAAATGGTATGTTGCAGATATAATATATTGCAAATATGCACTACATCTATAGCAATCCTCTTAAATGTATCATTTACGAGGACTGCTATACAATTTTATATAATACAGGAGACTCAACACATGGATGGATATGAATTTGAATATCAATGTGCAAAGATACTAAAGCGAAAGCATTTTTCTAAAATAAAAGTAACCCAAAGCTCCGGAGACCAGGGAATCGATATCATTGCTTTCAAACATCGAAAAAAATACGGGATACAATGTAAATATTACACCCATCCCGTTGGAAATAAAGCTGTTCAGGAAGCCTATGCAGGTGCAAACTTCTACGACTGCGATAAAGCTGTTGTAATGACAAACATAACCTTTACAAAGTCAGCAACCCAGCTTGCACAGAAACTGGATGTTGAACTATGGCCCAACTGCCCTGTTACACCTTTTTACAGTTTACCGTTTAAGATCATGAGTTCATTAAATGCAGTGCTTTTTCTTTACGCAGTGCTCGCATTTCTCTCCCTGAAACCTGAATTTGATTTTATTCATCTTCCTTTGTTCCTGATACCCTGACGCTGGTCATCATTCTTACAGCTTCTATTTCCGGTATCTTCGGCTGGAGTTTTTTTCTGTGTAATCTCATTGCTGCAGGCGCATACCTTTATCTTGCATTTCATACACTCATTCTGCCGACATATGCAGAAACAGGCAGCTGCACAAATATACACATGCTTTCCCTGATTCCGGCAGGCGTATATCTGCTTCATGCAGGATGGATAAAAATCAGGAAATAACAGTCTTATGAATAACTATTATAATGCTCAGCTTCCTGATTTGCCAAAAAGCAGCCCTGCTCATGAGAACATAGAACTCCTACTGCCTGTAAATAGCATAGATAACCGTTGTTCCCACGAACTTCATGCCACGTTTTTTCAAATCTTTTGATATACAATCAGACTTTCAGAAATCCTTCGTCCAGATGCTCCGGTATTTCAAAGAATACATCTATTTTTCCAGATTCTGCGGAACGGTCTTCAAAGGCAGGGAAAATAAAGCCGCATTTTGGAGTTCCGGCATTGTAATCTTTATCTACCGGAGCCACCACACAGATCAGGAAACTGTATATTTCTTCTGATTCCCACTGTTCGCTGTGGTCTGAGCCTTTCTTGGGGATATCATATATTCCATGATAAATATAAATTCCAAACTCCTGTCCCCGCAAGCGGTTTGTTCTATTTGATGAATCTCTTGTACTGCAGATTCCCTCCGCAAGCTGTTCACAGAGAGTCTGAACCAGAAGATCATCTTTTAATCCGTATTGTGATAATGCCATCAGTAGTTTATGGATGCTGTCATATGCCATATCCCTTCAGGGAATTTATAACATTTTAACTGTTCATTTGTTTTGGAAAAAGGAATGGTTTTCGCAAGATCCAGATTTACCTGCTGATCATGTTTGCTCATATTTTTGAAGCTTACATTGAAGGTATTATCTATGTATCCCTCGTCATCTATATATGCTCCTGCTGCACGCACAAAGCAGTTTCTGGATAATGTCATCCTGCGGGTTAATTCCAGCATATCATTTCGGTTGATCTTTATTCATCAAAATGGTTCCATCCTCTCCAAAAGCATTTCTTTTATAGTCAGTATATCATACTTCTGTCCCAATTCCCATGACTACGAACTTATTCAACTAACTTTTCTTTTCAAAACGCTTGTTCTTTTCTTTCCAACATGCTATTCTTAACTCTGCTTAAATACTTAAGTTGATCTGTCACAATATATTACCACCTATTTTGAGTATAATACACTTAAGATTCTATACAACATACAGCAGACTAACACATGGATGGATATGAGTTCGAATATCAGTGTGCAAAAATACCCTGATTCCCACCTGTGTGTATCTGCCGCATGCAGGATGGTTACAACTACAGATACGTAAACCTTAAACAAAAGAATACCGCTGTGTAATATAACAAAAAAGACCCTGAAGAACTGTATTTCTACAATTCTCCAAGGTCAAATTTTACGTTTGGACACTTTAGGGCTGGTTGGCTATTTTACCTCTTTAGAGGATATTTCGCTTTGCCCCTTAACATTATGTTAATTATGCATTCTTCTCAGCGATAGCTGCCTGTGCTGCTGCAAGACGAGCGATCGGTACACGGAATGGTGAGCAGGATACATAGTTAAGACCGATCTTGTGGCAGAATTCTACAGAAGACGGATCTCCACCATGCTCGCCGCAGATACCTACGTGAAGGTTCGGGTTAACCGGTTTGCCGAGTTCGATAGCCATCTTCATCAGCTTGCCAACGCCAACCTGATCCAGTTTTGCAAATGGATCGTTCTCGAAGATCTTAGCGTCATAGTATGCGTTGAGGAATTTACCTGCATCATCACGGGAGAAGCCGTATGTCATCTGAGTAAGGTCGTTTGTACCGAAGCAGAAGAAGTCTGCTTCTTTAGCGATCTCATCAGCTGTAAGAGCAGCTCTCGGGATCTCGATCATTGTACCAACTTCATACTGAAGGTCAGAACCAGCGGCTTTGATCTCAGCATCAGCTGTCTCAACTACGAATTTCTTAACATATTTAAGCTCTTTTACATCGCCAACAAGTGGGATCATGATTTCCGGTTTGATTGTCCAGTCCGGATGAGCTTTCTTAACTTCGATTGCTGCGCGGATAACTGCTGTTGTCTGCATCTTAGCGATTTCAGGATAAGTAACAGCAAGACGGCATCCACGATGTCCCATCATCGGGTTGAACTCATGAAGAGAAGCGATGATAGTCTTGATCTGCTCTACAGTTTTGCCCTGAGCATCTGCAAGTTTCTTGATGTCAGCTTCATCTGTAGGAACGAACTCATGAAGAGGCGGATCCAGGAAACGGATAGTAACAGGGTTACCTTCCAGAGCTTCAAAGAGACCTTTGAAGTCATCCTGCTGATATGGAAGAACTTTTGCAAGTGCTTTCTCTCTCTCTTCTGCTGTTTCGGAGCAGATCATTTCACGGAATGCATCGATACGTCCCTCACCGAAGAACATATGCTCTGTACGGCAAAGACCGATACCTTCTGCACCAAGCTCTACAGCTTTCTTAGCATCTGCAGGAGTATCTGCGTTTGTACGAACTTTCATTGTTCTGTACTTGTCAGCCCATGCCATGATGCGTCCGAACTCACCAGCGATTGTAGCGTCTACAGTCGGGATGATTCCGTCGTAGATGTTACCGGTTGTACCATCGATGGAGATGAAGTCTCCTTCGTGGAATTCTTTACCAGCAAGTGTGAATTTCTTGTTTTCTTCGTCCATAGCGATATCACCGCATCCGGATACACAGCACTCACCCATACCACGGGCAACAACTGCTGCGTGAGATGTCATACCACCACGAACTGTCAGGATACCCTGAGCAGATTTCATACCTGTGATGTCTTCCGGAGATGTCTCAAGACGTACAAGTACAACTTTCTCTCCTCTTTCAGCCCATTCAACAGCGTCATCAGCTGTGAATACGATCTTACCGCAAGCAGCTCCAGGAGAAGCGCCAAGGCCTTTACCCATTGGTGTAGCAGCTTTCAGAGCAGCAGCATCAAACTGTGGGTGAAGAAGAGTATCAAGGTTACGTGGATCGATCATAGCTACAGCTTCTTCTTCTGTTCTCATTCCCTCATCAACAAGGTCACAAGCGATCTTTAAAGCAGCCTGAGCTGTTCTCTTACCGTTACGTGTCTGAAGCATATACAGTTTACCATGCTCTACAGTAAACTCCATATCCTGCATGTCTCTGTAGTGTTTTTCAAGTGTTTCGCAAACCTGTTTGAACTGTACGAATGCTTCCGGGAATTTCTGTTCCATTTCGGAGATGTGCATAGGTGTACGAACACCGGCAACAACGTCTTCACCCTGAGCATTTGTAAGGAATTCACCAAACAGACCGTTAGCTCCTGTAGCAGGGTCACGTGTGAAGGCAACACCTGTACCACAGTCATCACCCATGTTACCGAATGCCATCATCTGTACGTTAACTGCAGTACCCCAGGAATATGGGATATCGTTGTCACGACGATATACATTTGCACGTGGGTTGTCCCATGAACGGAATACGGCTTTGATAGCACCCATTAACTGTTCCTTAGGATCAGTTGGGAAATCAGCACCGATTTTTGCTTTATATTCAGCTTTGAACTGTTCAGCTAATTCATGAAGGTCTTCTGCAGTAAGTTCAACATCCTGCTTAACACCTCTTTTAGCTTTCATCTCATCGATAAGTTCTTCGAAATATTTCTTTCCGACTTCCATAACTACATCAGAGTACATCTGGATGAATCTTCTGTAGCAGTCCCATGCCCAACGAGCATTGCCGGATTTTTCAGCAAGTACGTTAACAACGTCTTCATTTAAACCAAGGTTCAGGATAGTATCCATCATACCTGGCATAGAAGCTCTCGCACCAGAACGAACGGAAACAAGCAGAGGATTTTCTTTGTCACCGAATTTCTTTCCGGTAACTCCTTCCATTTTGGTGATTGCTTCCATGATCTGAGCCATGATCTCATCATTGATCTGTCTTCCGTCTTCATAGTACTGAGTACAAGCTTCTGTTGTGATTGTGAAGCCCTGAGGTACAGGAAGACCAAGGTTTGTCATTTCAGCAAGGTTGGCACCTTTACCACCCAGAAGGTTTCTCATATTAGCGTTACCTTCTGTAAACATGTAAACCCATTTTGCCATTTTACATTTTCCTCCTAAATTATTGTTCTTTTGTAACTATTCAGCATTCTGTTGTGAAGTAACTGAACAGCCACACCTTTCGCACATAAGTAAATATATGTTTCTTATACGCACATAATTATTTTATAGAATTTGTGTCATTTCGTCAAGGTTATTCTGCTAAAATTAGCTAAAATTTTATACATTCTGCATAAAGTGATTTATTTTATTATTCTTATTATTGTTAAGGTTTTCTCAGTCCTTTATTCTGGTCTTTATCTATATTTTTCTCTCACATCTCATATATTATATAACAGGAAAAAACGGGAAGCAAAACAGATAAGTTGATCTGCCCGGCTGCCCGTTTATAATTTTTATCAATTATTTCTTTCTGCCTTTTTTCATGTTCAGTACCAGATGTCTCGGCATACCATTTACCATAATAGGCTGATAATCTCCCTGGATCAGAGGTTTAATATAGTCTACAAAATCCTTAGTTACGTTTGTAGCATCTTTATTCATCCATTCTCTCGGAACAAGTTTCTCCTCATTTGCGATTCTGTGTACATCGTAGATACCTGTAGCTGCCATGTAGGGATCATCGGAAACACGGTCGATAACAACCATCTTACCTGTGTCACCTTCATCTGCAGCTTTAACTGCAGCACCACCTACCATGAATGCTTCATCAATATCCACTCTGGATGCCATATGGGAAGCACTTCTCTGTAATGTGGAAAGTTCAACAGCTCTTGTCTTGCATCCGCACTCCGCTGCCAGGAAGTTTGCCAGATAAGTGGCTGTTCCCTGAAGCTGTTTGTGTCCAAATGCATCCACATAGTCTCCCACGCTTCCAAGCTCACATACATATCTTCCGTCTGCCAGCTTGATTCCCTCGGAAACTGCGATTACAATAGATGCTTTTTTATTCAGAAGATCTTTTACTTTTGCAAGGAATTTCTCAACATCAAAAGGCACTTCCGGCAGATAGATCAAATCCGGTCCGTCGCAGTCCTCAGATTTTGCCAGTGCTGTGGCACCTGTAAGCCATCCGGCATTACGTCCCATGATCTCCATGATCGTAATCATATTTTTCTTATAAGTAAGTCCCAGTGCATCGCGGATCACTTCTTTTGTGGATGCGCCGATATATTTTGCAGCACTTCCGAATCCGGGTGTATGTCTGTCAGCGCCAGGTCATTGTCGATTGTTTTCGGAACACCAAGGAACTTCTGAGTCTGTCCTGTGAGAATCGCATAATCAGACAGTTTCTTGATCGTATCCATGGAATCATTTCCGCCAATGTAGATAAACGCATAGATATCCAGTTTATTTAAGATCTCAAAAATTTTCTCATAAATTGCTTTATCTTCGTGAATCTCAGGAAGCTTGTAACGACAGGAACCTAAAAATGCAGATGGTGTTCTCTTGAGTAATTCGATATCCAGTTCTGAATGAATCTGTGTTGACAGATCAATATACTGTTCATCCAACAGTCCCTGAATGCCGTGAAGCATTCCGTATACTTTGTCAAATCCTCGTTCAATGGCATTCTTATAAACTCCGGCAAGACTGGAATTGATTACTGCAGTAGGTCCTCCTGATTGTCCAACAATGATATTTCTTTTTTTCGCCATAGCAATGACCTCCTTGTTTTCACGTTTTGTTCATTATGTCTTAGAGTGTGTCTGAAAAATGCTTTACGCAAGATGTGCGTCACAATTTTTCAGACACGCTCTGGTCCCGCAGGACTCGTTGAGGTAAATTGTAACAAATATTTTTTTATTCGTCAATCATTTATTGTGGTTTTTACACATATGATTTCTGTATTTCGTCACTATATCAGTGTATTTTTCAATTTACCACGACATTTCATATCTATTTTTGTATATTTATAACTATAATTAATCCGGCCCATGTGTTATACTTATAGACAGATTGATTCCGGCATCAACTTATAGCAATCAAAACCTTTTTAAAAATTGCCGGACATCAATGTCCGTGACTATTCGGTACCTTCGCAGTTACGAACCAAAATGCATTTCAAATCACCTTCGGTGATTGGCAGAATACTGCCAGCTGAACAGTTACACAATATTTATCGATCAAGGAGGATTCATTTATGATCCATACAATTGAAAACGACTATCTTAGAGTATCTGTAGACGATCATGGTGCTGAGCTTTGCAGCATTTTTGATAAAGTACATAACAGAGAAGTGATCTGGCAGGCAGATCCGGCTTACTGGAAACGCCACGCACCGGTTCTTTTCCCTAATGTGGGACGTCATTTTGAGGATCACTATCGTATTAATGGAGTCGAATATCCCTCCAGTCAGCATGGGTTTGCCAGGGACAGCGAATTTACCTGCGTGGATATGACTGCTGATTCCATCACCCATAGGCTGAAATCTTCTGATGCCACAAGAGAAAATTATCCATATGATTTTGAGCTGAAGATCAAGCATGTTCTGGAGAAGAACCAGGTCAGTGTATGCTGGGAAGTGATCAGCCTTAATGATGAAACCATGTATTTTACAATTGGCGGCCATCCTGCATTCAATGTACCTGCCGGAGGAATTGGCTCCCAGGAGCAATATCATCTTACTTTCGACGGCCGGGATTCCCTCTCCTATCTGCTGATCGACATGTCATCAGGCACCGCGGTCGCAGATAAAGCTTATACACTGGAGCTTGAGAATGGTTCCTGCCTTATCGATGCTCACATGTTTGACAAAGATGCCCTTATTTTTGATGACCAGATTGAAAAGGCCGGCATCGCTTTCCCTGACGGAACTCCTTATGTGGAACTGATCTGTCATGGATTTCCAAGCTTTGGCATCTGGTCCGTCCCGGGTTCTCCTTTTGTATGTCTTGAACCATGGATGGGACGCTGTGATGATTTTGGATTTAAGGGCGAGCTTCCGGAAAAGAAATATATCAACACTCTGGACAAGGATGAAATTTTTACTGCATCATATGAAATAAAAATTTATTAATTTTCTCCATTTATCCTGAAAGCTGTGCTATAATGTCACAGTATATGAAAGTCATCCTGTCCGGTATCCACGAATTTACCCATGCAGACATGACTGATTCATGGCAGCCACTCAGGACTTTCATAGAAAAACACAGGAGGAAATTTCCATGACTAGAGAAGAATTTCAGAAGCTGACACAGGATGTTGTACTGCTCGACGGTGCTACCGGTTCCAATCTTATGGCCGCCGGAATGCCAAGAGGAATCTGTACAGAAGCATGGATCATGGAGCACAAAGAAGTTCTGCAGAATCTGCAGAAGGCTTATGTTGAAGCAGGAAGCCAGATCGTATACGCACCTACTTTCGGCGGAAACCGTTACAGTCTGGGGCTTCACGGACTACAGGATAAGCTTGCGGAAATGAACCATGCACTTGTAAATATTTCCAGAGAGGCAGTAGGACATAAGGTCTATGTTGCCGGTGATATTACCACAACAGGCAAGATGATGGACCTGCCGGTGATCTCACCTATGAGATGGCATATGAAACATACTGTGAACAGATTAAGGTTCTTGAGGATGCAGGTGTTGATCTGATCGCTGCGGAAACCATGATCAATATCGAGGAAACACTTGCTGCACTGGATGCTGCTGCATCCGTAAGTTCTCTTCCTGTAATGTGTACAATGACCGTAGAAGCTGACGGAAGCATTTTCAGCGGAGGAAATGCTGTGGAGGCTGCGATTGCCCTTGAGGGTGCAGGTGCTGTGGCAGTTGGGATCAACTGTTCTGTAGGACCTGACCAGCTGGTATCCGTTGTCCGCAATATCAAAGAGAACGTATCCATTCCTGTCATTGCCAAACCTAATGCCGGTATGCCGACGATTGATGATCAGGGAAATGCCATTTACAGTATGGACGCCAAAAGCTTTGCTGAACATATGAAGGTTCTGATCGAAAATGGTGCGTCTGTTGTTGGAGGATGCTGTGGTACTACTCCGGAATTCATCCGCGAGATAAGCAGAAGCCTCGGAAGATAGATTTTGTATCTTCGACAGCCATAGTCAGACGAATAACGAATATTCGCAGCCAAAGCAGGGAACTTTCCTGATTCGGTTAAAGAGGGATATGACTCAAAAAAGCACATAACTTAGGATAGAATCTGTCTCAATCCGAGATATTCTCATCCTCTGTTATGTGCTTTTTGGTAATTGTCCGGCTTTCCTCTGTCCTGATTCTGCGAAAATACCATGGCAATTCTATAAACAATTGCGCTTTTTATTATCTGCTTTTCATCTACTTCACTTTGATTGCCTTCTTCGGACACATCTCCTGGCAGCAGAAACAGCGGATACACTTTCTGTAATCATATACCGGCGGCTTTCCTTTGCCTTTTCTGAAATCCACAGCTTTCCCCGGAACCGGACAGCTCTGCACACAGATCCCGCAGCGGACACATTTATCAGCTTCTATATATGGTTTTTTCTGAAAAATGTTTAACGCTCCCGCCATTCTTGTCCAGATATTCTTTCGCACTTCTGTGCGGTCTACATTAAAAACCGGATTTCCGTATTTTTCACTGCCTCTGCCATGGAAATCTCCCGTCTGGTGTCAGAAGGGTAATCTCCTCTTCTTTCCATGTACCAAGTCCCATTTTCTCACCATGATAGTTCGTCGGAACCATCTCCGGTTTCAGATAAACCAGACGGCTGAATACACTGTCCAGTGCAACCGGATCTGTGGACATCAGCAGTACATTCATAGGAACCGGATCTCCCGAACCCGGTCCGTTGCCCTCCATGGCCACGATCCCATCCATCACATACAGCTTCGGTGCCACACATTTATTCAGATCAATAAGCATTCTGGCAAAGCTGTCTGCACTCGGGTACTGCGTGTGCCCCTTCGCTTTATGGAATCCATATACAAACCCATAGCTGTTCTTAACCGCACCGGTGATACGTTCTAATGCATGTGTTTTCATCTTGCTCAGGGAAATCACACAGTCCTGCTCCAACAGTTCTTTTGGCAGGATAAATTCCTTTGCCTGGACTCCCTGCGGATAAGCAGTTTTCACGCCCTCAGAATAATCAACAGCCGGAATATGATATTTCTCCAGATAAGTATCCATTCCTGTTCCGCGGATCACTGCCTGAGTGGTTCCATGACCGCAGGAATCTGCAAGCACAATATTCTCATACCCACTTTCACGCAGGATTCCCGCAAAAGCTCCTACTACAACCGGATGTGTGATCACTGCTTTCTCTACCTCTGCTTTTTTCAGCAGATTCGGCTTCAGCAGGATCTTCGCATCCTTTGGAATCAGAGTCTCCACTCCACCCAGAAAATCCAGCCCCTGTTTCAGCAGCATATAGATTTTTTCTTCATCATATTCCCGGCAGGGAAGTAATACCACTTTACTTTTCACCAAATTCACGCACCTTTATCATCTCCGGACAGATCCACCTGTCTCAGTGCTTTTCTTACCGGCAAAATACATGCCGGCACTACAGAGAGACAGTCCACACCCATCCTCAGAAATTCTTCTGTCAGGGCAGTGTCTGCTGCAAGTTCCCCGCAGATACAGACACGTCTATTTTCTGCATGTCCCGCTTCGATCACCATTTGAATCATACGCAGCACTGCCGGGTGATGGTCATTATATTTCTTGCGCAGAAGCGGATTCTGTCTGTCCATCGCCAGTGTATACTGACTCAGGTCATTGGTTCCAAGACTCAGGAAATCCACTCTTCTGGCAAGCTCCCGGCTGATCATGACTGCTGCCGGAGTCTCGATCATGATTCCTGTCTTAATATGTTTATACGGAATTCCTTTTTCATCCAGCCCGATCTTTACTTCCCGGATAATTTCTTCAATCTCATCCATTTCCTCTTCTGAGCTGATCATCGGATACATCAGCGCCAGGTTTCCATATGCACTCGCCCTGAAAATTGCCCGAAGCTGTGCCTTGAACATTCTTTTTCTGTCAAGGCAGAGACGGATTCCTCTGTTCCCCATGATCGGATTTGTCTCGTCCGGGATATTCAGATATTCTGCCTGCTTGTCTGCTCCGAGATCTGCCGTACGGATCACAGTGAGCTTTTCTCCCATGGTCTCCGCAATCTTTTTGTATGCAAGAAACAGCTCATTTTCACGAGGATAATTTTCTCTTCCAAGATACTGGAATTCACTGCGCAGAAGACCAATCCCGGCAGATCCGTAATAAAGCACACTGTTCAGGTCGTCCATATTTCCGATATTGGCATAGATTTCAATTTTTCTGCCATCTTTTGTGATATCCGGTTCTCTCCTTAATTTCAGAAGTTCTTCTCTTTCTTCTTTATCAGCCTGCCTGCGGATCTCATATTCTTTTTTTACCTCTTCATCCGGATCAATATACAAAGTTCCGGTATATCCGTCCACAATAGCCTGCCGTCCGTCCCACTCCGAATCTGTGTCAATTTCCAGCAGAGCCGGTATATTCATTGTTTTTGCCATAATGGCAGCATGAGACATGTCGGAACCATGATGGGTAACAATAGCCATCAGTTTATCCTTATCCATCTCCATCAGTTCTGTTGGCGTGATACTCTCCGTCACAACGATCACAGGCTCATCCCCAAGATCTATCCTGGGAGAGATACCTCCCAGTTCACCGATCAGCGGTCGGAAATCTCCCGCATATTATCCAGCCGTTCTTTAATCGCAGGCTCTTCCAGAGTTCTGAAAGTCTTAAGCATCTCATCCCTTGTAGTCATTACCGCATAGGCAGAATTTACTTTTTCACTCTGTATGACACTCTCAATGCACGTTGAAAGCTTTTTCCCTCCAGCAGATTCTTCTGTCTGAGAAAAATCTCTGCCTGGGTTCCCTGAATTATGCAGTTTTTTTCATATAAATCCTCCAGCTGTTCCATGACTCTGGTGCGCGCCTGCCGGAAAATATTCAGCTCTGTTTTCACATCTGTGATTTCGTACTGGCGCATCTGATATTCGCTTTTATGATAATACAGTATCTTACCGATGGCAATTCCGGAAAAGGCACCGGTTCCCTTGTAAACATCCATATTAACTCCTTAGTTGATTAACCCCTTAGTCGCAGGCAGCCTTAAATTCAGTCCAGTTCTTCTGATACTGTGCGTCTGCGTCCTGGCTTACATTCTGGACGATCTCGCCCTTTGTAACATCATCCGGAACTACCAGATCCGGATTTACCAGCTCATCTGCTGCTTTATTTGTGCTGTAATAGCCGATATAGTCTGTGCATTTCGCTGCAACCTCCGGCTGCATGATGTAATCCATGAAAGAATATGCCGCATCTTTATCCGGCGCTTCACTTGGAATAAACATACCCATAATACCAAATCCAAGTCCTTCTTCCGGATATACCACCTTCAGATCAGGATTCTCAGCCAGAGCAGCTGTTACCTGAGAGGTATAAAGAAATGCAACACTTGCTTCTCCGTTGAGAAGTGCATTCTGTGTATTGTCATCCTGGATCAGACGTACATTCGGAGCAAGTTCCAGAAGCTTCTCTCCTGTCTTCTTGATCACGTCAACGTCCTCTTCATTCATGCTCTCGCCCATGGAAAGCTGGGTGATACCATTGATCACACGATAGTTTGCAGTCAGTGCAATGCTGTCCTCAAGAGACGGATCCCAGAGGTCTTTATATCCTTTGATATCAATATCCACCTGTTCCGGATCATAAACGATCAGCGGGATGCCTGCTCCGTAAGGAACTGTGTATTCGTCATCCGGATCATAGAACTGTCCCTGATATAATGGGTTGATATTTTTGATATTCTCCAGAGAATCCTTGTCAAGCTTCTCTGCAAGTCCTTCCTGGATCGCAGTTTCCAGAATATAATCATCTGCGATCACGATATCATAGTCACCGCCCTTTGCCATGGAAAGCTTCTCAAGCATGGTTTCATCTGTATCGAAGTTTGAATAAACAACCTTAACTCCTGTCTCTTTTTCAAAATCATCCAGAACTTCCTGCGGGAACATTCCCTCCCATGTAAAAAGTACAAGTTCTTTATCATCTCCTGCATCCTTGAATCCGGTGAATGCTGTTCCTGCCATTAATGCACACATCACTACTGCAAGTACTCTTTTTTTCATAAATGATCTCCCTTCTTATGCTCTGCATTGTTGTCTATATCAGTCACTGTCCGCCTTCCACCGTATCGGCAGACAGCGGCTATCCTTTTTTACTTTGCTTTTACTTTTGTCCAGAGTTCCGCAAATTTCTGCTTGATCTTTGGCTGCTGATAAGCAAAGATTTCGTTATTCGGGTTGGTTGTATCCGGAATATAAGAACTGATCCCGCATAGTCCCCCTCCTTCATGGTTTCAAAAGCACTCTTCACTGTAGAAGTATACCCTACTTCTTCCGTATTGGAAAGAGCAGATTTATCACTGATCATAAAATCAATAAATTCATGGGCAAGCTGTACTTCGCTGCAGTCCTTTGTGATAACCATTGCATCATACCATCTGTTGGTTCCCTGTTCCGGTGTGAAGTAATCCAGATTCGGATTTTCACTGATAATGTAAGATGCATCTCCGGAGTACACAACTGCCAACGCTTTGTTTCCTGAAATCATGTTGTCGATCACATCATCACCTGCATAGATTGGATCCATAGTGTCACGCTGATCGATCAGCCACTGGTAAGCCTCCTCGATTTCAGCTTCATTTGTTAGTATTCATGGAATACCCAAGTGCTTTTAATGCTATCATAAAGGAATCTCTCTCAGAATCATACATGTAAATATTTCCTTTATATTTCGGATTACACAGAAGATTCCAGCCATCTTTCAGATCAGCCTCATCTACTACTGTCTTATCATAAAGGATTCCTACTGTTCCCCAGAAATACGGACAGGAATAACGGTTGCCCGGATCATAGCTCTGGTTCATGACATCATTCAGCAGATTTTTCTTATTCGGAATTTCTTTCCAGTCAAGTGCCTGCAGATATTCTTCTTTGATCAGTCTCTCAATCATGTAATCAGACGGGATCAGCACATCATAAGTCTCACCGCTTGAAAGCTTGGTGTACATCATCTCATTTGACTCAAAAGTCTCGTATACGATGGTACAATCATATTCTTTTTCAAAATCCTCCAGCAGGGAAAGATCCATGTACTCTCCTGCATTGTAAACTTTCAGCACATGAGTGGACTGTGCCACGAATCCCCATTTGATCAGCCTGCCGTAACAGCAACAACCAGAACTACAGAGACAATTTTTACTGCTTTCCTGTTCAGCTTTCTGGCTTTATTCTTAAACTTCGGAAGCAGATTGGACAAAAGCAGTACCACGATGATGACTACGATCACGATGGTTGACAAAGCATTGATCGTCGGATTGATACGCTTTGTCATATTATATACAACAATAGAGATATTCTTTACACCATTTCCTGATACGAAATAGGAAATAACGAAATCATCAAATGACATGGTAAATGCAAGCAGCGCGCCTGCGAAAATACCCTCTTTGATCATCGGCACGATAACCTTTGTCAGAGCCTGAAAAGGTGTTGCCCCAAGGTCCATGGCAGCATTTGCCATATTCGGATCCAGAGCTCTTACCTTCGGATAAACGTTGGTAATTACATACGGGGTACAGAATGCAATATGTGCCAGCAGCATAGTCAGATATCCTTTTCGAAATCCCAGAGAAGAGAACAACAGCATCAGGCTGATGGCAGTTACGATCTCAGGATTCAGGATAGGGATATTATTAATATTCAAAAGCAGTTCCTTGATTACCTTCTTTGATTTGGATAAACCGATCGCTGTAATGGTTCCAAGTATTGTAGAAACAATGGTCGCAATGATCGCAATGGTAACAGATACATAAACTGCCTTAATTACTTCCCCGTTACCGAGAAGTTCCTGATACCAGCGCAGGGAAAAGCCTGTAAATCTGGTCAGTGACTTGGATGAGTTAAAGGAAAAGATCATCGTCACCAGGATCGGCAGGTAAAAGAAAGCAAGGCAGAGTACTACATATAACATTGAGAAAAATTTATTATTACGTTTCATGCCGTCCTCCCTTATTCATCTTTATCCATCTTCTTCATCAGGCTCATAAAGATCAGAATGAGCACAGCCAGAATCAGAGAAATCGCACTTCCGAAGTTCCAGTCACCAACTGAGATAAACTGAGACTCGATCAGGTTACCGATCAGCATGTACTGTCCGCCTCCGAGAAGTTTCGGAATAACGAATGTGGAAATAGACAGCAGGAATACCATCATGATTCCATTAAGCACACCGGGGATGGACAATTTCCAGATAACCTTTGTAAAGGTCTGAAATTTATTTGCCCCCAGATCATAGGCAGCCTCGATAAAGGATTTATCCATCTTGCTCAGGGATGTGTGGATCGGGATGATCATAAATGGCATAAAGTTACAGACCAGACCAACCACTACGGAAAAGTCCGTATACATCATTGTCACCGGGGAAATCCCCAGTAATCCAAGCAAATGGTTGATGATACCATTGTCTGACAGCAGATTCATCCATGCATAAGTACGCAGAAGCATATTGATCCATTCCGGAATAGTTACCAGCAGGATCAGAAGACTCTGGGATTTCTCCGGACATTTGGAAATAATGTATGCCAGTGGATAGCCAAGTCCCAGACAGATGACCGTCGTCAGGATTCCAAGCTTAAAGGACTTGAAAATAACGCTCATATACGTAGCTTCCAGGAATTTGCGGAAATTCTCCAGTGTAAAGGAGAACGTCAGCACTTCGTTTCCATCTTCTGTAAATGCATATAATGCGATCAGTATCAGCGGGATGACAATGACCACAAATGCCCACACAAGATATGGTTTGATAAGATTTCTGTACTGTTTCATCAGTAGCTTCCCATCTTACACATAACATGGATGTCTTCAGGCCCGAATTTCAGTCCCACTTCCCTTCCGACTTCCGCATAATCTGTGGTATGAACCATATAAGTACGAAGCTCTGTCTCAATCAGGATCTCATAATGCACGCCCTTGAAGGTAATATTGCGCACGATTCCCCTGATCTTTGCCTGACCGGGATCTACGATATCCAGATCCTCAGGTCTTAATACAACTTCAATCTCTTCATTATCTTCAAATCCCTTATCCACACATTCAAACTCAAATCCGTCAAAAGCAACCAGATAATCACGGATCATGGTTCCCTCGATAATATTGGATTCACCGATAAAGCTGCAACAAAACGGTTTTCCGGCTCATTGTAGATATCTGTAGGAGAGCCGATCTGCTGAATCTCACCGTTATTCATAACAACAACCGTATCTGACATGGACAGGGCTTCT
>ENA-OQCN01000566-OQCN01000566.1-human-gut-metagenome-genome-assembly--contig:-NODE-566-length-19857-cov-1.816878_pt1 | contig 19857 bp, 32 predicted proteins | sample MGYA00242497_ERZ504576 | MGnify/ENA primary metagenome ERZ504576 (study PRJEB26092, sample SAMD00036296) | human gut metagenome | host: Homo sapiens | study: EMG produced TPA metagenomics assembly of... | reverse complement strand
TCGATGATGCTCAGACGTACGTAGTGTACATCGATCGATGCTCAGACGTACGTAGCTGTACATCGATCGATGCTCAGACGTACGTAGCTGTACATCGATCGATGCTCAGACGTACGTAGCTGTACATGTTAAAAAAATGGCGAAGATGAATTTATAGAATTTATCTATAATGAAAAAAAATGTGAATAAGTAAACGAACTGTATAGTTTCGTTTTGACTTAGATAAAATATTAAAAAAGGAGAAGTGTGTCATGGGAAATGTACAGATGTTATTACGCCAGCATGTTGGCGCTCCTTGTGCACCATGTGTAGAAGTTGGTGCTGAGGTGAAAAAAGGTACTCTCATTGCTACACCAACAGGCCTGGGAGCTAACATTTTTTCAAGCGTGTATGGAAAAGTAACAGAGATTACAGAAGACCGCATCATCATCGAGCCGGCCGCTGAACAGCCGGATGAATTCGTTCCTGTTACCGAATCAGTAGAAGGTATCACAGATGAGTCATCAAAGCTTGATTTGGTGAAAGCAGCCGGAATCGTAGGAATGGGAGGAGCTGGATTCCCGACAGGAGTAAAACTTAATATTAATTTAGAAGAAACTCCGATGGGTGAGCTTGATCCTGAGATCAACCCAGAGCTTCCGAAAGACTTCAAACTGGATTGTGGATACATTCTTGTAAATGCAGCTGAATGCGAACCGGGACTGGAACACAACACAAGACAGATCGAAGAGCAGAGTGATAAATTAATCCGTGGTATTAAATATAGTATGGAAATCACTCACGCAAAGAAAGCAATTATTGCTATTAAGAAGAAACATCATAAAGCAATCAAGGTATTACAGAAAGCTCTTGAGAATGAGCCTGATATCAAGATGCACCTGATGGCTGATATCTACCCGATGGGTGAGGAACGTGCAGTAGTAAGAGAGTGTCTTGGGGTATTACTCACAACTACACAGCTTCCATCAGCAGCTAGATCTGTTGTTATCAATGTAGAAACTGTCTGTAAGATTGCTGAAGCGGTTGATGAAAAGAAACCTTGTATCAGCAAGAATATGACAGTCCGTGGTAAATTAAACGGTGGAAATGAAGCACATGTATTCTTCGATGTACCGGTAGGTGTAAGCGTTGGAGAGATGATCGAAAAAGCCGGCGGAATCGACGGAAAATATGGCGAGATCATCATGGGTGGAGCTTTCACAGGAAAGTCTACTACATTAGATGCACCAACAACCAAGACGACAGGAGCAATCCTTGTAACAGTCGAGTTCCCGGATCTCCACGGAGCAACAATGGGAATTCTTGTATGTGCCTGCGGCGGAAGCGAAGAGCGTATGCGTGAGATCGCTTCTAAGATGAATGCAAAAGTAGTATCTATGTGCAAATGTAAACAGGCAATTGAAAATAAACCGGGAGCACCTCTGAAGTGCTTAAGACCTGGCAACTGTCCTGGACAGGTTAAGAACAATATGCAGTTCAAGAAAGACAAATGTGAATACATTCTGATCGGTAACTGCTCAGACTGTTCAAATACTGTAATGGCGTCAGGACCGAAGATGGGACTGAAAGTATTCCATCAGACAGACCACGTTATGAGAACAGTTGGACATCCGCTGTACAGAAGCCTGAAGGTTTCAAAAGAAGTAAGTCAGGATATTGATTTTTAATCACTGTCCGAAATGACACAATATTATCAAAATTATATTATGGTATTACTGTTGCGTACAATGAGGTAGAAGACCCCCGATTCTTTTGCCCGCCAGAAGTAATTGAGAGGTTCTTCTGAATGTTGTATGTAACTGTATATATATTAAAATTACAATATCCCGTAAGGACAATGTACCGAAACAAAACAAGGAGGGAAAACAATATGTCAATCACAGCTGAAACAGCAAAAGCACATGCTCATGATCCTGCAGTACTGTGCTGTAGAGCAGAAGCTGGTATCACAATTGAACCGGCGAACCTCGAAGATCCAGCAATCTTTGATGATCTGGTAGATTCAGGATTATTAAACCTGGACGGATGCCTTACTATTGAAGAAGTACTGGGTGCAAAACTTACAAAAACATGTGATTCTCTTTGCCCGTTAACAAATGATGTTCTGGATGGTGTAAAAGCACCTACAACTCCAGCAGAAGAAAAGGCAGAGGAAGAAGCTCCAGCAGAGGAAGCTGCACCGGCAGCACCAGTTGCAACAGCAGCAACAGTAGCTGGAGGAACACTCAAGATCCATATCGGAGAAGGAAAAGATATCAATCTTGAAATTCCGGTTGGAGCTCTTGGAGCAACAGGAGAAGCAGTAGCAGAAGTACCTGCAGCAGCAGTAGCAGCTACAGCAACAGCAGAAGCACCTGTTGAAGAAACAAAAGTAGTAGGAACATTAACAAGAAGACACATTAAGATCACAGAGGTTAAGAGAGGACCAGAGACAAAGATCGAAGGAACAACTCTTTACATCCGTGAAGGAATTGAAGCAGAAGTAATTGCTAATCAGGAACTGGTTAAAGATTTCCATCTTGAAATCATCACTCCTGACCAATACCACACATACTCAGAGACAATCATGGATGTTCAGCCAATCGCTACAAAAGAAGGCGATGCAATCCTTGGTGAAGGCGCAACAAGAGTACTTGACGGCGTTGTTATGATGCTGACAGGAACAGATGAAGGCGGAGTTCAGATTGGTGAGTTCGGTTCTTCAGAAGGATACCTTGACGAGAACATCATGTGGGGACGTCCTGGATGCCCGGATAAGGGAGAAATCTTTATCAAAGGTAACATCGTAGTTCAGGAAAAGACTAACATGGAACGTCGTGGACCTATGGCTGCACATACAGCATTCGATATCATTACTCAGGAAATCCGTGAAGTAATGAAAGAATTAGATGACAGCTTCATCGTTGAAGACGAAGAACTGAAATCTATCCGTCGTCCAGGTAAGAAGAAAGTCGTAATCGTAAAAGAGATCATGGGACAGGGAGCTATGCATGATAACTTCATCCTTCCTGTAGAACCAGTTGGTATCCTTGGCGCAAGAGCTAACGTAGACTTAGGAAACGTACCTGTATGCGTATCTCCACTTGAGGTACTTGATGGATGTATCCATGCATTAACATGTATCGGACCTGCATCTAAAGAGATGTCAAGACATTACTGGAGAGAGCCACTTGTACTTGAAGCTTTACATGATGAAGAAGTTGACCTTTGCGGAGTTGTATTCGTAGGATCACCTCAGATCAATGCTGAGAAGTACTATGTATCTCGTCGTGTAGGACATACTGTAGAAATGATGGATGTTGACGGAGCTTTCGTTACAACAGAAGGATTCGGAAATAACCACATTGATTTCGCAAGCCACATCGAGCAGATCGGTATGAGAGGAATTCCTGTAGTAGGACTTTCATTCTGCGCTGTTCAGGGTGCACTTGTTGTTGGTAACAAGTACATGCAGTACATGGTTGACAATAACAAATCAGAGTCTGGTATCGAGAATGAGGTACTTGGATGTAATACACTTTGCCAGGAAGAGGGTATTCGTGCTCTTGCTATGCTGAAAGCAGCTATGGCTGGTGAAGAAGTAAAGGCCGCTGAGAAGAAGTGGAATCCAAACGTTAAATCTACGAACGTAGAGCTGATCGAAGCAGCTTGCGGTAAGAAGATTGAACTCGTAGACAACGAACAGTCTCTGCCGATGAGCCAGAAACGTAAAGAGAAATACGACTAAGATCGGGTGTTATCATAATGGATAATGAACGTTTACACTATGGCGATAAGATCATTTATATGGAAGGTGTGATCGTAGATGTTGATGACTGTAGCATCAGCATCGACTTGAAAGGACGTCTGGGGTTCTTTAAAGCTCCGAAGAGAATGTTCATCTGCGATACAGAACCGAAGTAGGTCAGGAAGTTGGCTGGAACATGAGTTTTCCGGAACAGCTCGGACCGGAAGTAAATGAGAAATACGTCAGCAATATTGAAAAAGAACGTCGCAAACAACAAGAAATGCAAGCACGTTTGGATGCTAATAAGGAGGATTAAAAATGAGTTTAACGGTTGTTAAAGGCTTACAGTCTGAAATATTCGTTCCTATTACTCCACCGTCAGTATGGGCTCCTGTAACAAAAGAGTTAAAAGATATGTCTATCGCTCTTGCAACAGCAGCAGGTGTTCACAAGAAGAGCCAGGAGAGATTTAACCTTGCTGGTGACTTCACATGGAGAAAGATCGAAAACACTACACCATCTAGTGATCTGATGGTATCACACGGTGGATATGATAACAGTGATGTTAACAAGGACATCAACTGTATGTTCCCAATTGACAGAATTCATGAATTAGCTGCAGAAGGATTTATCAGAGCTTGTGCTCCTGTACATGCTGGATTCATGGGTGGTGGTGGAAACCAGGAGAAATTCAAACATGAAACTGGTCCTGCTATCGCTGAAATGTTCAAAAATGAGGATGTTGACGCAGTAATCCTCACCGCTGGCTGAGGTACCTGCCACCGCTCTGCAGTATTGGTGCAGAGAGCGATTGAAGAAGCTGGAATTCCTACAATTATTATTGCAGCTCTTCCACCAGTTGTTCGTCAGACTGGTACTCCTCGTGCGGTAGCTCCGTTGGTACCTATGGGTGCTAATGCGGGTGGTCCTCACAACGTAGAACAGCAGACACAGATCGTAAAGGCAACTCTGGAGCAGTTAGAGAAATCGAAACTCCAGGAAAGATTGTTCCGTTGCCATTCGAGTATGTTGCTAAGATCTAATTCTATTTAAAGAATATTGTTGATCTTAAGAAGGGCAGATGTATTTTGCATCTGTCCTTTTTTAAAAAAGAATAAGACAATATATTGGAATTTCTTGCAGTATATTGTATACTAGAGACATGGAGAAGGCATAGAAAGGGGCAGAGATATGCTTAATTTCCTGAATGGTACAGGAAAGAGATATGCCTTAAGAATATAGGAGGTGACATGATGGCTGAGAAAGAGATAGACTTAAGACGCCTTGTGATCAAAGCATTTCATATGACAGATGTGGAATGGGGTGAACACAATAATATCACAACGGATGGACATATGACAGTCAGTAAAGAGATGATCGATCAGCTTGTTGCACAGGATGATTGTATTGAGAAGATTGATATTCAGATCATAAAACCGGGAGACCACGACAGATGGACGAACACGATCATGGATATCATTCCAATCTCAACAAAAGTGCTTGGTAAATTGGGAGAAGGAATTACTCACACCATAACCGGTGTATATGTAATGCTGACAGGCGTTGATGTGAATGGAAAGCAGTGTCACGAATTTGGTTCATCGGAAGGGAATCTGAAAGAACAGTTATACTTAAACCGTGCAGGTACACCGGGAGATGATGATTATATCATTTCTTTTGATGTTACATTTGCGGCCGGAATGGGACAGGAGAGACATGGACCATTTACTGCGCACAGACTGTGTGATGAATTTATTCAGACATACAGGGATAAACTGAAAAAGTTCAAAGGGGACAAGTGTACGGAACGGCATGAATATCATGATAAGGTGAGACCTGGAAAGAAGAAGGTTGTCATTATCCGTCAGGTTGCAGGTCAGGGAGCTATGTATGATACGTGGATGTTCCCGGATGAACCGTCAGGGGTTGAAGGCGGACGTTCAATTATCGATATGGGTAATATGCCGGTTATGATTACTCCAAATGAGTACAGAGACGGTATTATCCGTTCGATGCAGTAATAATAGGAGGTGCAGAAGTTATGGGTATTGGACCATCGACAAAAGAAACATCATTACATCATTTCAGAGATCCTCTTCTGGAAGTCGTATCTGAGGATACAGATCTGGACCTTCTTGGACTTATTATAGTAGGGACTCCGGATGATAATAAAGACAAGATGCTGGTTGGAACCAGAGCGGCAGCAATGGCTGAGTGTATGCGTGCAGATGGTGTGATCATATCATCAGATGGATGGGGAAATAGTGATGTGGATTATACCAATACATGTGAACAACTTGGTATCCGCGGAATTCCGGTAACGGGACTTAATTTCAGCGGAACGGTTGCGAAGTTCGTTGTAGTCAATGATTATCTGGATGGAATCGTTGATATTAATAAAAGTGCCGATGGCACAGAGACAGATGTTGTCGGAGAAAATAAATATGGTGAGAGTAGACTGTCTGAAGGCAAAAGCCCCTTTCTGAAACTCAAGATGCGCCATAAAGATGAACTGGAAGGACGTTAAACTATCTGGACAGAATGTCTGAAAAAAGGAAATCGGAGAACTTGTAAAAATGTATAAAAAAGAGAAGATTACCACATTTTGCGATGGAAATCTTCTCTTTTTCTATTTGTCAAATGCCGGATCAATAGGTCCGTATTTGATTTCCGGATGCTGTTCTAACATCCATTGTTTAAAACTGCTCGAATCCCCTTCTGTAAAAGAGTCTTTGTCAAGCATAACTCCTTCTATCTGATCTTTGGAAGTTAATTTATAATAAGTTTTTGCTTCTTCAAATTTTGTGAGATCTTCCCAGTTTACATGATTGTTGATCTTATTGTTGATAAAGAGTGCTATATCTTTCTCGCGGATCATCACTTACATGTCCAGTCTTTTCCATTGAAATATTGTGCGCGTGTCACACGGAAAGTTTTGTCAGCATGCATCCATTTGAAAAATACTCCGCGGTAGAGGGCTATAAAGGAAAGTGTAGCACCAACAGACTGCCATCTGAGCGAAGCGCCTACATGATGAAAATAAATCCAGCCAAAAGTTCCGGCTGCGAAGATTATACAATATACGTAAAAGATGGGAAGCCTCCAGAATTTTGGAGCTGCCCATTTGTCATAACGCTTGCGTGTCATTACATATTCGTTAACAAACATATGATATTCTCCATAAATAAAATTGTAATGCGTGGAAACTGCACAGGCAGTTTCTCTTGTATGTCAAGATATAAAGATGGCAGTCTGTTAAGACTGCCATCCAGATGTTATTTTGTTTAAATAAGTGCATTGCTTATTTATATGTTTTGCAGATATTAAGCAATACCTTTTGCTTTATCTTTCTTTGCTGCACTAAGTAATGTGTAAGAAGTCCAAAGAAGAACGATACAAATTAAGTTGATGAGCCAGAACATCGGAAGTCCTGTAACCAGTTTCCATGCAATGAATACACCGATACATCCGCCGATCGCATTACCGATTGTGTGTGGTACGTCATATCTGTGTGATTTAATGAACTCGATAGAACAAGCCGGCATTAAGCATGCGCAAGATCCCATGAATACAGGGAAGCATGTAGCAGCATCAACACCAAGAAGCAGACATGTTGCCATACATGGTGCATAAAGACCGAAACCGATATCCATTAAAGCACCCCATAAGATATTAAGAGCTGCGGCAACGATCAGTTCCATCCGCTTAATCCTGTTGCAGTACCAACAATACCGAAAGGTCCGACACCTAAGTTCTTGCAAAGCATGATCGCAGCAAGAGGAATCATAATGGTTCCAAGAGCAATTCTGATCTTGTTACGTGGCCATTTTGTTACGATGGATGCAAATCCGAATGAACCAACAGCGGCACAGATAAACATTACCCATAAGAAGATAGGATCACATTCTACAGAAGTTGTGAAGATGAATGCCTCAAAAATAACTGGGAATGTGTCACCAACATTCAGTGTACCCGGAATGTTGATATCATCAATCTGATTAAAAAGTTTGTACATGAATGTTGATGGTGCATAGGAACCACATCCTAAAGTATCAAGGAAGTTGGCTATGATACCAACCGCAAAAGCGGAACCCCACTGCTTACCTGTAGAACCTTTGAGTTCATCCATGCGGTTCTTGCTTATGTCGACAACAAGGCCGATACCTGTTCCGGCGAACATAACACCTAATAAAATTTGGATCGCTAATAACATAAATTCATCCCTCCAGATTTTCATATTTAATTGTTGACAAGCTATACATGTGAATGCATAAGTGCAAAATGTATTTTAGCACTTTAAAAAAAGAAATCTTATACACCCCGATTTGTAAAGATTTTCTATAAATTCACGCATTGCTTTGTATTAATATTTTACCAATTAAATCGTTAAAAGTCAATCAAACATGAAAATTATAGACAGATTCAATAAGAAAAAAGCACGACATCTGAACATGTCGTGCTCTTTCTTATTGGTATGTCATTGAGAGGTTTTTCCTCGTTGCATTGCAGTTTTGTCTTTATATACAAAGCTGGGGAATGCTCCTCTATATAGAGGATGTATATATCAATTGGAGTTCACCTTCGCAAGGTCATTCTTGGGGGAAACGACCGGCTTAGGTATAACTGCAATAACAACCATAATAATGGTTTCTTAAAAACAAATTACTACAATATAATGTCTGATTTTAAAAGAGCAGTTCCCGTATAATAGAATTCTGTTAAGGAACCGCCATTGGTGTCTGTGTCTGTTTTTAAGTTGATATTAATATAGCACGTTAATTCGATGATGTCAATAAGGATGTAAAAAACTGGCATTGCAACAAGAAAATGTGGAATTGATGGGTGCTCTTTCGTGCAATTTTAATGAATAAATGAGAAATGATGTCAAAAATAATATACAAGAAGCAGCTTGAAGAGTCGGGATTGTGAAAAAATATGAGTGAATAGTAATGTTTGCAGGGAAATATATGTAAATATGCACGAAATATAAATATTGACAGATAATTTCCTGCCTGTTATAATAGGAACAGATTTTACGTGACAAGGGGTGTTACTTCTTGAGGAAAGAGAAGTAACGCCCTTTTTGTTTTAGACCAAAGTATGAATGAGACAGTAGAAATTAAGGATAATCAAACCAGGGAATAAAAGGGTCATGTAGAATACTTGAAAGGATAGGAGTGATTATATATGAGTGATCACAAAGAAGCAAAAAGTTTCTCGAGATTCGGTTATATTATGGTAGCGGCCGGTGCTGCGATAGGACTGGGAAATATTTGGAAATTCCCGTATCTGGCTTACGGTGACGGAGGAGGAGCGTTTGTTCTGATTTACATTGTAATCTGTATTCTTCTGGGGCATCCGATCGTTCAGGCGGAACAGGCAGTTGGACGTAGAGGACGTGCAAGTGCAGCCGCAAGCTATGGCGTAATTCATCCGAAATGGCGATTTGTCGGAGTAATTAATATAGTATGTACATTCCTCATTGATATTTATTATCTGGTTGTATCCGGATGGGTACTCAAATATTTTGTTACTTATGTAGTGTCCGGTGATTTTGGCAAGGATAAACAGGCATACTTTGATAATTATATCAGCAGTACAACGCAGCCATTGATCTATAGCCTGGTTATCATTGCAATCATTGTTTTTTTCCTTTTCTTTGGGATTACGAATATTGTTGAGAAAGCTTCAAAGGTGATTATGCCGATGCTGGCAGTATTACTTCTTGTATGCGGTATTTATGCATTAATCGTTGTGCCGGGAGCTGTGGGTGGATTGAAATATTATTTTGTGCCGGATTTCAGTAAATTCGGAATGCAGCAGTTCGCAGATGCATGTATGCAGGTATGTTTCTCTGTTGGTATTGGATGGGGTATCTTTACAACTCTTGGCGCGAGTATGGATAAAGACGCTAATCTGAAGGCAGATGCATGGTGGGTAGATATCTGCGATACCTTTATTGCGCTGCTTGCCGGGTTTGTTATCATCCCGACAGTTGTCGGGACAGGAAGTGAGATGTCTTCCGGACCATCGCTTGTGTTTGTCGCAATGACACAGATTTTTGAAACGTTACCGGGTGGAAGAATTATTGGTATCTTTTTCTTTGCATCTTTGATTTTTGCGGTTATTTCAACATTCTTTACGATTCTTGAAATTCCGCGTATGTATGTACAGGAGAAGACGCATACGTCACATCAGGTTTCTCTGATTATTACAGCGGCTCTGGTGTACGGTGGAAGTGTTCTCTGCTCTTTGTCAAAAGGCGTACTTAGCTGGTTGAAACTTCCATGGCCGAGTTTTCAGGGAATTGCTTATTATGATATTTATGATTGGTGCGACTGCTGAGTGGTTATGTACTCCTGCCTCTGGGCGTATTGCTGACGTGTTTCTATATTGTGAAAGCATGGGGATTTAAAGAGTATGAAAAAGAACTTACGAATAATGGTAAACATGGAAAGTTATCTATGTATGATAAGGTGTCTCTGGCAGTGATCTGTCCGGTGCTTACATTGATTGTAATACTTCATGTGTTTGGATTTATTTAAGGCATTGAGTGCATCTGACACATTATATATAATAGAAAACCCTGCTGTAATCGCTCTGAAAAACAGCAGGGTTTTTGTTTGTTAAGTAAAGTATACAGATAAAACAGCAGCTTTGCGGGATTAATCATCTAATAGGAAATTTTTCGCGTATTCCAGAAATGTCTTGGAAGCCGGTGACAAATCTTCTAAAGAAGAATAGGCCAGGCCTAACTGCCGGGTAATCGTTGGTTTTAGCGGACGTTTGACGAATTTTCCCTGTTGACCACGGAGCAGAAGACCTGGGAGGATAGAGTATCCAAGTTCGTGTTCTACCATAGAAAGAGAAGAAAATTCATTTCGGGTTACGTAACGGATATCCGGATGGATTTTATTCTTTCTTAAGACACGGTGCACATCGCTTCCGGGTGTATATTCAGTGATGATAAAAGGAGCTCCTTCGAATACTTCGATCGGAATTTCCGCTTCTTTGGCAAGCGGATCGTTTTCCGGAATAACTGCATACATTGGATCGTCCATGACAGGAAGAAATTGATACTTATGATTTTTCTGCAGGCTGATAAATCCGATATCTACGCGGCGCTCCTGAATCCAGTCGCAAGTTCGCCTTCAACACCCTCGATTACCTGGATGATAATATCCGGATGCTTCTGTTGGAATTCACGGATGATCTTTGGAATCCAGTGAATCGAACAGCTGAGATAAGTACCGATCCGGATTGTGCCTCTTGAGCACCGTTTAACGCTGCAATTTCCTGATGAATCACCTCGTCGGCATTCAATAATGTGCGGATTGCCGGAATCAGTGATTTGGCCTCATTTGTAAGTCTGATACCGTGGTGATCTTTGATATAGAGTGGAAATCCGACCTTTTTTTCCAGGTTTTTCATCATTTGTGTGATGCCGGATTGTGTGTAACCGAGTTCTGCGCCTACACGGGTAAAGCTGCCGTAATCATCTACGGCCAGCATGATTTTCCAACTTTTGATGTCCATTCTTTTATTCTCCAATGTATAAAAAATACAAAATTCGTGAAAATTTATTTGCTTATTAATAGTAGCGAAAAATATAAAATTACAAGTAGATAAAATTAAAATTTTTAAAAATATCATATGACCGAAGAAATTGTCGGTGTCTGACACGGATTTTAGCGTATGAATCCAAATACATTCAGAATAATGATCACCATGAAGACCGGAACGACAATGTAAGTAAGAATCTTATCATATAAGTAATTCTTCCGAATTTGCCGTTGTTCGTAAGTTCTTTTTCATATTCTTCAAATCCCCAGACCTTGGATACGAAGAGACAGACAAGAAGACAACCGAGCGGAAGCAGAATATATCCGGTAAATGTGTCAAGCCAGTCATAGAGTCCGAGATAGGATATACCGGAAGCGTCCAGCCATGGAAGCTTTATGCCGCTTAATACTCCGAATCCGAGAGAAACGATAATGTTGCCGGCTCCGATGATCAGAGAAATGATAAGTGTTGCCTTGATCCGGCCCATTTTCAGGTTATCTTCGAAAGTGCGGATAGAAATCTCAAAGAATGTAAATAATGATGAAATCACGGCAAATACAATCGCAAGGAAGAAACAGATGCCGATCAGACGTCCTCCAGGCAGTTTGCTGAAGATGCCGGTCATTACAAGGAAGATCAGACTCGGGCCGCTTTGCATATCGACTCCGCCTGCGAATGCGGATGGAATAATTACAAAGCCGGCAAGGATGGCAGCACCGGTATCGCAGATGGATACAAGAATGGCATCGCTCTTTAGATTATTCTTTTTTGGAATATTTGCCCCCAGTGTTTCATAGATTCCCCAGCCGATACCTACAGAGAAGAGCACCTGTGTTGCAGCCTGGGAAAATACGGTGAAACTGAACTTGCTGAAATCAGGAAGAAGATAGTATTTTAATCCTTCAATTGCGTTATCGGTTACAAAGATCGCCCAGATACCACATATAATAAGGAAGAGAAAGAGTATCGGCATGATAATCTTGGTTACTTTTTCTACAAGATTGGTGATTCCGAACAGTAACAATATAGAGACGAATGCCAGTAAGATCATAGCCCAAATAATCGGTTCGACAGTTGAAGTAGTAAAATCTGTGAAGTAGGCCTGTTTGTCTGAACCGAAGTCGCCGCTTATAATGTATTGAAAAGCGTACTTGAGTACCCATCCACCGACAACGACATAATACATATTGATAAGAAGTGTACAGATATTTGCCAGCCAGCCGACGAATCCCCATTTTTTATTAATACGTTCAAAACAGGTTACTGTGTCAGAAGCGCTGTGGCGTCCGATTGCAGTCTCCATCTCTACCATTGGATGAGCCATGACGGCAACAATCAGGATATAGACGACCAAAAATACACCGCCACCGCCCTGATAAGCGAGGTATGGGAATTTCCAGATGTTTCCTAGTCCGATCGCAGCACCGGCCGCAACCATGATGTATCCAAACCTTGAGCTCCATTCACGAGATTGATTTCCATTTTCGCTCATATGTAACACGCTCCATTCTCTATTACATTTTTGCAAAAAAGGGAAGCAAAACATCTCTGATGTCTGACTTCCCTGTCTGCACTGGTTTATAATAACAGTATAGTCTGAAAAAATGAAAATATCAATAGAGATATTAGAAAACATAATGCAGATATAATGAAAAGTGATACTTTTAGCGAAAAATTAACAGCGCCGATATAAAAGAGAATTTGAAAGATTGTACGGTAAAAAAAACAAAAATAGTACTTGCATTATCTGCCGGATTGGGATATACTAAGAGAGCTGTGACATGATAGCGTTGAAGCGTGAGGTTGCTGCTGGAGATCAGCAGGTTTTCCGTGGAGCGAATGTCAAGTTAGGAAACTGGCGACAAGTCACTGTACGAAACTACTATAACAGCCACTGCGATGTGGTAACAACGTGTGGGTTCTCACGACACACACGGGAGAGTGTACAGTCACCGCTTGTCGTACTCGATTATAAGTACGAAAAGGAGGCGACTTTTTATGGCAAGTCAAGTAATGAGAATCACTTTAAAGGCGTATGATCATCAGTTAGTAGATGCATCCGCTAAGAAAATCATCGAAACTGTAAAGAAAAATGGATCTAAGGTGAGTGGACCTGTACCACTTCCGACAAAGAAGGAAGTTGTTACAATCTTAAGAGCTGTTCACAAATACAAAGATTCCAGAGAGCAGTTCGAGCAGAGAACTCATAAGAGACTGATCGATATCATTGCACCGACACAGAAGACTGTAGATGCATTATCAAGATTGGAAATGCCAGCTGGTGTAGCTATTGATATCAAAATGAAATAAGAAGCAGTAATTCCTATAATTTAGGATGAGCGTCCGAAAAAGGGCGTTCCGCTGTAAATCACAGGAGGTAAAATAAAATGAAGAAAGCTATTTTAGCAACAAAAGTCGGAATGACTCAGATCTTCAACGAAGACGGAACACTTACTCCGGTAACAGTTCTTCAGGCAGGACCTTGTGCTGTAACACAGATCAAGACTGTTGAGAATGACGGATATGAAGCTGTTCAGGTTGGATTCGTTGACAAGAAAGACAAGATCATCAACAAAGACAAAGGTGGAAAGAAAGAAATCGTTCACCGTCACGGTGTAACAAAGGCAGAGCAGGGACATTTTGCTAAAGCCGGTGTTACAGGTAAGAGATTTGTAAGAGAATTTAAATTTGAAAATGCTAGCGAATATGAGTTAGGTCAGGAAATCAAGCTGATATCTTCGCTGCTGGAGATAAGATTGATGCAACTGCAATCTCTAAAGGAAAAGGATTCCAGGGTGCAATCAAACGTCACAATCAGTCAAGAGGACCTATGGCTCATGGTTCTAAGTATCATCGCCATGCTGGTTCAAACGGTGCTTGTTCAGATCCAAGTAAAGTATTCAAAGGAAAACACATGCCGGGACATATGGGAAGTAAGAAGATTACAGTCCAGAACCTTGTAGTTGTACGTGTTGATGCTGAGAATAACTTACTTCTGGTTAAAGGTTCAGTACCGGGACCTAAGAAATCTTTAGTAACTATCAAAGAAGCAGTAAAAGCTAACTAAGATTTGGCGAAGGAAGGAGGACACTTAAGATGGCTAACGTATCTGTTTATAATATCGAAGGTAAAGAAGTTGGTAAGATCGACTTAAGCGATGCTGTATTCGGTGTTGAAGTAAATGAACATCTTGTACACATGGCAGTTGTAAGCCAGCTTGCAAATAACCGTCAGGGAACACAGAAAGCGAAAACACGTTCTGAAGTTTCTGGTGGTGGAAGAAAACCATGGAGACAGAAAGGAACCGGTCATGCAAGACAGGGATCCACAAGAGCTCCACAGTGGACAGGCGGCGGAGTTGTATTCGCACCAGTTCCGAGAGATTATTCTTTCAAAATGAATAAGAGAGAGAAGAGAGCAGCTCTGAAATCTGCACTCACATCAAGAGTTGAAGAAAACAAATTTATCGTAATCGATGAGATCAACTTTGAAGAAGCAAAGACAAAGAACTTTGCAAACATTCTTAAGAGTTTAGATGTATCTAAAGCATTAGTAGTATTAGAGGATGACAACAAAAATGCAGAACTTTCAGCAAGAAACATCGCTGACATCAAGACTGCAAAGACTAATACAATCAATGTGTACGATATCTTAAAATACAACACAGTAATCACAACAAAAGCTGTTGTTGCTAAAATCGAGGAGGTGTACGCATAATGGCAAACGTTCAGTATTATGATGTAATCCTTAAACCTGTAGTAACAGAAAAGAGTATGGAACTTATGGGAGAAAAGAAATACACTTTCTTGGTACACCCAGAAGCAACAAAATCTCAGATTAAAGAAGCTGTTGAAAAAATGTTTACCGGAACAAAAGTAGAGAAAGTAAACACAATGAATAACGACGGAAAGAAGAAAAGAGTTCGTGGAACTTACAACTTCGGAAAAACAGCTAAAACTAAGAAAGCAATCGTAAAACTTACAGAGGATAGCGCGGATATCGAGATCTTCCAGGGATTATAAGATTGCAAAGCATACGGACAGAAACCGTGACAATAAACAATTGAAAGGAGATTTATCATGGGAATTAAAACATACCGCCCATATACGCCTTCCAGAAGACAGATGACTGGTTCTGATTTCTCTGAAATCACAAAGACAACACCAGAAAAATCTCTGTTAGCTCCAAAGAGCAGACAGGCTGGACGTAATAATCAAGGAAAATCACAGTTAGACACCGCGGAGGCGGAGCTAAGAAAAAATATAGAATTATCGACTTCAAGAGAAGAAAAGACAATATCCACGCAACTGTACTTGGTATCGAATATGATCCAAACAGAACAGCTAATATTGCTCTGATCTGCTATGAAGATGGTGAAAAAGCATATATCATCGCTCCAGAAGGACTTACAGATGGAATGACAATTATGAATGGACCAGAAGCCGAAGTTAAAATCGGTAACTGCCTTCCATTAGCACAGATTCCGGTTGGTACTCAGGTTCATAACATTGAGCTTCATCCTGGAAAAGGTGGACAGATGGTTCGTTCCGCTGGTAACAGTGCTCAGTTAATGGCGAAGAAGGAAATATGCGACACTCAGACTTCCATCAGGAGAAATGAGAATGGTACCGCTTGAGTGCAGAGCTTCTGTCGGAGTTGTTGGAAATGGTGATCACAACCTGATCAACATTGGTAAAGCAGGACGTAAACGTCACATGGGAATCAGACCTACAGTTCGTGGTTCTGTTATGAACCCGAATGACCATCCGCATGGTGGTGGTGAAGGTAAGACAGGAATCGGTCGTCCGGGTCCGTGTACACCTTGGGGCAAACCAGCACTTGGTCTTAAGACAAGAAAGAAAAATAAAGCTTCTAACAAGATGATCGTAAGAAGAAGAGATGGTAAAGCAATTAAATAGTTTTCATAAGGAGGTTAGAACCTATGGCACGTTCTATTAAAAAAGGACCATTCGCAGACGCAAGCCTGCTTAAAAAGGTTGATGCTATGAACGAGGCTGGAGACAAGTCTGTAATCAAGACATGGTCCCGTCGTTCTACAATCTTCCCAAGCATGATCGGACATACAATTGCTGTTCATGACGGAAGAAAACATGTACCTGTATATGTTACAGAAGATATGGTTGGACACAAACTCGGAGATTCGTAGCAACCAGAACATACAGAGGACATGGAAAAGACGAGAAGAAATCAAAGTTAGATAATTATATTGTGAAAGGAGGGTTCATCCATGGCTAAAGGACATAGATCCCAAATTAAAAGAGAAAGAAATGCTAACAAAGATACAAGACCTTCTGCTAAGTTATCTTACGCAAGAGTTTCTGTTCAGAAAGCATGCTTCGTATTAGATGCCATCAGAGGTAAGGATGTAACAACAGCACTTGGTATTTTGACATACAATCCAAGATATGCTTCTAGTTTAATAAAGAAATTATTAGAGTCTGCAATTGCAAATGCTGAGAATAACAACGGCATGAATGCTGAGAATCTGTACATTGCAGAGGCTTATGCAAACAAAGGACCAACAATGAAGAGAATCAGACCTAGAGCACAGGTAGAGCTTACAGAATCGAAAAGAGAATGAGCCACATTACACTCGTGCTTGATGAAAGATAAGGAGGGCAAACATGGGACAGAAAGTTAATCCTCATGGTTTGAGAGTCGGAGTTATCAAAGACTGGGACTCAAGATGGTATGCAGAGAAAGATTTCGCAGACTGCTTAGTGGAAGACCATGAAATCAGAACATATCTTAAGAAGAGATTATACAGTGCTGGTATTTCTAAAATTGAAATCGAGAGAGCATCTGACCGCGTAAAGATCATCGTTTACACAGCAAAACCTGGTGTTGTAATCGGTAAAGGCGGAGCAGAGATCGAGAAAGTAAAAGGTGAATTAGCACAGTTTACAGATAAAAAGTTAATCGTTGACATCAAAGAAATCAAGAGACCGGATAAAGATGCTCAGTTAGTAGCTGAGAACATCGCATTACAGCTTGAGAACCGTATTTCTTTCAGACGTGCAATGAAATCCTGCATGTCAAGAACTATGAAATCTGGAGCACTTGGTGTTAAGACTTCTGTATCAGGACGTCTTGGTGGAGCTGACATGCTCGTACAGAGTTCTACAGCGAGGGAACAATTCCTCTTCAGACACTGAGAGCAGACATTGACTACGGATTCGCTGAAGCAAACACAACTTACGGAAAAGTTGGTGTTAAAGTTTGGATCTACAAAGGCGAAGTTCTTCCGGAGAAAACAGTTAAGGAAGGAGATAGATAATCATGTTAATGCCAAAAAGAGTAAAACGTCGTAAACAATTCCGTGGTACCATGAAGGGTAAAGCTCTTCGCGGTAACCAGATTACAAACGGTGAATATGGTATCGTTGCAACGGAACCTTGCTGGATCCGTTCTAACCAGATCGAAGCAGCCCGTATCGCTATGACACGTTACATCAAGCGTGGTGGTAAAGTTTGGATTAAAATTTTCCCAGATAAACCTGTAACTACGAAACCAGCTGAGACACGTATGGTTCTGGTAAAGGAACCTTAGAATACTGGGTAGCTGTTGTTAAACCGGGACGCGTTCTTTTTGAGATCGCAGGTGTACCGGAAGAAGTTGCGAAAGAGGCTCTTCGTCTTGCAACTCACAAGCTGCCATGTAAATGTAAGTAGTTTCTCGCGCAGACTTAGAAGGCGGTGATAACAGTGAAAATTAATGCATTTGTTGAAGATTTAAAAGCAAAATCAGCTGCAGAGCTGAATGAAGAATTAGTAGCTGCTAAAAGGAACTTTTAATTTAAGATTCCAGAACGCAACAAACCAGTTGGACAATACAAGCAGAATTAAAGAAGTAAGAAGAAATATTGCCAGAATTCAGACAGTAATCACTGAAAAGGCAGCTCAGTAGGAACTGAAAACTCACAAAATGAAAGGAGTTACAGACTGTGGAAAGAAATCTTAGAAAAACCAGAGTTGGTAAGGTTGTCAGCAACAAGATGGACAAAACTATCGTTGTAGCAATCGAAGATCATGTAAAACATCCACTTTACAAGAAGATTGTAAAGAAGACATATAAATTAAAAGCACATGATGAAAACAATGAGTGCAATATCGGCGACAAAGTAAAAGTTATGGAAACAAGACCTCTGTCAAAAGACAAGAGATGGAGACTTGTTGAAGTTATGGAAAAAGTGAAATAGTATAAGGAGGGAAACCTGCATGATACAGCAAGAAAGCAGACTTAAAGTAGCAGACAACACAGGTGCGAAAGAGTTACTGTGTATCCGTGTACTTGGCGGTTCAACAAGAAGATATGCAAGTATCGGTGATGTAATCGTTGCGACTGTTAAAGATGCAACACCAGGCGGCGTTGTTAAAAAAGGTGACGTAGTTAAAGCTGTAGTTGTTCGTACTGTAAACAGTACACGTCGTAAAGATGGATCTTACATCCGTTTCGATGAAAATGCTGCTGTAATTATAAAAGATGATAAGACACCAAGAGGAACCCGTATCTTCGGGCCAGTAGCAAGAGAGCTTCGTGACAAACAGTTCATGAGAATTGTTTCTCTGGCTCCGGAAGTACTTTTAAGGAGGTGCGCGTAAGATGTCAATGTTAAAGATCAAAAAAGGTGATACAGTTAAGGTTATCGCCGGTAAAGATAAAGACAAAGAAGGCAAAGTTATCGCTGTTAACCAGAAGACAAGGAAAGGTTATCGTTGAAGGCGTAAATATGCTGACAAAGCACACAAAACCAAGTGCTCAGAACCAGGAAGGCGGAATCGTTCGTCAGGAAGGACCAATCGATATCTCTAACGTAATGTACGTTCACAAAGGAACTGCTACAAGAGTTGGTATCAAGATGGATGGAGACAAAAAAGTACGTTACGCTAAATCAACAGGCGAAGTGATTGATTAATTTGAGGAAGGAGGTCCAAAGCTTTGAGTAGACTGAAAGAACAGTACCAGAACGAGATCGTTGATGCAATGATCAAAAAGTTCGGTTATAAAAATATTATGGAAGTACCAAAACTCGATAAAGTTGTTATCAACATGGGTGTTGGTGAAGCAAAAGATAACGCAAAACTTTTAGATGCTGCAATCGCTGACATGGAGAAAATCACAGGTCAGAAGGCTGTAGTTTGTAAAGCTAAAAAAGTCCGTTGCTAACTTTAAAAATCAGAGAGGGTATGCCGATCGGATGTAAAGTTACATTAAGAGGAGAAAAGATGTATGAGTTCGTTGACCGTCTGGTTAACCTTGCTCTTCCTCGTGTACGTGACTTTAGAGGTGTAAATCCTAACGCATTTGACGGAAGAGGTAACTATGCTCTCGGAATTAAAGAGCAGCTGATCTTCCCTGAGATCGAATACGATAAAGTAGATAAGGTAAGAGGTATGGATATCATCTTCGTTACTACTGTTAATACAGATGAAGAGGCACGCGAACTGCTCACTCAGTTCAACATGCCATTTACAAAATAAGGAGGTAAATTATGGCTAAGACAGCAATGAAAGTGAAACAGCAGCGCAAGCAGAAGTTCTCCACAA
>ENA-OQCN01000565-OQCN01000565.1-human-gut-metagenome-genome-assembly--contig:-NODE-565-length-19865-cov-2.063988_pt1 | contig 19865 bp, 30 predicted proteins | sample MGYA00242497_ERZ504576 | MGnify/ENA primary metagenome ERZ504576 (study PRJEB26092, sample SAMD00036296) | human gut metagenome | host: Homo sapiens | study: EMG produced TPA metagenomics assembly of... | reverse complement strand
CTGTATTTTACGGATGGAATTCTGGCCAATCCGGTGAAGAAAAATTATCAGCTGGAGTATGCAAAAAAAACAACAGGGGGAAAAATAAATACGCTTATTATGACAATCACCGGACGGTAAAACAGAATATTGTGATTCTTTCCGGAATTCTGAAAAAAGCTATGGCCATGCGACAGGAAGAGATAACAATCCTTTCCGACAGGGGAAAGATCTGCCCGGAAAGACTCTGGAAGATTGGGAGGAGCCGGGATGCCAAACTGTTTTCCCAGATCTGTCCGGCAGACGGGAGCACCTTTGTGGTGGATGTTTTGATCGATGCCAGTGGTTCCCAGAGGGTGCGGCAGGAACAGGTGCACTGCAGGCATATATCATCATGCAGGCTTTGAGCAGCGTGCATATCCCGCATCGTGTGATGAGCTTTTGTACCTTCTGGATCATACGATCCTGCAGCGATACCGGGAATATGATGAAGATGCATCGGCAAATGAAAAGATTTTTAATTTTACCACATCTTCCAATAACCGGGATGGACTGGCCATCCGGGCAGCTTCTCTGGGCCTCCTTGAACGGGAAGAGGAGCGTAAGATTATGATTATTCTCAGTGACGGAAGACCTTACGATGTGATTTTAAACCGCCCGAATGGGAGAAATCCCCAGCCGTATCAGGGAAAATATGCGGTGCGGGATACCGGAACAGAGGTACGACGGTTAAGAAATCTCGGAGTGTCTGTACTGGGCGTGTTCGCGGGAGAAGAGAAGGATCTGGAGGCAGAAAAAAAGATCTTTGGCCGGGACTTTGCCTATATTCGTGATATTTCCAGATTTTCCCGCATCGTTGGTAGCTATTTGAACAAACAAATAGAAGAAAATTGTTAATATTTCTCATTGAATCCGACAGAGGATTTTGTTATAGTAAGTTAGTCTGATTCTAAGCTGTTGAAGCTTTAGTAACAGTTTGGAGACTGAATATGAATCCTCTTCGTTCGGAGGATGAGACAAGGGAGAAAAGAAAAATGGACAAGAAGAACGAAAGCTTCAAGCCTTATATCAGTGCGGACAAAGTTCTTCCGGAATTTACCGTGACATCGATCCTGATGGGTATTATTCTGGCAGTGGTATTCGGCGCAGCAAACGCATACCTGGGATTAAAAGTCGGTATGACTGTATCTGCTTCCATTCCGGCAGCAGTTATTTCCCTGGGTGTGATTCGTGTGATCATGAAAAAGAACTCCATTCTGGAGAGCAACATGGTCCAGACTATCGGTTCAGCCGGTGAGTCATTAGCGGCAGGTGCAATCTTCACCATGCCGGCTTTATTCCTGTGGGCAGAGGAAGGAAAAATTGCTATGCCCGGTTACCTGGAGATTACCCTGATCGCCCTGTTTGGTGGTATCCTGGGTGTTCTGTTTATGATCCCGCTGAGAAAAGCACTGATCGTAGAAGAACACGGAATCCTGCCGTATCCGGAAGGAATGGCATGTGCAGAAGTTCTGCTGGCAGGTGAAGAGGGAGGTTCTAACGCTTCTACCGTATTTGCAGGTATGGGACTTGGTGCTGCATTCAAATTTATCGTAGACGGACTGAAAATTTGTTCCGTCCGATATTGCAACTCCGAATATCAAAGGATATGCAGGCCAGATCGGTGTGGAGATCTACCCGGCACTGATCGGTGTTGGTTACATCTGTGGACCATCCATTTCCTCCTATATGTTTGCCGGCGGTATCATTGCATGGCTGGTTCTGATTCCGGCAGTTGTTTTCTTCGGTGGAAGCATCGATTTTGCCACACTTGGTAACACCGGTCTGGCAGGTCAGACTATCGCAGAAGTTTACGAAGCAAACGGAGCAAGTGCTATCTGGTCTAACGTTATCAAATACGTGGGTGCGGCGCGATCGCTACCGGTGGTGTGATCAGCCTTCTGAAATCTCTGCCACTGATCATAAAAACATTTGCCGGAGCAATGAAGAGTCTGAAAAATACATCCGGCGGAACAAATGTCCGTACTGACCGTGACCTGAAGATGCCGGTTGTTCTCGGAATCATTCTGATCGTGATCATCCTGATCTGGCTGGTACCGTCTGTACCGGTAAGCCTTCTGGGTGCATTCCTGATCGCAATCTTTGGCTTCTTCTTCGCAACCGTATCTTCCAGAATGGTTGGTCTGATCGGAAGTTCCAACAACCCGGTTTCAGGTATGGCGATCGCAACTCTGCTGATTTCCACATTTGTACTGAAAGCTACCGGTAACACCGGTATGGCAGGTATGACCGGTGCTATCGCAATCGGTTCTATCATCTGTGTCATCGCAGCGATCGCAGGTGATACTTCTCAGGACTTAAAGACCGGATTTATCGTAGGTGCGACTCCTGCAAAACAGCAGGTAGGTGAGCTGATCGGTGTTGTTGCTTCCGGTTTTGCAATTGCAGGCGTTATGTCTCTGTTAAACAAAGCATGGGGCTTTGGCTCCGCAGAGATCCCTGCACCACAGGCTACTCTGATGAAAATGATCGTGGAAGGTATCATGGATGCAAAACTCCCGTGGGTACTGGTATTCATGGGTGTATTCCTGGCTCTGGCTCTGGAAGTACTTCGTGTACCGGTTATGCCGTTTGCCATCGGTCTGTATCTGCCGATCTACCTGCCTGCGGTATTATGGTAGGTGGTGTGGTTCGTCTGTTCCTAGATAAGAAGAAACAAGCAGAAGCTAAGAAGAAAGAAATGATCAGCAACGGTACGTTGTACTGTGCCGGTATGATCGCTGGCGAAGGTCTGGTTGGTATCCTGATGGCAGTTCTTGCTATCATTAAAGTGGGTGACAACAGTATCGGTGCTATCATCGGTGGTCTGTTCAATCTGTCCGGTGCAGCAGGAAACATTGTCGGACTGATCGTACTGGCTCTGATGATCCTGAGTCTGCTGAAATTCTCTGTATGGAGTAAGACAAAAAGCAAATAATGAGAGATAAAAGAAATTATCTGGATTTTGTTCCTGTAAAGAATCCACAGCTTCCCTGGCAGGAGGATGAAGGAGCATCGTCACGGTGGAGGTCACTCATCGTGCATCGCCGCCAAAGTGGCTCAAGTCGCTTTCAAACCGCCCGAAGGTAAGCCAGATTCACATGGATGCATTCGGAAGTTTTATCTGGAAAGAAATTGACGGAGAACAGAACATCTATGAGATCGGACAGAAAGTGAAAGAACATTTCGGCAAAGAGGCAGAACCTCTTTATGAACGGCTGACAACGTTTTTCCGCATTCTGGCAGAGAACAAATATATCACTTATAAAAAATAACTGAAATTGGTTCACTGAATCATTACTATGCAAAATAATGAAAACCTGTATTTCGGGCAGAATAACCGGGAGGACAGAGCTTTCAGACAGCGGGCATAATGTGTTCAGTGGACCAATTTTGGTTTTCAGGACACTTTTTTGAGGTAAAGAAAAGGCGTGGTGAAGAAATGAAGAGTATGATCAAACAAAAACCATGGATCAGAGATTATCTGCTGATTTTTATCGGTACGGCACTTATGTCGATCGCATTGAAATCCGCATTTGATACCAACGGGATCGTAGACGGAGGATTCAGCGGTATCGCAATTATTGTAAAATCGGTGACGGAACCGCTGCTTCCGGGTGGTATTCCGCTGGGGGTGACCAACCTGTTGCTGAATATCCCCATGTTTTTCCTTGGTATCAAAATTATGGGCTTCGGCTTTATGGCAAAAACCATCTGGGGTACGGTCAGTCTGTCTTTCTGGCTGACCGTGATCCCGGTGATTCCACTGGTGGAGGGGGATATGTGCTTGCGGTATTGATCGGTGGTGTTATCCAGGGAACCGGTATCGGTCTGGTATTTTTAGGGCGTGGAACCACCGGCGGAACGGATCTGGTGGCATCTCTGATCCACCGGTATGTAAAACACATCTCGATTGCGCGGATCATGCAGGTGATCGACGGGATGATAGTGGTGATCGGAGCTTTTGTTTTCGGACCGACCAAAGCAATGTATGCCATCGTGGCAATTTATATCGTGGGAAAAGTAACCGACGGTCTTCAGGAAGGACTGAATTATGCGAAAGCAGTATATATTATTACGGATCATCAGGAAGAGGTATCGAGAAGAATTCTCGAAGATCTGGACCGTGGGGTGACCGGCGTCCATGCACAGGTATGTATGCCGGTACAGAACGCTGATGCTTTTTTCCGTTGTAGGTAAAAAACAGATCGTGCAGCTGAAAGAAGTGGTTGCACAGGTGGATCCGAAAGCATTCATGATCGTTACAGATGCCAGGGAGGTTCTGGGAGAAGGATTTCAGGAATATAAGGTGTGAACAAAATGTGAAAATCTGCTGTGATTGTTACTTTTTCATGTTTTTCTCTTTATTTTTTGTATATTTTATATTAGAATATGATTTAAGAGACTTTGCTTATCAGGGGTGGATAGCAGATTCTAAATAAACTATGTACTGAAAGAGGGTATGATTATGATTTCAAATCAGATACTGCAAAACACACTGGATGGTTTGAAAAATATTTCCAGAAGTGATTTCTGTGTGGCCGATACAGAGGGGAAAATCCTGGCATTCACAGCACAGAATTCGGAAATAAGCAGCAGTGATATTTTAGGATTTGCCGCGTCTCCTGCGGACAGTCAGGTGGTACAGGAAAACCAGTTTTTCAAAGTATATGATGAAAATCGGCTGGAATATGTACTGGTTGTCAGCGGGGTAGTGAAGATACTTATATGATCGGTCAGATGGCAGCATTTCAGATCCAGAATCTGTTGGTGGCCTACAAAGAGCGCTTTGATAAAGACAATTTTATCAAAAATCTGTTACTGGATAACCTGCTTCTGGTGGATATTTATAACAGAGCAAAAAAACTGCACATTGATGTGGAAACAAAACGTGTGGTGTTTATCCTGGAAACCGGTCAGGGAAAAGATTATACGGCTCTTGAAAATGTAAAAAATATTTTTCAGGGGAAAAAGGGTGATTTTATCACCGCTGTGGATGAGAAGAGTATTATCGTGGTGAAGGAAGTAAATCCCGGCGACGGTTATGCAGAGATGCAAAAGATCGCAGAATCGATTCTGCAGGCGGTACGCGAGAAGGATGAACTTGTGCATATTGCATACGGAACCATTGTAAAAGAACTTAAGGAGGTCTCACGTTCTTACAAAGAAGCAAGGATGGCCCTGGATGTCGGAAAGATTTTCTTTGATGAAAAAGAAATTATTGCCTACAGTTCACTGGGAATCGGCCGGCTGATCTATCAGCTTCCTATTCCGCTGTGCAAGATGTTTATAAAGGAGATCTTCGAGAATAAATCGCCGGATGATTTCGACGAGGAAACCATCACGACCATCAACAAATTCTTTGAGAACAGTCTGAATGTATCTGAGACATCACGTCAGCTGTACATTCACAGAAACACATTGGTATATCGGCTGGATAAGCTCCAGAAGAGCACCGGTCTTGATCTGAGAGTGTTTGAAGATGCAATCACCTTCAAGATTGCTCTTATGGTTGTACGATATATGAAGTATATGGAAACCTTAGACTATTAAAGAATAGAAACAGGAGGAGTATATGATTACGTTGGAAAATGTAAGCAAATCTTACGCCAAGGGCCAACCGGCTTTAAACGACGTATCGTTGCACATTGATAAAGGGGAATTTGTATTTATAGTAGGAAACAGCGGTTCCGGGAAATCTACGCTGATTAAATTACTGTTGAAGGAACTGGAACCGACTTCCGGAACAATCATTGTTAACGATCAGAATCTCGGCAAGATGAAACGCAGAAAGGTTCCGAAATACCGTCGTGGGGTAGGCGTTGTATTTCAGGATTTCCGGTTGTTGAAAGATAGAAATGTATATGAGAATGTAGCATTTGCACAGCGCGTGATCGAGAGGCCGAACCGGGTGATCAAAAAGCGTGTGCCGGAGATTCTCACACTGGTAGGACTGGCAGAAAAGTACAAATCATTTCCGAGAGAATTATCCGGTGGTGAACAGCAGCGTGTGGCACTGGCCCGTGCACTGGTCAACCGTCCGAATATTCTTCTGGCAGATGAACCTACCGGTAATCTGGATCCGAAGAATTCACTGGAGATTATGAAACTGCTCGAAGAGATCAACGAGAGAGGAACTACAGTTCTGGTAGTAACCCATAACAGAGAAATCGTCAATTCATTCAGAAAGCGTGTAATTACCATGAGAAAAGGTGTAATTGTCAGCGACGAAGAGGAAGGTGGATATCTTGAGGATTAGTACAATCGCTACAGTGCCAAACAGGGAATCAAAAATATATGGAGAAATATCATGTTCTCCGCGGCTTCCATAGCCACTATGACAGCATGTATCTTCTTATTTGGTCTGTTCTTCTCGCTGTTGATCAACTTTCGGTATATTGTAAAGAATGCAGAGGAAGGCGTTGCGGTTACCGTTCTTTTTGATGATGGTGTGGATCAGGCGACGATCAACAGTATCGGGGAGCAGATCAAGGCGTATAAAGGCGTAACGAAGGTTGAATATGTATCCGCTGAAGAGGCATGGGATGAATGGTCAAAACAGTATTTTGGGGATACAGAACTGGAATCTGAGATGGCAGAAGGATTTAAGAATGATAATCCGCTGGCGAATTCTTCCAGTTATTCCGTCTATGTGGATAAGATCGAGCATCAGGATGCGCTGGTAAAATATATCGAGGGGCTTGATGGTGTCCGGGAAGTGAATCAGTTAAAGGGCGCGACACAGACCTTGTCTTCCTTTAACACCTTATTGACCTACATATCCGTGGCAATCATTCTGATCCTGCTTTGTGTGGCGGTCTTCCTGATCAGTAATACGGTAGCGATTGGTATTTCCATTCGTAAAGAAGAGATAGGTATCATGAAACTTATCGGTGCGACAAACTTCTTTGTAAGAGCACCATTTCTGATCGAAGGTATGATCATCGGTCTGATCGGAGCCATCATTCCGCTGGTATTACTTTTTGTCATGTACAAGAAAGTGATCGAATATGTTCTTACAAAGTTCAGTATGCTGAGCAGTGTGGTACAGTTTATGAGTGTTACACAGGTATTCGAAGTACTGACTCCGGTGGCGCTGATCCTTGGTATGGGTATCGGACTGTTCGGAAGTGTGATCACGATCCGCAAACATCTGAGAGTCTGATAAATAACGAAAGAGAAATCAAAATGCCATCACCGAAGGTGATTGGAAATAATACAAAGGGGGATGCAGCAGGAAAGCGGCAGCCCCCTTTGTATATGAATGAGTTTCTGCAAAAACTGAGAAATTGCAGGAGAAGACAGTAACAGACAGGAGACAACAGAGATGACAGAAAGAATGAAAACCTGGATCAAAGGATTTGCCGGGGGTGTGGCAGTAACCGTGATTGTGGGTGGTATCGGATACTTTATCTGCTTTGGATCCGTTCCAATGATCGGAGAACAGGGTCTGAGCCTCAGTGATCTTGGTAAAGCATCCAAAATAGCAAAATTAGTGGATACATATTATCTGGATTACAAAGAAGGTGATGAAGACAGCAGTATACGATGGAAGAAGGTATGTACAGTGGACTGGTAGCCAGTTTGCAGGATCCTTATTCCAGCTACTATTCCGAAGATGCCTACAAGCTGTTGCAGGAGTCCACACAGGGGGCGTATACAGGTGTGGGACTTACGATGTCCAAGGATCCGGACAGCGGAGTTGTCAGTGTGGTGGATCTGGCAGAAGGCGGCCCGGCAGAGCAGGCAGGGATTCAGAAAGGAGATATCCTGACGGCAGTGGATGGAAAGGATATTACTGAAAAAGAACTGTCAGAGATTTCCACAATCATCCGGGAAGATAACAAAAAGCAGGTGGTTTTGACTGTGGAACGGGATGGAACGACTGCCGATATCACAGTATCTCTGGAAAAGGTGGAAGTAACGGTAGTAAAGAGCCGGATGCTTGACGATTCCCTTGGATATATTCAGATTACAGAATTTACCGATGGCACTTCGGAACAGTTTAAGAAAGCTACAGTGAACTGAATGAACAGGGAATGAAAGGACTTCTGGTTGATCTGCGGGAAAATCCGGGGGGACTTCTGACAGCGGTATGTGATACGCTGGAACAGATTCTTCCGAAAGGTATGATCGTGTATACCGAAGATAAGAGCGGACATCGGACGGAGCATACCTGTAAAGGAAAAACACCGATCGATATTCCGCTGGTGGTTCTGGTCAATGAAAACAGTGCCAGTGCTGCAGAGATCTTTTCCGGAGCGGTGAAAGATCACGGTGTGGGAACGCTGGTGGGCACCACGACATTTGGGAAAGGAATTGTTCAGCAGACTTTTTCACTGGGAGATGGCAGTGCAGTAAAACTGACCACTTCCAGATATTATACCCCAAACGGTGTGAATATCCAGGGAACCGGAATCACTCCGGATGTGAGAGTGACTGGCCGGAGAATGCAGAAGAAATTTTACCAATCCGAATCAGTTTAACGAGCTTTCTCAGGAGGAATGGGAGAGTAAGGATGCACAGATGAAAAAAGCAAGAGAGGTTCTTTCGGAAAAGGTTGCACAGGCAGAACAGTGATGGTAAAATGAAAAAAAATGTATTTCGGGAGCTTTCCGGTAATACATAAAAGTGCGGGGAGGACAGAGTATGGAAAAATATGTAATTACGACAGAGAATACAGCAGATCTGCCTTATTCTTACTATAAAGAACATCAGGTAGAATATATGTATCTGACATACCAGCTGGATGGAATCACTTATAATAAAGAAAATGAGCTGGATTTTAAAGCGTTTTACAGTCGGATGCGAGCAGGATCCATGCCGACCACGTCCCAAGGTCAACAGTGAGGAAGCGAAAGACGTTCTGCGACCGCTTCTGGAGGCCGGAATGATGTACTGCATCTGGCATTTTCTTCCGGGCTGAGTGGCAGTTATAACAGTGTACGTCTGGCAGCAGAAGAACTGAAAGAAGAATATCCGGACAGAAAGATTTTGGTAGTCGATTCGCTGTGTGCTTCTCTTGGAGAAGGCCTGTTCGTTTACAAAGCGGTACAGACTGAAGAAGCGGGGCATCTGTGGATGAAGTGGCTGCATGGCTGGAAGAACACAAACAGAACTTCTGCCATGTATTTACCGTAGATGATCTGTTCCATCTGTACAGAGGTGGCAGAGTATCAAAAGCCGCAGCTATCGTGGGAACAATGATCAATCTGAAACCGCTGCTTCACGTGGATGACGAGGGACATCTGATTCCATTAAGTAAGGTACGGGGAAGAAAGAAATCTTTGGCGACGCTGGTCTCCATGATGGAAGAGCGCATCGGAAGCTGGAAAGATAAAAATGATATTATCTTTATCAGTCATGGTGACTGTGAGGAGGATGCACAGTATGTGGCAAAACTGGTCAGAGAAAAGTTCGGATATGAAAGTTTTCTGATCAATACGATCGGGGCTACGATCGGAACCCATTCCGGACCGGGAACAGTAGCGCTGTTCTTTATGGGAGAATATCGGTAGGAAAAAGGTTACAAAAGCAAAATATAAAAAGCAGGAAAAGAATGTGAGATAAATCTACATTTTTTTCTTGCTTTTTTTCATATAATATGATACTGTCAGATTACAAGGAATGGAAACGTTACCGATAACGTTTCCGAAAGTACTGGAAATCTAAAGGAGGATAAAAAATGAGAGCAAGTGGTATCTTACTTCCTGTAACATCCCTGCCGTCTCCGTATGGTATCGGCTGTTTTTCAAAGGAAGCTTATGAGTTTGTGGACCAGCTGGAAAAAGGCGGTGAAAAGTACTGGCAGATTCTGCCGTTGGGACCGACCGGATATGGAGATTCCCCGTATCAGTCCTTTTCCACCTATGCGGGTAATCCGTATTTTATTGATCTGGAAACACTGATCGAGGAAGGACTGCTGACAAAAGAAGAGTGTGACAGTGTGGATTTGGAAGTAATCCGGCATATGTGGATTACGAAAAAATTTATATGGGCAGATTTGAACTTCTGGAGAAAGCGTTCCACAGATTTGTACCGGATCAGGCATATGAAACCTTTGTGGAAAAAAATAAAAAATGGCTGGAAGATTACAGTCTGTATATGGCGATCAAAAACAGCTGGGCGGAATTGCCTGGAGCGAGTGGGAGGCACCGCTGAAGACAAGACAGGAAGCTGCCCTGGAAGAAAAACGAGTGGAATTAAAAGAACAGATGGATTTTATCTGTTTTCAGCAGTATGAATTTGCAAAACAGTGGGAGAAACTGAAACAGTATGCCAATGAAAAAGATATCCAGATCATCGGTGATATTCCGATCTACGTTGCATTTGACAGTGCAGATGCATGGGCGAATCCGGAACTCTTCCAGTTTGACGAGAACAGTACACCGCTGGCAGTGGCAGGATGCCCGCCGGATGCTTTTGCAGCTACCGGACAGCTCTGGGGCAATCCGCTGTATCGCTGGGATTACCACGCACAGACAGGATATGTCTGGTGGATCAGCCGTCTGAGACATTGCTTTACACTGTATGATGTGGTTCGTGTGGATCATTTCCGCGGATTTGATGAGTATTATGCGATCCCGTACGGTGACAAGACAGCAGAAAACGGTGTCTGGAAAAAGGGTCCGGGAATTGATCTGTTCCATACAGTGAAAAAAGAACTGGGCGATGCAAACATCATTGCAGAAGACCTGGGATATCTGACGGAAAGTGTTATGAAACTGGTGGAAGATACAGGATATCCGGGAATGAAAGTATTACAGTTTGCATTTGATTCAAGAGAGGAAAGTAACTATCTGCCACATAATTATCCGCATAACTGTGTGGTTTACACCGGAACTCACGATAATAATACGGTTCGTGGATGGCTGGACGATATGTGTGAGGAAGACAACGCACTGGCAGAAGATACATGAACAATGCGGATACACCGAAAGATGACGTCCGTGGGAGTTCATCCGTCTGGCACTCGGTTCCGTGGCTGACCTTGCGGTGATTCCGCTGCAGGATTATCTGTGTCTGGGAACAGAGGCAAGAATCAATCTTCCGTCCACTCTTGGCAACAACTGGAAGTGGCGTCTGGTGCCGGGGCAGGTAACGGACGAGATGCTTGAAAAGATGTGTCATCTGAACAAGCTGTTCGGAAGATTGTAAAAGAGAGAGGAAGTGGTCTTGTGGCAGGCATGACAATCAAAGATATCGCAAAAAATGCCATGTTGGCGTCAGTACCGTGTCCAGGGCTATGAATAATCATCCGGATATCAATCCGGAAACCAAGGAAAAAATATTAAAAGCCATTGAGGAAGCAAACTATGTGCCGAATAACAGTGCCAGAAATCTGAAACGAAATGATGCAAAGGCTATCGCGGTGCTTGTCAAAGGTATCGGCAATACCTTTTTCAGTGAACTGGTAGGAATTCTGGAACGGGAGTGCGAAAAGAAGGGTTACAGCTGTATCCTGCAATATGTGGACGAACAGGAAGATGAGTGGGACGTGGCGATTCGTGTGGGAAAAGAAAAAAGACTGCGTGGGCTGGTGTTTCTGGGAGGAAGTTTTTCTCAGAGTCAGGAAAAGATCAGTCAGATGGAGATTCCCTGCGTACTCAGTACCATCTGTACAGTGGGGATGCCGGGTGCATCCCTGGCTTCCGTATCGGTGGATGATTTTAAGGAAAGCTATAAGATGACGGAGTATCTGATCGGGCTGGGGCATAAAAAAAATTGCTTTTATTACAGCCCCGAAAAATGATGCCAGTATCGGAAAGCTGCGTCTGATGGGATACCGGACAGCACTGGAGCAGTATCAGATCTTACCGGGAAGAACTGGTGTGTTACATGGATGAAAAAAGGGACACATACTCTTATCAGTCCGGTTACCGCTGATGCAGGAGCTTTTGAAAAGAGAAACATTTACCGCCGTCTATGCGACGGCAGATACACTGGCGATCGGAGCTGCAGGGCATTGAAGGAGGCGGGAATATCTGTTCCCGAGGAGTGTTCTGTGGCGGGATTTGACGGTATGGATGCCGGAAGATTTTATATTCCGAGTCTTACAACGATCCGTCAGCCGGTGGAAGAGATCGGGAAGGCAACGGCAGGACTTTTATTTGATCTGATCAAAGGAAAAGAAAAGCCACGGCAGCTGATCTATGAAGGGAGTTAATACAAAGGGAGTCAACTGCCCGATGTAAAAAGTAAATTGAGGAGATTATTTAGAGGAGAAAATTATTATGGAAAAAAGATTGCAGGAAGTACTGGAAAAAAGATTTCATAAGACACTGGATACATGTACAAAAGAAGAACTGTTTCATGCACTGATGGAGATCACGAAAGAAGCGACCGGTAACCTGAAGAGAAACGAGGGATCGAAGAAACTGTATTACATCTCTGCAGAATTCCTGATCGGTAAATTGTTATCTAATAATCTGATCAACCTGGGTCTGTATGAGGAGACAGAAAAAGTCCTGAAATCTCATGGATATGAACTGTGTGAGATTGAGGAACTGGAAATGGAGCCTTCTCTTGGAAATGGCGGACTGGGACGTCTGGCTGCCTGCTTCCTGGATTCTATTGCTACGCTTGGTCTTCCGGGAGATGGTATCGGACTGAATTATCATTTTGGTCTGTTTCAGCAGAAATTCACCAATCACAAACAGCAGGAATTGAAAAATCCGTGGATCACAAAAGAAAGCTGGTTAAACAGACAGTCTTTTACCTGTAAAGTACCATTTAAAGATTTCACAATGGACGGTGTTCTGTACGATATCGATGTGCCGGGATATGATTCCGGATGTAACCGCCTGCATCTGTTCGATGTGGATACTATTGATGAAGTATCGTACCGGAAAACAGTATCAATTTTAATAAGAAAAAAGTACAGGAAAATCTGACGCTCTTTCTGTATCCGGATGATTCTGATGATGCCGGACGCAAACTCCGCATTTATCAGCAGTACTTTATGGTAAGCTGCGGGGCACAGCTGATTTTAAAAGAGATGGAGGATGCAGGATATGATCTGCATGAATTAAATAATCATGCAGTGATCCAGATCAATGATACCCATCCTTCCATGGTGATTCCGGAACTGATCCGTCTGCTGACCGAAGAAAAAGGATTTACTATGGATGAGGCAGTGGAAGTGGTAAGTAAGACCTGTGCATATACCAATCATACCATTCTTGCGGAAGCACTGGAAAAATGGCCGATGGAATACCTGGAAGAAGTGGTTCCGAATCTTGTTCCGATCATCAAGGAACTGGATGAAAGAGTGCGAAAAACAGTAAAAGATGAGTCCACTTACATCATCGATGCGCAGGACAGAGTGCACATGGCACACATGGATATTCATTACGGATTTTCTGTCAATGGCGTGGCAGCACTCCACACAGAGATTTTGAAAAACTCAGAACTGAAAAATTTCTATGACCTCTATCCGGAACGTTTTAACAACAAAACAAACGGAATCACGTTCCGTCGCTGGCTGATGCATTGTAATCCGATACTGACCAGATATATTGAATCTCTGATCGGAAACGGATTCAAGAAAGATGCCACAGAACTGGAAAAACTGCTGGCTTTTGAAAATGATGAAACAGTGCTGAACAAGCTGGAAGAAATCAAGATGGAAAAGAAACTGGAATTCAAAGAATACATGGAAGAAACCCAGAGACTGACTATTGATGAACATTCCATCATTGATGTACAGGTAAAACGTCTTCATGAGTATAAACGTCAGCAGATGAATGCACTTTATGCAATCTACAAATATCTGGACATCAAAGCGGGCAACAAACCGTCCACACCGATCACAATGATCTTTGGAGCAAAGGCAGCACCGGCGTATGTGATTGCAAAAGATATTATTCATCTGATCCTGTGTCTGCAGGAACTGATTGAGAAAGATCCGGAGGTAAGACCGTATTTCCGCGTACTGATGATTGAAAATTATAATGTTTCCAAAGCAGCAAAGGTTATTCCGGCAGCCAATATTTCCGAACAGATTTCGCTGGCATCCAAAGAAGCATCCGGAACCGGTAATATGAAGTTCATGTTAAATGGCGCGCTGACGCTGGGAACCGAAGATGGAGCAAATGTGGAGATCCGGGATCTGGTTGGCGAAGAGAATATTTATATTTTCGGCAGAAAACCACAGGATGTCATCGATCTGTACGAGGCAGGTACTTACAGTTCCAAAGAAATCTATGAAGAGGATGCGCTTATCCACAAACTGGTAGATTTTATCACAGGAGAAGAACTGCTTGCGATCGGTGATGAAGAAAGTCTGACCCGTCTGCACAGAGAACTGATCGGAAAAGACTGGTTTATGACACTGTTGGATACAAAAGAATATATCACAATAAAAGAAAAGGTCTATGCAGATTATGAAGATCGTAAGACCTGGAATAAAAAAGCACTGATCAACATTGCTAAAGCGGGATTCTTCTCATCTGACAGAACGATCGCGCAGTACAATGAGGACATCTGGAAATTAAAATAATACGATTCCTGTAATCATAAAAGTAAGAAATCCGTCCATACTATAGTAAAAAACAGATCTATGGTATGGAGGGATTTTTTATGATTGGAATATGGATTGCAATTCTCTCAGGAACACTGATGAGTATTCAGGGAGTGTGGAATACACAGGTGACAAAACAGTCCAGTCTGTGGGTATCGACAGGATGGGTGCAGCTGACGGCGTTTCTGGTCTGTGTGGCAGCATGGTTTTTTACAGGAAGAGATTCGGTTGGAACACTGTGGCAGGTTGAAAACAAATATACACTGCTTGGAGGAATTCTGGGAACATTTATCACTGTGACCGTGATCAGGAGTATGGGAAAACTGGGACCGGCACAGGCAACGATGCTGATTGTGATCGCACAACTGGTGGTTTCCTATCTGATCGAGATGTTCGGACTTTTCGGTGTGGAAAAACAGCCTTTTGAATGGAAAAAACTGGCAGGTACGGCAATTGTTGTTGCAGGAATTGTTCTTTTTAAGTGGGAGTGAATTATTTCGGGTTTACAGTCTTGTAATTCAGATGAAAATTGGGTAAAATAAATTGTGTATGCATGGAGGGAGCCTTAGAGCGAAAGCGATAAGGAGCGTGCAGATGAAACAGAAAAAGAAAATTCTATGGATGCTTTTGCCGGTGCTGATATTTGTCGGTTGTGGTACGCAGGACAGCATATTGAAACGAGGCCAACCGGAAACCGGTTCGCTGGAAGAACAGCAGGATACGGAAACGGTATACAACGTGGAGTCAGAGACGCAAGATGAAAAGCCGGAACAGGAAGAGAAACCTCTGCAGGAATGGATCTATGTGGATGTATGCGGTGCAGTCAGGAATCCGGGGGTCTATCGGATCGAGCCGGAAGCCGTGTGTTTCAGGTGTTGGAACAGGCGGGCGGCTGTACAGAGAAGGCTTCATTAGAGACAGTGAATCAGGCAGATCTTTTAACAGATGGTCAGAAGATCCGGATCTATACCAAGGAGGAAGCCGGCAGATGGAAAAGAAAACTGCAGGAAGAAGATCCCCTTTTGGATGATCGGGTAGATATCAACCGGGCAGGAAAGGAAGAGCTGATGACACTGACCGGAGTTGGAGAAACAAGGGCACAGGCGATTCTTGCATATCGTGAGACACATGGCAGCTTTTCCAGTGTGGAGGAGCTGATGCAGGTGGAAGGCATCAAAGAAAAAACATATGAAAAGCTGAAAGATCAGATCAGGATCAATTGAGGAGTAAAGAATGGCGAAGAAAGTATTGGTTGTAGACGATGAAAAATTAATCGTAAAAGGAATCTGGTTCAGTCTGGAGCAGGACGGTATGGAAGTAGATTGTGCCTACGACGGGGAGAAAGCCTGGAATGTGCAAAGAATAAAGAATATGATATGATTCTGCTGGATCTGATGCTTCCGAAGATGAATGGACTTGAGGTATGCCAGCAGATTCGTGAATTTTCAGATGTTCCGATTATTATGCTGACAGCAAAGGGCGAGGATATGGATAAGATCCTTGGTCTGGAGTATGGAGCGGATGACTATATTACCAAGCCTTTTAATATTCTGGAAGTAAAAGCAAGAATTAAAGCCATTATGCGCCGTGCCGGTAAGAATGCCACACAGGAGACAAAAGCAAAAGTGGTAGAGGTCGGAGAATTACGACTGGACTGTGAAAGCCGTAGAGTCTTTATCGGTACCAGAGAGATCAATCTGACTGCGAAAGAATTCGATGTACTGGAACTTCTGGTATTTAATCCCAATAAAGTGTACAGCCGTGAAAATCTGTTGAATATCGTATGGGGATATGAATATCCCGGAGATGTGCGGACGGTGGATGTACATATCCGTCGATTGCGTGAAAAGATCGAAAGCAATCCCAGCGAACCAAAATACGTACATACCAAATGGGGTGTAGGATATTATTTTCAAGCGTAAGATCCAGAATGCAGGTCAAACACAGCCGGTATGTCAGGCGTGTAAACCTGCATTCTTTGTTTACGCGAGCAACGAGTCAAAGTCCGTATAAAAAACAGCAGTGAGGAACAGTATGAAAGTCAATTGGAAAGTCAGATTTAAGTTTGTAAAAAGTCTGCGATTTCGAATTTTAGTGATTCTGATCATTATTGGTATTGTGCCAAGTATCATTGTGGAAAAGGGAATCGTAAACAGTTACGAGGATCGGGCGGTATCAAACCGACAGCTGAATGTAAAGAATCAGTGTGATATCCTGGTGAATCAGCTGGCAAAAGAGAATTATCTCCAGGATCCGTCCTCAGAGGGAATTAACAGTGAGCTGACAATGCTCTCTAATGTATATAGTGGCCGTATTCTGATTGTGAATCAGGATTTTCAGATAATCAAGGATACATATGATCTTGACAAAGGAAAATATATGATTTCCAAGGAAGTGGTCAAGTGCTTTCAGAAATTGAAAGAGAGCAGCTATTATGACAGGAAAAACAGTTATATTGAGATGACTATGCCGATTCCCGGTGCAGATGGAGAACGGGCACAGGGAGTTCTGCTGATCAGTATTTCAACGGAAGAAATTGTCTCAAGTATCGATATTCTTGAGCAGAAAGGACTGCGGATTCTTGTGATCAGCGGTGTCCTGGTGCTGATCTTCGGATATATTCTGGCCGGAATCCTGATAAAGCCGTTTGCAAAAATCACAAAGGCTATTGAGGATATCACAGATGGATTCAGGATGAGAAAATTTCAGTTCCGGATTATACGGAAACAGAGCTGATCACAGATGCGTTTAACAAGATGCTTGGAAGAGTACAATCTCTGGATACTTCCCGTCAGGAGTTTGTATCGAATGTGTCTCATGAGCTGAAAACACCATTGACATCCATGAAAGTGCTGGCAGATTCACTGGTTGGGCAGGAAAATGTGCCGGTGGAACTGTATCAGGAATTTATGCAGGATATCGCAGCGGAGATTGACCGGGAAAGTAAGATCATCACAGATTTGCTGACGCTTGTAAAACTGGATAAGAAAGCTTCCAACATGAACATTGAACTGGTCAATATCAATGAACTCCTGGATATGATCCTAAACGTCTGCATCCGATCGCTGCGAAACGAAATATTGAGTTGATTCTGGAAGGCTTCGTCCGGTGGATGCGGAGATTGACGAGACAAAACTGTCACTTGCCATCAGCAATCTGGTGGAAAATGCGATCAAATATAATAAGGATGAAGGCTGGGTAAGAGTATCACTGAATGCAGATCATAAGTATTTTTATGTGACGGTAACCGATTCCGGCCTTGGAATTCCGGAGGAATCCATTGATCACATCTTTGAACGATTTTACCGGGTAGACAAATCGCATTCCACAGAGATCGAAGGAACCGGTCTTGGACTGGCGATTACAAGAAGTGCCATCATGATGCATCACGGGGCGATCCGTGTGAAGAGTCAGGTGGGTGAAGGAACTACATTTTCAGTGCGGATCCCGCTGACGTTTATTGACTGATCGAGGATGGTGAGAATATGAAAAAAAGAAAAGTAACAGCATTGGTGATGGCACTGGTGCTTGGGGCTGTTGCTTTTTCCGGCTGTGGAAAGAAAGAGACAGAGAGTAAATACAAAATTTATTATATCAATGAAGAACAGGGAGAAGTCCTTGCGGAAAGTTTTGTACCGTCCGAGGAGACGACGCAGACCATGCTGGAAGAGATGACAGAAAAATTGAATAAGAAAAATGCAGAAGGGCATACACTGCTCCCGGAGAATATTGAGATACAGAGCTGTGTGGATGACGACGGGATGATTCGGGTAGATTTTAATCATGCATATCATGATTTGAATCCGGTAGATGAGGTGCTTTTGCGAGCTTCCATTGTAAAAGATTATGTACAGATTCCAAATATTTATCTGGTTACGATTACTGCGGAAGGAACACCTATCGTTGATTCCCAGGGGCAGGAGATAGGAGCCATGAGTCTGGACAGCTTTCTGGAAAACACAGGAAAAGAAATTATGGCATATCAGTATAAGGAACTCAACCTTTATTTTACCAATGAAGAAGGCAATCAACTGGTACCGGAGGCACGTCAGGTATATTATAATGGTAACACGCCGATTGAAAAGGTTATCGTAGAACAATTGCTTCGTGGTCCGGGAGAGAGTGGACATTATGCCACCCTTCCGTCCGATACACGAATCGTCGGGGTATCTGTGGCAGATGGAATCGCTTATGTGAATCTTGGAAAACAGTTTGTTGATGAGGCACTGCCGGTAGATGCACAGATTCCGATATACTCGATTGTCAATTCTCTGATTGATGCAGGCAATGTAAGTCAGGTACAGATTTCCATTAACGGAGATACTTCTTTGCTATTTAAAGATAAAGTGGATATGAATCAACTGTTCCAGGTCAATCATGAATTGGAGAAAGGAGGAGAGGACTGACGGGAAAACGTCCTCTCTGCCTGCTGTTTGCAGGACTGATCCTGATTATTCTGGTGACGGACTGGTGTGGAGGTTCCTGGATATGGAAATCTCCCGCCGGGAAGAAACCATGGCAGTGGGCAGAACAAGAGCAGAAGGTACAGGCGGAAGGAGTGGTGTACCGTATTGAAAAAACCACCCGCACAGTTATTTATCTGAAAAAAGCAATTCTGATCCGTTCCGGATCGACAAAAAATTATCCCATTCGAAATATCAAATGTACAGGAAAAGAAGAAAAAATAAACAGTCTGCGTGAAGGAATGCATGTCCGACTGGAGGGAATGCTTGTATTGCCGGAACTTCCGCGCAACCCGGGACAATTTAACCGAAGAATCTACGAAAGCGGGAAGAAAATTGATTTTTATCTGGAGAATCCGACTGTTTTGGAAGTAAAAGAACAGAGATCCGGTGTCAGGGAAGTTGTAGAAATATGGAAGACAGAAATGATGAACCGATGTGAGAAAATCTATCCGGATGCGGAGGCAAGTATACTCGAGGCTATGTTGTTTGGTGAAAAGAGGGAACTGTCCGGGGACATCAAAGAACTTTATCAGGCAGCGGGAATCAGCCATGTGCTTGTCATCTCTGGTTTGCATATCAGCCTTCTTGCCCTGGCAGTCGCCGGGATTCTCCGACGGCTGGGTTTTCCCATGCCGGTTTGGGTGATACTTTCTGTTGGTGTGCTGGCGGGGTACGGTATCCTGATCGGACAGCCCACCACAGCGGTACGGGCTTTACTGATGTTTTTTGTACTTCAGGGTGCAAGACTTCTCGGGCGTTCCTACGATCTGCTGTCTGCGCTGCGTTTGCCGGGATTCTGATGCTCCTGGATAACCCGGATCTGATATTGGATGGTGGGTGCAGACTGTCTTTTTGTGCTG
>ENA-OQCN01000564-OQCN01000564.1-human-gut-metagenome-genome-assembly--contig:-NODE-564-length-19879-cov-1.926134_pt1 | contig 19879 bp, 19 predicted proteins | sample MGYA00242497_ERZ504576 | MGnify/ENA primary metagenome ERZ504576 (study PRJEB26092, sample SAMD00036296) | human gut metagenome | host: Homo sapiens | study: EMG produced TPA metagenomics assembly of... | reverse complement strand
ATGAAAGAGCATATTTACGATATTAATTATGATGTTGCAAAGGCTCGTGAAAAGGAAGTTCGTCACGATGTAATGTCGCACGTTTACGCATATGGCGTACAGTGCCCGGACGCAAAGCCTATTATTCACTTGGGTGCAACAAGTTGTTATGTCGGTGACAACACTGATATTATCATAATGACAGAGGCTATGCAGCTTGTTAAGAAAAAGCTTGTATGTCTTATCGGAGAGCTTGCAAAGTTTGCAAAGGAATATAAGGATTTGCCGACATTGGCATTTACTCATTTTCAGCCGGCACAGCCTACAACAGTAGGTAAGCGTGCGTCATTGTGGCTTGAAGATTTGCTTATGGACCTTGAGGACGTTGATTATCAGCTTTCAAAGGCAAAGCATTTTTGGGGCTGTAAGGGTACAACAGGTACACAGGCAAGTTTCCTTGAACTTTTTGAGGGTGACCATGAAAAATGTAAAATGCTTGACAAGAAGATTGCCGAAAAAATGGGTTATGAAGAATCATTCCCTGTAAGCGGTCAGACATATCCGAGAAAACTTGACTCTCAAATGCTTAATACATTGAGCCTTATCGCACAGAGTGCGTACAAGTTCTCAAACGACATCAGACTTCTTCAACATTTAAAGCAGATTGAAGAACCGTTTGAAAAGTCGCAAATCGGTTCATCGGCAATGGCTTATAAGAGAAACCCTATGAGAAGTGAAAGAATCGGCTCTCTTGCAAGATATGTAATAGTAGACGCACTTAATCCGGCAATCACTGCATCAACACAATGGTTTGAAAGAACACTTGATGACAGTGCAAATAAGCGAATTTCAGTTCCTGAGGCTTTTCTTGCAGTAGATGCTATTCTCAGCTTGTACATCAACGTTGTTGACGGACTTGTGGTATATGATAAAGTAATCAATCAGCAGTTTATGCGTGAAATTCCGTTTATGGCTACTGAAAATATTATGATGGATGCCGTTAAAAAAGGCGGCGACAGACAGGATTTACACGAAAAAATCAGAGTATATTCTATGGAGGCGGGAAAGACTGTTAAAATGGAGGGTAAGGAAAACAACCTTGCTGAACTTATCGCCGGTGATCCTGCATTCGGTTTGACTTTGGAAGAAATTAATGCCGTTATGAAACCTGAAAATTTTGTCGGACGTGCTCCGCAGCAGGTTGAAGATTTCTTAAAGGATTACGTTGAGCCTGTTCTTGAAAAGAACAAGGATTTACTTGGTATTGAAGTTGAAATTAACGTCTGATCTATTTAAAATATAAATTTAGAGGTATTTATATGAAGAAATTATATCTTGCCTTGTTGCGGTTTGTATGGCTGCAATGTCGTTTGTGACCGTACACTGCGAGGATAATATTAAAGTGATACTTGACGGCAAAAACGCTTGAATTTGACGTTCAGCCACAAATTATAGACGAACGCACACTTGTGCCTATGCGTGTGATATTCGAGGCATTGGACGCAGATGTTGAGTGGGAAGAGGAAACTCAGACTATCAACACAAGACGTTCGGATACTGATTTGTTTTATATCAGTATGCGTGTGGGTGACAAGACAATTCATAAGGAGTCGGTTGAGGCGAACTTGCCGACATCAAACGATATTGAACTTGATGTACCGCCGATGATTATAGACGGGCGTACGCTTGTTCCTGTTCGTGCGGTTTCGGAGTGCTTTGGCTGTAAGGTAGAGTGGGACGGCGAAAGTCAAACTGTTATTATTGAAAGCAATTCTGACAATAATACAGATACTGACGTGCCGACACCGTCACCGACAGAAACGCCTGTCAATTCAGTTAATACAATCGAATATAACGCCGATAATGAGCAGTATGCAAGTTATATGAAAGAATTTAAAATTCTTGACGCGGTAAAAAATTCGGACGGCAACTATGATATAACATACACACTTCAAACATATCTTGAAGGTCGTGGTTTGGTTGTGGTTGAATTTAGGTGCCTTGATGAAAACGGCAGTGAAGTTGACAGATTCGGCGGAGCATTCCAAGGCACAGATTATACATGGAGCGCTCAAGAGGCGAAAACAACAATTTCCGGTAAAACAACACGCATTGAGCTTGTAATTGAAAAATAAGTTATGAAATTAAAAATCAGGCAAACGCTTGGTTAGCATAGGAGGACAAATACATGGTAAAAGCAATAGTTGGTGCAAACTGGGGCGATGAAGGTAAGGGCAAGATTACAGATATGCTTGCTGCTGACAGTGACATCGTAATCAGATTTCAGGGCGGTGCAAACGCAGGTCACACTATTATAAACGAATACGGAAAATTTGCATTGCATCTTCTTCCGTCAGGTTCATTCAATCAGAATGTAACAAATATGATCGGAAACGGTGTTGCACTTGATATTCCTGAACTTATAAAGGAAATTGACGAGGTCGTAAAACGTGGTGTTCCAAAGCCGAACATTGTTGTGTCAGAAAGAACACAGGTTCTTATGCCTTATCACAAGTTGTTTGACCAGTACGAAGAAGAAAGACTTTCAGACCGTCAGTTTGGTTCTACAAAGTCAGGTATAGCACCGTTCTTCTCAGATAAATTTTCAAAAATCGGTTTTCAGGTTTGGGAACTTTTCGAGCCTGAAAGACTAAAGGAAAAGATTAAGAACGTAATCGAAGTAAAAAATCTTATGCTTGAACATATCTATCATAAACCGCTATTGGACGCAGACGAGCTTTTCAATACACTTATGGAATATGCCGATATGATTAAGCCGTATGTGATTGATTCGGTTGCATTTATGCACAACGCAATCAAAGAGGGTAAGAAAATTCTTTTGGAAGGTCAGCTTGGCTCACTGAAAGATCCTGATTTCGGTATTTATCCGATGACAACTTCTTCATCTACTCTTGCCGGTTACGGTGCGGTTGGTGCAGGTATTCCTCCGTATGAAATTACAGACATAATTACAGTTGTAAAAGCATATTCATCAGCAGTTGGTGCAGGTGCATTTGTTTCGGAAATATTTGGCGAAGAGGCAGATGAACTTAGAAGACGCGGCGGTGACGGCGGTGAATTCGGTGCTACAACAGGCAGACCGAGACGTATGGGTTGGTTCGACTGTGTTGCGTCACGTTACGGCTGTCGTGTACAGGGTACAACTCAAGTTGCATTTACTGTACTTGACGTACTTGGTTATCTTGATGAAATTCCTGTATGTGTGGGATATGAAGTTGACGGTGAAGTTATCAGAGATTTCCCTACAACAAACAAGCTTGAAAGAGCAAAGCCTGTTTTGAAAGTTCTTCCTGGTTGGAAAACTGACATCAGAGGAATCAAGAAATATGAGGACTTACCGGAAAATTGCCGTAAGTACATCGAATTTGTTGAAAAAGAACTTGAAGTGCCTATTAAGATTGTTTCTAACGGTCCTTCAAGAGAAGATATTATATTGAAATAATTAAAATGAACCCAAGGGGGAATTTGTTATGGACGCATCTAAAATCAAATTGATTATATGGGACCTTGACGAAACCTTTTGGAACGGTACTATTTCAGAACAAAAGGTCGCACCTGTTAAGCAGGCTTGCGACCTTGTTTTGTTATCCTCAAAAAAGGGAATTGTCAATTCGATTTGTTCCAAAAATGATGAAAAGCCGTGTATCGATAAGCTGAAAGAATGGGATTTGGATAAGTATTTTGTGTTCAATTCGATTAACTGGGAGCCGAAAGGTCAGAGGATTAAAGATACTGTGGAAAGTATGAATTTAAGAACTTGCAATGTACTTTTTATTGACGATAATAAGCTGAATTTGGAGGAGGCAAAGTTTTTCTGCCCCGATATTATGACAATGCTACCCGATAAAATCGGTGAACTTTATGCGGCGGTTTCAATGCTTGATAAGAATGACGAAAAATTATCACGTCTTGAAAGTTACAAGGTGCTTGAAAAGAAAAATAAGATTAAAAAGAGTATCGGTTCAAATGAAGAATTTTTGCGACAGAGCAATATCCACGTTGATTTTCATTCGGATTGTGCGGAACACATTGACAGATTGCATGAGCTTATATTCCGTGCAAATCAGCTTAATTTTACGAAAGTGCGTTCAACGAAAGACGAACTTAAAGCGTTGTTTGAAGATAAAAATGCGAAATGTGAATATATAACGGCGTATGACAAGTACGGTGAATACGGAATTGTCGGCTTTTATGCCGTAAAGGATAATAGCTTGCGCATTTTCTGTTTTCGTGCCGTACGCTCGGTATGGGGATTGAGCAATATACATATGAAAAAATCGGTTGTCCGAAACTTGATATTGTAGGTGACGTGTCGGTTAAAATCGGCAAAAACGAGCCGACTGTAACGTGGATAAATCAAGATAACGTAAAGACGGATAATGAATTTGAGGACATAAAAAATACCGGTTTTAAGGTGCTTATAAAAGGGCCTTGCGACTTAAATCAAATATTTTCGTTCATAAAAAATGAGGATATATTCGATTGTGAGTTCACGTATGTGAGCCGCGAAAAACAGTCGCTCGGTGTTGCGATTGAGGGTATGAACCATACTTCGCAAATTGTAAATGCCTATTCGATTACAGACGAAGAAACAGCCGAAATTTGTAAACTGCCGATATGCGACAGCCAAATGTATTCGGACAGCATTTATAAAAATAAGTATGGAATGATTTTTATAAGTATTTTGACTGACGCTAATCTCGGCGTGTATCGAAATAAAAACAACGGTGCTGTTTTTGCGTTTGGTGAGTATATTTATCCGCTTACCGACAAGGCTATGTGGAAAAAGTATATTAATAAAGAAGTTTATACCGCAAATTGTGATTTTAAAGAAAAGGATTTGCAGAAGATTGCGGAAGAATATGAATTTTTGGGCAGACTTACACCAAAGCAGACGGCGGAAAATCTGCGGTTTATCTATGAGCATATCAAAACCGATACGGAACTTGTTATTTTGCTTGGCTGCGAACGTGAGTACAAGGATAATAAGCTGGAGGCTTGGGTGAACAGGCACAATGACCACAAGGAATATAATGCGGCGGTACGGAAAGAATTTGACGGCTGCAAAAATGTGACGTTGTTTGACGTGAATGAATATATAATGTCGGACGATGATTTTAACGACAGTGTAAACCATTATAAAAAACGTGTGTATTACTTGATGGCACAAAAATTTACCGAAATGATAAATGCTCATGCAAACGCAGATGTAGCAAAGCAAACGTCAAAAGCAAAACTTGCTTATTTAACATTAAAACAAAAAATTAAAAAGATTGTTAAACCAAACGGTTAAATTTTATATTGACAAAACAGTTGCATTAGAATAAAATTAAACTATTGATTAAAATAATTTGGGAGATTATAAATGAGTATACGAAAGGTAACTATATGCTTGGCGGTGATTCTTTTCATATCTGCCACCGTACTTGCATTTACATCTAATAAACGTGCAGAAAAAAGGCTGAAAAAGAATATACGCCTACCGTACAGACGGTCACAATGACGCTGTCGGCGACTGTACGTTGGCAACTGACATAAACGCAGACCCAAACGGCAGCTTTAAATCGGTTGCTGAGTCTTTAAACGGCGATTATTCATATTTCTTTAAAAATGTTTCACCGATATTTTCGGAGGACGATTTAACTATCGTAAATTTTGAGGGTACTTTGTCAAATCAAGGAACAAGACAGGATAAGCAGTTTGCTTTCAGGGGTAAGCCTGAATATGTACAGATACTTACATCGTCAAGTGTTGAGGCGGCAAACCTTGCAAATAACCACAGTGCCGATTACGGTGACGTAAGTCTTTCGGACACGATAAAATATTTGAATGAGGCCGGTATCTCCAATTTTATAGGTACGAATACTGCGATAAGAGATGTAAACGGAATATCGGTCGGACTTGTCGGAATTGACGCACTTGACGAAACAGAGGCGGCAAAACTTGAAAATGTTATCGGTTCGGTTAAAAGTCTTGGTGCACAGCTTGTTATAGTAAGTATTCACTGGGGCGAAGAAAAGGCTACCGCTCCGAACGATACACAAACAGAGCTTGCACACAAGGCGATTGACGCAGGTGCAGACCTTGTTTTGGGAACACACCCTCACGTTTTGCAGGGTATTGAAAAATACAACGGTAAATATATAGCGTACAGCTTGGGTAACTTCTGCTTCGGCGGTAACAATAACCCGGCGGACAAGGACACAGTTATATACAGACAGACATTTACGTTTGTTGACGGGGTTATGCAGGAGGACGATAATATGACGCTTATTCCCGCAACAATTTCGGGTCATGATGAGTATAACGACTATCAGCCGGCAATAGCTGAGGGTGACAGAAAGACTCAAATAGAGAATAAGTTGATTGAATATTCGACACCGCTCGGACTTTCTACGCTTAATTTCAGATAATTTGTTTTTACTATTGACAAATGGCAGTAAAGTTTAGTATAATATAACACAGATTAGATGAGATTAGAACAGACAGAGCATATTTTAATATGATTTTTATGCCTCTTGGACTTATCTGTCTGAGAGGTTTTTCTGTTTTTTCTTGCAAAAAAGAAAGGAAGATGTAAAATAGAAAATTTAAAGAAGATTATTGCAATGGGACTAACAGCCGCACTATGTGCCGTTTCTTTGGCAGGTTGCGGAGGTTCAAAAATCGGCGGTGCCGACGGCGAAACGGACGTAAATGTTGCAGATACATACAAAATCGGTGTACTTCAATACGCAGACCATCCGTCGCTTGATAACTGCCGCGAGGGCTTTAAGCAGGGACTTGATTCAGAGGGTATCGAGTATGATATTACAGAATCGTCTGCAAAGGGTGACGACTCAACAAATACACAAATCGCACAGCAATTTGTTTCACAAGGTATGGACCTTGTATGCGGTATCGCAACACCGTCTGCACAGGCTTGCTACAATGCGGCTTATGAAGCAAAAATTCCTGTAATCTTTAACGCAGTTTCAGACCCTGTTGCCGCAAAGCTTGCAGAAAGCGATACACAGGCAATGGACGGAATTACAGGTGTAAGCGATATGTTGCCTGTTGACGAACAGTTAAAGCTTATCCGTGAAATGTTGCCTGACGCAAAGAAAATCGGTATACTTTACACAACAAGTGAAGCAAATTCTGTTTCTACAATAGAAACATACAAGCAAAAAGTAGGCGAATACGGTTTTGAACTTGTTGAAAAGGGTATTACAAATGCCGCTGAAATTCCGCAGGCAGTAGACCTTTTGGTAAGCGAAGTTGACTGTATCTCAAATATGACAGACAACACAGTTGTTGAAAACTTGCCTATACTTCTTGAAAAGGCAACTGCTAAAAACATTCCTGTATTCGGCAGTGAAGAAGAACAAGTAGGAAACGGCTGTATAGCGTCAGCCGGTATCGACTACATTGAACTTGGTAAAAAAGCAGGCGTTATGGCTGCAAGAGTGCTAAAGGGTGAGGACGTTAAGAATATCCCTTTCGAAACTCTTACAGAAAGTAAAATTACAATCAACACTGACGTCGCAGAAAAAATCGGAGTAACAATACCGCAGTCAATCACAGACAGAGCTGAGGTCAAAAACGCTCCGTCTGAATCATGATTGAAGGACTGATAGTCGGAATACTTGAGCAGGGACTGATATATGGAATAATGGCTATGGGTGTGTATATCACCTATACCATTCTTGATTTCCCCGATTTGTCTGTAGACGGTACGTTCCCTCTCGGAATTGCTATATGCTTTGTGATGATTAATAACGGTCTTAATCCGTGGCTTGCATTGCTTGCGGCATTTGCCGCAGGGTGCATAGCCGGTATGTTTACGGGAATTTTCAACGTAAAACTCAGAATACGCAATCTTCTTTGCGGTATTCTTACTATGACGGCTCTTTATTCGATAAATTACGGAATAGTCGGAAAAGCGTCGGATTTCCTAAGTATGGATACAACGACTATTTTCTCGCAGGCAGCTTTCCTTTTCGGAAACGGTCACTTTGCATTGTACTCTAAACTTGTTGTTATTCTTGTGATTACGCTTATCGCAAAGTTTGCACTTGATTGGTATATGCGTACCAAGTCGGGATTTCTTTTAAGAAGTGTCGGAGATAATGAGGGGCTTGTAATCACGCTTGCACAAAATCCGGGAACGATTAAAATTATCGGTCTTGCGATTGCAAACGGACTTGTTTCTCTTGCCGGTGCGGTGTACTGCCAATACGGCAAAGCGTTTAACGTTGCGTCGGGTACGGGTACTGTTGTCATGGGTCTTGCCGCCGTTATTATCGGCTCGACTATATTTAAGAAAATTAAATTCCTTAGAATTACAACAGGCGTGCTTTTCGGTATGATTATTTATAAGGCCTGTATTTCAATCGCACTTGCCGCAGGCTTGCGTTCGCAAGATACAAACCTTATGATAACGATTTTGTTTATTGCAACACTTTGCGTAGACGAATTTTTGCTTAAAAAGAAGAAAGTTGGGGTGAAGAAAAATGCTTGAACTTTCTCACATTTATAAAACTTTTAATCAAGGAACTATTGATGAAAAGGTACTTTTTCGGATTTTAACATAACCGTAAACGACGGTGATTTTGTCGGAGTTATCGGTTCAAACGGTTCGGGAAAAACGACTATGTTAAATGTCATTTCGGGCGATATGCCGATTGACAGCGGAAGTGTTTTGCTTGACGGTAAGGAGCTTAATAAGCTGAAAAACTTTAAACGTGCTCAGAGAATAGGCAGAGTTTTTCAAAATCCCGCAATGGGAACCTGTCCGTCAATGACTATATGGGAAAACCTGTCTATTGCAGATAATAAGGGTAAGAATTTCGGACTTTCGTTTGGACTCAACCGTCAGAGAAAAGACTTTTACCGTTCACAGCTTTGAACTTTGGGTATGGGACTTTGAAAACAGACTTTCAACTCTTGCAGGCTCACTTTCTGGTGGTCAAAGACAGGCACTTGCACTTATTATGGCGACTATGATCAGACCTGATTTGTTGCTTTTGGACGAACATACAGCTGCGCTTGACCCTAAATCTTCTGATACGGTTATGATGCTTACGGATAAGATTGTTCGTGAAAAGAACATAACAACCATTATGGTAACGCATAATCTTCGTCACGCGGTTGAGCATGGCACAAGAACTGTTATGATGCATAACGGCGAGGCTATTATGGACGTTCCGGTGCGGAAAAAGAAAATAAGACGATAAATGACTACTTGACAGTGTTTAACGAAATAAGTATCGAATGTGGAAATTAGCCTAAAAGCTGAATTTGAGAGTGTTCAAATTCAGCTTTTTTAGTATAAAAATCAGCAAATATTTCATTCTCTTCTTGAATTTTTATTCATTAAAGTTTATAATGAAAAAAGAGGCTTAAGAGAGATATTGGAGCGATTTGGGGTAAGGGAGAAAAAACTATGTTAAAAAAATTAACCGCATTTTTGACGGTAGCTGTAATGGTTACATCAGTTGCGTCAATATCGGTGTTGACGTCATATGCCGACACAAATTCAACTATTGAAAAACGAGTAATGGAAAAACTTGATCGAGGCACTGTTGCCGTTAAAACAAATGGCGGTGTGTATTTGTCGTGGCGACTTTTGGGTACGGAAAGTCTGACAAATCAAGCATTTGACATATACCGTGACGGCGAAAAAATATATACAACAGGCGGACACGATGCAACTTGCTATACCGATTCAAAAGGCACAGCGGATAACAAGTATACAGTTGTGCCGAAAGGTGAGGCAATAGACGAAACAGAGGCGGTTGATGTTTGGACAACCAACACAACATATAAAGGTCGTTCTGTGGCATATAAAGACATTGCGTTTAAAGTTCCTGACGGAGGAAAGACGCCGACAGATGAAGAATATACATATACCGCAAACGATATGAGTGTGGGCGACCTTGACGGTGACGGAGAATATGAATACATCGTAAAATGGGACCCGTCTAATTCAAAGGATAATTCCGTTAAGGGTTATACGGGCAATGTGTACTTGGACGCATATGAGCTTGACGGCACTCTTCTTTGGAGAATAGATTTGGGAGTTAATATCCGCGCGGTGCGCACTATACTCAATATATGGTGTATGATTTTGATGGTGACGGTAAGTCGGAAGTCATATTAAAAACAGCACCGGGCTCAAAAGACGGTGAGGGTAATTATGTCTCAAAAGCAGGAAAAAATATAACCAAGGGTGACGATAAAAAAGATTACAGAAATTCATCCGGTTTGCTTATGGGCAAGGATGGCGGACCGGAGTATTTAACTGTATTTAACGGTGAAACAGGTGCGGCAATGCAGACTGTTGATTTTGACCCGCCGAGAAGCATTTTGACATCTTCCAAATGGGGCGACAGCTATGCAAACAGAAGTGAAAGATACCTTGCAGCGGTGGCATATTTTGACGGTGTACATCCAAGCGTTGTTATGACGAGGGGATATTATACATATGTGTATGCGGCGGCATATACTTGGGACGGCACAGACCTTAAAGAACAATGGCTTTCAACTAATACACCGACAGAAGAAAATAGCGGTACAGGTTGTACCGTAAAATATGCAGACGGTACAAGTAAAAATAATACAAACAAAAACGCTTTATGCACAAGGTGCACACAGTGTATCGGTAGCTGACGTGGATAATGACGGATATGACGAGATTATTTTCGGCAGTGCGGTTCTTGACCATGACGGAACTGTTTTGACGTATGACGGCCGAGGACACGGTGACGCAGAACACGTTTCGGACTTTGATAACGACGGAAAACAAGAAATATTTATGGCACAGAGCAGGTAAGCACAATGATAAAATAATTCCATATGCGGTAGATATAAAGAGATATAATGGTGATATTATGCTACAAGCCGCACAGGGAGATATAGGCAGAGGTATTATGGATAATGTCGATGATGATTATGCATTGTCAAGCGGTAATCTTTCGTTGTTCTGGTCGGTAGCGGCTGACGGTATATATAATCAAGCAGGTGAAAAAGTAGGAAATATACCTACTACCAATGGAAGCAATATGGAGAATTTTGCAGTATATTGGGACGGTGATTTGGGACGAGAATTGCTTGACGGAAATAAACTTGTAAAATACAGCATAAAAAGCGGTGCGGAAAGAATTTATTATAACAGTAAAAATTCAGCGTTGCCGGGTTCAATAAATAACGGTACAAAGTCAAATGCGTGTCTTACAGCCGACCTTTTCGGTGATTGGCGTGAAGAAATCGTGCTTAGATACGGTGACGGTGTGAGAATTTATTTTTCGACTATTCCGACTGATTACAGACTTACAACGCTTATGCACGACAGTCAATATCGTTGCGCAATAGCATGGCAGAATGTCGGATACAACCAGTCGCCTCATACAAGCTATTATATAGGTTCGGCGGCTTTGGCGAAAGATTCGGGTGGCAACACGTTAAACTACCTTGCACCGAATACGTCATTTACGGAGGTGACTTATCCTGACACATCGTCAATTACACCACGTCCTACGGTAAAAGCCACGACAGCACCTGTGACTGTTACTGCCGATGCGGATACATATCTTGTGGACAGTACAACGGCACACGGCTCTGACGAGGAATTGAAGATTAATCAAGCACAAAATGTATATACATCAAGCTCGCCGGGATTGAAAGATATTAAAGGTTTGGGATTGATTCGCTTTGACCTTTCAAAGTATGCCGGTAAAAAATTAGTATCGGCAACATTAAATTTGTATGATAAATTTTCAAATACGGAAAAGAAAAATTCGGTTTTACACCTTGATTACTGTTCAAAGAATGATTGGGACGAGGCGACAGTTACTACAAATGATATAACAGTGAGAGGCGAAAATACACCGTTATCGTCATTGGATTTGCAAGTGTCACCTGCATACAATGTCGATTATAAGGAAATATCGTTCGATGTGACGGATGTGATAAAAGAGAAGTGTACAGATAATTTGATTACGTTTACGTTGTGGACAGGTACAGGACGTGAACAGGTTATCGCGTCAAAGGAATACAGCGGTACAGACGCACAGGGGCCGACACTTGTTTTGGAATTTGAGGGAGAAGAGCCGACACCAACGCCAACGGTAGTGCCAACGGCAACACCGACATTAAAGCCGACAGCAACACCGGCGGTTACTTCAACATTAAAGCCGACAACAATTCCAACAGCAATCCCAACGGTGATTCCAACAGCGACACCAAATTTGGCAAACAACAAAATCACAGCTATGATAAATAGCAACAACAAACTTGATGTCACACTTGATTTTGAAAATGTGGATATGAATGATGTTAATGTGTATATTGCATTTAAAAATGACGGTAAACTTGTCGGATTGAAAATGCCACAAACAAGTGAACTAAAGGGAATAGAGTTGATTGATAAAGAGTATACGGATATAGAGGTTTATGCTTGGAATAATAAGCAGAAACCGTATGCGAATATAGTACGTATCGTTAATAATGTACAATAAACAAAAAAACTGATGTGGAAACACATCAGTTTTTTTTTGTTATCTTATAAAATTAGTTTTTCATAATATTTCATCTCTTATTAACCGATTATACCGCAAACGTCCTCTGCAATTTGCTCAGGAGTAAGACGGTTTGCTTTGACGATTTCTTCAGGGTTATATCTGTCAAGAAATTCTTTCTTTAAACCGTAATTCAATACCTTGACGTCAGAATTGCCGTAAAATCTTGCAATCTTTTCGCCGAAACCCCCGTCTAAAACACCGTCCTCGACTGTTATAACAATGTCATGGTTTTCTTTAAGCTGTTCCAAAAGCTTATCGTCAGTACCTGTAATGTAAATAGGGTTTATAAGTGTAGGTTTTACACCTGTTTTGTTTTCGATAATTTCAGCCGTTTTTGCACCTACCGAATAGAATGAGCCAAGTGCAACGATTGCAATTTTACTGCCGTTTTGAGTAACTTCATATTCATTTAGTTTGCTGAAGTCCTTTGTAACCTTTTTGCCGTCTGATACAACACTGATAGGTACACGGATTGCAACAGGGTGGTCGTTTTGCTCAATACTCCAATCAAGCATTGCAAGGTATTCTTCCTTTGTTGTCGGTGCAAGATAGACAAGATTAGGAATGTTAGACATCATCGGAATATCATATATGCCAAGATGAGTAACGTCATTCATACCGTAAACAGATGCCCAATATACAAGGATTGTTGCAGCACTGTTGTTGATACATAAATCCTGTGAAAGCTGGTCGTAGGTACGTTGAATAAATGTGCTGTAAACACCGTAAACAGGCTTGCCGCCGCTCTTTGCGATACCTGACGCAAGTGCAACGGCTGTTTCTTCGGCGATACCAACGTCAACAAACTGTGAGCCTGCCTCTTTTCTCTTGTCCTCTGTGAAACCGAAAACGGTAGGTGTGGCAGATGTAATTCCGACAACGGTCTTGTCCTCTTTCATTTTCTTTAAAAGAATATCGGCTGTCATTGACGAATAATCTTCTCCGCCGTCTTGCGACATATCGGATTTACCTGTTTCAAGGTTGAATGGACCGCAGTAGTGCCAATTTTCCTTGTTTTCTTTCTGCTATTTTGTAGCCCTTACCTTTTTGAGTACAAATGTGAACAACTACAGGATAAGTGCTGTCTTTAACCTGCTCGAATACGGTGATAAGCGAATCAATGTCGTTTCCGTCTTTTACAAATACATAGTCAAGTCCCATTGATTTGAAAAGATTACATTCCGATTTACCGTCTGTATCGCGAAGCTGTTTTAGGTTTTTATTACAAACCGCCGTGATTTTTCTGCGATAGACATATCGTTATCGTTTACAACGATTATAAGATTGCTGTTAAGCTCACTTGCAAAGTCAAGTCCTTCAAGAGCCTCACCGCCCGAAAGTGAACCGTCACCGATTACGGCAATTATATTTTCACTGTCACCCTTTAAATCACGACCTTTTGCAAGACCGCAGGCAAGTGAAACGGAAGTTGAAGTGTGACCGATTGTAAAGAAATCGTGGTCGCTTTCGTCGGGATTGCTGTAACCCGATACGTCATCATACTTGTCCTCGTACAAAAACGCATCTTTTCTGCCTGTAAGCATTTTATGCGGATAGCTTTGGTGAGAAACATCATACACGATTTTGTCTGTCGGTGAGTTAAAGACATAGTGAAGTGCGATTGTCGCCTCTACCATACCGAGATTAGGACCGAAGTGTCCGCCGTGCTTGCTTAGCTTTTGCAAAGTGCTTGACGCATTTCGTCTGCAAGAACGTGAAGCTGTTCACTGTTTAATTTTTTTACGTCTGTCGGTTGATTGATTTTTTCAATATACATTTAAAATTCCTCCGTAATTTTATTTAATGTTATTTACCTATTTTGTTTTGGATACAATGACTTTAGCAACGTCAATCCCAAGATAATTCGCCTGTTTTCACGGCTGTTTCGTAACGGTCGATTTTGTAGTTCAGTCGCTTTAATGTGACATTCATTTGTCCCATTTGGTCGAGTAGATTTTTTCTTTGCTCAACCAAAAGCTGAAGTCTTGCCGGAATGGTTTCGTCACCCTCTTGACAAAGCTTGACATATTCGATTATAGATTCGACAGGCAGACCGGCACTTCGCATACAAATAACGTGCTCAACCCAACCTAAGTCGCTTTCCTGATAATCACGCATACCGCTTGATGTTCGTGTAACGGGCGGTATCATTCCGATACGTTCATAATATCGCAAAGTGTCCTGCGAAATATCGTATTTTTCGCTTACTTCTTTTATAGTCATTAAAATCACCTCGCATATATTTTTTATTTACAAGTATATTATAATACTTGGAGTTTACTCTAAGTCAATAGTTTTTTGAAAATTTTTTGAAATAAATTAAGTGGAGGAGAGAATTTCGTATAAAAAAACAGGCAAAACCTTTCGATTTTGCCTGTCTTATTATCATATTCGATAATGAATTAGTTTTCTTCGTTAATCTTAGCTTGAGCAGCTGCAAGTCTTGCGATTGGCACACGGAATGGTGAGCATGAAACATAGTCAAGACCAATCTTGTGGCAGAACTCACTGATGATGGGTCGCCGCCGTGTTCACCGCAGATACCGATGTGAAGTTTTGGATTAACCGGCTTACCAAGCTTAATAGCTGTTTCCATAAGCTTACCAACACCCTTTTGGTCAATCTTAGCAAACGGATCGTTTTCAAAGATTTTAGCGTCATAGTAAGCGTCAAGGAACTTACCTGCGTCGTCACGTGAGAAACCGAATGTAAGCTGAGTAAGGTCGTTTGTACCGAAACAGAAGAAGTCAGCTTCGTTAGCAATTTCGTCAGCTGTTAGAGCCGCACGAGGAATTTCAATCATTGTACCAACTTCGTACTTAAGTTCGATGCCTGATGCAGCGATTTCAGCGTCAGCTGTTTCTACAACGACTTTCTTAACGTACTTCAATTCCTTGATGTCGCCGATAAGCGGAATCATAATTTCAGGAACGATTGTCCAATCAGCGTGAGCCTTTTGAACGTTGATAGCTGCGCGAATAACAGCCTTTGTCTGCATTTTTGCAATTTCAGGATATGTTACTGCAAGACGGCAACCTCTGTGACCCATCATAGGGTTAGCTCGTGCAGACCGTTGATAATATCCTTAATAGCCTCAACGCTCTTGCCTTGAGCCTTTGCAAGCAATTCAATATCTTCTTCTTCTGTAGGAACGAACTCGTGTAGAGGTGGGTCCAAGAATCTGATTGTTACAGGGTTACCTTCAAGAGCCTCGTAAAGTTGCTCGAAGTCACCTTGTTGCATAGGAAGAATTTTATCAAGAGCTGCTTCTCTTTCTTCAACTGTATCAGCACAAATCATTTCTCTGAATGCGTCAATTCTGTTGCCTTCAAAGAACATATGCTCTGTACGGCAAAGACCGATACCTTCTGCACCAAGCTCCTTAGCTTTCTTAGCGTCAGCAGGAGTATCTGCGTTTGTACGAACTTTTAGTGTTCTGTACTTATCAGCCCATGACATAATTCTGCCGAATTCACCTGCGATTGATGCATCAACTGTTGGGATAATACCGTCATAGATATTACCTGTTGAACCGTCAAGTGAAATTGTATCACCTTCGTGATATTCTTTACCGTTAAGTGTAAACTTCTTGTTTTCTTCGTCCATTGCGATGTCGCCGCAACCTGATACACAGCATGTACCCATACCACGGGCAACAACGGCTGCGTGAGATGTCATACCGCCGCGAACTGTAAGGATACCTTGAGCGGCTTTCATACCTTCGATATCTTCAGGAGAAGTTTCAAGTCTTACAAGAACAACCTTTTCGCCTCTTGCAGCCCATTCTTTAGCGTCGTCAGCTGAGAATACAATCTTACCTGCTGCGGCACCCGGAGATGCACCAAGAGCCTTACCCATTGGTGTAGCACCTTTAGACGTCGGCAACGTCGAATTGAGGGTGAAGTAGTGTATCAAGGTTTCTTGGGTCGATCATTGCAACAGCTTCTTTTTCTGTTCTCATACCTTCGTCAACAAGGTCACAAGCAATCTTCAAAGCAGCTTGAGCAGTTCTCTTACCGTTTCTTGTTTGTAGCATATAAAGCTTTTTATTTTCAACAGTGAATTCCATATCCTGCATATCTCTGTAGTGATCTTCAAGAAGTTTGCAAACATCCTTGAACTGAGCAAATGCCTCAGGGAATTCTTCTTCCATCTTTGCGATTGGCATTGGTGTACGAACGCCGGCAACAACGTCTTCACCTTGAGCGTTTATAAGGAATTCACCCATAAGCTTCTTTTCACCTGTAGCAGGGTCACGAGTAAATGCAACACCTGTACCGCAGTCATCACCCATGTTACCGAATGCCATTGACTGTACGTTTACGGCTGTACCCCATGAATAAGGAATGTCGTTATCACGAGGTATACGTTAGCTCTTGGGTTATCCCATGAACGGAATACGGCTTTAACAGCGCCCATAAGCTGTTCTTTAGGATCTGATGGGAAGTCTTCGCCAATCTTTTCCTTATATTCAGCCTTAAATTGTGATGCAAGTTCCTTTAGGTCGTCAGCTGTAAGCTCAACGTCAAAAGTAACTCCCTTTTCTTCTTTCATCTTGTCGATAAGTTCTTCAAAATACTTCTTACCGACTTCCATAACTACGTCTGAATACATCTGAATAAATCTTCTGTAACAGTCCCAAGCCCATCTTGCGTTACCTGACTTCTTAGCGATAACTTCAACAACGTCTTCGTTAAGACCAAGGTTCAAGATTGTATCCATCATACCCGGCATTGATGCTCTTGCACCACTACGAACAGAAACAAGAAGTGGGTTTTCCTTATCGCCGAACTTCTTACCTGTGATTTCTTCCATCTTGCCGATGTACTCGTTGATTTCAGCCATAATATCAGGATTGATTGTACGACCGTCTTCGTAATATTGAGTACAAGCCTCAGTTGTAATTGTGAAACCCTGCGGTACCGGAAGACCGATATTTGTCATTTCAGCAAGGTTAGCACCTTTACCGCCAAGCAACTCTCTCATAGTTGCATTACCTTCTGTAAAAAGGTAACAATACTTTTTTTGCCATTGGATTCTCCTCCTAAAGTTATAAAAATAGTAGCGACGGCGTCTGCCGCCATATGTCTGTATATTAATTATACCATAAATAAACGAAATGTCTATATTATTTATTCAATTTTTTTATAATTTGTGAAAAATATATCATTGTTTAGATATTTTTTTTTATAAATCGACAAAAAAAACACCGATGTGTCGGTGTTTTTTAGATTAGTTTTTTACGTCTTTCATTTCAAATACGTTAATTTTCGGTGCTTTGTATGACTCAATGTAGTCAAGTGTTTCGTCCACGTCATCGAAACTTTGTAAAGAAGTTTACAGCCCGCTCTCAAAAACTTTTCCTTGACCGCAACTTCAAGCATATCAATCATTGCGTTGTAATATCCGTTTACGTTAAGTATGGCGATAGCTTTGTTATGTCTTTCAAGCTGTTTTAGAGTAAACACTTCAAAAAATTCCTCAAAAGTGCCTATTCCGCCGGGAACAATAACAAAAGCGTCCGCTCTTTCTTCCATTATACGTTTTCTTTCACGCATTGTGTCCGTTCTGATAAGTTCCGTACAGTCTTGGAAAATACGGCCGTCAACACCCATATCTTCATCATCAAAGAAATTCGGTACAACACCGACAATTTCGCCTTTCTTTTCATAAACACCGCGTGCAACCGCACCCATAAGTCCGGATGCACCTGCACCGTAAACAAGTCCGTGACCTCTGTCAGCAATTTTGCGTCCGAGTTCTTCGACTTGGCTGACATAAGATTTATCTATTGTGCTGCTTGACGCTCCGAATACACAAATTTTCATAATACATACCCCTTTCTGCCTGTTATTTTGAGAAAAACTGTTGTAGAAAACAGTTTCGTTTAAATCTTTTCTGCTTGAATGAGCCGCCGAAGGCTCTGCGTCGTCTGACGGATAACCTGTCGGTAAAAATGCAACAGGAACATAATTTTCAGGCAAATTGAATTGCTCTTTTACGTCCTTCGGATTAAATGAGCCTACCCAAGTCGTTCCGAGCCCTACGCTTTTTGCCGCCAACATCATATGCGTTGCAACGATAGCCGCGTCGATTTCACCCTCGTCGTGTCCGTCATTTCCGCGCGTCCAAGATGTTTCTTTGTCGTAACATACAAGGAAATTAAGCGGCGGATTAAATGCAAATTTCGTGCATTTGCTCACCTTTTCAAGTTCTTTTTCGTCGGTAAGTACAAGTATTCTCTGTGGCTGAAAATTTACGGCAGTAGCGCTGCCTGCATTGCCGCAAGAATATAATCTATCTTTTCTTTCTCTACTTTTTTATCAGAAAAATTTCCTGAGCGAAAATCTGTTGTTTGCCAATTCTAAAAAATCCATTTTTAATCACTCCTCATCGTATTCTTTCCTTATTATTGTTATTTTATCATAAATATTATTGTTTGTAAATAAATTAAATTTTAATAATAATTGAATTTTTTATAAGTGTGTGTTATAATATATGCAAATGAGAAAAAGGAGGTTTTCCGATGTATACCGTTGATTTACACAATCACACAAAATTCAGCTATGACGGCTCGAACACACCCGAAGAAATAATCGAAAATGCAATCAGACACGGTGTTGACGTTATCGGTATAACCGACCATCAATTCTCAATCGGTGAAAATCTTCCTATATATTATGAATATATTCAGCATTGTAAAATAAAATATGCCGATCAAATAAAAGTTCTTTGCGGTCTTGAAATCGGTACACGTCCGACACCGCCGGAATCGCTTCCGCGTGCAACGGAAATTTTTGATTATGTACTTTTTGAATGCCTTGACGATACAAGGGCAATAGATTTTTATGAATTTTTGGAATGGCGAAAGCTGTTTAAATGCAAAGCAGGTCTTGCACATACCGATATTTTCAAACTCGGTGAAAGATACGGACTTGATATAATAAAAATTTTACGTGACAACGATATTTTTTGGGAACTGAATACTTCGGGAAATTACATATATTATTATGATTTTCTTACCAACGAAAAGAAACAGCAGATAATCAAAGAAAGCGGAATTCCCGTAAGCGTCGGTTCTGATACGCATTACATTGCGGAATATCGTAAAAAACAAATTCGCCGTGCGAATGAATTATTGCAAAAATTAAATATTCCTTTACCATAAAAATGACGATTTTTAATCGCCTTCAGACTGTCGACAAATTGTCCGGAACGTGCAATATATTATTTTTATATTTTAAAGTTTAATTTATAGCTATAAAAAGCAACAGGCAAGCCTATCTTCGATATACGGCTTGCCTGTGCACTTTTTG
>ENA-OQCN01000562-OQCN01000562.1-human-gut-metagenome-genome-assembly--contig:-NODE-562-length-19905-cov-2.763930_pt1 | contig 19905 bp, 29 predicted proteins | sample MGYA00242497_ERZ504576 | MGnify/ENA primary metagenome ERZ504576 (study PRJEB26092, sample SAMD00036296) | human gut metagenome | host: Homo sapiens | study: EMG produced TPA metagenomics assembly of... | reverse complement strand
GTGAAAAAGAGATCGGACAGGAAAACGAGGACTTCCAGAAACGTTTCGAGGAATATCAGACGAAGGAGAAGGAAGCTGCGGAAACTGTTTCAAAGATTGCTTTAGAGGAAGCCGGTATCCGTCAGAAAGCGGAGTTTGCGCAGTCAAATATTTCGCGTATTCAGAGTGAGATCACAAGATTTTCACAGGACAGGGAAACGCTGATCACGCAGGCAGGGGATGCAAAAGAAGAAGCAAAACAGAAGATGGCAGAGATCGAGGAATTAAAAAAGACGATCCGTGTATCGGATGATACGCATGCCGCTTTCGAACAGCAGTTAAAAGATTATACGCAGAAGAAAGAAGAACTGTCAGCTTCACATAAAGGATTTTTCCGGAAGCGTGAGGAGATATCCAATCAGATCTCGGAACTTGATAAGGAAGTATTCCGTCTGAATAGTCAGCGTGAAAAGCTAAATGATGCGAGAGAATACCAGACCAATTATATGTGGCAGGAATATGAACTGACGCTTCACGCTGCAATGGATCTTCGGGATGATACCTATGACGATCTTTCTACATTAAAGAAAATGATCGCACAGATTAAGGATGAGATCCGAAAGCTCGGTGACGTCAATGTCAATGCGATCGAGGATTATAAGGAGATCTCAGAGCGTTATCAATTTTTAAAAACACAGCATGATGATCTGATCGAAGCAGAGAAAACGTTGATCGGAATCATCGAGGAACTTGATACGGGAATGCGCAAACAGTTCATGGAGAAATTTGCAGAGATTCAGAAACAGTTTGATACCGTATTTAAAGAACTGTTCGGCGGTGGAAAAGGTACACTGGAACTGGTGGAGGATGAGGATATCTTAGAGTGTGGTATCCGTATCATCGCACAGCCTCCTGGAAAGAAGCTGCAGAATATGATGCAGATGTCCGGTGGAGAAAAATCACTGACAGCGATTGCACTGTTATTTGCGATCCAGAACTTAAAGCCTTCACCGTTTTGTCTGTTAGACGAGATCGAGGCGGCACTGGATGATTCAAACGTCACCCGGTTTGCAAAATATCTGCACAAGCTGACGCAGAATACACAGTTTATTGTAATCACACACAGACGAGGTACGATGGCGGCGGCTGACCGTCTCTACGGTATCACGATGCAGGAAAAGGGTGTTTCCACACTGGTTTCCGTAAATCTGATAGAAAATGATTTAGACAAATAATGATTGGAACAAATAAGAAAGGCAGGATGTATGGGCGAAGAAAAAAAAAGGATTTTGGAGCGTCTGGTTTCCGGACTCAGCAAGACAAGAGATAACATTGTATCCGGAATTGATTCGATCTTCAGTGGATTTTCCAGTATTGATGATGATTTTTATGAAGAAATTGAAGAAATTCTGATCATGGGAGATATCGGTGTCAACGCGACCGAAGCGATCATCGAGAATCTCAAAGAAAAAGTAAAAGAAAATAAGATCAAGGATCCGGCAGAGTGCAAGGAACTTCTGATCAACAGCATCAAAGAGCAGATGGATGTTGGAGAGACTGCATACCGTTTTGAAAATGAAAAATCTGTGGTACTTGTCATCGGAGTAAACGGTGTCGGTAAGACGACTTCTGTTGGAAAACTGGCTGGAAAGCTAAAAGACCAGGGCAAAAAGGTTGTCCTTGCAGCGGCTGATACATTCCGTGCAGCAGCAGGAGATCAGCTGTTAGAATGGGCAAACCGTGCAGGTGTTGAGATGATCGGCGGACAGGAAGGTGCAGATCCGGCATCGATCGTATATGATGCGGTCGCAGCAGCAAAAGCAAGAAATGCGGATGTACTGCTCTGTGATACGGCAGGACGTCTTCATAATAAGAAGAATCTTATGGAAGAGTTGAAAAAGATCAACCGTATTCTTGAAAAAGAATATCCGGATGCATACCGCGAAACTCTTGTCGTATTAGATGCAACGACAGGTCAGAACGCACTTGCACAGGCGAGACAATTTTCAGAAGTGGCAGAGATCACAGGTATCATTCTAACAAAGATGGACGGAACGGCAAAAGGCGGTATTGCGGTTGCAATCCACTCCGAACTTGGAATTCCGGTCAAATATATCGGTGTCGGAGAGACCATCGAGGATTTACAGAAGTTTGATTCTAATGAATTTGTAAACGCACTTTGATATCAAAGATCAGGCAGAACAATAAACAGATGAAGGAGAATGCAGATGTTAACATTAGACAAGTTTGAAGAAGCAAGTGAGAAAGTAAAAGAAGTCACCTTAGAAACAAAACTGGTATATTCAGATTTCTTAAGTGAGCAGACAGGAAATAAGGTATATTTAAAACCTGAGAATATGCAGTTTACCGGTGCATACAAAGTGCGCGGAGCTTATTACAAGATCAGCACACTGACAGAGACAGAGCGTAAAAAAGGACTCATTACCGCCTCAGCAGGAAATCATGCGCAGGGTGTTGCCTACGCAGCAAAATGTTATGGATGTAAAGCTGTCATCGTGATGCCGACAACGACACCTTTAATTAAGGTAAACCGTACCAAGAGTTATGGTGCAGAGGTTGTTCTCTGCGGAGATGTTTACGACGAGGCCTGTCAGAAAGCCTACGAACTGGCAGAGGAAAAAGGATATACGTTCATTCATCCGTTCGATGATCTTGCAGTTGCAACCGGACAGGGAACGATCGCAATGGAAATCTTTAAAGAGCTGCCGCTTGTGGAATATATTTTAGTTCCGATCGGCGGAGGCGGACTTGCAACAGGTGTATCCACACTTGCAAAACTGTTAAATCCAAAGATCAAAGTGATTGGGGTGGAACCGGCAGGTGCAAACTGTATGCAGGCTTCTTTCAAAGCAGGAAAAGTAACGACTCTGCCGAGCGTCAACACGATCGCAGACGGTACTGCGGTAAAGACACCGGGCAGCAAGATCTTCCCATATATCAAAAAGAATTTAGATGATATCATCACAGTAGAAGATGATGAACTGGTTGTTGCATTCCTTGATATGGTAGAAAATCATAAAATGATTGTGGAAAACTCAGGTCTTCTTACGGTAGCAGCGTTGAAACATTTAGGTGTAAAAGATAAGCGTGTCGTATCGATCTTAAGCGGTGGTAACATGGATGTGATCACAATGTCTTCCGTGGTACAGCAGGGACTTATTTTCCGTGACCGTATCTTTACGGTATCCGTGCTTCTTCCGGATAAGCCGGGCGAATTGTCAAAAGTAGCCGCAACGATTGCAGCAGAGCAGGGGAATGTGATCAAGTTAGAGCATAATCAGTTTGTCAGCACAAACCGTAATGCAGCCGTGGAGCTTCGTATTACTTTAGAGTGTTTTGGTACAGATCACAAAAATCAGATCATCAAAGCATTGGAGAAAAATGGTTATAAACCGAAATTAGTCAGAGCAAGTCTGTAGAATTGCGTTTCGGATATCAGAACCGGATCATAAAATGAAAAATGGTTAAAAAATAAGGAATTTCGTTCATTGCAAAACGAAATTCCTTATTTGTTTTATGAAACAGTATGCTCGTACAATATGTGGTCCGGCGTATGCGGCCAAATAGTCAGTGTCAGGATACTGTGTAAGACTGACCTGTCATATCCAGGCTGTTAATGTCTGCACCGGAGTGATTTACGTGAAGACCAAGATTGAAGCTAGAACCGCCATCCGGGTTAAAGCTGACAGTCACGGAATTGCCGGAAATAGAAGTAGACGCAGAGTATCCGGCAACCTCGACCTGATCGATCGGTGTATTAAAGGAAAGTGTCAGGGCGACATTGCCTGCCACGTTATTCCAGTTCACGGCAACCAGACCTTTTCCGCCACCTGCCCATCTGTCCCATACTCCCATATAGGTTGCGGTTACGGAACCGGCTGCACCGGCTGCGCCGCTTGCAAGATAGATGCCTTCTGTATGTTCAGGTGTCAGATAAATTGCAGGTTTCTGATATTTATTTTTCATGAGAACCTCCATTCCTGCGCATGATTTACGCAAGCAAAAAAGTTTTTATTTTAGGTTTAGCTCATTATAAACAGGGAAAAAAAGTGTTGTCAATACTGTTATAGGAAAAAAGTCATGTTTTAAGAAAAAATAAATACTGGTGTCAAGAAAAAATGCTTGACACCCATTCTTTTTTATGATAATCTATGCAAGGTGCTGATGTGAGAGTACAGATTGGGATATGAGATGGAAGAAAAGATTGAACAGGCGTATCTATATGATTTCTATGGAGAGCTTTTAAACGAACACCAGAGAAAGATATATGAAGATTTTGTGTTCAATGATCTCTCACTCGGTGAAATCGCGGATGAAGAAGGAATCAGCCGTCAGGGTGTACATGATATGGTAAAGCGGTGTACGAAGACCTTAGAAGGATATGAGAGCAAGCTTCATCTGATCGAAAAATTCCAGACCGCAAGAGGTATGGTGACAAAGATTCACACGTTGACCAAAGAGTTCTATAAGAACCATGACGAGGCAGTGTTAGAAGAGATCGAACAGATCTCCAACCAGATATTAGAGGAGCTATAGATGGCATTTGACAGTTTATCCGAAAAACTCCAGAATGTATTCAAAAACCTGAGAAGCAAAGGGCGTTTGACAGAAGATGATGTGAAGGCTGCTTTAAAGGAAGTTAAGATGGCTCTTTTAGAGGCCGATGTCAATTTCAAGGTAGTCAAGCAGTTTGTCAAAGATGTGCAGGAGCGCGCGATCGGACAGGACGTGATGAACGGACTGAATCCGGGACAGATGGTCATCAAGATCGTAAACGAAGAGATGGTCCGCCTGATGGGTTCCGAGACGACAGAGATTGCACTTCGTCCGGGCAAAGAACTGACGATCATTATGATGGCAGGTCTTCAGGGTGCTGGTAAGACGACTACGACAGCAAAGATTGCCGGAAAGTTAAAAGCCAAAGGCAAGAAAGTACTGCTTGCGGCATGCGATGTATATCGTCCGGCGGCGATTGAACAGTTACAGATTAACGGTGAAAAACAGGGAGTGGAAGTATTCTCCATGGGAGATAAAAATACTCCTGTGAACATTGCAAAGGCTGCGGTAGAGCATGCCACAAAGAATGATTTTAATGTGCTGATCATCGATACGGCAGGACGTCTTCATGTGGATGAGGACATGATGGCCGAATTGATTCAGATAAAAGAAAATGTTGCGGTATCACAGACCATATTAGTGGTCGATGCCATGACAGGACAGGATGCAGTCAATGTTGCAAAGACCTTCGATGAGAAGATCGGAATTGACGGCGTAGTACTCACCAAACTAGATGGTGACACCAGAGGTGGTGCGGCACTCTCAATAAGAGCGGTGACCGGCAAACCGATTCTTTACGCAGGTATGGGAGAAAAGCTTTCTGATTTAGAGCAGTTTTATCCTGACCGTATGGCATCGAGAATCCTTGGAATGGGTGATGTGCTGACACTCATTGAGAAGGCACAGAACGAGCTTGACGAGGAGAAAGCCAAAAAGCTTGAAGAAAAGATGCGCAAGAATGAATTTGACTTTGAGATGTATTTAGAGTCCATGAGTCAGATGAAAAAAATGGGCGGTCTTTCCAGTATCCTTGGCATGATGCCGGGACTTGGCGGCGGTAAGATGCCTGAGATTGACGAGGGAGCGGCTGAGAAGAATATGGCACGTACTGAGGCGATCATTTTCTCGATGACAGTCGAGGAGAGACAGAATCCATCATTGCTCAATCCGAGCAGGAAGCGTAGAATCGCACAGGGGGCGGGCGTGGATATCGCAGAGGTCAACCGTCTTGTAAAACAGTTTGACCAGGCGAAGAAAATGATGAAACAGATGCCCGGCATGATGAAAAAAGGTAAAAAGGGAATGTTTAAAGGACTTCCTTTTTAATAAATGAACAGCAAAAATCTAAGGAGGTGAAAGTAATGGCAGTAAAGATCAGATTAAGAAGAATGGGACAGAAGAAAGCACCTTTCTATCGTATCGTAGTTTCTGATTCCAGATCCCCGAGAGATGGAAAGTTCATCGAAGAGATTGGAACATATGATCCGACTAAAGATCCGAGCGAGTATCATGTAAATGAGGACTTAGCAAAGAAATGGTTAGCAAACGGAGCTCAGCCAACAGATACCGTAGCAAGAATTTTCAAAAATGCTGGTATTGAGAAATAGGATCAGTGAGGTGGACCTATGAAAGAATTAGTAGAAGTAATTGCCAAGCACTTGTTGATTGCCCGGACGAAGTTGTTGTAACTGAGACCGAGAATGAAAAAGCAATCGTATTAGAGCTGCGCGTTGCACAGTCTGATATGGGTAAGGTAATCGGCAAACAGGGACGTATTGCGAAAGCGATTCGTTCTGTTGTGAAGGCTGCTGCCTCAAAAGAAGAAAAAAAAAGTGATTGTGGAGATTATGCAGTAATCTTCGCAGTAAACCGGCGTGATCATGAACATGGTGCAGCCGGTTTTTTTCTATCAGAGAAGAATAGAGAGGGATAAAAATGAGAGATATTACAAAAAAATGCTCTATATTTTTATTGACATTACTGTTGATTGTACAGATACCGGTATTGACAAGTGCCAGTGAAATAGTGACAGACACAGGAAACTATACAGTATTTACCGAAGATAATGAGTCAGATGAGACAGCAGATATCGTAAAAGAATACTGTAAAGGTGCTTCCACGAAAATGAGTTTTAGGGGAAAACTGACACAGGTATACTGCCCAAAGAAAAGTACAACTTATATATATAGAGTAAAAAATATGCCATCGAACGGAAGAATTACAAAAGTGAGCAGTTCAAATGGAAAAGTGGCAAAGATTTCAATAGGTGACAATAATGTCCGGATCAAACCGTTAAAGGTGGGAAAATCAACGATTAAAGTGACGGTAAAAACAGGAAGGCTCCTGACAACTTTTACATCACAACTGACTGTTTATAAATGGAGTAATCCGGTTGCAAATTATAAAATAGGAAACAAACAAATAAAAAACCAGTTTAAAAATACCAAATATTTATAATTATAAGCTTGGAAGCAAAAAAACATTAAAGTTTGATGTAAAGGCAAAAACAGGCTGGAAGATGACATCATTTACTTATTATGACAAGCTTGGAAAAAGTACATCTTATCTATCTTCTTCAAAGAAAATCAAACTGGAAAAGGGTGGTTCCGTGCAGATTAATTTTACAAATCAGAAAACAGGTCTGGTTGAGAATGTTGTAATCTGGATCAAATAACAGAATGAAAAATTTTATGAAAATAAGATTTTTCACACGCAGGAATGGAGATTTTATGGAGAATTTACTTCAGGTAGGTGTCATAACAACGACACACGGTGTGCGTGGGGAGGTCAAGGTATTTCCGACCACAGATGATGCGGCACGCTTTAAAAAATTAAAACAGGTAATCTTAGACACAGGAAAAGAACACCTTGCATTGGAAATTGCCGGGGTAAAGTTCTTCAAAAATATGGTAATACTCAAGTTTAAGGGATATGACAATATCAATGATGTGGAGATGTTCCGCAAAAAAGTCTCTATGTGACCAGGGAAAATGCCGTAAAGTTAAAGAAAAATGAGTATTTTATAGCAGATCTCATCGGTCTTAAAGTGATCTCGGATGAGGGTGAAGATTTGGGAGAGCTGACTGATGTACTGCAGACAGGGGCGAATGATGTCTATGTGATCAGCAAAGAGGGTGCGGATGATATTTTACTTCCGGCGATCAAAGACTGTGTAAAACAGGTGGACATCGAGGGCGGTACGATGCAGGTACATCTGCTTGACGGCTTAAGAGACTTAAACAGCAGGCGGGAGGAAGCATGAATTTCTACATTATGACATTGTTTCCGGATATGGTCATGCAGGGATTAAATACCAGTATTATCGGCAGGGCAGCGGAAAAGGGACTGCTTACGATCGAGGCGGTAAATATCCGGGACTATACGATCAATAAACACAAAAAGGTGGATGATTATCCATATGGCGGTGGTGCAGGAATGCTGATGCAGGCACAGCCGGTCTATGATGCGTGGAGATCGATCGTCGATAAAATCGGGACAAAACCGCGTACAATTTACCTCACACCGCAGGGACCGACTTTACACAGCAGGCGGCAAAGTCATTTGCAAAAGAAGAAAATCTGATTTTTTTATGTGGACATTATGAGGGGATTGATGAGCGTGTCTTAGAGGAGATCGTGACCGACTATGTCTCGATTGGTGACTATGTCTTAACCGGAGGAGAACTTCCGGCGATGGTCATGGTGGATGCGATTTCCCGTATGGTGCCGGGGGTGCTGACAAATGATGAATCCGGTTCTACGGAGTCATTTGAGGGAGATTTGTTAGAGTACCCGCAGTACAGCCGTCCGGAGGAGTGGATGGGAAAAAAAGTTCCTCCGGTATTGCTGTCCGGCAATCATAAACTTGTGGATGAATGGCGCAGGGAGCAGTCGATCATCCGCACGAAAGAACGCCGTCCGGATCTGTTTGCGCGTGCAGAGCTGACAGAAAAAGAGCGGAAAAAGTGGCGTTAAAAATAAAATTTGTTTACAATCACAAACTTATGTGATATACTATAACAGTTGTGAATAAAAATAGATGGTCCTCTGTTACGAATTCGCGTATTAAGAACATCCAAATTATCAGGAGGTCACAAAATGAACGCAAGTGAAATCATTAAGAACATTGAAACAGCACAGTTAAAAGCAGAAGTACCGGAGTTCCGTGTTGGTGATACTGTAAAAGTTTACGGTAAGATCAAAGAGGGTAACCGTGAGAGAATCCAGGTATTCGAGGGTACTGTACTTAAAAAACAGGGCGGAAGCAACCGTGAGACATTTACTGTAAGAAAAATCTCTAACGGTGTCGGCGTAGAAAAAACATGGCCGTTACATTCTCCGAACGTTGAGAAAGTAGAAGTAGTTCGTCAGGGTAAAGTAAGACGTGCGAAATTATTCTACTTAAGAGATCGCGTTGGTAAGAAAGCAAAAGTAAAAGAGTTAGTAAAATAGTAGATGTAAGCGAAAAGCTGCAGTGGAGACACTGCAGCTTTTTTTGTGATTAGATGAAAAGCCGTATTCGGGTCAGTACAGAGAATGTGTTGCACAGGCAAAAAGTTCGAAAGTAGAACTTGAGGCGTGGATGAAGCAGAATCTCTTTGATAAGTGATTAATACCCCCAATTGATTATTTTCTTTGTGATACTTTTCAATTTCTTCTGCAAATCTGTTTTCAACATCCTTGTCATAGCGAAGTTCTGTAAGTGTGCAACCTTCAAAATCTTTTTGCAAATTTTTTTCTCTATGACATCAAATGCTTCATTGATTGAATTTTCACCATAGAGTGCAGAGTAACCAACAACACGATTAACATTTGATACATTTCCTCTGTTTCCAGTCAATACAAGGACTGCTGCCAAAACTAAAATTACTAATACAGCACATATTGCAATTATGCTTTTCTTCTTCATACAATCACATTCCTTTGTCAAATTCCAATCCGTCAGATTATTTTTTATTGTACCATATAGCAGGATAGAAGTAAAAAGTTATTATCTGGTATCAGAGCATAAGATAACATTCTTTTAAACGAGTCCCTTGAATGGAGGGGATAGGACTGCTATAATCCTACATAGAAAATGTCTGGTTACACAATAGGTGTGAACAGCAGCAATGTCTGAAATTTTATAATCAGGAGGAGAACCAACGATGAAATACATCCAACAACTAAGCCGCCAGCTCGCCTTAGACTACTGCTGCACCCCCGCAGACATCCTCGACCAAGGAAACCACTTCACCGAATACCGCAGTCTCGAAGGACGGCGCAGATTCGAAGACCAGGACAACTGTGCCCTGAAAATAACCGCAGTCAACAGAAAACTGATTTTCACCGGAAAAAAGGAGATCATAGAACTCTGCCGCGAAAAATACGAAACCTGCCCCGGCGCATGGTTTATGGATGTCGGAAACTTCCGGGAACTGGATCACATCTTAAAACCATACGGCTGCCAGTTAAAAACAGCACATCCGTTTTTCCTGCCGGAGACAGAGAGTGTTGCAAAAGAAACGGGGTTTGAGATCCGAACATATGACCGTGGGGAGATCCTGCAGTTTGCAGGGGACAACCGGTTTGACGAGGCATTCTGCTTTGACGAAAAATCACCCGATATGCTGGGAGTGGCAGCGATTTCAGACGGAAAGATCATCGGCATGGCGGGGGCAAGCGCAGATAGTCCTCTGTTCTGCAGATCGGGGATCAATGTGGAAAAGAGGCGGAGTGCAGACATATCGCGTCCACTTTGGTCACAATTTTAAAAGAAGAGATAGAGAAATTGGGAAAAGTGCCGTATTATGGAACCAGTATGTCAAATCTTGCGTCACAGCGGGCAGCGGTGAATGCAGGATTCGCGTGGCATGGGTGGAACTTCTGGCGGAAGCTAAAATATGAGATAAGCCTGTAAAATCAATGATTTTGGGACCGGAATTATGGATAAAAAATATCAGATTAGGTGAGACAATATTTTTTGATTCCAGGTAAACAAAAAATGCTTGCATGACCTATCACACAATGCTATACTGTATGACAGTTAGATAACGTTAACTTGTATTTTGAATGCAAAGTGAGGAGTAAGGACATGTTTAAAATTAATGACAATTACCAGAAACTTCCGGGAAGTTATTTATTTTCTACCATTGCAAAGAAAGTAAGCGCATATTCTGTAGCAAATCCGGACAAACAGATCATCCGTCTTGGTATCGGTGATGTGACACAGCCGATCGCGCCGGCTATTATCGATGCAATGCACAAAGCAGTCGATGAGATGGGACATGCAGAAACATTCCACGGTTATGCACCGGATCTTGGATATGACTTTTTAAGAAATGCCATTGTGGCAAATGATTACAAAGCAAGAGGATGCGATATCTCTGCTGACGAAGTTTTTGTATCTGACGGAGCAAAGAGTGATTCCGGAAATATCCAGGAAATTTTTGCACAGGATAATAAGATCGCTGTCTGTGATCCTGTATATCCGGTTTATGTGGATTCCAACGTTATGGCTGGAAGAACCGGTACATATGATGCAGATACACAGATGTGGAGTGATGTGATCTATATGCCTTGTACCAGTGATAATAATTTTGTACCGGAGCTTCCGAAAGAGACACCGGATGTTATTTATCTGTGTCTGCCGAATAACCCGACCGGAACAACGATCACGAAATCACAGTTACAGGAATGGGTAGATTATGCAAACAAAGTCGGTGCAGTTATTATTTATGATGCGGCTTATGAGGCATATATCAGCGAGGATGATGTGGCACATTCCATCTATGAGTGTGAGGGAGCAAAGACCTGTGCGATTGAGCTTCGCAGTTTTTCTAAAAATGCAGGATTTACCGGAGTACGTCTTGGATTTACGGTTGTTCCAAAAGAATTAAAATGCGGGGATGTCTCCTTAAATGCGATGTGGGCAAGACGCCACGGAACAAAGTTTAACGGTGCGCCTTATATTGTACAGCGTGCCGGTGAGGCAGTTTACTCCGATGCCGGAAAAGCACAGTTAAAAGAGCAGGTCGGTTATTATATGAAGAATGCAAAAGCCATCAAGGAAGGTCTGACGAAAGCCGGCTATACTGTATTTGGCGGTGTAAACGCACCATATATATGGTTAAAACACCGGATCAGATGTCTTCCTGGGATTTCTTTGATTATCTGCTTGAAAATGCCAATGTGGTTGGTACACCGGATCCGGATTTGGACCGAGCGGTGAGGGATATTTCAGACTGACAGCATTTGGTACTTACGAGAATACACTTGCAGCTATGGAGCGGATCCAGACACTGTAAGATTTAATGGTAAAATAAAAACGGGCAGAACCACCTTTGGTTCTGTCTGTTTTAGCATATTAAAACAAAAGAATGATCCACAATGGTGGACAGGAGACGAAATGGAATACTGTAAATTACAGATTGGCTGCATGATCATTGTCCTTTATGTGGCGTGTATTTATATCAGAGAAAAACAGATTTATCAGATGAAACGGAAAAACGTGTTGTTTGAGACAATTTTGGCTGCAGGGATTGTCGGTATTTTCTTTGATGGAGCAACTGCCTATACTGTCAATCATTTAGCGGAGATACCGGCTTCTGTCAACATATTTTTACATCTGTGTTTTCTTTCTTTTCTGGATATTTTTGTGTTTTTGATGTTTTTATATATGTACGATATTACAAGAGGACTGCCACAGAAAAGAGGGGAACGCATCGGACTTTTCCTGCCTCTTCTGATCAATATTGTGGTTGTGATCGTATTTATGCCCCAGCTTGAGTATCGCAAAGGAACGTTTACCAACTATTCGATGGGAATGTCTGCATATACCTGTTTTGCAATGGTGGCGTTGTATGTACTTGCTGCGAGTGGTATTTTTCTGCACAGCTGGAAGAATCTTGAGAGACATAAGCAGATTGCGATATCTACTTATTTGTTAGTGACAATCGGGGTGACGGCATATCAGATGTTTTTCCCGGAGGCACTGCTGACGAGTCTGGTTCCGGCGGTTGTGATCGTGGGAATTTATCTGAATCAGGAGACACCGCTCTATGCGAAACTCCAGAAAAACAATGAAGAGATGGTGATGGGGTTTGCAACACTGGTGGAGAACCGTGATGACAATACGGGAGGGCATATCCGCCGTACAACTGCGTATGTGAAATTGCTGGCAGAGGAACTTCGAAGCCGCGGTTTTTATAAGGAGCAGCTGACAAATGATTATGTGGCAAATCTTGTGATGGCGGCACCAATGCATGATGTCGGCAAGATCGCGATACCGGATGCAATTTTGCAGAAGCCGGGGAAACTGACAGATGAAGAGTTTGAAATTATGAAGACACATGCCCAAAAAGGCGGAAAGATCATCCGGGAGACATTCGGGCATCTGGGAAATGATGCGTACGAAGAGATGGCATATGAAGTGGCAGCGCATCACCATGAGAAATGGAATGGGCGCGGATATCCGGATGGACTGAAAGAGACAGAAATCCCATTGTGCGCCAGGATCATGGCTGTCGCAGATGTATTTGATGCAGTATCGGCAAAACGTTGTTACAGGGATGCAATGCCGCTGGATCAGTGTTTTCATATTATAGGAGAAGGACGTGGCAGGGATTATGATCCGGTTTTAGTGGATGTCTTTATTGAAATTGAGGATAAGATCAGAAAAGTTTATGAGGAAAGTAAGGCAGAATAAGAGGGGGTTTTTGCAGAAAGATGGATCGGTCGATTTTTAGGATCAAAAGGACAAAGACTCTGCATCAGGATTGGAAACACAAAAAGTCTGCCGAGTTAGAGAAGCAGAGGCGGGATTTTTTAGAAGAAAAGAGAAAATTAGAAGAGGATCGTCGAAACTTCGAGCGGGAAAAAAGAGAATTTTCCACACACTGTCAGCTTGAAAAAGACAGTATGAAGCGGGAAAAACAACTGTTTGAGACAAAGTGGAAGATTTTAGAGGAAGAACTTTCGCAGCTCGCAGATGAAAAGATCCAGATGAAAAAACAGCGGGATTTTTATAAATATGTCAGAGAACAGGAAGCACGTGATATGCTGACTGTGGGGACGGAAAATGTGGTACGCGGGGAATTGTTTTTCATCGGTGTGGAAAGTAAGAGTGCCTTAAAGAAAAGGTATAAACAGCTGCTAAAAATCTATCATCCGGACAATCTCTGCGGGGATACGGAGACACTTCAGGAGATCAACCGTGAGTATGACAGGCTGTTGAAGCAGTATGAGCTGAAGCAGGAACAGAGTGATACATAAATGTTTGCGTGGGGCAGTTACTGTTCACTCCTTACCAGTCGCTCCGGTAATGTGGGGCATTCTGTTGTTTCTGACAGTGGAAAACAGGAATTGCATCGTGGAAAATAATATGTTAGTATAACGAAGTAAAGTGATGCAAAGCGAAAGTAAAAACGAAAAACAGGAACTGTGTTTACACAGACCTGCTATGCGTATTGAGGGCGCAGGAAAGGAGTTTTATGTATATTACATGTTTGGATGTAGAGGGAGTATTGGTACCGGAGATCTGGATCGCATTTGCAGAGGCAAGCGGAATTCCGGAATTAAAGAAAACGACCCGTGATGAGCCGGATTATGATAAACTGATGAAATGGAGACTTGGAGTTTTAAAAGAACACGGACTCGGTTTAAAAGAGATCCAGGACGTTATCAGAACGATCGATCCGCTGCCGGGTGCGAAAGAGTTTTTAGACGAACTCCGCTCTTTCACACAGGTAATTTTAATCAGTGATACATTTACCCAGTTTGCATCTCCTTTGATGGAGAAATTAGGCTGGCCAACGTTATTCTGTAATTCTTTGGAAGTTGCAGAAAATGGTGAGATCACAGGCTTTCAGATGCGTGTGGAACAGTCAAAATTAACAACAGTAAAAGCACTGCAGTCGATCGGATTTGACACGATCGCAAGTGGAGATTCCTATAACGATCTTGGAATGATCCAGGCGAGTAAGGCAGGATTTTTATTCCGTTCCACCGATAAGATCAAGGCGGATTATCCGGATATTCCGGCATATGAGACCTATGAGGAACTGCTCAGTGCGATAAGGAAAGCAATGGTGGATTAGAGAAGCGATAAAAAACAGCATTGGAGAGGAGAATTTGTATGAAAAGAACAATTCATGTGAAACCGGCTGCACCGCAGTATTCCGTGATTACAAACATCACATTTGCACAGACAGATGCATGGTTCGGACACACCACGCAGGATCTTCGTATGGATTTGATTTATCCGGAAGATACGGCACACGATTATCCCTGTATTGTCTGGATCTGTGGCGGTGCATGGCTGAGCATTGACAAGTCTGCACATCTGGCATATCTGAGCGAACTTGCGAGAGCAGGTTTTGTGGTGGCATCCGTACAGTACCGGACCAGCAATGAAGCAAAATTTCCGGCACAGCTCTGTGATGTAAAAGCGGCGATCCGCTATCTGCGTGCGCACGCCGCAAGGTATCACATCGACGAAGCACATATTGGGGTGATGGGAGAATCAGCGGGGGGATATTTAACCTGTATGGCGGCATTATGCGATGATCCGGCATATGAGGTGGGAGAATATCTTTCTTATTCCAGCAAAGTGCAGGCAGCGTGCCCATGGTATCCTCCGACAGACTTCAGAGGTTTTCTATACGAAAACGAGGAACAGTGTGCAGCATCCCCAGAGTCATTGCTGATGGGAAAAAATGCGATGCGCAATCCCAGGGAGGCGCTTGCATGCTGCCCGGTCAGCTTTGTGACCAAAGATGCTCCGCCATTTTTTATTATCCATGGAAAATGTGATAAGACGGTACCATTTACACAGGGAGTGGAACTGCATGATGAACTTGAAAAAGAGGGCAGTGATGTCACACTTTTAGAGATCGAGGACGCAGACCATGCGGATATCCGTTTCTTCCAGGAAGAGATCTGGCAGGAAATCATAACTTTTTTTAAAACAAAATTATAAAAAGAAAACAGCAGCAGATTCTTCAAAGATGGAAAAATGGAGAATTTTACTGTCTGAAAAAATGGGCATATAGCAGAAAATTGTTTGCTATATGCCATTTTCAGCCCATTTGCGTCTATAAATTACCGCCTCGATATTATTCACAAGGTCTGGCGAAATTTATTAAGCTGGATAAACAAGATGTGCATCATCAATGTCATACAGTGTGTTCTCTAAATAACGCTGGCAAGATAATTTGCCATGCCAAGGTTCATATCTAAGTAGTTACCGCAGTCCTTTGGAGAGGCACCAGGTACTTCGTCATGAAAATCGCGGATAAATTCAAACATTTCTATGATGAGCCCTACGATATCTTTGGATGTGTAATTGCCTGCGAGCAGCAGATAAAATCCGGTGCGGCATCCCATCGGTCCGAAATAGATCGTTTTATCCTTATAAAGAGGATGATTTCTTAAAAATGTGGCACCAAGATGCTCGATCGTGTGTACTTCTGCGGTATTCATAACCGGTTCATCGTTTGGGGAAGTCATGCGCAGATCGAATGTAGTGATGACTTCGGAGCCGACGGTATCTTTTCTTGATACATAGACACCAGGTTCTAATTTAATATGATCAATCGTAAAACTTGCTATTTTTTCCATAAGATTCCTCCATGTTTGCGTTTAAAATATTGTTACAGTAATGACCTGACCGGAAATGTGCAGCAGTAAAAGTAATTTTTATCCTCTTTCTATTGCTTTTTTTGCGGCGGACAATGTATTATGAAACTACCATAAAACAGATATTATAGTTCGTCAAGAAAAATTAAACAGGAAAAAGGGAGAAAATAAATACGATGGGCAATTATGATTTTACAAAACAGCCATCTCTTCTGATCCAGGGAGCCATGGATACAGAGACGGCATATTTCATAGAACATTTAGAGGAACATGAGTGCGTCACGATTGGAAACTGGCAGTTTCACACGGGATTTCTCGGTGCAAAAAGAGAGCCTGTCATCATTTCAAAGACATTTCAGGGAATGGTCAATGCTGCGGCAGCGACAAGCCTTGCACTGGCATACTTTAAGCCATGGGCGGTGATCAATCAGGGAATCGGCGGAGGCCACGATAAAAAATTTCACAGAGGGGACATCGTGCTTGGAGAAAAGGTCGTTCCGATGGGATCAATCGCATATGCATTTTCTGAGGAGGGAGCGGGAATTGATGGAAAAAGTTTTTCACTGCTTCCGGTGGAAATTTTTTACCGCGAAACGGGAAAGACAAAAAAAGTGACAGAGTATCCGTGTGACGGAAAACTGCTGAAAGCGGCGGAGCAGGTAAAAACGAAATATCATACCGGCCGTGGGGTGATTGGTTCCGGGGATGAGTGGAACAACCAGCTTGACCGGATTGCACTTTTAAGAGAGCGGTATCATACAGCCGTGGAAGATATGGAGTCGGCGGCGGCAGCCAGCTTTGCCTTTCTTATGGAGTACCGTTTCTTGGCGTGCGGATCCTGTCAAATTCTATCGTAAATGGAGAAAAGTTTGATGAAGCGGTCGGAATCGACGGACAGAAATTCATGTTATCACTGATAGACCAGATGAGAGAATATATGTAGGAATACAGCAAATATACGACAATACTTCTTTTGACAAAAAAGTGTGCTATACTACCTACTCAGAAAAATGAATATTTATACACGAAAACGAGGAGAAAAAGACCATGAAGAAAACAGGTAAACGTTTACTTGCAGCCATGCTTTTATTCTGTACCATACTGATCGGTGCAGCAGGCTATGAAGTGATGGCAGCAGATGAGGCACAGAGCACGGAAAGTACATCTGGAACCGTGAATTCTGCAGATGATCTGCCGGGAAAAAGAATCGGTGTCCAGCTTGGTACTACAGGAGATATTTATGTCAGTGATTACGAGAGCGATGGCTCCGGCACCGTGTGGAGCGTTACAACAAAGGTGCGGATGCGATCCAGGCATTAAAACAGGGAAAGATTGACTGCGTTGTCATTGATGAGCAGCCTGCGATTAAATTCGTAGAGCAGAACACAGGAATCCGTATCTTAGATGAAGAATTTACCCTTGAGGAATATGCATTTGTAATTGCAAAGGATAATACGGAGCTTTTAGATAAAGTCAACAGTGTTCTGGAAAAATTAGAAGCAGATGGTACGATCGCAAATATTCAGAAAAATTATATCGGCACTGCGGATGAGATTGGAAAGTTTCCGTATGAATCTAAAGATGTCAGCCATGAAAATGGAACTCTGACGGTTGGAACAAATGCAGAGTTTCCACCATATGAGAGCTATGAAGATGGACAGATCGTGGGAATCGATATGGATATCATGCGTGCTGTCAGTGATGAACTTGGTATGGAATTAAAAATCGAGGATATGGCGTTTGACTCGATTATTCCGGCAATCTCAACTGGTAAGGTCGATATCGGAGCAGCAGGTTTACTGTGACAGAGGAGCGGAAAAAGAATGTTAATTTTACCGATACTTATACGACTTCAAAGCAGGTCATTATAGTAAAAGATGATACGGTAACTTCTGAAAAAGCGGGACTTAGTGAGAAATTTTATGACAACTTTGTAAAAGACAGCCGCTATGTGTATTTGTTAAAAGGTCTTGGAAATACGCTTTTGATTACAGTGCTTGCATTGTTAGTCGGGGTTGTATTTGGATTTCTGATCGCAATCGTCCGTACCAACCATGACAGAAACGGTGGGCTGACGATCTTAAATGCACTCTGTAAGCTTTATCTGACCATTGTGCGCGGAACACCTGTCATGATCCAGCTTTTGATCATTTATTATGTTATTTTCCAGAGTATTGACACCGGGAAAATTGTTGTGGCAGTCATTGCATTCGGTTTAAACTCTGCAGCATACGTTGCTGAGATCGTACGTTCCGGAATCATGGCAGTGGATATCGGACAGTTTGAAGCCGGACGAAGCCTGGGTCTTAATTACAAGCAGACCATGATGTCGATCATCCTGCCGCAGGCGGTAAAAAATATCCTGCCGGCACTCTGCAATGAGTTTATCAGTCTTTTAAAAGAGACGTCCATCAGTGGCTACATCGGCCTTATGGATCTGACCAAAGGTGGAGATATCATACGAAGTGTAACTTATGAGGCATTTATGCCGCTGATCGCAGTTGCCCTGATTTACCTTATCATGGTAATGGGACTGAGCAAAGTGGTAAATCTGTTAGAAAGGAAGTTAAGAAGCAATGAGCGATAATACAGTCATTCTTGAGGTAAATGATCTGCATAAATCCTATGGAGATCACGAAGTATTAAAAGGTATCTCCACAACCATCAAAAAAGGAGACGTTCTGGCACTGATCGGTCCATCCGGCTGCGGAAAATCAACTTTCCTGCGTTCTCTGAATCTGCTTGAGGTTCCGACAAGTGGTCATGTATTGTTCGAGGGCACAGACATGACAGACGCATCCGTGGATATCAATCATGTCCGTGAAAAAATCGGAATGGTATTTCAGCAGTTTAATCTGTTCCCGAATATGACTATCCGTGAAAATATTATGTTGGCTCCGGTCAAACTCGGAAAAATGACCAAAGAGGAAGCTGCGAAAAAGGCGGAAGACCTCTTAGCACGCATCGGACTCGCCGACAAAGCAGATGCCTACCCGGCGCAGCTTTCCGGTGGACAGAAACAGCGTATTGCCATCGTGCGTTCCTTGCCATGAACCCGGACATCATTTTATTCGATGAACCGACATCTGCACTCGATCCGGAGATGGTCGGCGAGGTACTTAACGTTATGAAAGAACTTGCGGCAGACGGCATGACCATGGTAGTTGTCACACATGAGATGGGATTTGCCCGCGAGGTTGCAAACCGTGTCATGTTCATAAATGATGGTGTTATCCAGGAGGAGAACACTCCACAGGAGATCTTTTCAAATCCGAAGAGTCCGCGACTGCAGGAATTTTTATCCAAAGTATTGTAATCCAATAGACCGGCTGGGGTATCCCTGCCGGTTGTTTTACTTTTACAGGGCATTAGCGGAGCGTGCATTCTATGATTTGAGCAATATCGTCGGTAGATCTTGCAGCCTGAGCCTGTCTGATCACATCTTCTTTCTCCGTGTCTGTCATTCCGGAAAAACATTTCATCGCATTTTCGTTTCGTCCTAACAGCATTCCAAATCCCGGTGGGATATCGTCTTTTTCGAAGTGCATTGCGTGTTTCCTCCTTTTTTGGGGTTATGAGTCAAAAGGTGTATGGGGGTAGTGAGTGGTAAATTGCGCAAAGCTGATTCTGGTTTTGTTTCCGTTGTACGAAAATAAGAAAAACCATTCTCAGCTTTGCGCGATTTACACCCCCGGACCGCTACTGCCACAAACTACTGATCCTCTTTTTCCTA
>ENA-OQCN01000561-OQCN01000561.1-human-gut-metagenome-genome-assembly--contig:-NODE-561-length-19913-cov-3.166380_pt1 | contig 19913 bp, 21 predicted proteins | sample MGYA00242497_ERZ504576 | MGnify/ENA primary metagenome ERZ504576 (study PRJEB26092, sample SAMD00036296) | human gut metagenome | host: Homo sapiens | study: EMG produced TPA metagenomics assembly of... | reverse complement strand
TATATTTCTCTTTCAAAAATAAAGGAATGGAAATACACAGAATATGGGAACTTTTGCTATGAAGTATGTGTACCAGAACCACCAGAAGTGACAGAAATTGTTGATGGAAGTTGTATTATCCGAGTTAGACCATTAAATGAGGAATGCCTGGAATATTCAGAAAAATATGTAGGGCCATTGGGTTATCAGGGAAACAATCTACTGTGCTCAAACTGGAATATAGAGAATATGCAAGATCTGGATTATAATGGGATTTTTGAATATCTTTACAATATGAAATACGGAAAGAAATTTAGCAATGAAACTGGAGTAGCAGGAGTTACGGCAGATGAGTTTGAAAGTGTAATTATGACATATCTTCCTGTTACCGCAGAAGAACTAAAAGAATGGGCGGTGTATGATGAACAAAGTAATACTTATGCGTGGCAACGTTTGGGATGTGGTAATTATGCACCAACACATTTCGGATTATCATTGCCGGAAGTAATTGAAATCAAACATAATGAAGATGGAACAGTTGTATTGACTATAAATGCAGTTTGTGATTCTGTAGTGTGTAATGATGCGGTTATTACACATGAACTTACGGTGAAATTTCAGAATGATGGATCGGTTCATTATGTTGGAAATAGGATTTTAGGTAATGGAATCGATAATATACCAAAATATCAATATCGGTTAGATAAGTTGCAGGATTGATCAGCAACGAAGAAAGGTAGAAGAGAATGGAAGAACAGATAAAAAAGATTTATGAAAAGCAAAAAAATGGTCGCATCAGAATGATACGAAATGTGCTGTTGATTTATGTAGCATTGATTTGTATTGTAAGTATTTTTAAAGGGAATCCATTTCCACATCAAGAGACAGTACTCTTTTTCAATGTGAAACAGTCGGGCTGGATCACAACAGATTCCTATCTCCTATGGGGCTGTGCGGTGTTTGATCTGATTGTAGTCATGTTGATTGAAATTTGTAATATTCTCCGAGAGTTTTCAAAAATTGATCGGATGCTGTCGCAGGAATGTGATGCAGAGAAATATTTAGAAATGTTGGAGGGATGATAAAATACGGAAAGAGTCTGGATTATAAAGGTTTTCAAAAAAATGTAGTATTGATGGCTCAACCTAAGTATATAGTTGCACTTATTGCTAATGGAGAACTACAGAAAGCAGAAGAATATACAAAGAATGAATGGAAAGGAAAAAAAGAGGGACGTTTCTGGCAGCAGGTTGTGACGAATCTTGAACTGACGAAGAAATATCAGGAGAAAGATGGAGCTGGATATTCTGATACATTAGAAAAAGCAGGAAACGTATTTCAGAATAATCCGCTGTTTATGGCAAAAAAGTTTATGCTGAAAGAGGAAGATGAGGCAGCAATAAGATTACTGGAAGATGATACAGAAAAGTTGCCATATTATGAGGTTACACGCAGACTTCTGCTTGGAGTATGTTACTACAGAGTAGGGAAAGAACAACAGGGAAAAGAATGCATGGAATATGTAATTGCCCATGGTAATACGTTGGATTGTAAAAAAGAAGCCAAAAAATATATAGGAATGTAAGTGAGGATATACCTTAAAATAATTAGATAACAATATTGAAGAGATTACGAAGAAAAAGAAAGAACTGATAACAGGAAATTAGGTTACCAGTTCTTCTTTTTTATTTCCAAATACCAAAATCAGAAGTATAGCTTCGGTTATTTCAGTAGCCTGACTTCCGGTTGCGTTGGAAGGAGCTTGAATATTTGTGGCAAAGTAGTATGTATTATTATCTGATTCAATGTATCCGACAAACCAGCCATTGACATCTTTACCATTGACACGTCCGGTTCCGGTTTTTCCGTAAAGAGAACCAGAAGAGGTAGTGGAAAGTAACAGGGCATTTTTTACTGCTTGAATATTTTTTCTATCAAAATGAAAATTATTTTGGTAGAAATTCTGTAGTAATTCTACTTGTTCTATTGGAGAGATTTTCAGAGAAAAATCTGTCCAATAGAGATTTAAGTTTGTTCCAGTATTCTGATTACCATAGTTTATTGTCTGTAAAAATGTCTTTACGGATTGAAAACCTGCCTGTGAATCAATTGCCTGAAAATACCAGTTCACGGAATTATGCATAGCCGAGGTCAAATCTTGATCAGATTCCCAAGAGTCAAAAGGACAGGGTTCTCCATTCCATGTGAAAGTGGAATGTTCTGGTGTAATGATTCCAGATTCCAGGCCAAGTAATGCATCGTATATTTTATAAGTTGAATTCGGTGGTATACGTGTGGAAGCATTATCTATATTATAAATATTCCACTTATCGGTAGCCTGATCATATAGAACAAAGCTTCCGGTGTAGTTTCCAAAATTGGAAGAAAGATTTAGCTGAGTAATATTCTTTCTTGTTGTATCAAAATGATAGCCAGTCTGATCGGAAGCATAAACAGAAAGTATTGGAACACATCCAATGATGACAGTAGAGACAAATAAGCATATAAGGTATCCACGAATTTTTTGTGTAAAAGTAGGCTTGCGGAATGATGCAATATTTAAAATACGTCCTTTTAACTGCTTTGCATTTCCACTGATTCCCATAGTAAGAGGAAATGGAGTCAGAGCTATTGTTTCGGCAAAGTTAATCAGTGTATTTCCATATGACGTGTATTCTGTTTCTTTCAATAATTGCAATACAGCAGCGTCACAGGCAAGTTCTCGTTCCTGTCGTATTTTTTTCAGAAAATACCCAATCAAAGGATTGAACCAGTAGAAAACATTTGCTGTGTTTATCAGATATCCAACTAGAATATCTTTATGCTTGTAGTGTTGTAGTTCGTGCAGAAGCATATATCGAAGATCCGTTGCGCTTATAGTTCCGGCATTAAAATCTGAAATCAGGTGAATTGGAAGATAAATGCGAGGACGTAGGAAACCAGCTAAAACAGGAGATTTCAAAAATGCTGTACTATAAATTGGGATTGTGTTCTTGCTGTTCGTTTCGTTTAAACATTTTATATAAAGAGTGTTTATTACTTCGTTTTGAAGAGGTAAGGCAGAACTATGTAAGGCTTTTACTTGTTTTGCCGAACGGTAGAGAAGAACAAACATTACGAAAACACCGATGCTCCAGAAAAATACAAGTAATGAGTGAATAAAAGTTGGAATTTGGGTGCTGACCGAGACAGCAAAATCATTTATTTTATTCAAAGTATAACTATTACCAGAAAGAAAAGTGGTTTGAATGTCACCATTGGTATTTGAATTTGGCATTAGTAAATGTCCCCATGATATAGAAGATGGGGCAGACTTTATTGGAAAAAAAGGAACAATTAAAACGACAAGAAATATAATCGAAAGATTATATTGTATACGTGCGGATAATTGATTTTGTAATAATCTTTTTAATCCCAGTAAAATGCCTAAAAAAATACAGATGATGGCATTACAGAGTAAAAAACGAAAGCTAAAATATGTCAAAATATGCTCCTCCCATGTTTAATGATTGGAAAGAAGATTCCGTAAGGCAGTAATGTCTTCTTCAGATAATTTATCGTCCTCAATGTAAGAGGCAAGCATAGAAGTGATATTACCATTATAGTATCGTTTTAAAAAAGAATTACTTCCTGCCGAATATATTCCTCTTCTTTGACTAATGGGGTATAGACAAAAACCCGGCTTTGTTTTTCATAAGTTAAAGCCTTTTTAGAAATGAGACGTTTGATCAATGTCTGAATTGTTTTAGGACTCCAACTGGAAGTTTGTGTTAATTTTTCAGTAATTTCATTTGTGCTGATTGGCGCGTATTTCCAAACGATTTTCATAACTTCAAATTCAGCTTCTGTAATTTGAGGCAAATTGCTCATGTGTTATCCCTCCAAATCTTACGCTTGTAATAAAAATATTATATATTGAAAATGTCTGATCTGTCAATGGAATGAAAAAGCTTGACTTTAAATCTTACAGATGTAATAATAAAGAAAAGATTACAAATGTAAGATTTAAAAAGTGAGAGGTTTTATTGATAGATGAGGAAGGTAGTGGTTGTAACATTTACCGATGATGAAGAAGACGAATTGAATGAATTATTATATTTTCTTAATCACAAAGGTCGCAGAGATATGAAAGGTTCAAGAGGAAAGGTACTTGATTATGAAGATTTAAAAATAAACGCTGTGTATCGTTCGGTTGAATGCCGAGGTGAGCAAGTAAGATTAACAAATTATGAATTTGAAATTTTATATTTGCTTGCAAGAAATCCAGGACAAGTTTTTTTCGAAAGAACAAATATATACACGAGTCTGGAAAGAACCATATTATGGAGCAGAAGATAATGTTATAAGTTTAATCCGGAGAATTCGGAAGAAAATCGAACCAGATTCTGCAAAACCACAATATATTTTAAATGTATGGGGAATTGGATATAAATTCAATAAGGATTTGGTTAGATACAATTTATGAAAAAATGATACCAGGTCATTATTTGTGTAGAAATGGAAAGAATATCTAGAATAACGTTAAATCTGGAAGGAGAATACCTTTTATGAAAAATGATATTTGGGATGAAATTTCTTCTTTTTTAAATGGATTACGGTGTGAAAAAATAAATAGAAAAAGTTATATCCAGTTTCAAGAATTCAAAGATATTCAGTTGAAGAAGAAAATGAAAAAGGAGAATGTAATTAAAATTATCAATCATATGAATGCAGAGGATAAAAGAAAGTTTAAACAATATGAAGAAATATTGGAAGAAGAAGCCTTCACATCGGAGTTAAGAGCATATTGTCAGGGGTATGTAGATTGTATTCAATTATTAGCGGGATTGGGAATTTTAAAACAATCACCGGATATAGAGAAAATAATTAATGGAATGAAATAAGTTAATTGTGGAGTTCAAAGGATGAATAAAATTAGAAAATATATTCCCAAAATTGTGATTTTAGATACAGCAATATATATATGGATATTTGTTATGTTGCATCTGATTTTACAATGCTTTGGATTAAAGTTTCGAGAATGGGTCTATTGGATGTCAGTGCTTTTGATGATGATGGGCTTTATTACAGGAATTATTCAATTGATTCTAAAATTTAAAAAAAGAATTGTAAATATGTATAATGGGTACATTTGTTATTCTTCTATTAATATCAAGTCCCATATTTTATTTGATAGTAGGGTTTGGATATACACCGGAACATGTTGTTGAAAAAGATGGTAGTAAATATGTTGCATATGTAAATAGTTTTTTGAGAACATATGTGTATTATTATGACTATAAAAATGTTGTAGTTGTTGGAAATCAAAAAAGAATAGTAGAAGATTATGGAAAAGGAGGTTTTGATCCGCTGGGAGACAAATACCCACATAAGATTGAGCATTGTACCTATTACGATGAGAAAGGTAATGTAATATCTAACAGATAAATGTAATCCACTATGAATAAAAGAAACAGTTATGCTATACCAAATTTGATATAGTGTAACTGTTTTTCTTATTCACATGATTCAAATGTGTCGTCAATTTAAAATATCGGTAATTATCAGCTAATTATCAGGATTTAGTAAGTTTTGTTTTGTATCATTAGTGGTATCTACATCGGAAGTATCAGAATTTAACAATGCAACGGTAGTTGCAAGAATTACTTGAAGTTGATAATCATTGCATTGATTTAACAGTCGAAGAATCTGATCGTATGTAGAATTATTTTTATTTTGGTTTGGATAAACGTAATCATCAGCAGAAATATTTAATGTCTGCATAGTTTTACAAAATAATTCCAGACTAGGACCGCCTTTATGACGTTCGAGGTCTCCAAGATAAGCAGCCGATATTCCGAGTTTTTCAGCGAGAGATTCTTGTGTTAAATGCATTTCCATACGCCCCTGTTTTACCAAAGTGGCAAATAATGTTTTAGGAATATCCATGTTTATATACCTCCATGAACTTAGTGTATTACCCTGAGTTTGAAAAGTGAAAAGGGCATAACATTAGAAAAAATATAGGGTATTACCCAATGAACGAATGAGCATACAAATCTTTTTCGGTTAAAAAAAACAGATTCCGAAAGAGAAGTATTTGTATGCTTATTTTCTTTTTCTGGAATCTGACTGGAGAAAAATGGTTCCTAGAAATATTTCTTTTGAACATGTCCGTTCATCTGCAGGTATTCAATTAAAAAAATCTCAACATTTTCGTTAGCGAATACTGGAATTGAATCTAGGTAAGAACCAACAATAAAAATAGGGTAATAAAATGTGAATCGAAATACGTCCGCAGGGGCAATACCTGTAAGGGCGTTTTTTGTTACGTAAATTTTTTAAACAGACAGTTCCAAATATGGACATTGGTTAACATCCGGTCACCGCCATGCTCCGATTTGATTTCTATACCCAAAATCAGATCGGAGGAAAGATAAATGGCTTATAACAAAGCGAGTGAAGAACGAAAGTGGAATTATTGGAAAGAACAGGAAGAAAAGAAACTGCGTGAACTGGGAATGAAAGAAGAGAAGATTCAAAAGCTGCGTCAGATGGACTGGGAAGATTTTCTGGAAGAACGCAGATACCGGGAACGATTGGATGGAACAATGCAGGATATGGATTCAGAAAGACAGAAGGATGATGAACAGTTTGCCATGGATGTCAAGGAACTCTTAGAACATGTAGGAGACAGACGGTTGTATGAAGTACTAAAAGGGACGGAACATCAGACACTGGAGATACTTTTGCTTAGTACATGGGGATATTCAATCAAGGAAATTGCAAAGATTATGGGGCTTCCAAAGGATACTGTTTATACGAAAAGAAAAATTTTGCGGAAAAAGTTGAAAAAATTCTAATTTTTGAGACAAAAATGGCGATTTTCGTCGGCTATTTAATAGGCAGGTAAATTTTGCCAGTGTACTTTGACAATCTTATACCAGCATTACAGGTACGTTCCCGTAAGTAGAAGCGTGGCAGGAAGACGCGAGGACAGATAAAAAGGGCATGGAAGAAATCAGAGCAGCAAGTGAGAGGCAGAGTTCTTTTGTGGCGTTTTTGTTTCGAGCGAATCATCTTTAACTCAAACAAAGACCGTGGCGGTCTTTTGCGAAGATCACTTACGAGGGGATAATGATACATAGGAACTGCCAGTGAGCAGGGGATGGACTTTGGGTTGTAATCAGCAAGACCTTTAGAAAATCCATGAGTGGTGCGATGCCAAGCATCCGCCTGTAATGTTCCCGTAAGGCAAAGGGGGAGTCGAGGACAAATACAACGCCAAAAAACAAAAATATAAGAAATCAAGGAAGAATGTGTCGTTGATATCAGATACATACGCTGTAGGGAGAAATCCTTTACAGCCGTATTGATGTGATATCAGCACGCATATCAGGTAACAAATTATGTATTACACAAGAGAATATCTCAATAGAGCGCATCGAGAAATTGATACTATTTTCCGAGTGCTGTTCCCGGAACATGGAATGGCAGTAAGGGAAGAACAGATTATGTTATGCCACGAAATGCTGGATAACCTGCTGGGAAGAAACATAGCACTGTGTGACGCGGGTGTCGGTATCGGCAAGACGTATGCCTATCTGGTGGCCTGTGTTCTGATGAGAAAATATTCCCTCCTTGCAGAAGGATGTTCCCCTTATGAGCAGCGTCCGGTCGTGATATCCACTTCCAGCATTGCACTCCAGAAAGCAATTCTTACAGAATATATCCCTTTTCTCTCCCGGATTCTTCAGGAGAACGGGACGATTCAGGCCCCTATTAAAGCTGTGATACGAAAAGGGAAAGAGCGTTTTGTCTGCGATGAGAGATTAGCGCAACGAATCGTTGCAATCAAAGAGAAAAATAAAAATGCATTGCAGAAAGAAGCGCTGCTGTCTCTGAGAGAACACTACGATATGGATGAAGTGTCCGGATTAAGTGGATTTGACAGAAGGATGGTAAGCGTACCCAAGTTCTGTTCAAAGGAATGCCTGAAAAAAGGTTCCTGCCGGTATCAGCAGTATCTGGAACATTCCAGAGATGATGAAATGTTCATCCAGATCTGCAATCATAATTATCTGCTGGCAGATGGCTATCACAGACTGCAGGATTACCGTCCGTTACTAAAAGACTACCGGGCATTGATCGTAGATGAAGCACACAAACTGCCGGATGCGGCAAAGCAGATGTTCGGGAAGAGCCTGTGTTATGACGATATCCGGGAGATCTGCTTTTATCTTGGAAAAGAATATCAGGGACCGGAGATAAGAAAACTGTCCGGGACGATCCGGATGGTGCTGGATGTGATAGGAGAAAACCACAGAACCAGATACGGGTTAAAAGAAGAATTTCACATGACAGAAGAGTGTGCCATGTATTTATATGAAGGGATACAGACCATGAATAAGATCATAGAAAAAATAGAAAAGAAGATCCCGAAGTGGATCAGAAATAAGCTGGAAGAAACCAGAAGTGTGTTGGAATGCTTTTTCCATCAGGATAAGAAGTATGTACTGCATCTGAAGCAGGACCATGATCACAGGATTATATTGTGTGCATCCAGCAGACGGATTCCACAGTATCTGGATCAGATGTTGTGGGGCAGAGGAATGGGAGCGATTCTTACAAGCGGAACTTTAAAACCGGACAGGGATTTTCCCATATTCGGAAAATGACAGGACTACAGGGAGTACGGAGAGTCCGGGAATATGTGGCAGACTCCCCGTTTGAATATCAGAAGAACTGTCTGTTATATCTGCCCAAGAATTTGAAGACATGCAGAAGAGAAAGTCAGGAAGAGGCAGAGATGATAGCAGGCCATATCCATTCACTGATCTGTTCGACTTACGGGCATACGCTAGTGCTGTTTACATCTTATCATTTGATGGGAAACGTTTACCAGATGTTAAGGGATGAAATTCCGTTCCCGATGATAGAGGTGTGGAGACATTCACCGGAAGAGATCACAAGATTTAAACAGATGGACAATGCTGTCCTTTTTGCAGCCGGCTCCTGTTGGGAAGGAGTAGACTTCCCTGGAGATATGGTATCTTCGCTGATTATAGTAAAACTGCCCTTTGCTGTTCCTGATCCCATCAGTGAAGCACAGAAGAAGGAATATGCCAGCCTGAAAGATTATATTCAGGCAGTGATTGTTCCAGACATGCAGAAAAAACTAAGACAGGGATTCGGACGTGCTCTCCGCACCGAGACAGATACTTGTGTCGTGTCCATTTTAGACGAGCGTGCAGGAGAAGGTGGCAGGTATCATGAGGAAGTAATGTGTGCGCTTCCGAGCTGCAAGATGGCAAAAGATATCAAGGATGTCCAGCACTTTATCCGAAACCGGAAAGGCGTGGAATACTACCTGTAACCGTTCGTGGTTCTGCTACAGAAAAAGCAGATTTTGCACGAAAAGTTTGGTGGTATTTCAAGGGCGTTTTCGGTGGGATTGTTGGTATTGATGAATAGCTATTTCGGCATGAAGTGGGTATACTGTGTATAGCGTTAGAGGAAAGGAGGCAGCTTATGATATACAAGGTGGAAACGATAAAAGATGGAACAGAAAAATATTTTTTCATCAGAAATCTGGAAACAATGAGTATTGAAGAACTGCCAAGTAAATATCTAATGCATAAGATTAAATGTAAACGTTCACCAAATACAGTGAAACGCACAGCATTTTCAATCTGCTATTATATGAAATATATGGCAGAGAAAGAAATGGAACTCACAGAAGTCTATCAGTAGATTATGAAAAACAGACAGAAACACTTTTGTGGAATTTTTATACTGCTTAAAGCCGGAAACCATACAGAGCAAACGGCTGGAGAAAAGAAGTGTCCGAATGAAGGAACCTGCAACGCATACTTAAAAGATGTGTTCAGGTTCTATTTATTTATAGAGGCAGAATATGAACAGTACGGAAGTCTCAAAACCTTATCGTATAACCAGATTATAGCGGTTAATCAGGTGGGAGTAAAAAAGGTACTGCGGAATCATTCTTTTAAAGCCTATCTGAAGGAAGAGGAACATCGTGGGAGAACAGCAAAAGAAAATCAGATTATTACAATTTTACAGGCCTGTACGAACCGAAGAGATCAGCTTCTGTTACTTATGTTAGCAGAAACCGGATACAGAATTGGGGAACTACTGGGAGTAAAATATGTCAAAGATATTGATTATAGGAATCACATGATAAGGGTATGCTTCCGGGAAGATAATGAAAATGAAGCGAGAGCCAAAAATGCGGAATACAGAAGTGCCAAGATAAGTAATGATACGTTTGAATTTCTCATGGATTATCTGGCAAAATATCGGAAAATCCTGCAACATCAGGATTACCTGTTTGTGAATATCATGGGTGAGAACATTGGAAAGCCATTAAGAGTGGACAGTGTATATGATATGTTGGACCGAATGGAAAAGAAAACCGGAGTTAAAATCACACCCCACATGTTACGTCACTATTTTGCAAATATGCGAAAGCAGGCAGGATGGGAACTGGAAATGATCAGTCAGGCATTGGGGCATAAACATTTGGATACGACTATAAAGTATCTGGACTGGCTGGATGATGAACTGATAGAAGCAAGTAATGAGTTTTATGCACAACACACTGCTATTTATGGGGCGGAACGTCTGCTGGAGTAGGGAGGTGTGAGAAATACCTATATATTTATTGCAACAGGCAGAACACATAACAGAATCTGAAGTAGATATTGAGAAGAAAAAGCAGGAACTATATTCAGAAATTGATGCACTTGGAATAAAAAGCGATTCAAGAATTAACAAATTGAAAAAGTTCTTGGCAGATAGAAAAATCTGGCATCTGGAAGAAATGGATTATCCTTTGCGAAATTCGTATGAACAATATTTAAGAGGACAGATACGATCACAAATTGTATCTTTCTATTTGAAAATATATGATACGGTAAAACAACAACATATCTATCAACAGATGCAGACGCTAAATGGAAAGCGGATATATGAATGGAAATATCAAAATAAAATTTATTTTCTGAAGTATTATCCGGAAAAGGAAATAGCTGAGACCTTTGAAACTTCTTATAAAACAAACCTATTGGTGTGGGATTTTACACAAAATTGTTCAGAAGTTTTAAAGAAACAAATTTTTTATACGTTGAGTCGTATCATTGCCAATACTTCAATGTCTAAGGCTTATAGAAATGTCAGGTTAAAATCCTTAAAACTTCTTTATGATTCTTGTGTTCAGTTAAATATTACGGATATTGGATTGCTGGAAATGGAACAAGTGGAAACTATTTTAAAGAATTTTCCCGAAACGAGTCAACGAAGTATTTTAGGTGAATGCAGAAGAGATGCGTTTATGCAGCAGGAACAGATCCAATGGGAAGCAAATGTATGGTATCTGGAACGATTACATCTTGGAAAACATCGGATAGACGAAAGTAAATCCTTAATTAGCATTTCTTTTATGGAAGTCAAGGAAATACAGAATCGAGAAATTTTACAGGCATACATGAAATATGAACTGGGAATTACTGGACAGGCAGTCAGCACGATTGTACGAAGATTTGTATGTATTAGAAATTTTATTAAACTGCTGGAACAAGAAAAGATACTGGCGATTCATGCAACTGTCGCAGAAGTAAAAAAGTATGCAGACAGCTTGCGAGAACGGGGAATACAGGCAAAGGGATTTAATGAAAGAATTTTCGGTATCGGTCATTTTTATAAATTCATGGAAGTTAAACAGTATATTACAAGAATGCCATTCCGAATTGAATATTTCCAACAAAAAGAAGTAATAGTACATCATGATCGTAGCGTTGAGGAAACAGTATATATGGAAATTTTGAAAAAATTATATCTTTTTCCAGAGCGATTACGATGTATGTTCCTACATCTGTGGTGTCTAGGATTACGGGCGAGTGAAGTGTGTACATTGAAAGGAAATGCTTATTATCAGCAGGGCGAGGATTATTGGATTCAGGTGTATCAGGTCAAAATGAAGAATTATAAAAGGATTCCAATCCCACAGGCACTTTATCAGATTATGAAAGTATACTTGAAAAAACATGAAATTCAGCCTGAAGAATTCATTTTTAAAAACAGCAGAGGTGGTGCTTGTCTATATGGCACATTCCGAACTCAGATGATAGAAGCGTGCCGGGAAAATAAGATTGCAAATGGAGAATATTTATTTCAATCACACGATTATCGACATACAGTAGCAACTATGTTTTATGACAGTCATGTATCACTGCAAAGTATCAGGGATTATCTTGGACATACTTATGAAGAGATGACAAGACAGTATATTGATTATATGCCACAAAGGATTGCAAAAGCAAATGATGAGTTCTTTGAAATGCAAGGAAGTAGTTTAGCATCATGGCTAAAGAAAGAGGAAAAAGATGGAAAATGATATTATATACTTCAGCGATTTCCCCAATTTACAAGAAACAGGGACACGTAAGGATAATGGAAAATTTGATTTAACGTTGCTTCCAACGCAAGAATTAAAGGAAGAGTTTCGAGGTTATATTATGTATCGCTGCAAAAACGGAACGTTAGAGCATTGATTCAGGATCGAACAGCTTATAATCATATTGCAAAGTTTTTGAACAGCAGAATAAATCGGAGAATCAAAAGCCTTGGAGATAGAAATCCAGAAAAATGGATATCACTTTTAAAAGGCTGGATGTTAGAACAGGGAATAACTATTGTAAAAGAAAAGAAGAGTGTGTATGGTACAGTAAGCTATGGCGAAGCAGTGACGATATTATATTTCAGAAACGTACTGAAATTTTTAGGGCCAGAAGATTTACGGGATGAGATAGAAAAAGATGTTTGGGAACTAAAAAATCTGGATATTAAAATCAGATCCAATCCAATTTATAATGTAAAAACACTGGATTTCAGAAAAATATATCAGCCAGATATCAGGGAAGAATGTAAGAAAGCTGTTTATATGAATCTGCAGTATGAAGCAATAGGAACTGTACAGGGAGAATTGACAATAATGAGGATATTCTCAGAATATCTCCAAAAAGAGTATTCCAAAATAAAAAGCTGCAGTGAAATAGACAGAGAAGTGTTGGAAGAATTTTTGATACATCTGTCAACAAAAGATACTTCCCATAGTGCGAATAGTTCTTATGTAATTTCATTAAGACGACAGTTAGAGACAATCGGAAAAATTTACAGCTATGAAAGATTGGAGCATTTATTTATTAATACGGATATTCCACCGGAAGTAAATGCAGAATTTAGAGTGTATTCTGATGATGAAATGAAACGACTGAATGCGGAAATTACACAGATGGATGTACAGATTGCAAGATGTCTTCTGATACATCAGATGCTTGGAACTAGGATATCAGATACCCTTACACTGAGACCAGATTGTCTGACGAGAGAAAATGGCCAAGATATGATTGAAATATATCAAGTTAAAACTAAAAGATATAAAAAACCGATCAGTAAAGAACTTGCAAAACTGTTACAGAGTTCTATTGAATATACACAGGAAAAGTTCGGTGATACAGAATACATATTTGTTAATGAAAAAGAACCTGACCGCCCGATGCAGTATATGGCTATAAAAACAAAAGTCATGTCCATGATACAGGAAAAGCAGTTGAAAGATGATCATGGCGAATTATTCGGGTTTGGAACGCACATGTTCCGGCACTACTATGGCGTCAAACTTACAGAAATGCATCTGGATGACTGGACGATAGCGAGACTATTGGGGCATAAAAGACTGAATAATGTACAGCATTACCGGAAAATGAGCAATCAAAGAATGGCAGACGAAACCAGAGAAGTAAGACAGATGATGAGTGACATCATATATATGAGTCTGGCAAGATGGGGTGAAGAATATGAGCAAATACGACAAGATGATTGAGAAAAATCAGAGAAAAAGTAAAGAGAAAATTGAACTGGCATTGCAAGCAATACAAGATATGCTGGCAAATAAAGAACGTATCAGCGTTCCAAAGCTGATGAAGAAAACTGGATTGTCGAGAGGATTCTTTTATAAAATCCAACCGTCCGGGATACATTGAACCAAGCAGTAGAGCAACAGGCCGGAATGATAGATCCAAGAAGAGAAATTCTGAACATGGCGATGGAAAAACAGATTGAACTGTTGAACCAGAAGGTGGCAGCTCTGAGCAGAGAAAATAAGGAACTGAAGAGAAAGAACGAAAAGTTACAGAAGGCATTACGGAAACAGGATTTGAATTTTATTAAGAACTTATAACATTGAAAATAATAAGATGGAAGAGATGTGTGCAGACACATCTTTTCATCGTTGAGGATAAAATATATAGAATGAGAATGGGATTGTTTTATGGTATACTAAAAGTGAAATGCTAACTTTGATATGAGGTATAAAACAATATGACAGAAATACAAATTAAAAATTTAATTAAAGAATATGAAAAAGAATATATTGAGTTTATGGAAATTGAGAAATTACCACAGTATAAGATAGATTTTTTTGAAATTAATGTTGAGGAAAGCGATGCAGCAGGATTCGCTTCAGCCGCCCAAGCTTACTATAATACGAAAACAGATGAACATATATTAAGGATATGCAAAAGTTCGGAAATACCAAGGTATATTGTGTTTCATGAATTTACGCATATTTTAGATACGGAAATGTATGCAAAGCAAGATTCTTGGAAATATATGGCTTTGTCTGGTTATACAGAATATCATGCAGCACAAGTTGAATTGATGATAATGTTAGGAGCAGATAGTATACAAACTCAAGATTTTTCATTTACAGTTGATGTTGAAATAGGTAATAGTACAGTTAGGAATTACCTAAACTCAAGACATCAATTAGTAGTGAATATGATGAATAGAACAGATTTTCCAAGAGATATTGAAGCATTAAAAACAACGGTAGGTGTGCTATATAATTATTTTGGAGTGCGTTCTATATGTAAAATGTATGCGAAAGATTATACTGAAGAAGTGGATAACACAATTATTATTCAGAAACTTTCAAAAGTATTATTTGAAGAGATAAATAGCTTTATGGTTGGATGGTTTAATGAAGCACAAGTAGAGCTGAGCTTTGTGTCATATATGAAAATAATGTGGCCTATGCTTCAAAGCTATTTTGGAAAAGAATGAAAGATAGTAACAGTAAACACAGTTTTGTATACAGTTAAACCCAGTAAAATCAACGCATGAGGGAACTGGCTACATTTTAATTCCCGATCTGGTGGTATGTGGCTCCGACAATCATCAATACATTTTTAGAAGCTTATGATTTCAGTGGTAAAAAGATTGTGCTTTTTGCAACATCCGGAGGAAGTGGATTTGGGAACACTGTGAAAGAATTGCAGTCATCTGCACCAGACGCAATTATTACAGAAGGCAGACTGTTAAATCGTGGAACAAAACAGGAAATCTGTGAATGGGTAACTCTTTATAAACAACAGCGTTATGGAGGTATACAGAATATGGGAAAAATAGTACAGACAGCAGGAAGAAATACACTTGGTGAATTCGCACCGGAATTTGCACATTTTAACGATGATGTACTTTTCGGCGAAAACTGGAATAATCAGGACATCGACGTAAAAACAAGAAGCATTATTACAGTGGTTGCTCTGATGGCTTCCGGAATTACGGATTCTTCTTTAAGATATCATCTTCAAAATGCAAAAAATCATGGTGTGACACAAAAAGAGATTGCTGCAGTGATCACACATGCCGCATTCTATGCAGGTTGGCCAAAAGCATGGGCTGTTTTCAATCTTGCAAAGGAAGTGTGGGAAACAGGCGAAGGAGATTTGCCATACGAAGAGGAAGCGATGCGGGCGCATGCAAAAGAGATGGTATTTCCAATTGGTGAACCAAACGATGGCTTTGCACAGTATTTTTCGGGCAGGAGTTTTCTTGCACCGATTTCTACTTCTCAGGTTGGAATTTTCAATGTGACATTCGAACCAGGATGCAGAAATAACTGGCATATCCATCATGCAAAAAGTGGAGGCGGACAGATTCTGGTATGCGTTGCCGGAAGAGGATATTATCAGGTAGAAGGTAAAGAAGCTGTAGAAATGAAGCCAGGCGACTGCATCAATATTCCGGCAGAAGTGAAACACTGGCATGGCGCAGCACCGGATGAATGGTTTTCACATCTGGCAATAGAAGTTCCGGGCGAAAATAGTTCCAATGAATGGCTTGAACCGGTAAGTGATGAAGAATATAGAAAACTAAAATAGGAAGGTTGAAAAAAGTATATTTATAAGACAATTTGCATATGGAGGTTATATTTATGTTGAAAACAGAAGAATTAAAACTAGTATCTGAATGGGATAAAACTTTTCCAAAAAGTGAAAAAGTAGATCATGAGAAAGTGACATTTGCAAATCGTTATGGAATCACACTTGCTGCAGATTTGTATAAGCCGAAAAATGCATTTGGGAAATATCCAGCGATTGCTGTAAGTGGACCATTTGGTGCAGTCAAAGAACAGTGTTCCGGACTGTATGCGCAGACGATGGCTGAAAAAGGATGCCTTACTATTGCATTTGATCCTTCTTTTACGGGAGAAAGTGGAGGCAATCCAAGATACATGGCTTCTCCGGATATTAATACAGAAGATTTCATGGCTGCTGTTGATTTCCTTTCTGTTCGGGAAGAGGTAGATCAAGATAGAATAGGAATCATTGGAATCTGTGGCTGGGGTGGGATGGCTCTTAACGCAGCTGCACTCGATACAAGAATAAAAGCAACGGTTGCATCTACCATGTATGATATGACAAGGGTAAATGCGAATGGGTACTTTGATTCTGAGGACAGTGAAGAAGCACGTTATGCGAAGAAGCAGTCGCTGAATACCCTCAGAACACAAGAATACTGTAAAGGCGAATATTCCAGAGCTGGTGGTTGTGTTTCTCTTCCGGTTCCAGAGGATGCCCCTTTCTTTGTAAAAGATTACAGTGAGTATTATAAAGGCAGATGTTATCATAAAAGAAGCCTGAATTCCAATGATGGCTGGAACAGTATTGGATGTATGTCATTTATGAATCAGCCAATATTAAAGTACAGTAATGAAATCAGAAGTGCAGTCCTCATTGTTCACGGAGAAAAAGCACACAGCTATTATTTTGGAAAAGATGCTTATGAAAATATGATTAAGGACAGCAAGTACACATCCAATAAAGAGCTGCTAACAATTCCAGGGGCTGTTCATACAGATCTTTACGATAATCTGGATGTAATCCCATTTGATAAAATCCAGAAATTTTTTGAAGAAAATGGAGTTGGTTAATTATGGTAAAAAAAGTATTGATCATATCGACAAGTCTTCGAGGAGGGAGCAATTCTGATATACTTGCAAATGAGTGTGCAAAGGGAGCAAAAGAAGCGGGGCATGATGTGGAACTTCTTTCTTTGAAAGGAAAAGATATAAAATATTGTATCGGTTGTCTATCCTGCCAGAGGACTGGGATGTGTGTACAGAAGGATGATATTGCAGATATTATGGCAAAGGTAAAGAATGCAGAAGTTATTGTATATGCAACCCCAATTTATTATTATGAGATGTGCGGTCAGATGAAAACACTTCTTGATAGATTGAATCCTTTATATTCGGCAGATTATTTATTCAGAGATATTTATATGATTGCAACTGCGGCAGAGAATGAGGAAAGTGCATTTGAGAAAGCCTATAATGGGCTGCAAGGCTGGGTAGATTGTTTTGAAAAGGCTTCCTTAAAAGGCATGGTCGGTGGCGGTGGAATTGATGCAGCAAATACAGCAGAGGATCATGTGGGTATAATGAAGAAGGCATATGAACTTGGAAAAAATTTATAAGTTGATAAAGTAATTCTAATTATTAAAACTAATAGTAACTCAATATTATCAATAGCAAAGCTATAAGATTTCAAAAAATGGAGTCTTATAGCTATTTTTTTGCACAAAAATAAAAAAATTCCTTCAACACCCTGTAAAAACACTGTTCTTCTTTTTTTGTATATGTGAGAGACAAAAACAAAAAAATAAAATTTTTTGCATTTGCCCACTGTATTTTACCCTCTGAACGTTTCGTTATATGAGGGTGTAAAAAAGAAAGTCTGATGCAGTGGTAATAAATTATTTTTGTGCTCTCAATTGAATCCAGGCCTGATTCATATGGAACAAGTAAATCAGAACAAAAAAAGGAGGAAGATGAGATGAACAAAGTGATTTTAATGGGACGGCTTACAAAAGCTCCGGAGATTAAATATTTGCAGGAAGATAATAAAACCGCAATGGCGCGATATACGTTAGCGGTTGACCGGAGGTATGGAAAAGACCGGGAAAGGGAAGCAGATTTTATTCCCTGCGTGACATTCGGAAAGAACGCAGAGTTCGCGGAAATCTATTTGAAAAAAGGAACCAAGATCGTCATCAGCGGACGAATCCGCACAGGAAGTTATACGGACAGCGAAGGAGTGAAAAGATATAGCAGCAATGTTGTTGTAGAAGAACATTTTTTGCTGAAAGCAAGAAAGCATCCGATACGGATCCAAAGGATGAGAAAGATGGATTTATGAGTGTGCCGGAAGAAGCAGAGTTGCCGTTTGAGTAGACAGATCTCTGGAGCTTAAGCGGAAGAGCGCACTTATATACTTTAGCAAGTATGTGCGTCCTCCGGAAGGATACTTCTTTCTGAAAGCTATTCCAAAAGAAGTTTTCGGATTGCATCCGATGAAGGGGTATCCCTTCCGGCATAGATGCCTAACCCATAAAAAGAAAACATGAAAACAGAAATAAAAGGAGGAAGTTGATTATGGCAAAAAAAGAAAATTTTCAGGAATATGTAGTACGTACACAAAATGAAATCGCAGGGACTGGATTTTTAAAGATCAGCAGAGGCGTGAACGTCTGGTAAAGGTGTACAATGAACGATTTAACAGCATCCGTCCCCGTGAATACGATGGCAGTCATTTGACTTTTCCAGGAATGAATCCGGAAATAGAACTTCGCCCACATCAGAAAAACGCTGTCGCACACCAGCTTTATGGTGACAATGTACTTCTGGCACACGTAGTAGGAGCTGGGAAGACCTACGAATGGGAATTATCTATCGTGATCCGGAAGACAGTTACTATGATGAAGCCGAATTTGCAATCGTAAAAGGAAATACTGTATTTGGTAATCTGATGAATGATGTTCGGTTTTATGGAGAACTTGCACTAGTACGGGAAGGGATTGAGAAAATTCATGAAGCATTGCCAGACTATAAGTATGTACCGATGCGGGATGTTCGGGAAGCGATGTATCCAGAGAAGATGACCACAGAACAGCTGGCAGAGGCATTGGATGAGATTGCAGAAGCTTTTGATCCGTATGAGTATCGGGATAATGTTGAGATGGGAGAAAATACGGTACAGGAAGTAATGCTGGATTTACAAAGCGGTAATATTCATTACTATGTTTCTTACTTGAAGGATATTGTAGACGAAGAATGCGATCAGTCTGTTCGTGCAGGTGTATTGCTGGAAAGACTGAAAGCCTATGAACCGGAGCTTCCAAAAGATTTGGAGCCGATGGTGTATGTGAATTATTGTGAGAAAAGTGAGTTGGGGAATCCAAGATGCCAAAAGTTATCTGATTTGAATTCAAGAACTGTAGAACAGGACAAAGCCTGGTATACTGAGCGTGATTCTAACACCAACGAACCAAAAACGACAGCACAGATGTTTTTTACAGTATATTATGCTGAGAAGGGCGATAAGATGCTACATCATTTTCAAGGTAAGATAGATATTGGTACCGGAAACGGCGGTATCATCAGTCAGTTAAAGATGCAGAATGAAATGAAGTTGATGGATAAAAGCTGGATCAGCTATCAGCAGGAAAAGGCAATGAAGAATATCAGAAGTATATGGAAGATCTGACGGATATGCAGAATCATGTACTGCCGTATTTGCAGAGCTTTTGCA
>ENA-OQCN01000560-OQCN01000560.1-human-gut-metagenome-genome-assembly--contig:-NODE-560-length-19923-cov-3.081077_pt1 | contig 19923 bp, 25 predicted proteins | sample MGYA00242497_ERZ504576 | MGnify/ENA primary metagenome ERZ504576 (study PRJEB26092, sample SAMD00036296) | human gut metagenome | host: Homo sapiens | study: EMG produced TPA metagenomics assembly of... | reverse complement strand
ACAGACAAACAGAATACAGTATGATCCAATGGGCAAAGTCTGTAATGGCGATGGGGGGTGGCGTCGATCACCTGTCTGGGAGAAAAGGAAGTCAAAGAGGCATATGCAGGATTTGAAAAGTTGTGCTTTGTGGAGCGGAAAGCGACCGATGATCTGGACTATATTGGATTTGATTATGAATCAGCGGGAGGGCAGATTGCAGAAACTGTCATATCTGCCAGATATCATAATGTTCTTGTGGTAACAGATTCTTTAAAATTTTCCAATGAAAATGAGTTCTGCAGAGGTCTCTACAAGATGCTTGCGCAGGAGAAAATAAAATTTTTCCATATCACGACAGACAGCAGGCGTGTATCCCATGCAATCATCAATACTCTTGTGCAGGAAAATGAATACGATGCAATCATAACGACGAATATCCGTTTTGCAGAAAAGATAAGAAATGTTGTTACAAACTTTTCAGCAGGCAATCAGACACCGATTTTTACATTGTCGCCGATCACTTCTCTCCCGGAAAAGGATTACCGCAAATATGAGTTAAACTATGGTCTGGTCGGGAAAATGGCTGCGGAAAAAATTATCGGAGATTCAAAGGAAAATGGGGCAGAGAAGGAACTGATCTGTGAGAATGATGGATTTCGTGAGTGGAATCAGATCACTTTAAACAAAACACCGGCGGATCATTTACGGATACTGACCCTTGACAGCCCGGAGACAATGATCCTGCAGGGACTGGCAAAACTGTATACAGAGGAGACCGGAACACAGATACAGTTTGATGTATTTTCTTATGATGATATTTATGAGCAGTTTATGAAAGCTGAAAATTCGGACTATTACGATATATTCCGAATGGATGTAACCTGGCTGCCATTGCTTTCAGAACGGATATTAGTCCCGCTTGACGATATGACGCCGGATATTGATGAAGTGTATAAAGAGTACATACCGGCATTGATAGATAAGTATTCCCGTGTGCATGGCAAGGCGTATGCGCTTCCGATCACACCGAGTACACAGCTTCTTTTTTATAGAAAGGATCTGTTTGAAAATACAGTTATTAAGAGACTGTACAGTGAGAAATATAAAGCGGAATTAAAAATTCCGAAGACATTTGAAGAATACAATAAAATTGCGGAGTTTTTTGCAACAAGTGACAGGCTGGAGGAACATTATTTTTCAAATCTGACACTTGGAAACCTGGGTGTCACAGCGACGGAATTTCTTACAAGGCTGTTCAGCCATAAAAATCATCTGTATGGAAAAGATGGAATGGTCGTGATCAATGATACAGCGGGCGTAAAGGCATTAGAAGAACTTCTGACTGCCAAGCAATATACAGATAAAAAGGTGGTCCACTGGTGGAAAACATCTGCAAAAGACTTTGCGGATGGCAAACTTGTAATGATGATCAATTTCAGTAATTATGCATCGGAAATCTTAGGAGCAGGCTCAAAAGTTGTTGGAAATATAGGAGTGGCGATGGTTCCTGGGAAAAATCCGATTTATGGAGGAGGAACAGTTGGAATTTCCAAAAACAGCCGCAGAAAAGAAGATGCATTTGCATTTATCAAATGGATCACAACAGAGCCGGCGGCGTCTGGCATGGCAGCACTTGGGAGCGTTTCTCCATGTGCGAAAACATATAATAAATACGATATCATAGATGTGTTTCCCTGGCTGGAATTATCAAAAGACTGTTTCAGCAAATCACATACGAGGAGAATTCCTGCGGATTCAGACAAAGCATTTGATGAAATCAAGTTTTTGAATATTGTGGGAATGGCTGTGGAGAATGTACTGATGGGATTCTTGCCGGTAGAGGAATCTCTAAACCGTGCACAGAAACTGATTGATGAAGAAATTAACAAATAAAATACGGGAGCTGTAAAGCGAAAATGGAATCGGAAGGTGGAATCATATGTTGGATATGTTCCACCTTTTTTGTTTGTGATAATAGAATATCCGCGGAGTATGCATTCTATTATTTTATGTGTCAATAGTCATAGGAAAATTATAACGTTATAAAAATTACATGGATTTTACACAAACTTGATAGAAGTATTGCAAAAAACAAACTATGATATAAAATGCCGGCGGATATATGAGAAAAATACAAAAAAACTAATAAAATACAGGGGGATAATGGATAAAATGTATAATGACGAATAAAAAAGCATGCAAAAACAAACATGTAAAAAGTACAATAAAATATCAAAAAATACAAAATAAATTGTTAAATTGGACAAAATAATATTGACACGTTTCAAAATATGAAGTATGATAACATTACAAAACAAAAGAGAGGGAGGAATTTACAATGAAAAAAAAGATTTTTATCAGTATTACTTGTATCAGCAATGGGGGTTGCAGCATTAGCAGGCTGTGGCGGTGGAAATACCAGCGCAGACAATGGCAGCACGGCAGCAGATCAGATGGGCGCAGCTGTGGAGGACAAGACCGATGCGGCAGATACCCAGAAAGAGGATACTTCATCTTCCAATGAAAAACTTGTTGTATACACGAACAGCGGAACCGAAGGTCGTGATGCATATCTGATCGAGAAAGCGAAAGAAGCCGGATTCGATATTGAGGTGGTAGCATTAGGAGCATCCGAGGTAACCGAGCGTATGATCGCAGAGAAAAATAATCCTCTTTGTGACGTTACATTTGGATTGAACAATATTGAGTACGAAAAATTAAAAGCAAACGGTTTGCTTCAGAAATGGGAACCGGACTGGGTGGACGGAGTAGATGCAGACCTCATCGATCCGGACGGATATTATTACCCGGTTACAACAACACCATTGGTATTAATGGGAAATGCGGACTATGACAATATGCCTTCTGACTGGACAGATCTGACGAAAGATGAATACAAAGGACTGTATCAGTTACATAATTTAGGCGGTGGAACAGCAAAGACGGTATTTGCAAGTATCATCAGCCGTTATCAGGATCCGGACGGAGATCTTGGCATTTCTGATGAGGGATGGGAGATCGCAGCAAAATTCTTAGGTAATGCACATAACATTGCAGATGGTGAAGACGCAGTCGGAAGTGTGATCGATGGTACCTATCCGATGGATGAGCACTGGGCATCCGGCGTTTTGACAGAGCAGAAAGACCGTGATTACAAATTCCAGATCATGACACCGGACATTGGAGAGCCATATGTGGTAGAATCTCTTGCAATTTCAGCAGGCACTAAGAAATATGATACCTGTGTAGCATTTTTAAACTGGCTTGGAAGTTCTGATGTTCAGCTTGACTGGTCTAATAATTATGGAACGATTCCATGTCAGAAAGAAGCATTAGACCAGGTTTCCGATGATATTAAAGAGTTAATGGAGACTTTGAAACCGCAGGATCTTGACTGGAGTTTCATTGCAGAAAATGTGGATGCATGGGTAGAGAAAGCAGAGCTTGAGTATGTACAGTAAATATAGAAGAAACTAAAAATACAGGAAGCTGACATTAAACAAAGTTAGGAGAACACCATGGTAAAGTTTGAAAATATTGAAATAAAGTATGGGGATTTTGTAGCGATTGAAAACTTGAATCTGGATATTAAAGAAGGTGAGTTCTTCACCTTCTTAGGACCAAGCGGTTGTGGAAAGACCACCTCACTGCGGGCGCTGGTTGGCTTTCTCTCACCGTCAAAAGGAAAAGTATATGTAGGAGACAAGGACGTTACAAATCTTCCGGTTGAAAAAAGAAACATTGGCATGGTGTTCCAAAGCTATGCGCTTTTCCCGACAATGTCAGTCTATGACAACATTGCGTTTGGAATGAAAGTAAAAAAAGCATCGAAGACAGAGATCGATCAGAAAGTACATGAAGTTGCAGCTAAGATCAAGATTACGGAATCACAGTTAAAGAAAAATGTGTCGGATCTGTCAGGTGGTCAGCAGCAGAGAGTAGCGCTTGCAAGAGCAATCGTTCTGGAGCCTAAGATTCTTTGCCTGGATGAGCCGCTATCCAATCTGGATGCAAAACTCCGCATTGATATGAGAATGGAATTAAAACGTCTCCAGAAAGAGCTGGGTATCACAACATTGTATGTTACGCATGACCAGGAAGAAGCGCTGACGCTTTCCGACCGGATCGCCGTATTTAACAATGGATATGTAGAACAGGTTGGAACGCCGTATGAGATCTATAATGAATCAAAAAGTGAGTTTGTCTGCGATTTTATCGGTGATATCAACCGCTTAAAGGGTGAACTTTTATCTGAGGTCAATACGCAGTCGGGTGCAAATTTAGATACAAACAAGACTGGATTTGTAAGAATTGAGAGATGTATCAGTGAAGAAAAAGCCGGTTATGTGAAACTCACAGGCAAAGTGGAAGAAGCTGAATTTAGTGGTGTGCTGACAAAGTATGTGCTGGAATGTCATGGACAGGAGCTTAAATATCTTGAAAAAAATGATGGACGCAGGCTGTATCAGAAAAACGAACAGATAGACCTCTATATCAACCCACAGGATATCATGCAGTTTTAGGAGGGATATTTTATGAATAAACTCAAGCAAAAAATTCAGGATGGAACAATCAATATTCCCGGCATTATTATTAAAATTGCATTAATCTGGTTTATCATTACATTTCTGGTATTCCCAAACTTAAATCTGCTTGCCAGGGTATTTGTAAAAGACGGACATTTCACATTGGAAGCAATTGACAAGATCATGAAATCAGCAAGGGCCATGAAGAGTTTAAAGAACAGCTTTGTTCTGGCAATCGCTTCTATTATTACCGTAAATATATCCGGTATTTTAGTTGTACTGTTTACAGAATACTTTGACATCAAAGGGGCAAAAATATTAAGTCTTGGATTTATGTCAACACTGATCTACAGCGGCGTTGTTTTGGTTACAGGATATAAGTTCGTTTACGGTTCAACAGGAATCGTGACAAAAGTGCTGACCAATATTTTTCCAGGTCTGGATCCGAACTGGTTTGTCGGCTTTGGTGCTGTACTTTTTATTATGACATTCTCGGGAACATCAAATCATATGATGTTTTTGACAAATGCGATACGAGGGCTGGATTATCATACGATAGAGGCGGCGAAGAATATGGGGGCATCCCAGAGTACGATTTTATTTAAAATTGTGCTGCCGACAATGAAACCTACCATTTTTGCGATTACAGTGCTTACTTTTATCGCAGCATTAAGCACAATGTCAGGACCTTTGATCGTTGGTGGCCCGGATTTCCAGACAATCAACCCGATGATCAAGACGTTTGCCAATATGACGGGATCGAGAGATATCGCAGCGCTGCTGGCAATCATCCTTGGAATTGCAACGACGATTCTTCTTGCAATCATGCAGAAAATTGAAAAAAAAGGCAATTTTATATCGGTTTCAAAGACAAAAGCCAAAATGGAAAAACAAAAGATTGAAAATCCGGTCATGAATGTGATCGCACATATTGTAGCTTATGTGATGTTTATCATTTACATGCTGCCGATCATCAACGTACTTGTATTTTCATTTACCGATGGATTGACGATCAAGACAGGTGTGATCAGAAAAGATTCTTTTACACTGGAGAATTACAAAAAACTGTTCCATTCAGCCACTGCATATAAGCCGTATCTGGTAAGTATTGTGTATTCTCTGCTGGCGGCACTGGTTGTAGCTGTGATCTGTATTGTGGTTGCCCGTATTGTGACAAAAGCAAAACATAAATATGACAAGTTGTTTGAACCGTTTATTCTGATCCCATGGCTGCTGCCATCAACCATGATCGCACTTGGTTTGATGCTGACCTACGATGAGCCAAGAATGCTCCTGGCAGATAAGGTATTGGTTGCTACACCGATCATCCTGCTGTTTGCATACATTATTATTAAAATTCCGTTTTCATACCGAATGATCCGCGCCGGATTTGTCGGACTTGATGGAAATATGGAAGAGGCAGCACAGGTTATGGGCGCAAAACCGCTCTATACAATGAGGAAAGTCATTCTTCCGATTATTATGCCAATCGTATTATCTGTCATCGTATTGAACTTTAACGGACTTTTATCAGAATATGACTTATCCGTATTTTTATATCATCCATCCTATCAGCCGCTTGGAATCGTGATCAAGCTGGCAACGGATGAGACAGCGACCATAGATGCACAGGCAATGGCATTTGTTTATACGGTAGTGCTTATGATCATTTCTACGATTGCACTTTGGCTTGGCAGATATGACGGACTTGGAAAGATAAAATCTTTTTTTACAAAAAAGAAAAACGGGGGTAAAAATTAAATGGAATCGATCATTGAATTAAGAAAAAAACAGGTGTTCTGGTTGCCGCCCACAGAGGAACCAGTGGGGGAAATATTCCGCCAAACTCGATTGCGGCTTTTGATATTGCACTCAAGGAGGGCGCAGACATTTTAGAGATGGATCTGTTTCAAAGTATCGATGGCGAATTGTTTGTATTCCACACAGGAATGGAACCGAGCATCTTGACAGACATATCAGGATTGAACGGTATACAGCCGGTGAGATCAGACAGATGAGACTCTGTAACGGCGATCTGCAGCAGACATTTCTGCCGGTAAATTCATTTGATGATGTGTTAGAGCATTTGAAGGGAAAATGTAAACTGAATCTTGACAGAAGCATCAATATTATTGAACCGGTTATGAAAGCAGTAAAGAAACATGGAATGGAAGATCAGATTTTAATGAAGAGTGATCCTTCTGACCAATCTTTGAAATTAATTGAAGCTTATGCACCAACGATCGATTATATGCCAATTTTCATGGAAGAGGATCTTGCCTCTGATAAAATTGAAAAAATGAACATCAATTATATAGGGGCAGAGATTGTGTTTGAAAAAGAAACATCTCCGGTGATCCAGGAATCTTATCTGGAAATGCAGAAGAAAAAGGGGCGGATTCTCTGGGGCAATGCGATTTTATATTCCAGCCGGGTTCCACTGGCAGCAGGGCATAGCGATGACGTTTCGCTGACCGATGATCCTGCGAAAGGATGGGGATGGCTTGCAGATAAAGGATTTGACATTATCCAGACAGACTGGACAAAGCATTGTGTGGATTACCTGAAAGAAAATAATTATCGGAAGTGATGCGTATGGATTTAAATTTTTTGGGATGTGGTTCGGCATTTAATCCGTTGTACGGGAATACAAGTGCCTATTTTACAAACAAGGATCAGCTATATGTGATCGATGGCGGGGAGAGTGTATTTTTGAAATTGTATCAGAAAGAACTCTTAAAGAAATACGCCGGTATCACAATTATGGTAACACATATGCATGCAGATCACGTGGGAAGTCTTCCGTCTATCATTTCCTATTGTTATTATGTACTTGGGAAAAAAGTGACGGTCATCTATCCGGAAAAGTCTTTGTGGATTCTGCTTGGATTGATGGGAATCGACCCGGATATCTATATTCCTGTGGAGAGCAGTCTGTTTACCGCAGAGGGACTGAAGGTTTGGGCTGTTTCTGTGAAACATGCGGATGATATTTCCTGCTTTGGTTATATCATTGAATTTGCAGGAGAGAAGATTTACTACAGTGGAGATTCGTATGAGATTCCCAAAGATGTATTAAACAGATTTTATAAAAGGGAAATATCAACGATCTATCAGGATACAACAGAATTTACATCGAATCACAGGTCACATTGCCCATTAGAGGAGCTGGAGGAATGTATACCGGCGGATTTAAGAAGGAATGTTTTTTGCATGCATTTTACTACAGATTTTACGGAAAAATTAAAGAAAAAAGGATTCGGTTATATTCAAAGTAATTGCAGGTGAGAATGGGGAGAAGAGCAATTTGAAAGATAATTTTAAATTGTTCTTTTTCTTTATCCTAAGATGCACAAAAAGATTCGTTGGAGATAAAATAGTGGGAAGGTGAAATCATGTGGAGAGCTTTTATTGACGCAATGGCAGAATGGAACAGCGTAGCGATTTGCGGACGCCTTGCGCTGGCAATCCTAACGGGAACTGTGATAGGAATTGACCGTGGGTTAAAACGGCGCGGAGCCGGGATCAAGACACATGCATTAGTGTGCCTTGGATCCGCTTTGGTAATGCTGACCAGTGAATATATGTCGATGAATTTTGACCAGAAAGCCGATCTTGCACGGCTCGGTGCACAGGTGATCAGTGGGGTAGGATTCCTGGGGGTAGGCACAATATTGGTAACGGAGAAACAAAGGGTCCGGGGGCTTACCACAGCAGCAGGACTTTGGGCATGCGCCTGTGTGGGACTGGCAATCGGAATCGGATTTGTGGAAGGGGCAGTCTATACGCTGATGTTCATTGTTGTTGTATTGCGGCTTTTGAATAAAATTGACATCTTTTTACAGAAACATGCAAAGTGTTTGATCTTTATCTTGAACTGGAAAATGGAAAGAGCATTGGATTGTTTTTGCAGGAGATGCGAAGCCGGAATGTGAAAACAGAGACGGTTGAAACAACCAAAAATAAACTGCCGGGTAAATTTTCCTCTTTAGTGGTAACTCTGGAAGTCAATCACTATAATATGAGACCGGAACTGATCGATGAGATCAGAAATTTTGACTATGTGCACTATGTGGAAGAAATGTAAGCATCTGGAAATATTGCAAATTCAGGATTAGAATGTATCAAAACTGGAAAGCAGAAGGGGGATAAAAATTTATGGATTCAAAAAAAATAAAAGTGTGGGCGCACCGTGGAGCAAGTGGTTATGCACCGGAGAATACAATGGATGCATTTCGAAAAGCCATTGAGATGAAAGCAGATGGAATCGAACTGGATGTGCATCTGACGAAAGATGGGGAAGTGGTTGTGATACACGATGAAGTACTTGACAGAGTCAGTGATGGAACCGGACGTGTACAGGACTTTACCTGTAATGAATTAAAAAAGTTTAATTTTAATAAATTACATCCAGAATACAAAGAGGAAGAGATACCAACATTAGAGGAAGTTTATCAGTTGATAAAGCCGACGGATCTCACCATTAATGTGGAAATGAAGACCGGAAACACGTTTTATCCGGGAATGGAAGATAAGGTTTTAGAACTGACAAAAAAATATGACATGATGGATCGTATCATAGTTTCCTCATTCAATCATTATACGATCCGCAGCATGAAGGAAAAATGCCCGGAATTAAAAACAGGTGCACTGTATGCGGATGGAATTATAAATGCGGTCGATTATGTGGCGGATGTTGTGCGGGCAGATGCTCTGCATCCGGGGTGGACGAAAATTTTTTATCCAAATTATCTGGAGGACTGCAGGCGGAGAAATATATTAGTGCATGTATGGACGATCAATAATGAGGAAGACATGCGGCGCTGCTGTGAGATGGGACTCGATGCAATTATTACGAACTATCCGGATGTGGCGAGAAAAGTGGTGGATGAGTACCAGCTTAATTAAAATTGTGCATGCGAATATATCAAAATAATTTGATATATTTCCGCATTTCTATTATAATCAGCCGTAAAAGAAGTAATATATTGCCATCAGGAGAGGAAATAAATATGAAAACCTGAAAAGATGCCGCGAAAGAGAAAAGACCGCTTCCGGTAGGAGTTTCTGATTATGTCAGAGCACAGGCAGAATATTATTATGTGGATAAAACGCTGCTGATCAAAGAATTTTTAGACAGAAAACCGCTGGTTTCCCTGTTTACCAGACCGAGAAGATTTGGAAAGACATTAAATATGGATATGTTACGGGTGTTCTTTGAAATATCGGACGAGGATACCAGTATTTATTTTAAAGAGAAGGCTATCTGGAAGTGTGGACAGGAGTATACCAGACAACAGGGAAATAGCAGCAGTGTATATGTATCAGATAATGAATTTATCATTTGCCCGATTGCGGATGAAGATCGTGATAATTATGTAGAATTGCATCGTCAGATAAATGGTGAACATACATTGTTTTTAAATGAGCATTGCAAAGATATGATGTGGGAACAGGTTTTAGAGGGAGAAGATAAAGTATTTTCTGTATTTGAAATAAATGGCGATTATTGTGGAAGTCTGGAATTGCAGAATCCGGACTCTGATACACCTGAAATAGGAATAGATCTTTTTGAGAATAAGAGAAATAAGGGAATAGCGCCGAAAGTGGTAAAATTATTGGCAAAAAGATGCTATAAGGACAGGAAAGTAGATTATTTTCTGATTAGAAGAACAGAATTCATTAGTCAGGCGATTTATCTGGATTTCCCAACATAAAAATGTTAAGATAAAATAAATTCGTGTTTCGGGACAGTGATGAATAAGGAGGTATGAGATGGAACCAATGTATTTATCAATCCAGCAGAAAGAGACCGGCAGACAGATCAAGAGGCTTCTATCAGAACACGGTTACACGGTGAAAGATGTCCAGACCGTGATGGGATTTGAAAATCCGCAGGCAGTCTACAAATGGATCTCAGGAAAATCGCTGCCGAGTTTGGACAATTTTATAATTTTAAGTAGATTATTGCATACCAGTATTGAAGATATCCTCGTCATTGACGGGGATATCGTTCGTTTATGGTATATTTTATTTCGGAAATTAAACTAGCGGTAGAATGACAAACTTTTCTGTATGTCTTATATTGATATCATCATGAAGGATAGTTGGGAGAGGAAAAAGGTAAATGAAAAAATAACATCGGCATATGCAAATAAATGGCTTAAAAGCCTGGAAGAAGACAAGGAATACTGGGTAAATAAGGAAGAAGCGTCAAGTACCTATGTGGCTGCGATCAATGAGGAGCCTGTGATCCCCGAATATGATTATGCTGAGGTTGCAGCAACGATTGCAGAAATTGATGAAAAGATCGCAGTGATCAAACATGCACTGAATGTCACAAATGCAACCGCAAAAGTGCAGGTAAAGGATACCGAGATGAGCGTGGACACGATCTTAATAAAGATGGCGCAGTTGAATAAAAGAAAGGCTGTCCTTGACCGGATGCGCAAACAGCTTCCAAAGACGAGGGAGACAACATCGTATATGTCCAGAAATGCAGTTCCCGAGTATCGGTATGTCAACTATGATCTTGATCTGGTCAAGCAGGAATATGAGCGGGTATCTCAGAATGTCATGGAATTGCAGATGGCATTGGATCAATATAACCAGACGGTGCAGTTTGAGGTAGATCTTTAAAAAATTTTCCGTGCAGGGTGCGGTCACAGGTAAATAGTGCAAAATAGTTCAGGTTCAGTGATAAAGTTTTTTCTGTTATTCGTTATTTGTTATTCGTTAAAGTTCATAGTGATTTCAAATCCGGATACGATAAATTTTAAATGCGCCCAGCAGAAAACCTGCAGGAAACTGCGATGCGGAGGTTCGGTTTCAAGCATCAGATGATGAAAGGAAGATAAACTTACATGGTAAAGAAAATCATGCGTGATCCCCTGTTTCTGGGACAGAAATCAGAGGATGCAACAGAAAAAGATAAGTAGGTCGTAACGGATCTTTTGGAGGGCATGTACAAGATATAAAGAAGACAGAAATGGAGGGATATATTTTGAAAAATTATTATAAATTACAGAACCCATCAATTTTTAAATTTCAATATGTATTTCTTGATAGTGAAGATTATCTGGCAGATCAGTTATTTATAAAATACAAGGTAACTGTGGATTTTGGAGATGAATATGTAAAAGAAAATTCGCCGTATCATGTGATATTTTGCAAAATAAGAAAAGGGATGAAAAAAAGTTTCTCGATGCACTTTCTGAGATGTATGACAAGATGCTTCTTATGGGATATAAAGATTATCAGGAAGTTTGTGATAATTTTATAAGAGTTGTAGAGAAAAATGAAAAAGAGAAGTAGCATGGTTTTACTCTTGACATCCACTCAACCCCGCAATACAATACTTGCATATGCAACTATTGGAGGTGCAAGTAATGCTGAAACGAGTTTTTTCTTATATGAGAGAATATAAGAAATATGCATGGTCAGGTTTGTTATGCATTGGCGTGGAGGTGGTCTTAGAGATCACAGTGCCGCTTCTTATGGCGGACCTGATTGACTATGGAGTCACAAATGCGGACGGGACTTATATCATAAAAAAAGGTCTGCAGATGGCACTCTGTGCAGTGCTGGCATTGATCCTTGGTGTCGGAAGTGCAAAATTTTCCGCGCTTGCAGGACAGGGACTCGGTGCAAATATAAGAAAGGCGGAGTACGAGAAACTCCAGTCTTATTCATTTTCCAATATAGACCATTTCAGTGTGTCGTCGCTTGTCACGCGTCTGACGAGTGATGTGACGAACATCCAGAATGCGGTGTCCACCGGTATGCGTCCGTTTGGGCGGAGTCCGGTCATGCTTATTTTTGCGACATCGTTTGCATTCCGGATCAATTCGACGCTGGCGCTGGTCTTTCTTGTGGCACTGCCGACGTTAGCAGTGCTTTTAATTCTTATTATTATAAATGTCGGGCCGCTTTACGGGCGCATGCAGAGTGCGATCGATCAGGTGAACCGGTGTATTCAGGAAAATCTTACGGCGATCCGTGTTGTGAAATCCTATGTCAGAGGCGATTACGAAGTGGAAAAGTTCGGTGTCGTCAATGAAAATTTAAAATCAGAATCTGAAAAAGCATTTGGAACAGCAGTGCTAAATATGCCCGCCATGCAGTTTGTGATGTACGGGACGATCCTTGGAATCCTTTTGATCGGGGGAAGGCTGATCAATGAGGGCAGATGATGATCGGACAACTCACCAGTTTTTTGAGTTATGTGCTGTTAATTCTTAATTCCCTGATGATGATGTCAAATGTGTTCCTGCTCATGACAAGGTCGCTGGCATCCGCAGAGCGGATCATGGAAGTCATTGATGAAAAATCGATATCACAGATGAAAATGCAAAAGACATTGCCGTGGCAAAAGGTGAGATCGAATTTGACCATATGTGGTTCAAATACAAGGACACTGCAAAGGAATATGTGCTCTCCGATGTTTCTTTCCATATCAAACCGGGGCAGACGGTCGGCATCATCGGTCAGACCGGTTCGTCAAAGACTACACTGGTGCAGCTTATCCCAAGGCTTTACGATGTGACAAAGGGCGAGGTAAAGATCGACGGAATCAATGTAAAAGAGTATCCGGTCAGACATCTTCGGGACGCAGTTGCGATGGTACTGCAGAAAAATACGCTGTTTTCCGGTTCACTGATCGATAACCTCCGCTGGGGAAATGAAAATGCCACATTGGATGAGATTAAAGAAGCATGTCAGATTGCCTGTGTGGATGAGTTTGTGGACCGGCTTGCGGATGGTTATGATACCGAGATGGGGCAGGAGGGAGTCAATGTGTCCGGCGGGCAGAAACAGAGGATCTGCATTGCCAGAGCCATTTTGAAAAAGCCGAAAGTACTGATCTTAGATGACTCCACAAGCGCGGTGGACACCGCGACGGAGGCGAAGATACGAAGCGGGCTTGCAGAAAAACTGCCGGATATGACAAAGATCATCATTGCGCAGAGGATATCGTCTGTCCGCCATGCTGACCAGATCATTATCATGGACAGGGGGCATGTGGAGGCAATCGGCACACATGAGAGTCTGCTCCGTGACAATCAGATCTATCAGGAAATCTATGCATCACAGAAGGAAGGAGCTGATCTTTAATGGCAAAGTATGTGGGATATAAAAGACCAAAAGATACGAAAAAGACCATGAAGCACTTCCTGACTTATCTCGGTCATTACAAGTGGGCATTTTTCCTTGTGGCAATTCTTGTATTTATCAGTGCGGGGGCAGGAATCTGCGGCACATATCTGATCAAACCGCTCGTCAACAATTTCATTGAGTCGGGAAATATGAAGGGACTTCTTTTGGCAGTCATCGGCATGGGTGTGATGTACCTGTGCGGTGCGCTCGCAACGCTCGGCTATAACCGGCTGATGGTGCACACCTCGCAGAAAGTCGTGAGCGAAATCCGCATGGATCTGTTCCGGCACACACAGAAACTCCCACTGAAATATTTTGACGACAACACGCGCGGCGAGATCATGAGCCATTTTACCAACGATGTCGACACGGTGCAGGAGGCGATGAACAACAGTTTTGCTATGATCATTCAGAGTTTTCTGACATTGTTTGGAACGATCACAATGATGATGGTGCTCAGCGTAAAACTGACCATGCTCGTGGTGGTATTTTTAGTCATTACCTTTTTGTTCATGCAGTACAATGGAAAATGCAGCAAAAATATTATCACAGACAGCAGCAGGAACTCGGAAACATCAACGGTTTTGTGCAGGAGATGATGGCAGGACAGAAGGTGGAGAAAGTTTTCAACCATGAAAAGGAAAACTTTAAAGAGTTCTGTGAAATGAATGAGCGGTTTCGCAAGGAGTCTACAAATGCACTGGCACATTCAGGTATGCTCGTGCCGGTGATCGTGGCGCTTTCCTATTTTAACTATGCGCTCTCAGCATGTGCCGGCGGCATGTTTGTGATCCGCGGGCTCATGGATTTGGGAAGCCTGTCGGCTTATCTTGTATATGTGAGACAGAGTGCGATGCCGTTAAATCAGTTTACACAGCAGGTCAATTTCCTGTTGTCGGCGCTCTCAGGTGCAGAGCGTATTTTTGACATGATGGACGAGACGGAGGAGATTGACGAGGGAAAAGTGACACTCTGCAATGTCTGTAAAAATGCGGATGGCACACTGACAGAATGCGCGGAAATTACAGGATTGTATGCGTGGAAACTGTCATCAGGAGAACTGGTACTGTTAAAGGGAGATGTGCGTTTCCATGATGTCGTATTCGGCTATGTGTCGGAGAAAACGGTGCTGAACGGAATATCATTGTTTGCAAAACCGGGACAGAAGATCGCTTTTGTCGGATCAACGGGTGCCGGAAAGACAACGATCGTAAACCTCATCAACCGGTTTTATGATATTCAGGCGGGACAGATCACATATGATGGGATCGACGTCAAAGATATTCGGAAAGATGACCTGCGGCGTTCCCTTGCCATGGTCATACAGGATACACATTTGTTTACCGGGACGATCGCAGACAATATCCGTTACGGGAAACTGGATGCGACGGATGAGGAGATCCGGGAGGCGGCGAAGATCGCCAATGCGGATTCCTTTATCAGCCGTCTGCCGCAGGGGTATGACACGATGCTTTACGGAGATGGGAGCAACTTATCTCAGGGACAGCAGCAGCTCATCGCGATCGCAAGAGCGGCGATCGCAAAACCTCCGGTACTGATCTTAGACGAGGCGACAAGTTCGATCGACACAAGGACGGAGCGTTTGATCGAAAAAGGCATGGATGCCATTATGGAGGGAAGAACCGTATTTGTCATTGCACACAGGCTCTCAACCGTAAGAAATTCCAATGCGATCATGGTACTTGAAAAAGGTGAGATCATTGAGCGCGGCAGTCATGACGAGCTTTTAGAGCAGAAAGGCAGATATTATCAGTTGTATACAGGACAGTTTGAATTGGAGTGATGCTAGGGTGAAAAATGAGATTTTTGATGTTGAAATGTTAAGAAGACGGTTTATCCGGCCGTATTTTATAGAGCTTGGACTTACGGTGGGACAGGGACAGCCGCACATTTTAAAGGAACTGAGGGAGCACGGTGCAATGAACCAGAAAGAATTGTCTGATGCCTGCCTGATCGAAGTTACGACGATGTCGCGTACGATCGACCGGTTAGAAAAGATGGGACTTGTAAAGCGGGAGAGCAATCCCGCCTGCCGCCGTTCCTGGACGATTGCACTCACGGAAGAAGGATGTGAGATGGCGGATAAAGTTATTGAGATATTTGAGATGACAGATGGTATAATGAAAAGCGGAATGAGTGAAGATGAACTTGAGATACTGTCTGCAGGTCTTGAAAAAGTAAAGAGCAACCTCTGGACGGCAATCAGGAATAACGAGGAAAATATGAGGTAAACAAAATACGAACTGAAATCAAATATGGAATGAAATCAAGTGTAATAGTAAACACAGCATTTGAAGAAAAGGAGAGAAATGCAATGGGTTATTTAATTTCAGAGACAACAAAAGAAGAATGCGAGAAGATCGTGGCGGAATCACTGGGAAACATTGATGCAGCCTGTGATGGCTGCATGTCCGGACTCGTGGAAATGTATCAGGATTACATCGACGGGAAATTGAACATAGCGGGTACTATGCCTTGAAAAATCTTATGGAATCGCTTAAGATATCATTAATTAGGCGGTAAATCCTAATAATGATTTTTGAAATGCCTCAACAGATGGCATTTCCCAGGCATCAAGATGTTGTAGCATCATGATGCCATAGAGGCGGCAGTACCACATCTTAGTCGATCGGTGCCTGCCGTCTTCTAATTTATAGTCTTCTTTCTCACGCTTATTAGAGCGTTCCACGGAAGTTCTTCGATTGTATTCCTTTTCCCATGCTTTTGAGTCTCTTGGCGGTATGTTAAACAGACTTGGATTATCCTCGGTAAAGATGTGCACGGTTCTGCCGTATTTTGCTGGCGAACAGGGATGTTCACAGAAACAGCCACGTTTCCGGTTAGCCTTTGGACACCGGTATTTCGCCCGGTGTTTAGCAGCTTCATAACCATCTTTATGCATGCGTAAGCCCAACTTACAGACAGGAACGCCATCATCGTCGATTGTGAAATCATTCTTATAAGTGAAGTGTCCGGTATGACCGGGGCTCAAGTCGATAAAAGGCGTGATCTTTTCCCGACAACAGTATTCATAGACAGCATAAGCATCATGGGCGGAATCCAGAAGGAGTTTTTCAATCCGGAATTCAGGAAGATATGCTTTCATCGTGAAAAAGGAATGTAGAAACGAAAGCATGTCATGCCGGGAAGCCCGTTCCAAAAGCGGAAATATGGGAAGGTCGCTGTGAGAATCGGATGCCACGTACATGTAGAGATGGTAGCCGAAAAAATAGCATTGGATAGGAGGATATCTTAAGTATCTTCCATTTTAGAGTTATTTTGTTAAAAAGTGTCAAAAGAGTGATATTGACGAGTCAGTTCAGTTATAGAGATGATGAAAGAAAATGATTAATATAAAGATACACCAGAAGAGAGGTGAACATAAATCACACTGTCACAGAGAGGAGAAAATGTATGAAAAAAAGAATTCTAGCAGCTATGCTTACTTTGTCTATGGTTGTGTCCATGACAGCATGCGGAAATTCAGAAGCAGGAGGATCAAAGGATTCAGCTAAAAATAACGGTAATGGGGATGAACCATATACAGTACCATGGTTCTGAATGGAAGCACACAGCCGGATGAAGAAAGAATCGAACAAAAAATCAATGAGATTCTTGAACCGGAACTTAATGCGAATCTTGATATTGTTGTGCTGCCGTGGGCAAGTGCAAGCCAGCAGTTACAGCTTATGTTATCAGGGGATGAAAAAATTGATGTCTTTTATACCCAGGCAACCAATGCAGTGCAGTATATGAATGCAGGACAGATTGTAGACATGTCTGAACTGATTGATAAATATGGAACAAATATCAAACAGATTTATGGAGAGGATATAGCTAAGATCAATCAGGTCGAAGGCTTTGTATATGGCGTGCCAAATCAGATTGAACGAGGAAGTATTCCTGCCATATTTATGAGAAAAGATCTGGTGGAAAAGTACAATATTGATACAACACAGATTAAAGAACCAAAAGATCTGGAAAGTGTTTTTGAGACAGTAAAAGCGGGAGAGCCGGATATGACAATGTTATATTCGAGCAGTGAGAATGATGCACCGGCTACAAGATTATTCCGTGGAGATACTCTGTCAGATAACAATTATCTTGGTGTACTCATGGATCAGACGAACAGCACAAAATTAGAAAACTTCTTTGCGACGGACTGGTTTAAAGATACAACTACCATGCTGCATAACTGGTATCAGAAGGGATATATCAGCCAGGATGCAGGAACTAACACAGAGAACTGGAGAACAGTATGCAAGGCTGGAAATTTATTTTCACTGTTTTTTTCTTATCATCCTGGAACACCGGTAGAATTTGAAAGCTCCACCGGCTATGATTTTGAGATCGTGCCATTTTATAACGAACCGATCATAAATAGCTCATCCTATAATGGTGTTACATTCTCAATTGCCCAGAATTCAGAAAATCCGGAGAAAACAATGGAAGTACTGGATTATATCTACGGAAGTTCAGAGATCATGAATCTTTTAAACTGGGGTGAACAGGATAAAGACTATGTGATAGAAGATGCTGATAATGGCATTATCAATTTCCCGGAAGGAATCACTTCTGATAATGCAGGCTATAACTTAAACCTTGGATGGGAATTGCCAAATCAGTTTATTGCTTATAAATGGACTGGTTCAGATCCGCAATTATGGGAAAAAATGGAAGAATTTAACGGTTCTGCAAAGAGCTCCAAAGCAGTAGGATTTTTATTTGACAGCAGTAATTGTTCAAGTGAGATCGCAGCTCTTTCCAATATTGTAAAACAATACAGCGGAGCACTTTACAGCGGTTCCGGAGATCCAGATGAACTTATTCCGGAATTGTTAGAAGCATTAGATGATGCGGGAATCAATGAAGTGATCCAGGCAAAACAGGAACAGTTAGATGCTTTTCTTGCAGCAAAATAATCAGGTTCAGAAGGAAAGTCCCACAGATACAACGTGGGACTTTTTCATAAAAGGAGAAACTTATGAAGAAGAAAAAGAACAAAGTTAAGGAATATCTGCCGCTCTATCTGATGATGCTTCCGGGATTATTATATCTGCTGATCAATAATTATCTTCCGATGACAGGTATTATACTTGCTTTTAAAAAGTTGAATTTTTCAAAAGGAATTTTGGCAAGCCCGTGGGCAGGACTGGATAATTTTAAATTTTTGTTCTCGTCAAAAGATGCCTGGATTATTACAAGAAATACATTGCTATATAATATAGCGTTTATTCTTGTCAATATGGTCGTTGGAATTGCAATCGCAATTTTAATCTGTGAAGTTAAGAACACAAAAATGAAAAAAATATACCAGAGTGCTATATTATTGCCATTTTTGATGTCGATGGTCATTTTAAGCTATATTGTGTATGCACTTTTAAGTGCCGAAAATGGTCTTGTAAACAATACGATCCTGCCATTACTGCATATAGATCCGATCCAGTGGTATCAGAAACCAAAATACTGGCCGGCGATTCTTATCATTGCAAACTGCTGGAAAGGAGTGGGATACGGATGTCTGATTTATATTGCATCGCTGATCGGTATTGATCCGACTTATTATGAGGCAGCAAGACTGGATGGAGCCACAAAGTGGCAGGAAATCACAAAAATCACATTGCCATGCCTGGTACCGACAATCATTACGCTGTTATTATTGAGCATTGGAAGAATCTTCTATTCTGATTTTGGATTATTTTATCAGGTTCCGATGAACTCCGGTGTGTTGTTCCCAACAACAAACGTAATTGATACGTATGTATATCGTGCATTGATCGAACAGGGAAATATCAGTATGTCATCCGCAGCGGGTGTATACCAGTCATTAGTAGGTTTTGTCATTGTCATGTTAAGTAACTGGATCGTTAGACGTGTAGATAAAGACAGAGCATTGTTTTAGGAGGAGAGTCCATTATGACAAATTCAAAAAAAACAAAGAGATACCAGTTTTGGATCAATCTGATACTGATCGTGATGACATTGACTATTATTTTACCATTTTTGCTGGTATTTATTTCATCCATCACGGATGAAACAGTGTTGATCCGGAATGGATATTCCTTTTCCCGGAAAAATAAGCTTTTATGCATATCAGTATATTATCAGACAGGAGAGAAAATACTCCGTGCGTATGGCGTTACAATTCTTATTACGGTAGTAGGTTACCTTTTTTAATCTGATGTTTTCAGCATTACTGGCATATCCGCTGTCTGTGAAGACATTGCCTTATAGAAGG
>ENA-OQCN01000559-OQCN01000559.1-human-gut-metagenome-genome-assembly--contig:-NODE-559-length-19933-cov-1.930274_pt1 | contig 19933 bp, 28 predicted proteins | sample MGYA00242497_ERZ504576 | MGnify/ENA primary metagenome ERZ504576 (study PRJEB26092, sample SAMD00036296) | human gut metagenome | host: Homo sapiens | study: EMG produced TPA metagenomics assembly of... | reverse complement strand
CAATGGCATTTGGGTGTGGGCGGAAGTCATGGACGGAGCTTTGGCACCGGTAAGCCGGGAACTTTTGGGAAAGGCTGTGGCACTTGCGGCTTGCCGTCCCCAACCGGTTGAGGCTGTACTGATAGGCGGTGAGGTGGCTGCATGGGCAGATGAGTTGATAGCCGCCGGTGCAGACCGCGTGCACGTGGTGGAGTCTCCGCTTCTATCGGATTTTGTGGGGAAAACTATACGGAGGTGTGGGCCGGCTTGGTGCGCAAACAGCATCCTTCGGTCCTGCTTATCGGGCTACGCCATGCGGTCGTGGTTTGTCCGCACGATTGGCTGCTGTACTGCATACCGGATTGACGGCAGATTGTACGGAGTTGGAAATGGATACGGACAGCGGACTGTTGCGCCAAATACGCCCGGCTTTCGGAGGAAATCTGATGGCTACGATTGTCAACCCCGTTTGTAGGCCGCAAATGGCTTCCGTACGTCCCGGGGTGATGAAAGCCCGGCAGAGGGATACTTCGAGGAGGAGGGAAATCGTCTATCATGCTTATGAGCCGGAAGAGCCGACAGCCGTGTTCGCGTGTTGGAGACCGTGGCGGAAGAAGTGGCGGAACTTCGCTGAACGACAGTTCTATTATAATAGGTATAGGAGCGAGGCGTGAAACACGGAGATGTGCCGATGAAATCCGGGAGTGGGCCGAACGTATCGGTGCGACGGTGGCCGGGTCTCGTGCGGCAGTGGAAGCCGGTTGGTGGACGCTTCCGTGCAAGTGGGCAGACCGGGCATACGATAGCTCCGGATTTGTATATCGCCATCGGTATCAGTGGACAGATACAGCATACGGCGGCCATCACCGGAGCGCGTTGCGTGATAGCCGTCAACCCGGACCGTACGGCTCCTATCTTCAATGTGGCGGATTATGGTTGGGCAATACCTGTGGAAGAGGCACTTCCGCAATTCATGAACATTTTGAACCGGTGCGTATGAGAAAATGGATGGCATGCGTGTGGTTGGGCATGGGAAGTTGCTTTATGACGGCACAGGCGGACGAACCTCTGACCATTAAGTTCCGTTCGAGGGCATTGCTGGATGCGCTGTGTCCGGTTATGGCAAGGAAAATGTGCAGGGGTATTATCGCTTGGAAGATTTCCGTGTGGGGTTTAAAGCCACTTACCGGCAATATGAAATGAAAGCCGACATTGGTTTGGGAGGAAACAAAGTAGCCATCAAGGATTTGTTGTTGAACTATCACTTAAACATGGTGTCCTTTCGTTAGGAAATGCTTATGAACCTTATTCCATGGACATGCTTATCAGTACGGCAGACATGCGCTTTCATCAGTCGGCCGGATCCGTATTGGCTTTTACGGACGGGCGCAAGCTCGGGTTGACCTATCATTCCAGTCTGCCATTTGGATATTGGGCTACGGGATTGTATACGCATAATGACATCAATAAAATCGGTGACGGACAGGTTAACGCTTTGGTGTCCACTTCGCGGGGCGTTTGGCGCAAGCGGTGGAAAGGGAATCTGTTGCATGTGGGCGGTGCTTTTTCTTTCCGTACCAAACCGGTGAATACAGTGGAACCGCCGACAAAAACTGTATCGAATGATGGCGTGACATCCATGTTCCCGTGCTCATTGATGGAGCATCGTGGACCGTTTAGGGACAGAACTCAAAGGCGTTTTTGAGATACTTTATACCGCTCCGCGTTTCATGGTACAGGGAGAATACTTTCTGAACCGTCTCAATCGTACGGAAAGGGAGGCTTATCGTCCGCAGGAGGATATGTGCAGGCAGGCTTTCTGGTTCGGGGAAGAGGGTTTGCGTATGACGACCTGTACGGTATTCCCGGCAGGCCGGGCAGTAAACAGGCAATAGAACTCACGGCACGTTTCAATTATACGAACTTGAACGATGGCAGGGCCGGCATCATGGGCGGGCGGGAAAGCGACGTTTTCGTTGGGAGCCAATTTCTATTTGAATGAATATTTGGCCGTAAAACTGAACGGAAGTTATGTCCTTGTAGGAGAACATTGCAATGAATTTTACAAGAAAAACCTATTCTTAAGGGCAATTACGTGTCCAATATATTTTTTGAGGCAGCCCTCATCTGATTTCTCGGATTCGTAATAGACGGATGTTTTCGCAAGGGAGCATCTGTCTGTTCTTTTGTATCGGGGAGTACGATATAAAGGCATTAAAAAAGGATTTCCCGACGGGAAATCCTTTTTCTTCGGGTGACTAGTGGGATTCGAACCCACGACATTCAGAACCACAATCTGACGCTCTAACCGACTGAACTATAGTCACCATGTTAGGCTTTCCTTTCGAAAGCGATGCAAAGGTACTGCTTTTTTTTATATCTGCAAACTTTTTGAGGAAAAATTATTCAAAAAAATACTCTTTTATGCCTCCATTCGATTTTCCTAATAAATTTTCAGTTCCTTTCAAGAAACGTTTCATCACATTAAGTTCCTCATTATTAATGGATTTATTAATAAAAGTAACAGGATATAATTCAAAGTTCTTTTTTTTTACTTAAAACAGGTCTTGAAGTCCAAACCAATGCATATTCACAATCCGCTAAACGGGTTATTCGAAAAATCCGTTGCAACTTCAATCTTACCATAGCTCCTCCATCCGTTTTTTCTTTCGACATATTTGAGATAAAATTACCTAATGAATAAACAATGACATGCCGGGCAGGAGTCCGGGGGTCTTTTACAATTTCCATAGGCTGGAGTACATGCGGATGCGAACCTATTACATGATCAACTCCTTGTTCAATCAACCAGTTAGCCAATTCACACTCCGATCGTTCAGGGAACGAACAATATTCCACTCCCCAATGCATACAGGCTATAATAACATCAGGAAGTTTTCTGCGTGCATCAAGAATATCTTTTTTTATTTGTTCCCGATTAATATAATTCACCACATTCGGAGCATCAGTCTTCAAGCCATTCGTTCCATAAGTATAGTTCAACAATACAATTCTAAAACCATTCTTCTCAATCAATAACGGGTAGCTCTTATGACGTTCTTCCGGGTTCCTATAGGTTCCAGCATGATGTATTTTCAAAGAATCCAACATCAGAATAGTACGTTCCAACCCCAACTTCCCCTTATCTAGACAATGATTGTTAGCGGTCAGCAATACATCAAATCCGGCTTCCTTTATAGCATGAAGATATTCGTCCGGAGCACTGAACGCCGGATACCCTCTATAAGGCTTTCCTCCCAATGTCACCTCTAAGTTCCCTATAGCCATATCCGCCTCACTTATTTCTTTCTTCACATGACGGAAGCAATCATTATAATTATACCCGTCTCCTTGCCTAGCTGCATCAATTTGAGCCTGATGTTGCATCAAATCACCGACAAACAACAAAGAGATCTGATCTTGCGCCGATAGCGACAAACCAAACCATAGCAAAAAAAGAATGAAGATCTGTTTCATCTATTCTAACATTAAAGGGTACAAGATAGGAAAAAAATTCGTAAAGAACAAGTTCTACACTAATTTACAGTTTTCATACGCTTGAATTCCGTAGGAGCAACCCCGAACTGTGCCAACAGGCTTCACTAACCTGCACCCGTTCTGAAACAGCAGTACCATTGTTTTTTTCAAGCGAATAATACAAATAAAAAATTAGAAAGAGGGTCTACAAGCATTTGCAACAAATCTTTATATATCACACACATGCCTTATTGATGACAATGACCCCAACAGAAACCACGTCAGCAAGCATGCCAACCGCCAGTCCAAAAGACAAGGACATTTAAAAAAAAGACCAAGACGTTTTTAAAAAAGACGGCGGCCTTTTTAAAAAAAAGCTCGTCATCTTTTTTTAAAAATGACCTGATCTTTTTTTACCACAGCCGGAATCCGCCATATTCCATAAAGGTACAAATCCTCCATGCGCACTTCTTACAAGAAAGAAAGCCTAAAAATAGCCTACTTTACATCAAAACGGAATATCCTATAAAAAGTATATATATAACTGTATTCAAGCATTTTATGCAAAATTCAGCTTCACAATACAGTGAGGGCATAAGAGCATAAGTGAGAGCAATATTTTTTACCCTCACCATCTAAATCTTTTATAATAAACCTATTATACATGCAGTGAGGGCATGAGGGCATAAATGTCCCGAACTTCCCAGCGAGAAAGACCTATACATCAAGGACACTCCCGAAAGTATGATTACTCCGAAGAACAAAATAATCTTTTAAGAGCGAAAATCCTTCCTTATGATTTTACAGGTAAGTCCGAAAAGCAGGCATAACTTTTGTTCATGAAAACAAGTGTGTCAAAAGCAGGTCAGCTTATCCTGTAAGCATTACCAAACTTTTGACACATTCTTTTTATCCATCAAGCTTCGCAAAGCATGTGGCACTTATTTGTAAATGGCCTTTTTTCCAGCCAGCAACGTATTCTTCATTAAAGATACAATAGTCATAGGTCCCACACCACCCGGAACGGGAGTGATATAAGAACATTTGGGAGCCACTTCATCAAATTTCACATCTCCGGTCAGTTTGAATCCGGATTTCTTTGTGGCATCCGGCACACGGGTAGTACCCACGTCAATAACCACCGCACCTTCTTTCACCATCTCAGCCTTCACAAAATTCGGCTGACCCAGTGCAGCAATGATAATGTCAGCTTCCTGACATTCTTTTACCAAATCCTTGCTGCGGCTGTGACAAACAGTTACAGTGGCATCACCCGGATAAGCTTTCTGCATCATCAGGCTCGCCATAGGCTTACCCACAATATTGCTACGGCCCAATACTACACACTTCTTTCCCTGTGTTTCAATATGGTAACGTTTCAGCAATTCCAGAATACCATTAGGCGTAGCGGATACATAGCAAGGAAGGCCAATGGACATACGTCCTACATTGATAGGATGGAAACCATCCACATCTTTACGATAGTCAATGGTTTCAATCACTTTCTGCTCGGAAATATGCTTCGGTAAGGGAAGTTGTACGATAAAACCATCCACGTCAGCATCCTCATTCAGTTCTCTGACCTTTGCCAGTAATTCTTCTTCCGTCACATCTGCTTCATAACGGATCAGACTGGATTTGAAACCACATACTTCACAGGCCTTTTACTTTAGCCGCCACGTATGTCTCACTTCCCCCGTCGTGTCCAACGAGGATTGCAGCTAAATGGGGACGCTTGCCACCTTTAGCCACGATTCCGGCAACTTCCGCAGCAATCTCCTGCTTCACCAGTTCCGAAATAGCTTTTCCATCAATTAGTTGCATACTATTTATTTATAAATAATCCATTGAGCAACAAATGTAGCATAAATCAGCCACGTTGCATAATAAAAAAGGAGAAAGTTCCGCACTTTCTCCCTACCTGTTTATTTAAACCTTACTTTTTAAGTTTCGGCATCATCTTACCCATCTTGCTACCGGTCACCATCTTCATCATCTTGCGGGTCTGGTCAAACTGCTTCAGCAGACGGTTTACCTCCTGAATGCTGGTTCCACTGCCTTTGGCTATACGCGTACGACGTGTTCCGTTCAGGATTTCGGGATTTGTACGTTCCTGCGGAGTCATGGAATAAATAATCGCCTCAATGCTCTTGAATGCATTATCATCGATATCAATGTCTTTAATCGCTTTACCCACACCCGGAATCATGGAAGCCAACTCTTTCAGGTTACCCATCTTCTTTATCTGATGAATCTGGCTCAAAAAGTCATTGAAGTCGAACTGGTTTTTGGCAATCTTTTTCTGAAGACGCTTTGCCTCTTCCTCGTCATATTGCTCCTGCGCACGTTCTACCAAGACACGATATCACCCATACCGAGAATACGGTCTGCCATACGTGCAGGATGGAACTGGTCGATAGCATCCAACTTTTCGCCGGTACCCACAAACTTGATAGGCTTATTCACAACGGTACGAATAGAAAGAGCGGCACCGCCACGGGTATCACCATCCAACTTGGTCAGCACAACACCGTTAAAGTCCAGACGTTCATTAAATTCACGGGCTGTATTCACCGCATCCTGACCGGTCATTGAATCGACAACGAACAATGTTTCATCCGGATTGACCGCTTTCTTAATCGCCTCAATCTCATTCATCATCTGTTCGTCGATAGCCAGACGACCGGCTGTATCGACAATGACCAAATCATAACCTTTCGCTTTTGCTTCATGAATAGCGTTCAATGCAATCTGCACCGGATTCTTGCTGTCCAATTCACTATATACAGGAACCTCGATTTGTTCTCCCAATACTCTTAACTGTTCGATAGCAGCGGGACGATAAACGTCACAAGCCACCAACAGCGGCTTACGGTTCTTCTTGGTTTTCAGCATACGGGCCAGTTTACCGGAGAAGTAGTCTTACCGGAACCTTGCAGACCTGACATCAGGATAACCGCCGGACGACCTTCCAACACCAATTCGGCAGTCTCACCGCCCATCAATGCAGTCAGTTCATCATGTACAATCTTTACCATCAACTGGCTGGGCTTCACAGCCGTAAGCACATTCTGCCCCAAAGCTTTTTCTTTCACAGTATCAGTAAAGCCTTTGCGACCTTATAGTTCACGTCAGCATCCAACAAAGCTTTACGCACATCCTTCAATGTTTCCGCTACATTAATCTCGGTGATTTTTCCCTCACCTTTCAGAATCTTAAAAGACCGTTCCAGTCTCTCACTTAAATTATCGAACATATATCTTTAATTATAAATTACGAATTATGATTGCCTGTCCTTCTTTACTAACCTTCAGAATAACAACAGGGTGCAAAAATACAAAAAACTTATGAACCTTATATCTTTTTATTCTGCCATTTTGCTTTTTTCAAATAAATAATGCTGCTAAGCAGTAACAAACTATAGTACACCACCTCTATAGAAAAACAAACAGAAACCGGTGCTTTCACCACCATGCCTATCCATAGAATGTAAAGGGCGTAGAATACCAAAGTCCCCATTTCAAGTATCAGAGCAGCCTGCGTATTTCCAGTTCCCGAAATGGCATTGAAATAGATATTCGCCACTGATGCGATAATCATCGCTCCGGCAATGACATACAACGAAGGCACAGACTCTACCAGCAACGCCGGTTCGTTGGTGTAAACCGAAAGCATGGCATGAGGAAAAATCACCACCACCGCCACACAGACCACCATAATGAGAAACGACATCCGGGCTATACGCCAAATCAAACGCATGACATGGGTTATCCCCCCCGCACCAATCAGATTGCTGACCAATGAATTGGTAGTAGTAGACAATGCCTGAACCGGAATGAGCATCACGATATAGATACTACGTACGATATTGGCAATCGCCAGCTCGCGTTGCCCCAACCGTTCTATCGCGATGAAAAAGACAAACCAAGTAGCCATGGCCAAAAAATATTGTACCATGGTAAAACACGATATACTCAGAATCCTTCCCAATAAAGAGAAATCAATCTTCTGCCAGTGATTCAAGCCGAATTTCTTAAAATCCACCTTTGCGTAGGTATAAATCAAGAAAAAAGCCAATGAAGCGGCTTCAGCCATCACCGAAGCGACAGCTGCTCCTTTAATCCCCATCTCCGGCATTCCAAACTTACCGAAAATCAAAATATAGTCCAACAGCACATTCACCAATGCCATGACCACTGCATTCATTGTCAGCACCTTAGTACGTGTAATACCAATATACAGCGCACGGAACATCACGTTGACAAAGGCGAAGAAAAAGCCCCAAATACGCCAGTTGAGAAATTCCATGGTAGCATCAAAAATGGAATCAGATGAAATGAGCAAGCGGACAATGGATGGGGCCAAAAGATGTGTCAGCCAAACATGAGCATCGCCAATCCCAGCAAGAATGTCCCTCCCTGTATCATTACGGGACCCACATCTTTGTAACGTCCTTCTCCATTACGACGAGCAATCAAGATTTGTGAACCGACACTAAAACCGAAAGCAATAGTGAAGACACAGATATAAAACAATCCACCCATGGCGGAAGCTCCCAACTCGACTTCTCCTACCCTGCCCAGGAAAGCAGTATCTGTCACATTGATAATGTTTTGCGCCAATAATCCGAGAAAAATCGGATAACTTACGTTCCATATTTCTTTGTTGGTATACATATATTTTTTTTGCATTGAGTAAAAGAGTTGCAAAGATACTACATTCTTTTCAATCCGGTGTTCTGAATGGAGTGAAGAAACCGTAAACAGACCAGGAATTTACTTAGCGGACAGGCGTGCCGGAACAAATATATCACAAAAGTATCAGCACGCTCCCTCATTCCACAGTTCCTACCAATCAATCACACAAATAAAAAAAAGGATATTCATCATCCAAGTAAATAGTTTCTATTGAAACAGTTGATTTTTTCAATAGACGACACAAATAATTGCACAAAAGGTTTGCCCGTGTGTTATTTTATCCTACCTTTGCGCCCGCAAACAAAAAATCAAGTAATAAATGAAGAAACTATTATTAATTAGTGCAGCGACACTAATCGTTTCAAATTCAACTTTCGCAGGAGGTATTTTAACCAATACAAATCAACATGCAGCTTTTCTCCGTATGCTATCCCGTGGTGCTACAACAGAAATAGACGGTGCTTTATCTAATCCTGCCGGCCTGGCTTTCTTGCCCAAAGACGGATTCCATGTAGGATTGAGCATTCAGAGCGCTTATCAGACTAGAAATATTGATGCCAGTTTTATGACATACAATGGCGTTAGTGCCACAGGTCCTACTGTTGCAGACAAGCCTTTTGAAAAATATTACGAAGGAACAGCCGCCGCACCGGTTATCCCCAGCCTCTTCGCCGCATATAAAAAAGGTGAGTGGACAATTTCAGGATTCTTCGCCATCACTGCCGGAGGTGGAAAGGCGTCTTTTGATGACGGACTGCCTATGTTCGACGCCTCAGCTATGGCAGGTATTTTTCAAGAAGGTTTAAAAGCAGAAAAACCTACGGTTATAACTCCTGATATGTATGATATTACAAGTGCCATGGACGGTAAACAATATATTTATTCTTTGCAGCTGGGATTATCCTATAAAGCTACCGAATGGCTTTCCGTATTCGGTGGAGGTAGAATGAACTACTTTACCGGTGGCTACAAAGGCTTTCTGAACGCTATTGTAAAAGGAACAGACACAAACCTGTTGCCTCTTGCTCTAGACTGTGACCAAACCGGCTGGGGACTTACTCCTGTTATCGGTGTAAATGCTAAACTGGGTAAACTGAACATTGGTGCCAAATATGAATTCAAGACCAACTTGAATATCGAAAACAATACAAAGAATATAGAATATCCCCGGACTCCTGAAGGTGAAGCAATGATAGCTCCTTACAAACACGGTGTAAACACCCCCAATGACATCCCAGCCATGCTCTCTATCGCAGCCGCCTACGAATTCCTTCCGGTACTTCGCGCTTCTGTAGAATATCATTTTTATGATGACAAAAATGCAGGTATGGCAAACGGCAAACAAAAATATCTGACTAAAGGAACCAATGAATACTTGGCAGGTATTGAGTTTGATGTAACCAAACAACTAACCCTCAGCTGTGGTGGACAAATCACTGACTACGGACTATCAGATAACTATCAATCAGATACCAGTTTTTCTTGTGATTCTTACTCTTTGGGAGTCGGAGCCAAAATAAAGATGAACAAACACCTCAATTTAAATGTTGGTATATGTGGACTAACTATGAGGATTATACAAAAAAATCAACCAACTATAACGGAACCGGACTACCCGGAACAAATGTATATAGCCGTACCAACAAAGTGTTCGGTTTAAGTGCAGATTATAGTTTCTGATTCCTGTATATGAAATAAGAACAAGACCATGTCCAAATAACTGAGGCATGGTCTTGTTTTATAAAAAACTCCAAAGAAACTGATAATCCTTCAGCTGCACCCGCAACTGTTTCAGCGACCGGGTGATATGAAATTCTACAGTCTTTACAGAAATATCCAGCCGCAAAGCAATTTCCTTGTTCGGTAAATTTTTCATCCGGCTCAAAATAAACACCTCCCTGCTTGTAGGAGGCAATTCACTAATGGCTTCCTGCACCAAAGCTTGAATCTCATCACAAAACAATTTATCGGGATCACAAGCCTCCAAAGTCGAGATACGCAAAGCCAGTTCTTTCTGCCGCATATCTCCTATATGCTGCTCGGCACGCATACGTACCTCCAAGTGTTGCAAATGATTCAATGAACGATTTTTATGGCAGTCAACAGCAACGCAGAAATATTGGTATCCTCCTGTAACTCATTCCGGTGCTCCCATACATTAGTAAAAGCCCCCATTACAATATCCTCAGCCTCTTCCCTGTTCCTGACATACGAGTAAGCAAACTGAACAAACTGTTGCTGACGTTTGCTAAACACCTCCGTCAGTTCTGACATAAAAACATTCTTCGTCTCTTTCATTTAACTAATTTTCTGTTTCCGTTTTTAGATCTTGACATAAATACCTTTCTTGTATAAAATATGAACAATACTCCAACAAAATAATACATACAACAAAGCATAGGCTAATGAACCGGGATAATTCCCAACACCGGAACCAGTACCTTTTCATAAATAAAGACACTTGCCCCCGTAGCGCCCAATAGAATCCCCATTATTTCCGCAAACACATAAATAAACAAAGGGTTCACTCCGAACGACCGGAAAAAAACGCACCAACCTTGATAACCTTTTATATCAATGATCCAGATAAGCAGAGCCAAAAAGCTGGATGCCAATCCGCAGGTTGTAATGACAAAAGTAGGCGACCACACTTTCTTATTGATAGGGCAGCCGTAACTTAACAAAAAGCCGGCAAATGTGAGAATTGTACCCACCAAAAACAATCGTTGTATCTTCTCGTCATTATCTTTAGCAGAAAACAATAACTTTCCACAATAAAACCCTACCATTACATGGCACACCGCAGGAAGCGTACTCAATAGTCCTTCCGGATCAAACGCCATTCCACCATCATGGTACATGTGGGATGTACCCAATGCCCATACATCAAAACGGGCCACTATATTAGTGGCCGACAAGTTAAAGCCGTCTCCCATAGCCAATAAAAGAAAATAGACAGCCAAAGTCACCAAAATGATAGCGGGAAAATATTTATGCTTCACCGTTATAGCAACCAGACTAGTCACACCGTATCCTATAGCAAGCCGTTGCATGACTCCTAAATAACGCAACTCTTCAAAATTCAGATGATGTGTAAAAACCGATTTGGCCAGAAGATTCAAAAACAGACCGATACAAAAAATAACGACTGTACGTTTCACAATCTTCCGTAATGTAGCATGAGAATAAGTAAAATTATATTTCCGCAAAGAAATATAAGTGGATATTCCCATAATGAACATAAAAAAAGGAAAAACGAGATCGGTAGGGGTTAACCCGTTAAAGGCGGCATGCTCCAGCGGAGCATACACATCCCCCAGAACCGGGGTTATTCACAAGAATCATGCCTGCAATGGTGATGCCTCTCAAGATGTCAAGAGCGAGCAATCGTTTGGGGGTATTTGCTGTCATGTGTGTCAGATTAATAAATTGGTTAACTCGGACAAAGATAGCATTCTATTAGCAATAAAGAAACAAATCTGTGAAAAATATTTTTATATTGTAAACATATTAATCTCTCTGAAAAACATGTTTATTCCGTTTTTATTGCTATTTTTGTCCAAAAAGAATTTCTATACCCCCTTTATTTAAAAACTTAACACAGATTTATTATGAAGAAAAAGAGTCTGCCAGTATTTTTCGTTGGGTTATTAATGTGTGGATGCCAAATGAAAGAAGTAATCAATGAGTACAATGTAGTTCCATTGCCTGTTACCATGAGCGAGCAGCAGGGACGTTTTTACCTGAACAGTGATGTTCCTATCGTCGTTAACGCCTCACAAGAAGTGAAACACATTGCTTCCGGCCTGTCAACCACTCTCCTGGATATAGCCGGTCTCAAGCTGAAACCGACTGAGAGTTACATGAAAATGTACCCTCCATTGTTTTTGACAGCATTCCGGGGATGGAAAAAGAAGCCTACAAGTTATCGGTCACCCCTCAACTGATAAAAATTACCGCATCGGCGCCTAACGGCTTTTACTATGGATTACAGACCCTGTATCAACTGTTGCCGGTGGATGTCTATTGTAAAGAAAGAGCACGTAATGCCGAATGGAGTGTACCTTGCGTTGAAATAGAAGACGCCCCAACATTCCGCTATCGCGGAGCCATGCTGGATGTATGCCGCCATTTCGCATCTATAGATTATATCAAAAAATTCATAGATGTATTGGCTGCACATAAAATGAACACCTTCCACTGGCACCTTACAGACGACCAAGGCTGGAGAATTGAAATCAAAAAATACCCCAAACTGACTGAGATCGGCTCTCAACGTTCAGAAACCATGGTGGATTATTTCTATACCCATTACCCATTCAAATATGACGGCAAGCCCCACGGAGGTTTTTACACACAAGACGAAATAAAAGAAGTCGTTGCATACGCTCAAAGCAAATATATCACTGTCATTCCGGAGATAGAGTTACCTGGACATGCCTTGGCGCTATCGCTTCCTACCCTGAATTGTCCTGTACTCCGGACAGCACCTACGAAGTTTGCAAATTATGGGGTGTGTTTGACCAAGTATTCTGCCCTACCGACACCTTCTTCCAGTTTATGGAAGGAGTCATGGACGAAGTGGTGGAATTATTCCCAAGCTCTTATATACATATAGGTGGTGATGAATGTCCTAAAACAGCCTGGGAACAATGTGAACATTGTCAAAAACTGATACGTGAACTGGGATTGGAAAATGACATCACTCCCAATCCCGTAGACGGAAGAAAGCATACGAAAGAAGAGAAATTACAAAGTTATATCGTAAGCCGTGTGGAAAATACCTGAACAGCAAAGGACGTAATATCATCGGTTGGGATGAAATACTGGAAGGAGGGCTTGCCCCCAACGCCACAGTGATGTCATGGCGTGGTGTGGAAGGCGGAATGACCGCAGCCAAAGCCGGACATGATGCTATTATGACTCCTAATCCTTACGCTTACCTTGACCATTACCAGGAAGAACCGGAAATAGCTCCTGTTACTATCGGTGGATACAACACACTGAAAAAGACATACAGCTATAATCCTGTACCGGCTGATGCAGACAGTTTGGTAAAACAGCACATCATTGGTGTACAGGCCAATTGCTGGGCAGAATATATGCCAACTGAGGATAACCGTGATTATCAAATCTTCCCACGCCTGATCGCTATATCCGAAACCGGCTGGACTCCGATGAAGAAAAAGAATTTTACTTCATTCTGCAACCGCATGGTTGAAGACTTCCAACGTCTGGAAGCAATGGGCGTAAAACCTTGCCTCAACTTCTTTGATGTAAATATCAACACCCGTGCTACCCAAGAAGGTGTACTGAATGTAGAGCTGGAAACATTCTATCCGGGAGCACAAATCTATTATACGACTCATGGTGAGCAACCATCCATACATGCCAACTTATACAATCGTCCATTCCCATTGGACGGCACATACGACTTGAAAGCCGCTGCTTTCGTTAACGGCAAACAAATCGGTAAGGTTACTCATAAACAGCTTTACAAGAATTTAATCAGTGGGAAAAAATATGAAATCATGCCCGAACCCAAAGGTATGAAAGGTGATATTTTAGGAGAAAATGATATATTGGGCGCAGACACTGTGACTTTAGGACTGACCAATGGAAAACGTGGAAATAATGCCTCCTCCACCCCGTGGGTAGGTATCAGCCCAGACAATAATGACAAAGTTACTTTTATAGTAGACTTTGAGAAAGCCACTATCCGTAAAATCAGATTCGGTACATTGTATAATGCAGCAGGTGGAATATTGCCGGTGAGCAAAGCTGTAGTCTATGTTTCCTCTTTAGACAACAAATTCGAGAAAGTAGCCGAAAAAGAATTCACTTACGATATCAAAGAAAATACGTTCAGAGGCTTCGATGAAGAAATAGAATTTCCGGCACAAGAAGCGGTGAAGGTAAAAATAGAATTTACAAGCGGAGGTAAAATACGCAATGGAATTGATTGCTATAGCCCTCATGATAAAAGCGAGGTACCCAGCACAATAGCTTTGGACGAAATAGAAATCTATTAATTACCTATTTATATAAGGAGAATTGAATTCCATTGTAATCCGGCTCAAACCTTGTTTTCTATTTCCTGATTGAAAACTTAGCCGGATGACAATGGAATTTCATTTTAAAAAGCACAACAAACGAAACAGGAAAAATGGTATAAAAATCTGTAATCCGGGTACAATCTTATTTTTTTCAACTCCATACTTTTGTACATAGAATTTATATTGAAAGACTTAAAATATGAACGCTATGAACAAAGTCATTTTACTTTTAATATTCAGTATTTTAACAACAACCAGTATGGCACAAAAAAAGATCAAACAGACAGCAGGACGCGACCAATTAGGAACATTTGCTCCTAAATTCGCAGAACTTAATGACGACATTCTTTTTGGAGAAGTGTGGAGCCGCACCGAGCAACTCGGTCTTCGTGACCGCAGTTTAGTCACAATCACCTCACTCATCAGTCAAGGAATAACGGACAGTTCGCTTACATTCCATCTCCAAATCAGCCAAAAACAACGGTATTACGCGTACGGAAATTGCAGAGATCATCACTCACATCGGCTTCTATGCAGGATGGCCGAAAGCATGGGCGGCATTCCGTCTTGCCAAAGAAGTATGGAATGAAGATATCTCTTGTAAAGATAAAGATGAAAAAACAACGTTCCAACGCGAAATGATTTTTCCTATCGGAGAACCAAACACCGCTTATGCACAATATTTCACTGGTAACAGTTACCTCGCCCCTATCTCTCGTGAACAGGCAAGCATTTCCAATGTCACCTTTGAACCACGCTGCCGTAACAACTGGCACATCCACCATGCAACTCAAGGTGGCGGACAAATGCTTATCGGCATAGCCGGTCGTGGCTGGTATCAAGAGGAAGGTAAAGCAGCTGTTGAGATTCTTCCCGGCACAGTGATCCATATCCCTGCCAACGTAAAACATTGGCACGGTGCAGCCGCCAACAGTTGGTTCGCCCACCTTGCATTCGAACTTTCCGGAGAAAACACATCCAATGAATGGTTAGAACCCGTAACTGATGAAGAATACGACAAGATTCAAATGTTGCCTTGAATGAGGCAACAAAAATAATTTGTATCGGTGCAGACTTTATATGTAGAGGCGCACAATTCTTTTACCAAGACACACGTGCGATTTTCAAATAAATTATGTAATTTTGCCGACTGTTTATAATAACCCTTTAAAATATGAGAAAATATTTATTTTTATTCACATTTTTACTGCTATCGGCAAAAAGTTTTGCTCAAGACAAAGATTTCAATTACAAGTTCTACGGACAAATCCGCACCGACTTCTATTACAATAGTCGTGCCAATGAAGAAACTGTTGACGGGCTCTTCTATATGTATCCCAAAGATAAAGTGTACGATGCAACAGGTAAAGACCTGAATGCGACAGCTAATGGAAGCTTTTATACTTTATATACGTTTGGGAATAGATGTGCAAGGTCCCAAGTTGGGAAGAGCAAAAACCTCCGCAAAAGTAGAAATGGACTTCCGCGGATCAGGAACAACCTTCTCCACTATACGTCTGCGCCATGCCTATTTAAACCTTGATTGGGGAAAACCGTCTTTACTGTTGGGACAAACCTGGCATCCGTTATATGGTGACGTTGCTCCACAAATTCTGAATCTGAATATGGGAGCTCCTTTCCAACCGTTCAGCCGTGCCCCACAAATACGATTCCGCTACAAAGCTGGTGATATACAACTGACAGGCGCGGCTATTTGGCAATCCCAATACCTGTCTCAAGGTCCTGATGGGAAAAGCCAGAAATACATAAAAGAAAGTTGTATACCCGAAATCTATATTGGTGCAGATTACAAAAGAAGCAACTGGCTAGTGGGAGCAGGCATTGAAATGATTTCATTAAAACCTCGTACTCAATCGGTAGTAGAAGATGAAGTTTACAAAGTGGATGAACGTGTCACTGCCCTGTCTTACGAAGTTCACATGAAATATACTTCTCCCCTATGGTATGTGGCAGCAAAAAGTATTTTGGGTTCCAATCTTACACAAGTATCCATGCTGGCGGATACGGTGTAAAATCCACTGATGCCCGTACGGGAGAACAAGAGTATTCCCCCAACCGGAATTCTAGTTCATGGCTGAACATTGCATACGGTAAGAAATGGAAACCGGCTGTTTTTTTAGGTTATATGAAAAATTTAGGAACGAGTGACGAAATAAGTAAAATGTATGGTACAGGAACCAATGTAGACCAATTGGTAAGCACCAGCGCAGAACTAACCTATAATGTGCCTCACTGGAAATTGGGAGTTGAATACAATCTTACTTCCGCATGGTATGGTTCCATGAAAAGTTCTAACGGAAAGATTATTGATACTCATTCTGTTTCAAACAACAGACTGGTAGCAACAGTTTTGTTCATGTTCTGAAAAGTACAAAATAAAGAATATAAAAAGGCAGCTTTCGAAAAGGCTGCCTTTTTTATATATAGCAGAAAATTAATTATTCACCTTTGATAGCTGCAACACCCGGAAGAATTTTTCCTTCAATTGCTTCCAACAAAGCACCGCCACCGGTAGAGATATAAGAAACCTGGTCAGCCATGCCGAACTTGTTGATACAAGCTACAGAGTCACCACCACCGATCAATGAGAATGCACCGTTTTTAGTTGCTTTTGCGATAGCTTCAGCGATAGCACGTGAACCGGCAGTAAAGTTATCGAATTCAAAAACACCGGCAGGACCGTTCCACAGAATAGTCTTGGCATCTTCAATAGCAGCAGCAAATGCTTTCTGAGTTTCAGGACCTGCATCCAAACCTTCCCATCCGTCAGGAATATTATTTGCAGGAACAACCTGAGTATGAGCATCGTTAGAGAATGCATCAGCAGCCACACAATCAGAGCCCAATACCAAATTCACACCTTTAGCTTTAGCCTTAGCAATGATATCAAGAGCCAAATCCAATTTGTCATCTTCTACGATAGAATTACCAATTTTTCCACCTTGAGCTTTGCAAAAGTATAAGTCATACCACCGCAAAGAATCAAGTTATCCACTTTATCCATCAGGTTTTCAATGATACCAATCTTAGTAGACACCTTGGAACCACCCATAATAGCAGTGAACGGGCGCTTGATATCTTTCAGGATATTATCAACAGCTTGAACTTCTTTTTCCATCAAATACCCCAACATCTTGTTGTCCGCATCGAAATAGTCAGCGATAACGGCTGTAGAAGCATGTTTACGGTGAGCAGTACCGAATGCGTCATTGATATAGCAATCAGCATAAGAAGCCAAAGTCTTGGCAAATTCTTTCTGAGAAGCCTTCATCGCTTTCTTGGCATCTTCGTATGCAGGATCTTCTTTGTCAATGCCAACAGGCTTTCCTTCTTCTTCAGGATAGAAACGCAAATTTTCCAACAACAGGACTTCACCCGGTTTCAAAGCAGCTGCAGCATCACCGGCTTTCGCACAATCAGGAGCAAATTGAACAGGTACACCTAATTTTTCAGAAACAGCATCGACAATCTGGCTCAATGAATATTTAGCATTTACCTTACCTTTGGGTTTACCCATGTGTGACATGATAATCAAGCTGCCACCATCAGCCAACACTTTTTTCAGTGTAGGAAGAGCACCACGGATACGAGTATCATCAGTAATTTTACCATTTTCGTCCAAAGGTACATTGAAGTCCACACGGACAATTGCCTTTTTACCGGCAAAGTTGAATTTGTCAATTGTCATCATAATCTCTTATTTTTGTTTATAGTGTATAAATACAATCTCGCTTATTTTGGGTGTTGCAAAGTTACTAATATTTTTTATTAGCAGTGTGTCAGGGGGGTAATAATTTTACTTGAAATGAAAAAAGAGGATAAAAAGCACTTTTTTGAGAAAATCGAAAAATCATTTTTCCACTAGGGTTGTTTCCAGCTATCCTGTTCTATATACAAAATGCAGAAAGAATGAAAACCGAATTGCTACATAAATATTTCAGAGGAGAAACCACCGAAAAAGAGGAAAACCAGATTGTGGAATGGGTAGAAAGCAGTGTAGAAAACAAGGAACACTTTCTAAAAGAGCGAATGCTGTTTGATGTCACCCTTTTTTCTGACGGTTCGAACATACAACGGAAACCGAAAGGGCATCTGTACCTGTACCCACTGATTGCCATTGCCGCCATGCTGGCTATTGTTTTTGTAATGGATTTGCCACATATGCATAAACCTAAACAACAATTGTCACAAACCATCCGTATTCCAGCAGGTCAACGTGCACAGATGGATCTTCCTGACGGTTCTATAGTATGGTTGAATTCCCAAACCACACTAACTTATGATGAAAACTTCGGTAAAAAAGACCGTAAGTCACGTTAGACGGAGAAGCCTATTTCGAGGTGGCACACAATAAGGAGATTCCTTTTTATGTGCAGACAGAAAACATAAAGGTGCAAGTCACCGGAACAAAATTCGATGTATGCTCCTATAAAGGTTCAAACAGCTTTATAGCCAGACTGATAGAAGGTTCCATCAATTTGCTTACCAACAGTGCAAAAGAAGAAAAAACAATTACCAGACTGACGAAAGGAAAGTATTTCTCGATGGAAAACGGCAAATATAGAACGGGCGAAATGAGCAGCAACAATGCTTTAGCATGGATGCAAGGCATTTATTATTTCGATGATGTTCCGTTTAAAGAATTACTGGACAAGATTGCTCTATATTATAATTATAAGATAACAGTGAAGAATCCTAAAATCTTAGAGAACTACCGTTGTACCGGTAAATTCAAAGATTTGGATGGCATAGAGCATATACTAAAAGTTATACAAAAAGACCATCCGTTCAAATACGATATTGATAACGAACATAACAAGATAACTATAGAATAAAATCACAATAGAAGTTTAACCTTAAAAATTAACCATTATGATTACATAAGAACCTTTGAAAAAGAATCGGAAAGTACCCCCATACTCCCCGATTCGACAGCTAACAATTGACCTTAATCAAATTTATTAACTTAACACATTACAAAGATATGAGAAAAATTTCTTTGGAAGGGTACTTATGCCCAAAAAGTTTAGCTTTTAAACAAATATTACGAACTATGAAGATCACCTTAATTCTTCTGTTAACCACAGCATTCAGCGCATTCAGTATGGATGTACACTCTCAGAACGCCAAAGTCAGTCTGGATACCAACATCATGAAGGTAGCCCAATTGATTTCTGCCATCGAATCACAAACTAATTACCTGTTTGTCTATAGTAAGAAAAATGTAGATCTAAGCCGCAAGGTAAAAATCAACGCAAAAAATAAAGCCGTATCCGAAATTCTAGATGAAGTTTTTTCCGGAACTGGTATCACTTATGTTATGGAAGGTAAAAACATTGTTTTGACAAAAGAAAGCAATATAGCCCGTGAGGAAGTAAAACAGCAAAATACAATTACTGTTAAAGGTGCTATAACTGATATGCAAGGTGAAGCAATTATCGGTGCAAACATTATTCAACAAGGTACTACTAACGGTACAATTACCGATATTGACGGTAACTTTACGTTAGAAGTTCCGGCTGATGCACAACTGGTTATATCTTATATCGGTTATAAAAAGTCATAATTCCAGTAAACGGAAAGACTAATTTTACCATTAAAAATGGAAGATGATGCATTGAAACTGGAAACTGTTGTAGTAACCGCTATGGGTATTAAAAAGAAAGAAGCCTCTTTAACTTAATTCCACTCAGCAATCTGAAT
>ENA-OQCN01000558-OQCN01000558.1-human-gut-metagenome-genome-assembly--contig:-NODE-558-length-19946-cov-3.091276_pt1 | contig 19946 bp, 28 predicted proteins | sample MGYA00242497_ERZ504576 | MGnify/ENA primary metagenome ERZ504576 (study PRJEB26092, sample SAMD00036296) | human gut metagenome | host: Homo sapiens | study: EMG produced TPA metagenomics assembly of... | reverse complement strand
CTTGCTTTTTCCGAAAATGTACAAAAAGAATTTCTAACTGAACTTATAAACGGCAAACCGTAAGCGAGTGCGTTATTCTTTGCACCTGTAACAGAACAGAACTTTATTTTGCGGAAATGAAGACAGCCTAAATACAGTGCAATCTGCTTTCAAACTATTCGGGAATAGAATGTGATTTGCTTAAAAAGCATTTGTATTTGTTCTATTCCGATAAAGCGGTAATGCATCTTTTCAGAGTGGTAAGCGGTATTGAATCTATGGTTATAGGTGAGGACGAAATTCTCGGACAAATAAAACTTGCTTACACTATGGCAAAAGACTTGGGTATGACGGGTTACGAGTTAAATATGACTTTTCAATCCGCAATGGCTTGCGCAAAAAAAATAAAACTCAAACCGCACTTTCAAAAACTTCTGTTTCAACCGCAACCTTGCGGGAAATGAAATCGCACATTTTAAGGATAAAGTAAATGTTCTCGTTATAGGCGCAACGGGGAAGATAGGCACTGTACTTGTAAAAAATCTTTTGTCGCATAAAAATGTAAGCGTTATTGCAACATCAAGAAAACACAGTGCTGAGTCGATACAGACCAAAGCAAACATTACAATTGCTAATTATGCCGATAGGTACAGTTATATGGATTCTGCCGATTGCGTAGTCAGCGCTACCGCAAGTCCGCATTACACTGTTACATATTATGATTTAAAGAAGAATATAAAAACCGATAAGCCAAGACTTTTTATAGATCTTGCCGTACCTCCTGACATTGACGGCTCGGTTGCAGAGATAAAAGGTTTAAAGCTGATCGGAATAGATTATTTTGAAAAACTCGCAAAGAACAACAATGAGCTTAAACTTGACAGTGTGGAAAGCGCAAAAGAGATTATAAAAGAAGAAAGCGATGTACTTAAAAAAGACATAGCTTTTCACTTTTTTTACCGCATATGGAGAGTGTAAAAAATAAACTCAGTGAAAATTCGTTAGAAGAAATATTGTATAAATTCAAAGCCGAGTTACCGTCAGAAGAATTTATAAAGATACTTGATGCATTTAAAAGTTGTGGAGAAAAGATATAATGGCATATTTTCCTTTTTATATTGATATAGAAAATAAAAATATTCTTGTAGTGGGCGGCGGAACGGTAGCTTTAAGAAAGATAGAAAAGCTGTCGCCTTTTAAGCCGAGTATTACCGTGGTATCCCCGAAAATCTGCGAGGAGATTTTAAAATTTAATGTGAAAGCCGTTGAGCGTGAGTTTGATGACAACGATTTAAACGGTGCTTTTTGTGTTATCAGTGCTACCGATAACGAACAGGTGAACTCGCATATATTTGAATTATGCAAGGAGAAAAATATTCTTGTAAATACTGTTGATGACAAAGAAAATGCGGATTTATTTTTCCTGCGCTTGTACAAAAAAATTCCGTTACTGTCGGTATTACCACATCGGGCAAAAGTCCGATATATGCAAAGTATTTAAAAGAGCAGTTTTTAAATATGCTTGAAAATACAAATTCCGATACCGCAGAAACATTGTGGCAGTACAGAGAATACATAAAGGAAAACACGGCGGACGAAGAGTTAAGAAAGAAGTTTTTTCGGCACTTATGGTATGTGCCTTTGCGGAGAAGTATTGATACCGATGTTGTTAATAAAATTATAAAGGAAAACAGCTGATATGAAAGTAAGAATAGGTACAAGAAAAAGCAAACTTGCCCTTGCACAGACAGAGATGTTTGCAAATGCTTTGAAAAAGAGATTTGACGATATAGATACAGAAATAGTTTGCATTTCAACAAAAGGAGATAAAATTCTTGATAAGCCGCTTGCAATGATAGGCGGAAAGGGAGTTTTTATCTCTGAACTTGAGAATGCTTTATTAAGCGGAGCGGCAGATATGGCAGTGCACAGCGCAAAGGATCTTCCGCTTGAGCTTGCAGACGGACTTGAAATTTCATCGGCTTTACAGCGAGGAAACTATCGTGATGTGCTTGTTACAAGAAAAAATGAGCCGATAAAAAACGAAGAAAAATTTATTGTCGGCACAGGCAGTCTTAGACGCCGTGGCTTTATAAAAAAACAGTATCCGCTTGTACAGATTAAAGATATAAGAGGAAATGTTGACACAAGAATTAATAAACTTATTAATAAAGAATATGACGCAATTATTCTTGCGGCGGCAGGTCTTGAAAGGCTGTCGCTTTACAACAGCGCCGATTATGATATAATGCCCTTTGAGTACAAAGATTTTCTCCCTGCGCCCTGTCAGGCAATCGTAGTTGCGGAGAGTAAAACAGGCAGTGCGATTTCAGAAAGGTTAAAAGAAATTAGTCATACAGAAACTATGCTTGAGTTTGAAACCGAACGGCAAATTCCAAAGCTGTTAAATGCCGACTGCGGTATGCCTGTCGGCGCTTTTTCAAAGGTAACAAACGGCAAAATAGAGCTTATAATTTCTACCGATTGTAAAAAAACAATATCGGGCAGTGCCGATATTAAAGACAGGTTTAATCTTGCAAAAAGGTTGGTGAGCGAGTTGTGAACAACGGAAAAGTTTATCTTGTGGGCGCTGGGTGCGGCGATTATGACTTAATAACTCTGCGTGGGCAGAATTGTCTGAAAAAATGCGATGTCGTTGTATATGACAGCCTTACCGACAAGCTGTTGCTTGAGTATGCGGATAATGCAGAAAAAATTTGTGTCGGAAAACGAGCAGGAAAGCATAGTGAAAAGCAGGAGAATATAAACGAAATTCTCATTGCAAAAGCAAACGAGGGCAAGACCGTTGTGCGACTCAAAGGCGGAGATCCGTTCGTTTTCGGCAGGGGAGGAGAGGAAGTACAGGCGCTTCAAAGTCACAATATTCCTTATGAAGTTATCCCCGGTATTTCCTCGGCAATAGCAGTTCCCGAAATTGCGGGTATTCCTGTTACTCACAGAAATTTAAGCCGCAGTGTACACATAATCACAGGTCATACGGCGCAGGATACCTTACCGAAAAATATACGGGAATACGCAAAACTTGACGGTACACTTGTATTTTTAATGGGACTTAGAAAATTACCCGAAATTGTAAAAGGTCTTACAGAAAACGGCAAAAACGAAAATACACCTGCCGCAATTGTGTCAAACGGTGCATATGCAAAGGAAAGTACGGTAAGAGGTACTTTAAAAAATATTTGCAGTCTTGCAGAGCAAAGCAAAGTTGAACCGCCTGCAATAATCGTAGTGGGAGAAGCAGTGGGGTTTGATTTTTCCGCTACAATAGAAAAGCCGCTCAAAAATAAAACCGTTGCGGTTACAGGTACGCATAAATTGTCTGCGAAACTTGGCAGAGAACTTATGTCGCTCGGTGCGAGAATCAACCGTATTGATTATCTTAGTGTAAAGGAATACCGACAAAACGAGCAGCTTGACAAAGCGCTTTCAAACATTAATAATTATAATTACATAGTGCTTACAAGTATGAACGGCGCTGAAATTTTTATTAAAAAATTGAGAGCGTTAAAGGTCGATGTTCGCAAACTGTGTAATATAAAATTTGCCGTTATCGGCAGCGGAACAGCGGGTATTCTTGAAAAATACGGCATTTTTGCGATATTATTCCAAAGGTTTATACTTCTGCGGATTTGGGAAATCTTTTGGCAGATACAGTAAACAAAAATGAGCGTGTGTTGATTTTGCGTGCGGAAAACGGCTCAAAAGAACTTACTGAAATTTTAAGTCGCAATAATATAATTTATGACGATGTAAAGACCTATGACATTCAGTCGGAAAGTAAGTCGGAGGGCGGAATTATTACCTCCGATTACATAACCTTTGCAAGTTCTTCGGGCGTAAACGCTTTTTTTGAAAGCGGATATGCTGTTAGCGAAAACACAAAAATTGTTTGTATTGGCGAGATAACCGCAAAGGCTTTGCATAAGTACAATATAGCCGATTACAAAATTGCAAAAACAAAAGATGTAGTCGGAATTATCAATACAATTATTTCAGATGTTAAAAAAGAGAGTGATTTTTAATGAGAAGATTCAGACGACTGAGATCAAATGAAAGTATACGCAGTCTTGTGCGTGAAACAAGAGTAGATAAGAAAGACCTTATTTACCCGATTTTTGTTGCCGAGGGCGAAAATATAAAAAAGCCCGTGGAATCTATGCCAAATGTTTATCAGTATTCACTTGACAGATTAGATGAAATTTTAGCGGAAATAAGCGAGAGTTCGATTGCGGGAATATTAATTTTCGGTATTCCGAAACACAAGGACGAGCTTGCAAGCGGCGCTTATGACGAAAACGGAATTACCCAGCAGGCTATCCGATATATAAAAGTTAAATATCCGTCAATGCTTATAATTGCCGATGTGTGTCTTTGCGAATATACAAGTCACGGACATTGCGGTGTTGTATGCGGTCATAAAATATTGAATGACGAAACCCTGCCGCTGCTTTCAAGAATGGCGGTAAGCCTTGCAAAGGCAGGTGCGGACATTATTGCTCCGTCAGATATGATGGACGGCAGAGTGTCTGCAATCAGAAATGCTCTTGATGAAAACGGCTTTGCAGATACTCCTATACTTTCTTACAGTGCAAAGTTTGCATCTGCATATTATTCACCGTTCAGAGATGCCGCCGAGTCCGCACCTGAATTCGGCGACAGGAAAAGCTATCAGATGGACTATGCAAACGGCAAAGAGGCATTGCGAGAGATTGAAGACGATATAGAAGAGGGCGCAGATATGGTTATGGTAAAGCCTGCGCTTGCGTATCTTGATGTTGTAAAAGCCGCAAGAGAGCGTTTTGATTTACCGCTTGTAGTGTACAATGTCAGCGGCGAATATGCGATGGTAAAGGCAGCGGCAGAAAAAGGTTGGATAGACGAAAAGAAAATTGTTTCCGAAAATTTAATCGCTATGAAAAGGGCGGGTGCGGATATTATAATTACATATCACGCACTTGACGCCGCAAAGTGGATTGACGAATTTTACAAGTAAGAGGTGGCAAAAATGAATATTCAAAATTCGGAAAAGCTTTATGCCCAAGCTCAAAATTTTATGCCCGGAGGAGTAAACAGCCCTGTTCGTGCGTGCCGTGCGGTTGGCAGAGCGCCGTTGTTTATCGACCACGCAAAGGGTTCAAAAATCTATGATGTCGACGGCAACGAATACATCGATTATATTTGCTCATGGGGCCCGAATATTCTTGGACACGCTAACGAAAGAGTTATAAATGCAGTAACCGAAACCTGTCAAAGAGGACTTACATTCGGCGCTTGTCACAGCGGAGAAATCGAACTTGCAAAACTTATAAAAAAGCATTTTCCGTCAATGGAAATGTTAAGACTTGTAAATTCGGGTACAGAGGCGGTTATGAGTGCAATCCGTGCCGCAAGGGGTTATACAAAGAGAGATAAAATAGTTAAGTTTGAGGGTTGCTATCACGGTCATTCGGACGGTCTGCTTGTGAAATCGGGTTCAGGACTTCTTACCAATTCTATCCCCGACAGTGCAGGTGTTCCTAAAGGATATACGGATAATACCCTGCTTGCAAAGTACAATAATAAAGAGTCGGTAGAAAAACTTTTTGAGGAGCACGGTGATGATATTGCCTGCGTTATTGTAGAGCCTTGTGCCGCCAATATGGGAGTTGTACCGCCGCAGGAGGGCTTTTTACGGTTTTTGAGAGATATTACGCTAAAATATAATTCTCTGCTTATTTTTGACGAAGTTATTACGGGTTTTCGACTTAGCATTGGCGGTGCTCAAAAATATTACAATGTTAAACCCGATCTTACCACACTTGGCAAAATTGTAGGCGGAGGTATGCCTTTGGCTGTGTACGGCGGTAAAAAAGAAGTTATGCAGTGCGTTGCTCCGCTCGGTTCGGTGTATCAGGCAGGCACACTTTCAGGTAATCCTGTTGCCGTAAGTGCGGGAATTGAAACCTTAAAAATCCTTGAGGAAAACGAAGCTGAAATTTATACAAGGCTTGAGAAAATTTCATTGCAGCTTGAAAATGCCATGCAAGAATCGGGAATGAATGTGAATCGTGTAGGTTCAATTATGACGGTTTTCTTTACCAATGAAAAGGTAAAAGATTATGATACAGCCAAAACTGCAGATACTGCCCGATTTGCCGAATATTTCAGACATATGCAGGACAACGGCATATATACAGCTCCGTCACAGTTTGAGGCAATGTTTGTTTCGTTTGCACATACCGATGAGGATATAGATAAAACAATCAATGCAATCAAAAGTTTAGAATAATAACGAAAAGAAAAAGTGCAGCAATTCTATAATCTTGCTGCACTTTTTTCTTTATTACACAGCCTTAGCCTGTGCAATAATTTCGTTTTGTTTGTAATGTTCCGCAATTTCTGCCAGAGTTATACTTTCGGCATAATTTTGCAGGTATGATGACATTGCACTCCACAATCTGTCGTTTATAAGCTCCGTCATCATATCGTTTTTATCTCTGCTGTCAAAATAAACATCATTAAGCACCCTTGTGTCAAGAGCGTTTAATATGTCTTTAAAAGTAATTTTACTCAAATCTCTTGCAACTACATAACCGCCGTTAAGTCCCTTTTGCCCACGAATCAGATTTGCGGAGGTGAGAGACGGCAGTATTTGTTCAAGATATTTTTTAGATATATTGTGCCTTTTGGCAATATCGGGAGCGGTGACCGAACAGCCGTTTTGAGAATAAACCGCTATGTCGATTATTGCCATAATGCCAAATTCAACTTTGTTGATATTTTCAATTAATAATCAGCCCCTTATACAGAAGAAAAGCCTGTTTTGGAGCAGAATATGCCTGACTAAGCGTATTAAATATAGATTAACATTTTTTAAGGGAAAAATCAATACTTACCAAATAAATATGTATTGTATATAATGACAGATTTTAGAATAATATGGAATAAAATTTGTAAAATAGGGAAAATCCTACAAAACCTATTGAAATACTAAGTTAAATGCGTTATAATCTACAGTATCATCTTGCAGATAAGCTTTTGCAGGATAAGCATTGACTAAGCAAATATGATTTAAAAGGGATGGGAAGCTTATGGAGTTTAATACAGCGTTATTGCACAAAAATTTTAGCGGTGATAAGGCGTCGGGCTCTACTATGACTCCTATTTATCAGGTAAGTGCATTTTCGCACAGCTCTGCCGAACAGCTTGAAAAAGTGTTCAGCAACAAAGCGCCCGGATATGCTTATTCAAGAATAGGCAATCCTACGGTGGCTTCTTTTGAGGCAAGAATTGCCGCCCTTGAAAACGGTGCAGGTGCTGTTGCGTGTTCGTCAGGTATGGCAGCAGTTACAATGGCACTTCTTAATATATTGGAGTCCGGTGACGAAATAATAGTAGGCGCAGGTCTTTTTGGCGGAACTATTGATTTGTTAAAGGATTTAGAGGCATTCGGTATAACCGCTCACTTTGCAGACGAGGTTACACCGCAGAATGTTGAACCGCTTATCAACGAGCGCACAAGAGCAGTGTTTGCGGAACTTATCGGCAATCCGAAACTCGATATTGTGGATATTGAGGCAGTATCAAATCTTGCACACAGATACAATATACCTCTTATTATAGACAGCACCACGGCAACACCGTATCTTGTTCACCCGATTGATTTCGGTGCAGACATTGTTGTTCATTCAACCTCAAAGTATATTAACGGCGGCGGAAACGCAATCAGCGGTATAATAATTGACAGCGGTAAATTTGAATGGGATACAGAGAAATTCAAAGGTATGAAAGAATACAAAAAATACGGTAAACTTTCGTATCTTGCAAAACTGCGAAACGGTATATGGCGAAACTTCGGTTGTTGTCTTGCTCCGTTTAATGCATTTTTAAATTCTGTCGGTCTTGAAACATTGGGACTGAGAATGGAGTGTCTTTGCAGCAACGCATTGAAACTTGCACAATTTTTTGAAACCTGTAAAGATATTGAGGTTAATTACCCGGCACTTGAAAGTTCAGAGTATTACGCACTTACACAAAAACTTTTAAAAGGCAAAGGCGGTGCGATTCTTACAATAAGAGCCGGCAGTAAAGAAAAAGCCTTTGAACTTATAAATAATTTGAAGTTTGCAACCAACGCAACAAATATCGGTGACACACGAACATTGGTAATTCATCCGTCAAGCACAATTTACGCACACAGTACAGAACAGCAGAAAGAGAACGCAGGTGTGTTTGACGATACAATCCGAATCAGCGTTGGTATAGAGGACATTGCAGATCTGATTGAGGACTTCGGAAATGCAATAAGTAAAATAAACAATTAGTTTTGGGGGATTTACAATGGCAGTTGATTATTCAACATTAAAAAAAGGCGGATTTATGCGCCAAAAGCAAAAAAATAATTTTTCCCTTCGTTTAAGAGTGGTAGGCGGAAATCTTACGGCAAAACAACTTGCCAAGATTGCAGAAGTAGCAGAAAATTTCGGTGATGGCTATGTGCATCTTACCTCAAGACAAAGTGTTGAAATTCCGTTTATTAAACTTGACGATGTTGAAAATGTAAAGGCGGCACTTGCCGAGGGCGATGTTGAACCCGGTGTATGCGGTCCGAGAGTAAGAACAATTACAGCTTGTCAGGGACAGGCAATTTGCCCGAGCGGTTGTATTGATACATATTCACTTGCAAAAGAACTTGACGACAGATATTTTGCAAAAGAACTTCCGCATAAATTTAAATTCGGTATTACAGGATGTCAGAACAACTGCCTTAAGTCAGAGGAAAACGACCTGGGAATTAAGGGCGGAATAAAGGTTGACTGGAGAGAAAGCGACTGTATAGGCTGCGGCGTTTGCGTAAAGGCTTGCCGACAGGGTGCTATCACTCTTGAGGACGGGAAAATTTCCGTTGACAAGTCAAAATGTAATTTCTGCGGAAGATGCTATAAGGCTTGCCCGACCGACGCTTGGGATACCGTTCACGGTTACATAGTTTCATTCGGCGGACTTTTCGGCAACTCAATTAACAAAGGTGAAACAATCATTCCTTTTGTTGAAGATAAAGAAAAACTTTTGAAAATCTGCGATGCGGCTGTTAATTTCTTTGAAGAAAACGCAAAGCCGAGCGAACGCTTTAAGTTCACAATCGACAGAGTAGGCAGAGAAAAATTTGAAGAGAAGATATTGGAGGCATACAATGGCTGATTTTATTATTGACGATACAGTAGATATTACCGATGTTGTCTGCCCGACAACATTTGTTAAGGCAAAGGTTGCTCTTGAGGAGCTTGACGACGGTCAGATTTTAAGTGTTAAAATGAATGACGGTGAGCCTGTACAGAATGTTCCGAGAAGTATCAAGGAAGAGGGTCACCAAATTTTAAAACTCATTGATAACGAGGACGGCACTTATAATCTTATAGTTAAAAAGGTTGGTGATTAAATGCCGACAAGAATCAGTAAAGACAATTTTGAAAAAGAAGTTTTACAGGCAGATAAAACTGTACTCGCTGATTTTTATTCAGACAGCTGTGTGCCTTGTAAAAGACTTTCGCCGGTACTTTTCGCACTTGAAGAAGAATATGCCGAAAAGCTCAAAATTGTTAAAATCAATATAAATTTTGATTCCGAGCTTGCCGAAAAATACGAGGTACAGGTGGCGCCGACTTTGGTATTTTTTAAAAACGGCGAAGAGGTTTCAAGACTGCGAGGCGCAGTAAAACAAGCAGAAATTAAAGAAGTTATTGAAAAATCAGTTTAAAGGGGTTATTATTATGACAATCACAGTTGCAGGTAATAAAAAAGAAGTAACAGAAGGACTTACAGTAGCACAGCTTATTATTGACGAAGATGTAGAAACACCGGAGTATGTAACAGTAAGTGTAAACGACGAATTTCTTGCAAGCGGTACTTTTGAAGAAACCGTACTCAAGGACGGCGATGTAGTTGAATTTCTTTATTTCATGGGAGGCGGTCAGTAATGGCATTTACTAACGAACAGCTTGAGCGTTATTCCCGTCACATCATTCTCAAAGAGGTTGGTGCAAAGGGACAGAAAAAGTTGCTTAACGCAAAAGTGCTTATAATCGGTGCAGGCGGACTCGGTGCACCCGTAGCAATGTATCTTGCCGCTGCCGGTATCGGTACAATCGGTATTGCCGATGCTGACGAGGTTGACCTTTCAAATCTTCAGCGCCAGATTATTCACGCTACAAAAGATGTAGGCAAGCCAAAGGTAGAATCGGCAAAGGAAACTATGGAGGCTATGAATCCCGATGTTACGGTAAAAACTTACCATACCTTTGTTACAAGTGAAAATATTATGGACATTATCAAAGATTACGATTTCATCATTGACGGTACCGATAATTTCCCGGCAAAGTTTCTTATCAATGACGCTTGCGTAATGGCTAAAAAACCTTTTTCACACGCAGGTATTATCAGATTTCAGGGACAGCTTATGACATATGTGCCCGGTGAAGGTCCTTGCTACCGTTGTGTATTTAAAAACCCACCGCCAAAGGACGCAGTTCCTACTTGTAAGCAAGCGGGTGTAATCGGAGCAATGGGCGGTGTTATCGGCAGTTTGCAGGCAATGGAGGCTATTAAGTATATTCTCGGCAAGGGTGATTTGCTCACAGGATATTTACTTACATACGATGCACTCAAAATGGAATTTCGTAAGATAAAACTTCCGTCAAACACACATAATTGTGCGGTTTGCGGTGATCATCCTACAATTACCAAGCTTATAGATTACGAACAGGCAGAATGTGACGGTGTTCATTTATGATTAAATTATCAAAAGCTGATTATAATAAAATTGTGGCTCACGCAGAAAGCGAGCTGCCTAACGAGGCTTGCGGATTGATTGCGGGTACGGTTGACGGCGAAAACAAGGAGATTAAAAAAGTTTATCTTCTTTCAAACATCGACCATTCAAACGAGCATTTTTCACTTGATCCAAAGGAACAGCTTGCGGCGGTAAAGGATATGCGACAGAACGGTTTTGTACCGCTCGGTAACTGGCATTCACATCCTGAATCTCCGTCAAGACCGTCGGATGAGGACAAGCGACTTGCATATGACAGCAAGGCAAGCTATATGATTTTGTCACTTATGGACAGAGAAAATCCCGTGCTAAATTCATTTAAAATCAACGGCACAGCTTCAGAAAAGGAAGAATTGGTTATTTACTAAACAAGGAGGGAAATTATGTACGACATAGTTATTATCGGAAGCGGTCCGGCAGGACTTTCTTCGGCAATTTATGCTCAACGAGCAGGACTTAAGGCAGTTGTGGTTGAGAAAAACTACCTTGGCACAGGTCAGATTTCAGAAAGCGAGCGTGTAGATAATTACCCGGGATTATACGGCGAAAACGGCTTTGATTTGGGCGAAAAGTTCAGATCACACGCAGAAAGCCTCGGTACTGAATTTATAGAGGGAGAGGCTGTTAAAATCAGCAAAAACACAACTGATTACAGCATTGAACTTGACAACGGAAATTCATTAGAAACTCACACTGTAATTTATGCGGTCGGTACGGAACGCAGAAACTTCAGGTTGAGGGTGAAAAAGAGTTTTCGGGCAGAGGAGTATCGTATTGCGCAGTTTGTGACGCTGCATTTTATAAAGATAAAATCACAGCTGTTGCAGCGGCGGAGATACCGCACTTGGTGATGCGGCTTTGCTTTCAAAGTTTGCGAAAAAAGTTTATCTTATTCATCGCAGAGATAAATTCAGAGCCAATAAAACCTTACAGCAAAAAGTTGAAAATATTTCTAATGTAGAAATATTGCTTGATTCGCAGATAAAAAAGATTAACGGCAGTAATAAGGTTGAGTCGATCACAGTTGATAAAAACGGCGCAGAAGCCGAAATCAAAGTTGACGGCGTTTTTGTTGCAATCGGCAGTGTGCCTAATTCGGCAATTCTTAAGGATTTGGTTGAAGTTGACAATAACGGCTATATTGTTGCAAATGAGGACGGAGTAACTTCGGCAAACGGAATATTTGTTGCAGGTGATGTTCGTACCAAAAAGTTAAGACAGGTTGTAACAGCTGTATCGGACGGTGCTAATTGCGTATTATCTGCGGAAGATTATCTTGAAAAAATAAAATGATATGAAAATAAGGTGAGTGTAAAAGGGAGAGGCAGCCTATGAAAATTGAAAAATTAAGTACAGATATTCTGATAATAGGCGGAGGTACAGCAGGCTGTTATGCCGCACTCACTATTTCAGAAAATTCAGATAAAAAAGTTTTAATTTGTGAAAAGGCGCACATCAAGCGCAGCGGATGTCTTGCGGCAGGAGTAAACGCTCTTAACGCATACATCGTTGAGGGAAGAAAGCCGCAGGATTATGTTGATTACGCAAAAAAAGATGCCGACGGAATTGTAAGAGAAGATTTACTCCTTACAATGTCCGAAAAGCTGAATGAGGTAACGGATAGCTTGAAAAGTTAGGTCTTGTTATTTTAAAAGATGAAAACGGTAAGTATGTTACAAGAGGTAATAGAAACCTTAAAATAAACGGTGAAAACATTAAACCTATTCTTGCCTCGGCTGTTGAAAAAACAAAGAATGTTGAAATCCTCAACAGAGTAAACATTATAGATTTTGCCGTAAAAAACAATAAAATCAACGGCGCTTACGGTATCGGCATTGAAAACGATACTTTCTACATAATCAAGGCAAAGGCGGTTATCGTTGCCACAGGCGGTGCGGCAGGTCTTTATAAGCCGAATAATCCGGGCTTTTCAAGGCACAAAATGTGTATCCGCCGTTTAATACAGGTGCAGGCTATGCAATGGGCATTAATGCGGGTGCGGAGATGACAACCTTTGAAATGCGCTTTATCGCACTTCGTTGTAAAGATACAATTGCTCCGACAGGTACACTTGCACAGGCGTCGGCGCAAAACAGGTAAATTCGCTCGGCGAGGTATATGAAACCAACTATGGACTTACAACTTCACAGCGAGTTTACGGCACAGTAAATGAAAACCAAGAGGGCAGAGGTCCGTGCTATCTTCGTACAGAGGTATAACAGCCGAGCAGGACGAATCACTGTTAAAGGCTTATCTTAATATGGCGCCGTCACAGACAATTAAGTGGATAGAAAGCGGCAAGAACCCGTCGCAGCAAAATGTTGAGATTGAGGGAACGGAACCGTATATTGTCGGCGGTCACACAGCGAGCGGCTATTGGTTGATACCAAAAGAGCCACAACAATTGACGGATTGTTTGCAGGCGGTGATGTTGCAGGCGGCTGCCCGCAGAAGTATGTAACAGGTGCACTTGCAGAGGGTGAAATCGCAGGTATGTCGGCTGTTGAGTATGTGAACAATCATACACAAGCACCGCAGCTTGAAGATGAAATAACCGATAAGCACATTGCCGAAGTTGGAGAATTTTTAACAAAAAAAGATACCCGTTATACAACGGAACAGCTTGAAGAGGCAATGCAGACTGTAATGGACAGCTATGCAGGCGGTATAAAAACAAACTACCGTTTTAACGAAAAACAGCTTGATATTGCAGACTACAAAATCAAACAGCTTATTAAACTTTCAGGCAGTTTATATGCGGAAGATTTTCAGGAGCTTATGTATATTTACGAGCTTAGGGAAAGACTTACGGTTTGCAGAAGTGTAATTGCTCACTTAAAGGCAAGAAAGGAAACCCGTTGGCACAGCTTTGCGGAAAACCTTGATTATCCGAATAAGGATGACAAAAACTTTAATAAATATGTAAATTCACGCCTCGAAAACGGCGAAATTAAAATAATTATCCGAGATTGGTAGAGGGAGGTAAAAGCTATGAGCATTGCGATTGACAAGCAGAAGTGCATAGGCTGCGGAAGATGCCGAAATGTATGTCCCGGCAGTCTTATAAAGCTTGACAGTGACAACCGTGCTTACATAAAGTATCCGAAAGATTGCTGGGGCTGTACTTCATGTATTAAGGAATGTCCTGCATATGCAATCAGCTTTTATCTTGGTGCAGATATCGGCGGTATGGGCAGTCTTGTTCATACCGAGAAAAAGGGCGATATACTTAGTTGGATGATTGACAAGCCCGAGGGTGAAACCATTAAGATAGATATTAACCAAAAGGAATCGAATAAGTACTGAGGAGGAATAAGAATGAGTCAGCTTTCACATTTAGATGAGCTTGAAGCAGAGGCTATATATATAATCAGAGAGGTAGCCGCAGAGTGCGAAAAGCCTGTTATGCTCTATTCAATAGGCAAGGACAGCTCTGTTATGCTCCACCTCGCAATGAAGCTTTTTACCCTGAAAAGCCGCCGTTCCCGTTTATGCACATAGACACTACATGGAAGTTTAAAGATATGATTAAATTCCGTGACGATACAGCAAAAAAACTTGGCATTGAGATGATTGTTTATTCCAACGAAGAGGGAATAAAGCAGGGTATCAATCCGTTTGACCACGGCGCTGCTTATACGGATATTATGAAAACACAGGCTTTAAAGCAGGCACTTACAAAGTACGGCTTTACAGCGGCATTCGGCGGCGGCAGACGAGATGAAGAAAAGTCAAGAGCAAAAGAGAGAATTTTCTCTTTCAGAAATCAGGCGCAGGCTTGGGACCCTAAAATCAGCGTCCCGAGATGTGGAAACTTTACAACACTAAAATCAACAAGGGCGAAAGCATAAGAGTTTCCCAATTTCAAACTGGACAGAAAAAAGACATCTGGCAGTACATAAAGAGAGAAAATATAGATATTGTTCCGCTTTATTTTGCGGCGAAAAGACCTGTTGTATATCGTGACGGCAATATTATAATGGTTGACGATGACAGATTCCCGCTCAAAGAGGGTGAAGTACCGGAGTACAAGTCGGTTCGTTTCAGAACCCTTGGCTGTTATCCTCTTACAGGCGGTATTGAATCAACCGCAACTACCCTTGACGAAATCATTGACGAAACTTTAAGCTCTGTGTCTTCCGAGCGTACCTCAAGAGTTATTGACAACGAGGCGGCAGGAAGTATGGAACGCAGAAAAAGGGAGGGCTATTTCTAATGAAAGGTTTATTGAAGTTTATTACCTGCGGAAGTGTGGATGACGGTAAATCTACACTTATAGGTCATATTCTGTATGATGCAAAGTTAATTTACGCCGACCAGGAAAAAGCTCTTGAGCTTGACAGTAAGTTAGGCAGCCGTAACGGTGACATTGACTATTCGCTTTTGCTTGACGGTCTTATGGCAGAGCGTGAACAGGGCATCACAATAGATGTTGCTTACCGTTATTTTACAACCGATAACAGAAGTTTTATTGTAGCCGATACCCCCGGCCATGAGGAATATACAAGAAATATGGCGGTAGGTGCGTCTTTTGCAGACCTCGCCGTAATTCTTATAGACGCATCTCAGGGTGTACTTGTGCAGACAAGAAGACACGCAAGAATCTGCAAACTTATGGGTATAAGACATTTTGTTTTTGCGGTAAATAAAATGGACCTTGTAAATTACAGTGAACAGCGTTTTAATGAAATCGTAGCACAGATTGACGAGCTTAAAAAAGAGCTTTCTCTTGAAAATATCTACATTATTCCGCTTTCTGCCACAGAGGGCGACAATGTAACTGTAAAGTCAAAGAATATTCCCTGGTATAACGGAGTGCCGCTCCTTGAATACCTCGAAAAGGTTGATGTATCAGCATCAGAGGAGGAAGAGGGCTTTTATATGCCTGTTCAAAGAGTTTGCCGTCCCGATCACACATTCAGAGGTTTTCAGGGACAGATTGAGTCGGGCAGTATAAATGTAGGCGATGAAATCATTGCATTGCCAAGCAACGAAAAAGCTAAGGTTAAGCAGTTGCTTGCGGCAGGCAAAGATGTAAAAACCGCATTTAAGGGTCAGCCTGTTACAATTACACTTGATAAAGAAGTTGATGTGTCAAGAGGCTGTGTAATTGCAAAGGACACAAAACTTGCGTCTTATCAGAAACTTAATGTATCAATTCTCTGGATGGACGACGAACCTCTTGCGGTCGGTACAGATTATCTTGTAAAACTCGGTACAAAGACAATCAGCGGTATTATTACAGGTATTGAATATGCTGTTGATGTAAATACAGGCGAGCATATCAAGGCAGATGCTTTAAATAAAAACGGTATTGCGGTATGTAATCTTTTACTTACCGAGCCGATTGTTGCCGACTTGTTCTCTGCTCACAAAACTTTGGGTGAACTTATACTTATAAATCGTGTAACGAATATGACTTCGGCATGCGGTGTGGTTGAAAAGGTAAGTCAGAAAGCGTATCGGGTTCTGAAAAAGCTTCGTTCAAAAACGGCGAGCTTGAGGCAAGAGGAGATATTTTTGAAGAATTCTACTATGATACCACAAGCCTTAATGTACTTAAATATCAGCCTGTAAGAGAAACTTACACTGTCGGTGACGAAATTCCGACAAGCGGCGACAGCTACTCATATCCTGACAGCTTTGATATTATTGTACTTCGTGATCTTGTTGCGGTAAGCGTTCGCAATAAGGTGGTTACTGCAATTACTCATGCAGATGATTACAAATACAGCGCTGTGCCTGTTATCAACGGCAGGGGTTTTGAGATTCTTGCAGACAGCGATGAAAAAATCAAAACAATGCTTGACGAATACAAAAATCTTGAAGATATTAACGATTCAAAATTCTTTGCAAAATGGGTAAAGTTTAATACATACAGAAAAATTGTAATTCAAAAGCTATAATAACCACAATACATAAAAACAGATGTAAAACGAATTTGAGTTTTGCGTCTGTTACTGTGCTGATGACATTCGGCTTTGTAATAATTATGATAAAAGGTATAATCGTACCGTGCATAATTTTAGCGATAGTATGGCTTTGTCACCTGATTTATTTTATATTCTTTGTGAAAACAATTGCAGAATAAATTAAAAAGACAAATATACGACAGTGTGTGATTTTTATTTCATACACTGTCGTTTTTTTGTAAAATTGATGTATATGTCGAAATTTAATTGACAAAAATAATCGTTAATGATATTATAAAATTGTATTAACTTTATATTTTATATGCAAATATTACACAGATTTATTTATGGGTGAAAAGTAATGAAGATAAAAAATATTAATTTCTTGGCAAAAGCAAATATCAAAGGTAATCGAAAGAGTATATTTATTACAGCTTTTATGGTTATACTTGTTATTTCCCTTACATTGATTTCAAGTTATGCCGTAACAATTAACAGAGCCGTAACTGATTATAAAAATGATATTCGTGCGAGAATGATTACTTTCAGTCCGATAGACAATGGTGCCGTTACCGACGAATTAAAGAGCAAGTTAATGTCTTTTGACCATGTGGAAGATATATACGAACTTAAGGGAATAATAAATCAGTATATGGATGTAGTTGATGTAAGTGACGAAAACGGCGAATATAAAGATTTTTATAAAGGCAACGAAGATTTAAAAGGCAGTTTAAATTTATATCCGTTGATAGGCGATGAAAAAATGGATGTAATGGCAGGAAAAAGTCTTGATGAAAGTCCCGTGTACAGTTGTATAATACCAAGTCTTTTTTATCCTTTGAATATGAAAACACTGATTCTGACCTTAATTATATAGACGGCGAAAAGTCTTATCGGAAAAACAATTAACAGTAACGCCTTCGAATGGTGACGGACTTGAAGTTTTTTATAATATCGACCCTGAATTGGCAATGTATGAAAATAAAACTATGTATTTGCCTGCAATTGAATATAAGTTGAAAGTTGTGGGTGTGTATTATTCAGAGCCTACAACTAAGGGCTATTATAACCATATATTTGTTTCGGAGGATACGGGGGTGCAGATAATTCAAGACGCTTTTGACGCTTCAATAATAGATTTGAATGATGAAAGGTCAAATGCCGTGCATTGGTACAAGACCCCGTCTTTGCACGATCACTTTATAGTCGTTGATGATTACGATAACATAGTACCGTTGTGTAATGAACTTAATGAGGCAGGGTATTTTGTATTTTCCGACCCCGAACTCGGAATACAGGAGGAAACGGTTAAATTATCAAAAGTTTTCAAAATATTAAGTGTTTTTATGATTTCGGCATCGCTTATACTGTGTGTTGTTATTCTTATACAATCGACGGTGCTTTCTCTGCTTAACAGAAAGGGTGAAATCGGTTTGCTGAAAGCTATAGGTTATAAAAACAGTCAGATATTTAAATGTATGTATTTTGAACAGTTGATTCTTACAATAAGGGGCTGTGCTATAGGTGCGGTTATTTCAGCATTGGTAATTGCGGTTATGAATTTTATGTTTAATCATGATACATATATAAATCGTTTGTATGTTGTAAATTGGACTGATTACCTGATTTTCCTTGCCGTTTCATTGGCTTTGGCAGTTGTTGTTCCGCTTATATGTCAGCTTATTTCACTCTGCAAAATTAATAAAATACAGCCAAAGGACGCTATGAATTAAATTAAACGAGGTACTGTTATGAACGCAATAGAATTAAAAGAAATTTCAAAAATATATAACAACAGTGTAGTTGCCGTGGACAATGTTTCGCTTACGGTAAATCAAGGTGAATTTATTGCCGTTATGGGACAGTCGGGCAGCGGAAAAAGCACTTTGCTTCAAATTGCGGGTTTACTTGATACTTGCACATCGGGGCAGGTAATTATTAACGGCAATGATGTATCTACCCTTGACAAAAATGCGCTTGCAGATGTTCGTATGGAAAATTTAGGCTTTGTGTTTCAAGCCTTTCATCTTAATGCACATTTAAAACTCTACGAAAATGTTATGGTACCTATGCTGATAAACGATAAATTCACCTCAATGAATGATATGAAAGAACAGGCAATGCAGCTGATAGATTCGGTAGGTCTTACTAACCGCAAAGAACATTATCCTTTCGAACTTTCTGGCGGTGAACAGCAGAGAGTTGCCATTGCAAGAGCGCTTGCCAATGACCCCGATTTTATTCTCGCCGACGAACCGACAGGAAATCTTGACAGTAAAAACGAACTTATGGTTTTTGAAGAATTAAAAAAGTTGTGTTATCTTGGCAAAGGTGTGCTTGTTGTAAGTCATAATGACGCCGTTATTGATTTTGCGGATAAAATATATACTATGAAAGACGGAGTATTGGGAGAAAAGTAAAATGAAACTTGCAAAACTAAATATTCTGATAAAATCATCGGTAAAAACCAGAAAGCTGTCTTCCGCATTTTTCTGTATATTTGTGATATTATCAACAGTTCTTATGCTTTTGTCGATTGGTTTGATTTTACCTATGACTGACAATGTGGTAAATAAAATTAATAATCATATTTCAAGACGAGAACTTGAAACTGATTTTACGGATAATATACCGGACGACTATATAGAAAGTAAAATCACAAAGCTGAAAGAAAATCAATATGTAACCGATGTTTATAAAATTCCGTCAAAACTGACTTTTTCCGATAGTTCTAAAACTTTGTCGTCACAATACACATTGGCGTTTGTTCATAACGAAAGTTCTCCTTTAATTACTTCGGGCAGAACTTTTGACGAAAGCGAAACCGGAGTAGCGCTTGTTCCCGAAAAAATAAAAGATTACAATGAAAACGAACGCAAATTCAGTGAGATAAACGGTGAAGATTTAATCGGAAAAACTCTTGAATTAAATGTAGGAGAGGATACGGTATTTAAAAATAAAAATAATCGGCGCTTACAGTACATCGGATCCTATATTTGAAAATAAAGAAATACTTGTGCCGAAGAATGATTTGTTTAAATACGATGCGGCGGTATCGGGTGAATATTCGGGCGATAAAAGTTATATGATTGTTGTAGATAAACCCGAAAATACCGAAACGGCATTGCAGGAGTTGTCTGGTATATGTAATGTTTATAAAAGAACGGATGTTATAAATGTACAGACTTATAATACAGCAATGTATATTTTCTCTTGCGACAGCGGTT
>ENA-OQCN01000556-OQCN01000556.1-human-gut-metagenome-genome-assembly--contig:-NODE-556-length-19968-cov-1.579658_pt1 | contig 19968 bp, 25 predicted proteins | sample MGYA00242497_ERZ504576 | MGnify/ENA primary metagenome ERZ504576 (study PRJEB26092, sample SAMD00036296) | human gut metagenome | host: Homo sapiens | study: EMG produced TPA metagenomics assembly of... | reverse complement strand
CTGGTTTTGATAAAATATTAGATGACATATCCGCAATAATTGGTACGCCATTTGTTTCAGGAACATATTTCCATTCTGTTCCATAAATTGTGTTATTGGCACAGATGTGTAAGTAAGATGCATCTTTAGATAAATCTAATTCATCTTGTGTTGGAATATGTTTAAAATCATAGCTACTACCATCATAAACAATATGAATATCCCCATATTTTTTTTGCTTCTGCAGCTGCTTTTTTACTAAAAGCACCTGTAATCGCATAATCAGCTTTCCCATTCTTTAAAAGATTTAAAGGAACCATTGAAAATTGTTGAGTTGCTCCCCCTTGAATAAAAACAATTTTATAATTGTCAGGAACATTCATCACTTTCTTTAATAATCCTTTTGTTTTTTCAAAGATATCTAAGTAGGAAGAGGATCTATGACTCATCTCCATTACAGACATACCACTGCCTTCATAATTCAACATTTGTTTTGCTGCTTTTTCAAGTACAGCAACAGGCAACATTGAAGGACCTGCTGAGAAATTGTATACTCTTTTTTCGGTCATATATAAAACCTTCCTTTCTTATTTGTATTGCTAACATTATATTGTATACAATTGTTTGTCTAGTGAAATTGTATAAAATCATACAATTTATAATTTATTATCAAAGAGATAAAAAAATATAAGCAAAAAGACAGATTACTCTGCCTTATATATATGCCAAACAAAAAAGAATCATGCCAATCATTAAAGATACCATTGCCACAATCAAATAAGAATCAATACTTATAGATGAAATAGGAATATTTAACATCTTAATATAAAAAGATTTTGATATTTCAATTAATCCTATCATCATATAATCAATCAAGCCTTTTACTAAAAGAACTATTGAAAAAACCAAAGAAAAACCTGATTTATTTAAATTATATAATCTAAAAAAACATAACAATATCCACAATAAAATAATTATATCATTTTCTAAAATGGACTTCAATACTTAGTGATTTTGAAGACGGCAAGTATAATTTTGCAGATAAGATGTATTAGTATGATGAACTTTAACATGGATTTTTATTTTAGATTTTTGATGATTGAAAAAATGATTTTAATTTTTATGTTAAAATCTTGATTTTGTTACGAAAAATAAAATTTTAAATACAAATGTATATTATAAAAAGAAAAAAATAGAGTGTTTATTATATTACGCATATCATTGATAATGTGAATAACTTTGGTATAATTATACGATAAAGATATAAGATAAATGCAATTAATTAATAAAATTTAAAAGAGGAGTGGTCGATAGATGAAGAAAAATATGAAAAAAGATATTTTAGTTATGGGTTTTGCGATGTTTGCTATCTTTTTTGGTTCAGGTAATTTGATTTTTCCACCGATTATAGGTTTAGTATCAGGTGAACAAGTTGGCTGGGCAATTATCGGTTTAGCACTTACAGGAATTTTATTTCCTATGATGGCTTTAGCTTCTGTAGGTAATGTAGGATATAATTTGCAAGATATGATGAAACATATCAATAGTTGGTGGCATTATTTATATATGGGACTTGGTTTATTAGTTGTTATCTTTGGTACTATACCTAGATGTGGCGGTGTTGCTTTTGAGTCTGGTATGCAAGGAATTTTTGGTGAATTGCCATTTATGGCGAGAATTATTTTTCTAGCTATATTTTTGCAATATCATATTATTTTGCTATGAACCGTTCCACTGTTATTGATAAAGTGGGCAATTATTTGACACCAGCTTTACTTATTACTTTATTGGCAATTGTTGTATTAGCATTGTAAATCCTATCGATACATTACATAGTAGCTCTATTTCTACAGCCAAAGAGTCATTTTTGAATGGATTTTTTACAGGATATAATACAGGTGATGTAGGTACAGGTATTATTTGTGCAGGTATGTTTATCACTGCTTTTCGTGAAAAAGGTTATTGCAACAAACAAGAATATAATAAGATGATGCTCGGTATTATCTTAGTAGGTTTTACTTTATTATTTGTTGTTTATGCTGGTTTAGCATATTTAGGAGCTCAAGGTGTAAATTATTATAGTTTAGATGTAAATGCTACATTTTTACTCACTGATTTAGTGAAAAATTTAGCAGGTTATGAAGGTAGTTTTATTTTAGCTGTTGCTGTTATTTTGGCTTGTTTGACTACTGCTATAGGTATGATTGCTATTGCTGGTCAATGGGTGGAAGCGTGGTTTAAAGGCAAAATTTCCTATAAACAAGCTTCTTTGATGATTACTATTGCTATTTTTATGATTTCTTGTCTTGGTGTTAGCAATGTACTTAAAATATCTGGCCCTATTTTTATGATTTTATTCCCAATGTCAGTAGTATTGACTTTCTTAGGTTTAGGTAAAAAATGGGTGCCAAATGATGGTGCATGGAAAGGTGCTGTTTGGGTAGCTTTTATTATGTCATTATTTGCTGCTTTAAATTTAGCAGTGATGACAGGATTAGTGAATATAGATATTTCTGGTTTAATGAATATCATCAATCAAATTCCATTAGCTAAGCAAGGTTTTGCATGGTTAATTCCTACAATTTTAGGTTATGTCATAGGTGCTGTTATCTATAAATTTAAGAAAAAAGAAGTATTGCTTACGAAGTTTGGGATAATTAATTTTAATTAGTATTTGGAGTATATTTTATGGAAGCAAATAATTTTATTTATGAGAATGGAAAAATTTTCACATCAGATGAAGATAATCTTCATGCTGATAGTATGATTGTGGAAAATGGATATATAAAATGGATTGGGAAAAAAGAAGATAGACCAACTTGTGATTTTCCAATAATAGATTTAAATAATGCTTGCGTATTGCCAGGATTTGTAGATGCACATATGCACCCTGTAATGCTTGCTGATTTTAGCAAAGAAATATCAACATTACCTCCAAAAGTGAATTCTATAAAAGACTTGATTGCAGAAATAAAAACAAAAGCTCAACAATTGAAAAAAGATAATAAGAATGAATGGATTTTGGGCTGAGGTTATGATGAAGGAAAATTCGCTGAAAAACGTTCTATAACTCGTTGGGATTTAGATGAAGGAACAGAAGATTTTCCTGTGGCAATCATTCGCACTTGTGGTCATATAAGATGTGTAAATAGTAAAGCGTTAGCTTTAGCAGGAATAGATAAGAATACGAAAGACCCAGAAGGTGGGCAAATTGAACGTGATGAATTTGGTGAGCCTACAGGTGTTTTAAAAGAAAATGCGAGAAATTTAGTTTTGCCTTATATACCTGAATTAAATGAAGCTGAAAAAGTACAGAATTTAGTAGATTTAGGCAATTTATTAACTTCACAAGGTATAGTGCTGTCTGTGATATGGGCAATTTGGATAAATCAGATAATTATACTTATTATAAAAAAGCAATAGCAAAAGGTTTTAAGCAAGAAGTTTCTATGTATTAAGTGTATCTGGTAAAACTGCATGGATGGATAAGCCTTATTTAAATAGCGATAGTTGCGGTATAAGTGTATGTTCTGATGAACAATTAGAGACTGCAATTGATTTTTGTAAGCAAAATAAATGTCAATTATCCGTACATGCTATGGGAACAAATGCCATAAAACGCGTGGTGGATAGAGTTTATGCAGAAAAAGATTGGCTCAATCAAGATAGACCATATGTAAGAGTTGAACATATTACTTTACCTAGTCAAGATAGCATTAATAAAGCCGTAGAAAAAAATATTGGTTTTGTAACTCAACCTATTTTCCTTTATGCAGAGATAGAAAGTTATTTACAAAATTTGGGCGAAGATATCATGAAAAAATGTTATCCAATAAAATCTTTATTAGAGCAAAAAGTAAATCTATGTTTTTCTACTGATGCACCAGCTACATCATGGGCAGTGCCTTCTGATCCTTTTGTTTGTATCAAAGGGGCTGTTACGAGAAAAGCATATGATAATACAGATTGTGGTGATGACCAAATCATAGATATGAAAACTGCGATAATCTTATATACAAAAAATCGGCACAAATTGCAGGTTTTAAAAATCTTGGTCAATTGAAAACAGGATATAAAGCAAATTTATAACACTTGATAGAGATATTTTTGCCATAAATCCTCAAGATGTTGATAAGGTAAAAGTTAATAAAACTTATATTAGTGGCAAATGTGTTTTTGCTAGATAAGCTGAAAATATTAAATAATATTTAATAAATATGAGAAAATAAGAGAGAATTCTATAATATTATGGAATTCTTTTTTATTTATATTGATGTATTTGTAAAAATCAGATTATTTTTATTTAAAGAGTAGAAAATAAATACAGCTTGCTATATAATATTAAGGAATATAACTTTTATTTTTGTAAAAAGAAATGAAGTATATTAATAATAGAGAGGGATTTATAATATTTTTGTTATAAATTTGAAAGGAAGTTCTTTATGAATTCAAAAAATGAAAATTTAGCCATGTTATGTGATTTTTATGAATTTACAATGGGAAATGGCTATCTAAAAAATAATTTACATAAAAAAAATGTGTATTTTGATGTATTTTTCCGTAATATTCCTGATGATGGTGGTTTTGCTATAGCAGCTGGTTTACAACAAGTAATAGAATATATAAAAGATTTACATTTTGATAAAGAAGATATTGAATATTTTCGTTCTAAAAATATGTTCAGTGAAGATTTCTTAGAATATCTAGCTGATTTTAAATTTACAGGGGATATTTATGCTGTTCCTGAAGGAACTTGTATTTTCCCTCGTGAACCAATTATGACTATCAAAGCTCCTGCTATTGAAGCACAGATTTTAGAAACTTTTATTTTATTGACTTTAAATCATCAATCTCTTATTGCTACAAAAGCGAATCGTATAGTAAGAGCCGCTCAGGGTAGACCTGTGTTAGAATTTGGTTCTCGTCGTGCTCAAGGTGCAGATGGTGCGGTAAAAGGTGCTAGAGCTGCATATATTGGCGGTTGCGCTGGAACAGCTTGCACACTTACTGATGAACTTTATCAAGTGCCAGCTAGTGGTACTATGGCTCATGCTTGGGTACAGATGTTTGATTCTGAATATGAAGCATTTAGAGCTTATTGTGAAATTTATCCTCATAATGCAGTATTATTAGTAGACACTTATAATACTTTAAAAAGTGGTGTACCAAATGCTATTCGCGTATTCAAAGAAATGCTTGTGCCACAAGGTATTACTAATTTTGCAATTCGTTTAGACTCTGGGGATATTTCTTATTTATCTAAACAAGCTAGAAAAATGCTTGATGAAGCAGGTCTTACAAATTGTAAAATCGTAGCATCTAATGCTTTAGACGAACATTTAATCCGTGATTTATTAATGCAAGGTGCTAAAGTAGATGTATTTGGTGTAGGTGAAAGAATGATTACTTCAAAATCTGCACCAGTGTTTGGCGGTGTATATAAATTAGTAGCTATTGAAAATGAAAATGGTGAAATTACACCAAAAATTAAACTCAGCGAAAATATCTCTAAAATAACAAATCCACATTTCAAAAAAGTATATCGTTTGTATGATAAAGAAACTGGTAAAGCTATCGCTGATGAACTTTGCTTATATGATGAAACAATTGATACAACAAAAGAACATACTATTTTTTGATCCAAATGCTACATGGAAAACAAAAAACTCTCACTAATTTCACTGCTAGAGAATTGCAAGTTCCTATCTTCAAAAATGGTGAATGTGTATATGAAAGCCCATCTATAGAAGAAATAAAAGCATATTGTCAAAAAGAAGTGGAAACTTTATGGGATGAAGTAAAACGCTTTGAAAATCCACATCGTTATTATGTAGATTTATCTCAAAAATTATGGGATATTAAAAAAGAATTATGCGTTAAAAATGCAATGAAAGCAAATAATAAATAAAATTCATTTTTCTTTTGTTTAAAAGAAAAACGAATCAAAAAGAAAATATCCCGCAATATTGATTTTACTTTGGCAAAAATAAAATCACGCCTACAACGCTCTAAACTCGCTTCGCTCAAACAGTAGGACTAAAAACGTAGTCATAATTTTATTTTCGCCAATAGCTTTCAGTTACTGTAAAAGTCTGCTAATGTGGGAATGGTTAGGTGTTATTGATATTTAAAAATTTATTTTTAATAATCTATGATTACCACTAAAATTTATGATGCGGAAGTAGTTTAGTGTTGTATTTTTGTAGTGTGTAAATTAAAGGCTAGAGTATAGGTTACTCTAGCCTTTTGTTATTTTATGGGATTGGATATGAGGTAATGGGGTTTTGTTCTGATGATGAAAGATGGAGTAGGATTGTAGTGTAAGTATAGTTGGTGGTTGTAGTAGTTAAATTCTAGGGTATCAATGAAGATGCCTTGGTTATAAACTAATTTTAAATTTAGTTTGTTATTTTGCCAGCCATAGTTGGCGTAAGGGTTTTCATAGAAAAATAGTTGTACAGGAATCAAAGTTATCATTTTCGGAATTAGTATTATTCTTTTGCCAAGTGTTTAGTTTAGCTAACAAATTATATTTTCTAGTGTTTAAGGTAATATTAATTCTGATGCAATCAGGGGCAATTTGGGAGAAAGAAATAGAATTTAAATTTAGAAGATTGTGAGAGAACTTAAATTCTTGTTGAAAGATTTCGGGAATAATGGAATTGTCATTAGGTAAATATGGTAAATGAAGTTTAGAAAGATAGTTATTTAAAGATGATAAATCTTGAGTAGAGGATTTATTATCTTTTTTATTTGGGTTAAGAATTTCCATGTAGCAGATAAAATAGCTTGTTTTTGTTCGTTTTCAGCATTGCTAGTTATAGCTATGACCATATTTTCTTTGGGCAAGATAATGCAATATTGCCCGAAAAGACCAGCACAGCGAAAGGCTTTTTCAGGTTGGCATTTCCAAAAATAATAGCCGTATCCTAATTTGCTATCTGGAAAAGCTTTATCATCGGTATTTATATATACTGTGAGTAATTTTTCAATATATTCTGGGGCTAGTAATTGTTTATTATTCCATGAGCCTTTATTGAGTATAAATTGACCGAATTTAGCTAAATCTTCTGTGGTCAAGCTTAAACCCCACGAGCCTTTATCGTAGTTTTGAGTATTTTTTTCCCAACTTATATTGGTTATATTTAAATGAGAAAAGAGTTTTTCTTGTAGATAAGTCAAAAGATTATTGCCAGTTAATTCTTGAATGATGGCACTACATAAAAATGGGCAACGATTATTATAAAAGAAGGAAGTGCCAGGCTTTGTCTGTAATTTTAAAGAAAATGCTTCATTAATCCAATCATCTTTTAGATAAAAATCTTGAATTTCTTTGTCGATGAAGCCATAAGTCATGGATAATAAATGATGTATGGTGATGCTTTTAATATCTTCTGTAGGTTCAAAATTTAATTTGTGTTTAAAAGTGAATAAATTGTGGTATCTAATGTAAATAATTTATCTTGGAGAGCAAACATCATGGCAACTGCTGTAAAGGATTTGCTCACAGAAAATAAAAATTTGTTTTTCATGTTCATTATAGGGGGCAATATGAACTTTGGAGAGTAATTTATTATCTTTATAGATTACAAGTGAATGTAAGTTTAGATTAGTTAAGGTATCAACATATTGAAAAAAATAAGAAGGTGAAATACCTTCTTGTAAAAAATTATTGTTTATCATATATATTCCTCGATTAATAAAATAAATTTTTGCGCAAACGAACAGCAACGTAGCTGGCAATTAAGTTTGATGAGATCACCAGGAATGAAAGGTAAAGCACCAATGGTGATGCCTTCTAAAATGGAAAGTTTCATAATGAAGCAAAGCATAGCTACACCAAAAATATAAGTGATAGGAATGACAGCAAGTCCTGCTAAAAAGAAGTTTTTGAAGGAGTTTTTATTTCCTTTCAGATAACTAGCGATAGGATAGCTGACGATAAAGCCCCAAAGATAACCACCAGTTGGGGAAAATAAACAGTTGAAACCACCTGCACCACCAGAAAATACAGGAAGACCGATAGCACCGATTAGCGTATAGACAATCATGATGATTAATGTTTCTTTTGGTGTGGATAAAAATGCTGATAATAACATAGCTAAAGTAAGGCAAGTAAAAGGAACAGCAGTGATAGGGAAAGATATGTAAGCTGATATGCAGATGATAGCTACGCAAACAGCCATTTTTGATAGGGTTTTTGTTGTTAATGATGATGATGACATAAAATTATCTCCTTATATATTTATAAAATTGAATTTTATAAAGTATGTTTTGATATGATTATAAGAAAATAAAAAGATATAGTCAACTCTAAAGGTATTTTTGGTTTACTATGTTGTTAAGTTTTATTTTAAAAGTTATAGAATATAAAGTTTAAAATAATTATTGATTTATAGATAATATTATTTAAATTAAAGATATGATATAATTGAAGTCATGGGATAGCTTGATGTCGGACACCTCTCGTTAGGGAGGTGTTAGCATGACGACTTATGAAAAATTATCGTTAGTGATAAGTATTATAAATTTGATTGCTACGCTTTTTCAGATTATAAATAATTAGTTTATAAACGAAAAAAGACCGTTCCGAAACGGCGGGAACAGCTTCTTAACGAATTGAATTTTCTAAGAGAGAGGTGCTGACCTACCACAATCAGGCTATCTCTCTTTTTATTATATCATAGAGTATTTTTATAATCAAAATATCTTATATTAAAATTATTAAAATTTACTAAGTTTGTTTAGAAAGAAGGTTTTATTACGAGAGAGAAATTTATAAAAATTTGTAATAAAAATTAGTTTGGTTTGAAAGTCGAATAGAATATTATATTGATTATTTAAAAGGATGTATTTGTGCAGAGCGTAATGATTATAAAAAATTAACACCAATAGATAACATGGAAAATGGTGAAGAATATATTAATGCTTTAGATCAAGCTATCAATGATGAAGAAATTAGAAATATAGCCATTACTGCACCTTATGGAGCTGGAAAAAGTAGCGTTATAAAAACATATGTAAAAAAGCATCCTAGTTTAAAATATACATTTATATCCATGGCGACTTTTAATAGTAACGAAGGAAATTCTCAAGAGGATAAAAAGAATGAAGAGATACCTTTAGAAAAAATAGAAAATGTAATATTAAAACAATTTTTTTATAAAATAAAAAAGAATATGTTGCCACAAAGTAGATATAATAAGATAGAAAAAATGAGCTATATGTACATTTTTATATGGACTTTTTGCGTTAATATATTTTGTTTAATTGGAAGTGTATTATTTTTTCCAGATGTTTTAAAGGAAAAAGTGATTAATTGTATTAATTTTTTAATTGATTTAGGTATCCCTGAATTTTGGTCATATGTAATAATACCATGCTTAGTATTATTACATATGATAATACTTACTATTATAATAAAACAGGGTATGATTAAATTAAAATTGAAAGAAATAAAATTATTTTCTAATGCTACTCTTGGAAATGAAGCGATTGATGAAAAATCTATTTTTAATAAGAATATAGATGAAATTTTATATTTTTTTGAAGCAACAGGATATGAAGTTGTATTTTTTGAGGATTTAGATAGACTAGAAAACAATGATATATTCATAGAGTTAAGGGATTTGAATTTTATCATAAATAATTACGAAGGCTTAGAGAAACCCGTAAAATTTGTTTATGCAGTAAAAGATGAATTATTCCATAATAAAGAAGAACGCACTAAATTTTTTGATTATATTATACCTATCGTTCCAATAATTAATGAAAGTAATTCAGAAGATGTTTTTTTGAAAGAATTTGAAAATAATGCTGAATATAATATATCAGAAGAATATATAAAGATATAGCACATTCGTATCAGATATGCGAGTTTTATATAATATTTTTAATGAATTTAAGATTTATAAAAGAACATTAAAAGATTCAGATAGCATAAAACTTGTAGATGAAAAGATGTTATCACTGATTAATAATTTAAAAACTTTAATATCCAAAAGATTTTGCTGAACTTCAAAATGAACAAGATGAAAGTATTGTTAAGCAAGCTTTTAAAAATAAACAATCATTATTAGAAAAGAATGTTGAAAAAATTAGAGAAAGTATAAATCAATTAGAAGAACAAATTATATTAGTAAAAGAAGATTGTTTAAAGAGTACTAAAGAATTAAAATATGCTTTTTGTGGTTATTTAGCTAATTGGGAAATAACAATTTCTGCAATAGGGAGACGTGAACCATATCATAATTCAAAAGAATTTTCTATAAAACAAATACTAGATGATAATTTTAATTTTGAAAATATCTATAAAGAAGGTAGTAGTTATTATATTTGTTATCCTTCTGGGTATTCTATTAATAAAGAAGGAATAGATTCTAATAAAATGAAGAAAAAATATATAGATTATTGTAGACGATGGAAAGCTTTAAAATTACTTAGAAGATAAAAAAATGGATGGTATACATCATGATTTAGAAGAGTTAAATGAACAGTTACAAGATATATCAATATTATCTTTAAAAGAATTAATTGATAGAAATGATGTTAAAGAAGTTCTATCTGATAATGTTAGAAGTAATAAGGTCTTAGTTTTTATGTTAAGATATGGCTATATTGATGAAGATTATAGTATATATATTAACTATTTTAAAGGAGATAGTATAACAAAAGATGATATGAACTTTATTCTTAACATAAGAAATAGAGAGGTTCAGTCATTTGATTATAAATTGACTAGGTTAAGAGGTGTAGTTGATAGATTAAATATAAGAGATTTTAAACAAAAAGAAGTTTATAATTTTTATTTATTAGAGTATTTATTATTAAATAGTAGTAAAGAGATTGATAAAAATAAATTAGATAATTTTATACAACAATTATCAGATGAAGAAAAAGAAAGTTGGTCTTTTATAGATGCTTTTGTAAGGACGACTAATAACAGAAAGAAATTTATAAACTTATTGGCTTTAAAATGGGAAAACATGTGGAGTTTTTTAACTGAAAAAGCAGCATTAACATATAATAGACAAATAGAATATTTTAAATGTTTATGTGAAAGTCTAAAAGTAGAAGAATTACTTAATTTGAATAAAGATGAAGCATTTGAACAATTTTTTGAAGAAAATGAAGACATATTGATACAACTTAAAGATGTAAATATTAGTTATTTAGAAAAGATAATCGAGAAATTAGAAATACACTTTTATAAGTTAAATATAGCGGGAGTTGATAAAGAACTTTTGGATTTTGTATTTGATAATAAGTATTACGATATCAATAAATATATGATAGATATTATTCTTGTATACAAAAATAGTGAAATAGCAGAACGTGATTTAAGTAAAAAATGCTATACAATGATAATGACTTCTGGATATGATTGTTTAATAGATGATGTTTCCGATAATATTGAAGAATATGTAAAAGAAGTTATATTGAGTAATGATAATAACTGTGATGATGAAAAATATATCTTAGATTGATAAATAAATGTAGCGATGATATGGATTTAGTAGAAAAAATTATAGTACATGAAAATTTTAAGTTAGAAAATATATCCGTTTGTGAAAATAAATATTGGTTATTATTACTAAAACATAGAAAAATCAATGCTAATTTTGATAATGTTATTCAATATTGGAAACAATTTTCAAAAAATGGATTAGATGAGGTATTAATAGATTTTCTATCTACAGAATGTGATGCAATCTTAAATAGTGATAGAAGTTTCGTTGAAGAAAAGTTTATAAAAGATTTATCATTTAGTGATATAGATAATAATATTTTTGAAAAATATATATCGTATTTAAGACTTATTTTTAGTGATTTAGAATTTGACTTTGCTTCAATGAACCAAGAAAAACTTAAAATTTTGATACAAAATAAATATATACTTTTAAATAAACAATGTTTTGATAAAATAAAAGATATATCTGTAGAAATGGCAACATTGTACATATTATCAAGTAAGGATAGTTTTATCGATAATATGGAAGTATTTCAAATTGATGAAGATATATTTAATAATTTGATGGCGAAAACAGATAAAGTATTCTGTCAAAAAATAGTAAATTATTATGGTAAAGATTATATAAATAAAAATCTAATAATAGCAATTTTTAATATGAATATTACTTTGACAAAAGACTTATTTAAAATTATATTTGATAAAATAAGCAATGAACTAAAATTAGCGTTATTAGTAAGGCATTTAGATTTATTTAATGCTGAAGAATTAAAAAATCTTTTCGCAAAAATGGATGGTGAGTATAAAGAATTATCGAATAGAGAAAAAAGACATAATATATATTTACCTATAAATGATGAAAATAAACGATTAGGTGATTATTTATATAAAATAGGATATATTTCAAATGAAGATAGATATGCTAAAAATAAGGAAGAAAATCAACTTTTATTTAGAATAAGAGCCAAAAAATGATATGAATTATTAAATATCATAAGTAAATAATAAAAATAGCCTTTATACTAAGAATAGATAAGTTCTCAAGTATAAAGGCTATCTTTAATTTATAAAGTATTTAATTTTAAAGGAGTTGCAGGAGGAAGGATAAATTTATATTAATCTATATCAATTTGAGTAGTTGTTGATTGTGGTTGAAGTTTTGGCAATGTCATTTTTAAAACACCGTCAGTATATTCAGCTTTAGCGTTAGCTTTATCTATCTGACCTACATAGAATGAACGTTGCATTGTGCCATAATAGCGTTCTTGATGAATATAGTTACTTCTTCATTCTGATTTTGTTCATTTTGCATTGTAGCTTTGATAGTTAAATAACCATTTTGATAATCAAGAGCAATATTTTCTTTTTTTACTCCTGGTAATTCAGCAGTGAGTTCATAAGCATTATCTGTATCTTTTACATCAACTTTGAATGCGTTGAACATGGAATTTACTGGAGCAAATGCGTTTTGGAAAAATGGTTCATTGAAAACATCAAAAATAGATTTGAAAGAATTATCATTAGTTGCGAGATTATTTGTAAATGTAGGAATTAAACCAAACATAATAAATGCCTCCTAAAAGTTTAAAAGTCAAATTTTATTAAAAAGAAATTAGTCAATATTGATTTGAGTTGTAGCTTCTTCTTTAGTAATTTTTGGTAAAACTACAGTCAAGATACCATCTTGGTAAGACGCTTTGATATTTTTTTCATCAATATCATCAATGTAAAAAAGAACGTTGCATTTCACCTACATAACGTTCACGGCGAATATATTTTTCTTGAGGTTTTTCGTTTTTATCATCAGCATTTTCAGCAGGTTTTTCTTCTGTGGATTTTGTAGTAGTTGTTTTAATTGTTAAATAACCTTTATTGTAGTCAAGAGAAATATTTTCTTTGGCGATACCTGGTAATTCAGCAGTGAGTTCGTAAGCATTATCAGTATCTTTTACATCGACTTTAAAGGATTTTACATAAGAATTCATTTTTGCAAATGGTTCATGAAAGAAAGGTTCATTGAAAACATCGAATAATTTATTGAAATCATCATCACTTTTAGCAATATTTTTTGCAAATGGAACTAAACCGAACATAAATAACAACCTCCATGTATAGAGCAATAAATAAAGTCAAAAAGTCAAAATTTGTTTTGAATTAAACGGACTATCAAGTCCGTATTTAACTTTTATTATTGTTATTAGTAAATTATAAGATTTAAAATTTAGATTTGTAAGTATCTTTAAGGGATACTTCTTATCTTTTGTATCTCTTAACGTCCTTACAATTATTATTATACTCGAATTAGTCAAAATGTCAACAATTATTTTTGACTTTTTGACTATTTTTTATACTTATTTTATAAGGCTTTATAGAGCTTTTTGTTATTAGAGATTTGACTTTTTTGTTATTTTGAAAATATATGAGAGGTACCATTATTTTATAAATTTTTGTAGAAATATGATATTTTATTATAGATTATTTTTTATAGGAGTATCATTTTAGTGATGGAAGATTATAACATAGAAAATATCTATAAAAAATATTATAATTTAAATAAATATATTTTAGGAGAGTGGGATTATGGAAAATTTGAAGAAACTTGGTTTTGGCTGTATGCGTTTACCTATGCTTGATATGGAAAATAACAAGGTAGATATGGAGCAATTTTGTAAAATGGTTGATACTTTTATGGCAAAGGGCTTTAAGTATTTTGATACTGCTTATATGTACCATAATTATCAAAGTGAGTTATTTGTAAAGGAAGCTTTAGTTAAAAGATATCCACGAGAAAGCTTTTTATTGGCGGATAAATTACCTACAATGCAGTTGAAATCCATAGAAGATAATAAACGTATTTTTGATGAGCAATTAGAAAAATGTGGTGTGGATTATTTTGATTATTATTTATTGCATTGTTTAGATGTTGATAATTATGCAAAGGTCAAAGAATTTAAATCTATGGATTTTCTGCGTCAAATGAAAGCGGAAGGTAAGATTAAAAAATTAGGTTTTTCTTTTCATGATACAGCAGAATTTTTGGAAAAGATTTTACTTGAAATTGGTGAAGATATTGAATTTGTACAGTTACAGATAAATTATCTTGATTGGGAAAGCGATAGCGTGCAATCTCGCAAATGTTATGAAGTATGCCAAAAATATCATAAACCTGTGATTGTTATGGAACCTATAAAAGGCGGTAAATTGGTAAATATTCCGCAGGCTGGTATAGATTTATTGAAAGCTCAAGATGAAAAAATGTCAGTGGCTTCATGGGCAATTCGTTTTGCTAGTAGCTTAGATGATGTATTTATGGTGCTTTCTGGCATGTCAACGTGGGAACAATTGGAAGATAATTTGAGCTATATTGGAAGATTTTAAACCGCTTACTAAAGAAGAAATTGAAACAACTTTTAAAGTGGCAAAAATCATCAATGATACAACAGCTATTGCTTGTACAGCTTGTAATTATTGTAAAGAAAATTGTCCAATGCAAATTCAAATACCAGAGATTTTTGAGTTATATAATAATGAAAAACGTTTTGGCATGGCGTCTGGCAGTAAGAAAAAATATCAAGATATGATAAAAACTCATGCGAAAGCTTCTGATTGTATTGAATGTAGAAGTTGTGAAGGTCATTGTCCGCAACATTTGACAATTGTTGATTAATCTAAAAACAGTTGCTAAAACTTTTGAAGATTAAAATTTGAAAGTTTTAAGGAGAGGGTTTTAATGAAAAAGATTTTAGTTTTATTCATGCTGTTAATGGTAATTACCGCTAATTGTTTTGCTAGTAGTATTAATCAAGAATTTGAAAACACAAATATCGAGCAAGTGAAACATGGTATAGTCAAAGCTATAAGTATATTTTCGGCAAAAACTAATTTAGTAGAAAAAGATGATAATACAATTGTATTGTTTAATGTTGTGGATACTGTAGATAAAAATAATAAATTTATGTATACGTGATAAAAAGATATTATTTGTGAATTGGTACAAAAAGGCAATAATGTAGAAATGACACTTTCTAGTAAATATGAAAGAATTTATGCTAATGGCACTAATGAAGTTGAAGAATATGATAATGTCAAAGAATTAAAGGCAGTATTAAATTCTGTGAAACGTGTATTTTTTGATAGTTACGTTTATGGAATAGCTTCTAGTCGTGAAATTAAAGATAATGGAGTTATTATAAATGTAGCAGAAAATTCTCCAGCAGCAAAAGCTGGTATGAAAACAGGTGATTGTTTAATTAGCATCAATGGTAAAAGTGTAGTCGATAATTTTGAAGATTTTAATATGGGACAATTAGTCGATATATTTTCATCTGAACCTGCAACTTTTGTAATTGTTCAAGATGGCATAGAAAAAACTATTGTAGTAGAGCCAGATAAAATAAATGCTATAGGTGTAAAATAAAAAAATTTTGATTTTGTATATATATTGGTATATAATACTTTTATAAGACACTGTCTTGTAGTTGACACAAGATAGTGCCTTTTTTGTTGGAATTTGAATTTTGTGTTATAGATATTTGAATATTAATATAAGGAGGAGTTTATTTAATGGAAGAAAATATGCAATATGATGATTTAGGAACACTTGCTCAATTAAACTGGTTTCCTGGGCATATGGCAAAAGCTAAACGCATTATTGTAGAAAACTTAAAATTAGTTGATGTGGTCATTGAGCTTCGTGATGCTCGTATTCCTAACAGTAGTGCAAATCCAATTTTAAAAGATTTAATTGGCAAAAAACCGCATTTAATCGCTTTGAATAAAATTGATTTAGCAGATAATAATATTAATAATAAATGGGAAGAATATTTCACATCTATGGGTAAATCTGTGGTGAAAATCAATTCTTTAGATGGTAAAGGTATTCGTCAATTAGTAACTGTAGCAGATGAATTGGCTAAGGTAAAAACTGCCAAATTCGCTAATAAAGGTGTAAAACCTCGTAATGCTCGTGTAATGATTGTAGGTATTCCAAATGTAGGGAAATCTTCTTTAATAAATAGATTATCTGGCAGTGCTTCATTGAAAACTGCTGATAAACCTGGTGTTACACGTGCAAAACAGTGGATTAAAATAAAAAATAATCTTGATTTATTGGATACTCCAGGTATTTTATGGCCAAAATTTGAAGATCCTGAAGTGGGATTGAATTTAGCTTTTACTGGAGCTATCAGTGATGAAGTTTATGATATTGAACGTGCTGCTGAAATCTTATTATGGCGTTTTAAAAAGATGATTATGCTAAAAATATAAAAGAACGCTATAAAATAGATGAAATTCCACAAACTAGTGAAGAATTATTTACTTTGGTAGGCAAAAAACGTGGATTTTTACAAAAAGGCGGTATTGTAGATACTGAAAAAACTGCTATTGCTGTGCTTAAGGATTTTAGAGCAGGAAAATTAGGAAAAATCTCTTTGGAAAGACCTTGAGTCTAAAGAAAAAATTTTTAGCTATTTTAGTATTTTAATTTGACATAAAGATATTGATATACTACACTAGTAAAGAGATATTTTATCTTTTATATGATGTAAACATAATATATTCATTAATACATTGGGAGGAATTTTTTTGTATACTAATAACAAATTGAGAAATGTCGCTATCATAGCTCACGTTGACCACGGTAAAACAACTCTTGTTGACGCAATGCTTAAACAAAGCCATATTTTCCGTGCTAACGAACAGGTAGCAGAAAGAGTAATGGACTCTAATGCTATTGAACGTGAACGCGGTATTACCATTTTGTCTAAAAATACAGCTGTAATGTATAAAGATATAAAAATCAACATCGTTGATACACCAGGCCATGCTGATTTCGGTGGCGAAGTTGAACGTGTACTCAACATGGTTGATGGCGTTTTATTATTAGTTGACGCTTCTGAAGGTCCTATGCCTCAGACTAAATATGTTTTACGTAAAGCTTTAGAACAAGGTTTAAAACCTATCGTTGTTATCAACAAAATTGACCGTCCTGACCAGCGTATTGATGACGTTTATGACGAAGTTTTGGAACTTTTCATGGAACTTGGTGCTGATGATGATCAGCTTGATTTCCCTGTTGTATACGCAATTGCTCGTGATGGTATTGCTAAACTTGACCTTGATGATGAAAGCGATAGCTTAGAACCATTAATGGATTTACTTATTAAAGAAATTCCAGCTCCACAGGGTGATGTAGAAGGTCCTCTTCAAATGATGGTAACTACACTTGATTCTGACGAATATGTTGGTCGTGTAGCTATTGGTCGTATCATGCGTGGTAAAAATCAAAGAAGGTCAAAATGTAGTAGTTATCAGTGGTGATGGCGAAACTAAAGAACGTATCGGTAAAGTATATGTTTACCAAGGTTTAAAACGTATGGAAGTTAGCGAAGCTGAACTTGGTGAAATCGTAGCAATTACTGGTCTTCCTAGTGCAAGTATTGGTCATACTGTTGCTGATGCTGAAAATCCAGAAGCTTTACCTAGCATTAATATTGATGAACCTACATTGTCCATGACTTTTGGTGTTAATACTAGCCCATTTGCTGGTCGTGAAGGTCAGTTTGTAACATCTCGTCATTTACGCGACCGTTTATATAAAGAAACTGAAACAAATGTAAGCTTATGTGTTGAAGAAACAGATAGCCCAGATACATTTAAAGTTTCTGGTCGTGGCGAATTACATCTTTCTATTCTCATTGAAACAATGCGTCGTGAAGGATACGAACTTCAGATTGGTAAACCAGAAGTTATTTATAAAGAAATCAATGGTCAACTTTGTGAACCAATTGAAAACTTAACTATTGAAGTACCTCAAGAATTCATGGGTACAGTTATGGAATCCCTTGGTACTCGTAAAGCAGAACTTTCCAATATGACTGAATTAAAAGGTTATTTACGTCTTGAATTCACTATTCCTGCACGTGGACTTATCGGTTTCCGTTCTGAATTCTTAACTAATACAAAAGGTAATGGTATTATGAACCATGTATTCCGTGGATATGCTCCATATAAAGGTGATATTCCAGGTCGTAGCCGTGGTTCTTTAGTAGCATTTGAACAAGGTGAAACAACTCCATACGGTATTTATACTCTTCAAGACCGTGGTGTAATGTTCATTCTCCAACCAAATGGTTTATGAAGGTATGATTATTGGGGAAAATACTCGTGAACTTGATATGGACGTAAATCCATGTAAGAAGAAAAATGTTTCCAATATGCGTTCTTCTTCTTCTGATGAAGCTATTCGCTTAACTCCACCTCGTCTTTTAAGTCTTGAACAGGCTCTTGATTATATTGACACAGATGAGCTTCTTGAAGTAACACCAACTCATCTTAGAATCCGTAAAAAGATTCTTGATTCTACAGCAAGATACAGAGCTAATAAGAAGTAATTACATTTAATCATAATTCTTCTTATTAATATATAACAACCAATTAACAATTTATAATTATCAATGGAGGTCTACTATGGATAGCGATTTAGGAGCAAAAGTTAAAAAATTAAGAATTTCACAGGGTTTAACACAGGAAGACGTTGCTAAGGCACTTGATGTAACTCCAGGTTATATCAGTAATGTAGAAAATGGACGTAATCTTATGACATTAAGAATGCTTTCATACTATGCAGAGCTTACAGGCGTTTCTCTTGACTACCTTGCAGGAAGTGTTGATAAGAACTACCAGAGCACAGCTCTTGATAATGAAATTATGCAGTTAGTATCAAAATTAGATTCTGAGACTAAGGAAAAGTTAATCTCAACATTAAGAATCTGGATTAATAACTAATAAGATAAGTTGATATAATATATGTTCTTCGTCAAGTTAAGGACTTTGAATATCACATATAAAAGAAACCTGGTGCTAAAATGGGCATCAGGTTTCTTTTTACATATTGGCTGATAATTTATGCTGTGACTTCGTTAAAAATGCAGGCAGACCCCCTCTGTGCTTTCGGGTTGGACAGACATTATGACTGTATCTTCTTCATCTGATAGAACTCACCCTTGAGGTTCATTAATTCATCGTATGTTCCATATTCTACACAGTGGCCATCAGCTATTACGGCTATTTTGTCAGCGTCTTTTATTGTTGAAAGAGATGGGCTACTATAAAGGTTGTTCTATCTTTGGTAAGGTTATTGAGAGCTCCTGTATAAGTTTTTCTGATATACTGTCTAAGGCTGATGTGGCCTCATCTAACACTATAACCTTAGGATTTCGTATAAGCGCTCTTGCTATTGATATACGCTGCCGCTGACCGCCTGAAAGCTTTCCACCGTGCTCTCCTACCATCGTATCAAGTCCGTCTGGAAGTGAATTGATTAAATCTGTAAGATTGGCGGCTTTAACTATTTCATCTGAGCATCGATCGATGTACAGCTACGTACGTCTGAGCATCGATCGATGTACAGCTACGTACGTCTGAGCATCGATTCGATGTACAGCTACGTACGTCTGAGCATCGATCGATGTACACTACGTACTCTAGCATCGATCGATGTACATACGTACTCTTGA
>ENA-OQCN01000552-OQCN01000552.1-human-gut-metagenome-genome-assembly--contig:-NODE-552-length-20003-cov-3.178859_pt1 | contig 20003 bp, 20 predicted proteins | sample MGYA00242497_ERZ504576 | MGnify/ENA primary metagenome ERZ504576 (study PRJEB26092, sample SAMD00036296) | human gut metagenome | host: Homo sapiens | study: EMG produced TPA metagenomics assembly of... | reverse complement strand
TTCTTCGGCTAACTTTTTAAATAAAGACAAAGATTTTTCAATTGTTTCTGTCTTTATGCAATAAGAAGCTCTGAAATGTCCTGGGCAACCAAAGTCACTACCTGGAACTAATAATAAATCATATTTTTGAGCGCGTTTACAGAAAGCATAATCATCTGGTTCTAAAGATTGAGGGAAAAGATAAAATGCTCCCTGTGGTTTTACACATTTAAAACCAGCTTCGATAAGACCATTGTATAATAATTTACCATTTTTTTCATAAGTAGACATATCAGACTCTTTGCCTGCACAACGAGCAATTACTAATTGGAATAAAGATGGAGCATTTACGTGAGTCAATACTCTAGCAGCTCCAGCAATAGCACCATAAACCTTGCCAAAATCAGCTACTTCATCTGGTACTACGATATAACCGATACGTTCACCAGGAAGTGAGAAAGATTTACTATAAGAATAGCAAACAATAGTATTATCATAGTATTTTGGCAAATATGGTACATCTACACCATAAGCAATTTCACGATAAGGTTCATCAGAAATCAAGAAAATTGGGTGATTATATTCTTTTGATTTTGCAGTCAAAACTTCTGCCAATTTTTTGATAGTTTCTTCACTATATACAACACCGCTAGGATTATTAGGTGAATTTACGATAATTGCTTTTGTTTTTGCAGTTATCATTTCTTCAAACTTATCAAATTGAATTTGGAAATCATCTATTTTGGCAGGAACTACTTTTAAACTAGCTCCTGTGGATTCTACAAAACATTTATATTCAGGAAAATATGGAGCAAATGTGATGAATTCATCGCCTGCTTCACTTAAAGCTTTAAAAGTAATTGTAATCGCACCAGCAGCACCGCCAGTAATAAATAAATTTTTACCAGCGAAATTAGTACCAAAACGGCGATTGATATCTTTAGCTAAAACTTCTCTAACTTCTGGATTACCTGGAGCTACAGTATAACCATGTACAGCACATGGATCCATTTCATTTAAAATATCAATGATAGCCTGTTTTACAAAATCAGGAGCAGGAACATTTGGATTACCTATACTAAAATCATAGATATTTTCTTCTCCTACTTCTAACGCACGTTTGCGACCATATTCAAAAATAGTACGAATAGTAGATTTCTTTGTACCTAATTCATACATTTTTTCTGAAACCATTAAATCACCTTCCAAAAATTATTCATCTTCAGCTTCATCAAAGTATCGCATACTTGTTTTTTTCCATTCCTTCACAGAATAAAGCATAGTATATTGCTGAAGATTATTTTCTTTGGCCAATTTTTCTGCAATGACTTCACACTCTTGACGTGTATGAGCATGTATCATTGTATAAATATTATATGGCCAATCTGGGGTAGTATTTCTATCATAACAATGAGAAATAGATGGACATTGAGCTAATTTTTGTGCTATCTCATCTAATTTATCCACTGGCACTACCCATGCACAAAGAGCATTTGCACGAAATCCTGCTTCTACATGACGAAGTACAGCACCCATTTACGAATTTACCCTCTTCTTTATAAATTCGCAAACGATTTAATAATTCCTGCTCAGATATATTAAGTTTTTTTGCAAATTCTTTATAAGGTTCTTTTACAAGTGGAAATTCATCTTGCATAATTCTAATAATTTGTTTATCTAATAAATCCATTAGTCTGCCTTTCTTCAACAAAATCAAGTATTACAGCGTTTTTTCTATATATTTTTACTTTATACAAAAAAATTTTTATAAATTCAAATACAGTAAAAAATTTTTCTAAGTCATTAAATATATTTGTAACTTTGTTATTCTATCTATAAGCATAAATATACTAAAAATAAATCATTTTAATTTAAATTGTACATTTATCTTATATTTTTTATTAGATACTAAATTCATCAATTTTTCTACGCCTTCTTGAGCTTTGATTTCATCTAATATCTGTTTTCTCTTTTCCTCGCTATGTGTAAGCAATGTAAACCATAAATTATACTCGCCTTCACGCTCATAATTATGCGTAGCCCCTGGATAGCGATTTATAAATTCAGCCACTTGTTGCATATAGCCTTCTTTTACTTTTAAAGCCACAAGAGTTCCTTTATACTCTAATTTTCCCGAATCAAAAATGGCCCTATACGGCGAATATAACCATGTTCTTTTAAATAACGTAAACGCTCTATTACATGGTCTTCAGTTGTCTCTAAAATCTTAGCCAATTCCAAAAATGGACGCTCACTGATTGGCAAGTTTCTTTGAATAATATTTAATAATGATTTATCAAAATTTGTAAGCATAATAATAATCCTCGTTTATCAAAATATCTGGTTTTTATTGTAACAAACTATAGATTATACAGTCAAGTAAATATGAATATCATTCATTTTTAAAATCTAAATTAAACAAAAAAGTGCCTCTAACATATGTTAAAGGCACTTAATTATTAATCAACTAACATTTCATAAATTACATTTAAAAGCTCTGCTCTTCCCTGTTTTTCGGTTGAAGAATAAGGTAAAATATCTATCTCTTTCACACCTAAGGATTTGCGAATTTGAGCTATTTGTTTATTCACTGCTCCACGGCTGATTTTATCAGCTTTAGTTGCGATAATAAGCACAGGAATATTATTTTTTATGAGCCAATCAAACATTTCTTTATCTGATTTCATAGGCTCATGACGAATATCTATAAGCTGGCAAACGAATTGAAGATGCTCTGAATGTAAAAAGTATTCTTCGATAAATTTTGCCCATTGCTTGCGATTAGTTTGAGCTGTTTTTGCATAGCCATATCCTGGTAAATCGACTAAATGAAATAATTTATCCTCACCAGTTTCATTAAATCTAGCAGTTAATTCATAAAAATTAATTGTCTGCGTTTTCCCTGGCTGACCGCTGACACGTGCTAAATTATGCACACGTGTCAAAGAATTAATCAAAGAAGATTTACCCACATTAGAACGACCGATAAAAGCTATTTCTTTTAAGCGTTCTTCTGGATATTGCGCTTTTTTTACAGCTGACGCAATATATTTAGCTCGGATAATATTTATTTTATCTTGAGCTTTTATTTTATTTGCATTATTTTCTTGTATATCTGTCTGTGTCATTTAATCCACCAACGCTACTTTTAAAACTTCATCTATAGTCTCTACAGGAATAAATTTCATCTTAGCTTTTACTTCTGGTGCAATTTCGTCTAAATCTCTTTCATTAGCTTTTGGCATGATTACAGTATAGATACCTTCACGATAAGCCGCCAAAGATTTTTCCTTCAATCCACCAATAGGTAATACTTTGCCACGAAGAGTGATTTCTCCTGTCATAGCCACATCAGCTCTTACTTTCTTACCTGTAAGTGCTGATACTATAGCTGTAGTCATAGTGATACCAGCAGATGGGCCATCTTTTGGTACTGCACCTTCTGGAAAATGTACATGAATGTCATTTTCTTCATAGAACTTTTCATCTATTTTTAATTTCTCAGAACGAGTGCGAATACATGTGAGTGCTGCTCTACCAGACTCTTTCATTACATCACCGAGTTGACCTGTGAGTAATAAATTTCCTTTTCCTTTTAAAACAGCTACTTCAACTGGCAAGATAACACCGCCGACTTCAGTCCATGCAAGACCAGTGCAAAGACCTACTTGGTTTTCTTTTTCAGCTTTAGTTTCTGTGTATTTTGCTTTACCTAAAAATCAGTTATATTCTTCTTAGTGATGCGTACAGATTTTTTCTTTTCTGTAACTATTTTATAAGCAGCTTTGCGACAAGCTTTAGATAATTGACGTTCTAATTCACGTACACCAGCTTCACGAGTATAATCTTCGATGATTTTGCTGATTACTTCATCAGACATATTCACTTGAGATTTTTTAAGACCATTTGCTTTTTTTACTTTATCAAGTAAATGTTCTTTTGCTATATGCATTTTTTCTACTTCAGTATAGCTTGGAAGCATGATGATTTCCATACGGTCGCGAAGCGACGAGGAATATTACCTAAATCATTTGCTGTGATTATCCACATTACTTTAGATAAATCAAATGCAAGCCCGATATAGTGGTCAGAGAATGTGCTGTTTTGTTCTGGGTCTAATACTTCTAAAAGAGCAGACACAGGGTCGCCACGATAATCTGACGCCATTTTATCCACTTCATCTAATAAGAATAATGGGTCTTTGCTACCTGCATTCTTTATACCTTCAATGATACGACCAGGCATAGCACCTACATAAGTACGACGATGACCTCTGATTTCAGCTTCATCACGCACACCACCTAAAGATGCTCTGACAAATTTACGTTTCAAAGCTTGTGCTATAGATGTTGCAATAGAAGTTTTACCAACACCAGGAGGGCCTACTAAACATACGATAGGCGCCTTTATATCTGGTGATAAAGCTTTTATAGATAAATATTCAATAATACGTTCTTTTACTTTTGTAAGTCCATAATGATGTTTATCTAAAGTTTTTTGTGCTTCTTTTACATCTATAGTTTCTTGATTTTCTATATCCCATGGTAAATCAAGTACCCATTCAATATAATTTTGAATTACTCCCATTTCTGGAGAAGCTGGATTTGTACGTTCTAAACGTTTTAATTCTTTTTCCAACGCTTCTGTTACATACTCTGGATAAGTATGTTCTTTCATTTTTTGACGATATTCTTCAATAGCTTCTGCTATTTCATCATCTTCGCCCAATTCTTTATTAATAGCTTTTATCTGTTCACGCAAATAATATTCTTTTTGAATTTTATTCATTTGCTTGTTCACATCAAAAACTATTTTATTTTCAAGCTCCATAATTTCTACTTCTTGTAATAACAATTTATATAGAGCTTCTAATCTGCTTTTTAAATCAACGATACCCAAAATTTCTTGTTTATCTTGATATTTGCAATTTAAATGATTAGTAACTACATTGCATAAAATTCCGCCATCGTCCATAGCTACATTAACTGCAATCATGACTTCAGGTGGTATTTTATGACTGAGTTTTACCCAATCTTCAAATTTAGAAATACATGCTCTTATAAGTGCCTGAATTTCTTTAGTATCTGTTTTATCTTCTTCAATTTCTTCGACATCTACTTCAATGAACAGACCATCATCGCGAAAATCTAAAATACGAGCGCGATACAATCCTTCTATCTGCGCACGCATAATCCCATTATTGAGTTTAGTTACATGCTGTACTTGACATACTGTACCAATCTCATATACATCTTCACGTTTTGGGTCTTCTACTTCGACATCTTTTTGAACACTAAGCATAATCTGTCTGCCATGTGCCAAACATTCTTCTAGAGCCGCAACAGATTTATCACGACCTATATCAATATGTGCTCCATTATTTGGAAATAACACCATTCCTCTTAATGGTAAAAAGCTCAATGTACTTTTTTTCCCCACGAAAGAAATCCTCCTATGAGTATAAAATATTTATTATAAAAAAGAGTTGCTGCGGTTTTATTTAGCCTGGCAACAACTCTTTATTAATGGCATATTAATATCCTGTTACTTTGCTAAAAATAAGTTATTTTTTTACAGCTTTTTTATCAGCATAAGTGATTACAGGAGTTTTTTTCTTTTCAATAATCTCTTTAGTTATTTCACAAGAAACAGCACCCATTTTGGAAGGTATCTCAAACATTACATCACGCATAATACGTTCAATAATTGAGCGAAGTCCCCTAGCACCTGTCTTACGCTCCAAAGCTTCTTTGGCTATCAAATGTAAAGCTTCTTCATCGAAATGAAGTTTTACACCGTCCATTTCCAAAAGTTTGCCATATTGTTTTACTAAAGCATTCTTTGGTTTTACCAAAATATCCACTAGTGCATCTTCTGTCAAAGATTCTAAAGTAACTACTACAGGAACACGCCCTATAAATTCTGGAATTAAACCACATTTTAATAAATCTTCAGGTAAAACATTTTTCAAAATTTCACCTGTAGTTTGTTTGCGTTTACTTTTTATATCTGCACCAAAACCAAGACTTTTTTGCCTAAACGTGCATCTATTATTTTTCAATACCATCAAAAGCACCACCACAAATAAATAATATATTTGTAGTATCGATTTGTAACATACCTTCTTGATGAGGATGCTTTCTTCCACCTTGTGGTGGAACGCTAGCAATTGTACCTTCTAGGATTTTTAAAAGTGCCTGTTGCACTCCCTCACCAGAAACATCTCTTGTTATTGAAGGGTTCTCGGATTTACGAGCAATTTTATCAATTTCATCTATATAGATGATACCTTTTTGAGCTTGTTCAATATCATTATCAGCAGCTTGAATTAGTTTTAGTAGAATATTTTCTACGTCTTCACCAACATAGCCTGCTTCTGTAAGTGATGTTGCATCGGCTATAGCAAAAGGAACATTCAATATTTTAGCCAAGGTCTGTGCAAGTAAAGTCTTTCCACTACCAGTTGGTCCTAACATCAAAATATTAGATTTTTGTAATTCAACATCATCCTGCTTTGTAACTCTGTTTATACGTTTATAATGGTTATATACAGCTACAGAAAGAGATTTTTTTGCCTCATCTTGTCCTATTACATATTGATTTAATACATCATATATTTCTCTAGGTTTTGGCAACTCTCTAAGTTCAACAGGCTCATTATCATTAACTTCTTCTTCTACAATCTCATCGCAAAGCTTAACACATTCATCGCAGATATAGACTCCTGGTCCAGCCACGAGTTTTCGTACTTGTTCCTGAGTTTTTCCACAGAATGAACATTTCATTTTGCCTTTATTACCCTCACCGAAATTCAACAACATTCACCTCTTATCTACAGCTAATCATGATTGACTATTTATCACTTTTTTTTCTTCTTGTGGACGAATAATAACTTCATCTATTAAACCATATTTCTTAGCTTCTAACGCTGACATAAAATTGTCACGTTCTGTATCTTCTGTAAGTTTTTTTACAGACTGACCAGTATGACGACTTAAGATTTCATTTAAAGTTTCACGAATACGCAAAATTTCACGAGCCTGAATTTGAATATCTGTTGATTGTCCCTGAGCTCCGCCAAGTGTTGATGTATCATAATACGAGAATATGGAAGTGCATATCTTTTGCCTTTTGCACCAGCAGCTAAAAGCACAGAGCCCATACTGGCAGCTTGTCCAATACATATAGTTGATACATCTGGCTTAATATATTGCATAGTATCATAAATAGCTAGCCCGGCAGTAACAACACCGCCGGGACTATTAATATAAAGGTGAATATCTTTATCCGGGTCTTCAGATTCTAAGAATAGAAGTTGGGCTATTACCACGTTAGCTACATTATCATCAATAGGACCACCTAAAAAAATTATACGGTCTTTTAAAAGACGAGAATAAATATCATAGGCACGTTCTCCACGTCCTGACTGTTCAACTACCATAGGTACATAGTTCATATCATTCACCCCGGTCAAAAATATTACATTTAATTTTTTAATTAAGCTTCTACAGCACTGTCAATGATGAAGTTAGCAGCTTTTTTGTGAAGTACAGTAGCTACTAAGTTACCAATGCTGTGGTTCTTTTTAATGATTTTGCTTACTTCTTGTGGAGTTGTACCATAAGTTGCAGCAAGTAAAGCGATTTCAGCGTTGATATCAGCGTTTTCAACTTTGATATCTTCAGCTTTTGCAACAGCATCTAACATGAGGTCAGTTTTTACTGCGATTGCAGCACTTTCTTTGTACTGTTCACGAAGTTTTGCCATATCCATGTTAGCATATTTTAAGTAAGCATCAAGGTTCATACCTTGGTTTTCAAGATTTACGGAAAGTTCCTGAATCATGTTGCTTACACGGTTTTCAACCATAACTTCTGGAATATCTACAGTGATATTGTCAGTAGCCTGTTTTAAGATTTCGTTACGGCGTTTAGTATCTGCTTCACGCTGTGCATTTTTTTCAATGTTTTCACGAAGTTTTGCTTTCATGTCTTCGATGGATTCATAAGAAGTAGATGCTTTTACGAATTCATCAGTGAGTTCAGGCATTTCTTTATGTTTAATGCTGTTAATTTTGCAATGGAATACAGCAGCTTTACCAGCTAAATCTTTAGCATGATATTCTTCTGGGAATGTTACGTTAACGTCTTTTTCTTCGCCAACTTTAAGACCAACGAGTTGATCTTCAAAAGTATCGATGAAAGAATGAGAACCGATTTGAAGTGGGTAATCTTTACCTTCGCCGCCAGCAAATGCTACACCGTCAACTTCACCTTTGAAATCTAAAGTGATGAAATCATCGTTTGCAACAGTTGCACCTTCTTCAGCGTCAACCATTTTTGCATGGTGATTTAAGATATTTTTTACTTGTTCTTCAACTTGTTCGTCTTTTACTTCAACAGCGTCTTTAGCAACTTTTAATCCTTTGTATTCGCCAAGAGTAACTTCTGGAACAGGAGTAATAGTAGCTTTGAATACTACGTCTTTACCTTCTTCTAAAGTTACGATGTCAACCTGTGGACGGTCTACTGGATCTAAGTTTTCTTGTTTTAAAGCTTCATCAAAAGCTTTCTGTGCAACACGATCAAAAGCTTCATCTAAGATAGCTTCTTTACCGATGTTCATTTCAAGAATACGGCGAGGAGCTTTACCTTTTCTGAAACCAGGAATGTTTACACGATTTGCAAGGGATTTGCAAGCAGCTTTAATACCTTTATCAAGTTCTTCAGCTGGTACTTCAATTGTAAGTACTACCTTATGATTTTCAATCTTTTCTGTAGTAACGTTCATTGTAAAAAAAAACCTCCTGTTTAACTAGTAAACCAAAATTCTTATTGTATATGTTACTGTCATTCACCTTAATAGTCACAGTACACCTACTATACTAAATGAATGATATCACAATACTTTCATAAAAACAAGTCTAAGTACAAAAATACCCCAGTCTTATTGACTGGGGACCAATTTCTTATGGAGCGGAAAACGAGGCTCGAACTCGCGACCCTCACCTTGGCAAGGTGATGCTCTACCACTGAGCTACTTCCGCACTTGTCTTAACAACATAAACTATTATAAATGATAAAAAACAAAAAGTCAACACTTTTCATACTTTTAATTTATAAATTCAAACCAAATAATGCTTATAATGGATAATAATATCGTTAATGGAAAACCTATCTTTAAATATTGATTAGAAGTTACTTTTATCCCCTGCTTTTTGGCAATTTCAATAACAATCAAATTCGCAATAGAGCCAAAACTGTCAAATTACCTGCAATTGTGGATAATAAAGCCAAAGCCTGCCATAAGATTTGTTCATCTACAGGAATGTAATATCTTAAAAGTAATACTGCTGGTACATTACTTACTATATTAGAAAGCACTATTGCCATCACTGAAAACAGCGGTATTTCTTTCATATATTCTGGTGGTAAAAAACTATTTATTAAATCAAGTAAACCACTTTTTTCTACGCCAGCAATGATGATAAATAAGCCAATGAACATAATTAATAAGTTAAAATCTATATCTTCATAAACACGTTCTGGTTTTATACGAGCATTAGTCAATAAAAATGCTGCCCCAAAACTTGCTGTCAATGATAAATCAAAACCAACTAAATAAAAAATAATAACAAGTGCTAATACAATTATTGTTTTACTCAATAAATATTTATGAATGATGCTATTGTTATCGCTCTTATATTCAAAGCTCACCGACAAATCATTTTTATATTTAAATGATATTGCTAAATAAAGCATGATTAAACCTAAAAAAGATATCGGAGCTGCTGATAAGAAATATTCTCCAGCAGGAACTTGAGATAAACTACCTATTAATACATTTTGGGGATTGCCAATAAATGTACAAGCACTACCAATATTTGAAGCCATCGCAACTGCGAGCAAATAAGGAATAGGATTTACCTTTACTTTCAAACATATCATGATAACTACAGGTGTGAATAATAAACAAACTATATCATTAATTACAATAGAAGATAAAATCCCTGACATAAAAATTACTGCTAATAATAAAGTTTTTCCTGTATGAATATGAGTGAATACTACTTTGCCTATATATGTAAAAAATCCTGCTAATTTTAAATTACTTACAACTACCATCAATGAAAATAATACTACAATAGTTTTGGCATCAATTGCTTGAACGGCTTCTTCAAGGGACAAAATACCAAAAGCTGTCATTAACGACGCACCAATAATAGACATACCTGCTCTATCTACTAAATACTGGCTTTTGCCTAAGGTAAACACAATCAAAGTAGCTAATAATATAAGTCCTGCCACTAATTCTTGAGCATCATGCATATTGCTCAATCCACCTATGGTGAATATTACCAATACCATGACCAAAATAAATCCTACAATAAATTCTTGCATAAATGGTTTCATTTTATCACCTACTTAAATTAATAATTAACAATTTATTTTAACAAAAATAATAAGCTGTATCTTATTTTATTTATCATTATAACAAAAAAACCCAGTATTGCTACTGGGATATTTATTAAATGGAGCGGAAAACGAGGCTCGAACTCGCGACCCTCACCTTGGCAAGGTGATGCTCTACCACTGAGCTACTCCCGCATTGTCTTGTTGCTTTAGTAAATGTATAAGCAACGTTAATTATTATATATTAACTTATATTAGATTGTCAACACTTTTTTTGAAAAATTTTTGTAAGTTTTTTATAATATTTGTAAAAATTATTGGTAAAATAGCATTTATCAGTTATAAGTGGTATAATATAGTATATTTTTAAATAAGGAAGTGTTGATATTTGGATATTCCCGAGACGGATTTATTTATTGGATTAATTTTTATATTAATTTTAATAAATGCTTTATTTATTCTCACTGAAGTGGCTATTGCTGATTCTCATAAAAATCAATTAGAAAAAATGCTTGATGAAGGTAAAAAGAAAGCTTCTGAAGCCTTAAAAGTAATTGATAAACCTACTACTTATTTAATTGCTGTGCAAATAGGTAATGTTTCTTGCAATATTTTAATAGGTTTATTGACTGGCATTTCACTTGCACCATTTTTCATTCATGCTTTACAAGCGATTTTTCCTGATTGCGATAATTATATAGAGCCTATTTCTCTAATCATCAGTACTTTTATCATCATATTATTATGTTCTATTTTAAGTACAACCCTACCTCGCAATATAGCCCTTACAAAACCTGAGTATTATTTACTAACTCTACTTACACCGTTAAAAATATGGAAAAAACTTTTATCTCCATTCATTAGTCTATTTACTTCTATAGCTAATACTTTATTATTGATTTTTGGCATCAATCCTCAAAACAATGATAGTGTTACTGAAGATGAAGTAAAAGACTTAATCGAAAAAGGTACAGAAGATGGTACTTTTGAAAAAGCTGAACAAGATATTGTTGACCGTATTTTCCATATGAGTGACCAAACAGCTTATTCTCTAATGACACCACGTACACAAATGATGTGGATTGACCTTGAAGATAGCTTAGAGGTAAATTTAAAATTTATTCAAGAACATAATCAAAATGTTTTTCTTGTAGGTAAAGATAATCTTGATGAATTTGTAGGGATTGTTTATGCTAAAGATATTTTAAATGAATTATTAGCTAATAAACCTCTTGATTTAGAAAAACTCATGCATAAGCCAATGTTTGTGCCTCGTGCAATGGAAAGCTTTCGTGTTCTTGAAAAATTCCGTGAAAGTGAAATAAATGAAGCTGTAGTACTTGACGAATACGGCGGTGTTGTAGGTTTTATCACTATCTTTGACATCATCAATGAAGTCTTAGGTGATATAACTGGTAAACCTGTTGCTAATTCTCCTCAAATCATTCAACGAGATGAACATTCTTGGTATATTGATGGACTTTTTGATATTGACGATTTCAAAGAAAAATTCGATATCGAAGTATTGCCAAATGAAGACAGTGGACATTTCCAAACTATGGGTGGCTTTATTACTTCCTATTTTGGTTACATTCCTAAGTCGGTGAAAAAATCATCTGGCATAAATTCCGTTTTGAAATCATCAGTATGGATAAAGCCCGCATTGACCGCATCTTAGTTACACAGATAAATAAAAAATAATAAAAAGGCGTTAACCAAAAATTTAGAGTTAACGCCTTTTTTATTTATGATGGTTTTATATTATGCTTTTTTACTTCTCCAGAGCCATAAAATACCATGTCCTGGTAATTTTAATCCTGATGCTTTGAAATCTTTCTGTTTTGTCAATAATTCTTTATATAAGCCATCTTGTTCGTCAATCCATGCCATTTCTTCATACTCACTGAAATTATAAATACCAATGAATTTTTCATTTTCTGTTTCACGAACTAAAGCCACTGTGGATTTATTCCATGTATTTAAAGTATAGATATTGGCATCAGTGGAGAATACATCATATTGTAAACGTATTTTTTCCATTTTGCTAATACCTTGATATACTTTCGCCTGAATAGCATTATCTATTTTACGACGACCAGCTTTACGCCAATTAAATGCTCCACGATGAATATAACGAGAATCAGCTTGTTTATATTTATCGTTTTTATATTCCCAATCATTATATTGAGCTATTTCATCACCGCTATAAATAACAGGTATGCCAGATAAGCTCAATAAGAAGCCATGCAACATTAAGTCTAAATCAATAGCTGACTGAATACCATCTTTATCTTTTTGTTTATCATAGTATTCTATACCACATAAAGAAGCTGTAGTACCACAAAGACGAGCATCACCTAATGATTCATCATCATTATATAATTCGCCACAGCTGAAAGAATTTGGATATTTTCCAGTGAAGAAGTCATTTAAATATTTTTTATGCGCAACTTCTTCTATTCCCTGATATCTCAAGAAACCATAATCTAAGCCCCAACCGATATCATCATGACAACGTAAATAATTCTGGAAAATATATTGTTTTGGTAAAGAAGCTAAAATATCAAGCTGATGTTTTAATAAGCTTACATCTCTAGTAGCTACTGTATGCCATGTTGTTGCCATAGTAGTTACATTATAGAGCATATGACATTCTGGTTTTTCAATTGTACCAAAGTATGGAACTACTTTTTCAGGTGCCATTACTACTTCACCCAATAATAATACAGATGGGCAAACAAGTTCTGTAATCATACGCATCATACGTACTAAAGTATGAACCTGCGGTAAATTACGGCAATTTGTACCTAATTGTTTCCAAATATATGGCACAGCATCTAAACGAATGATATCTACGCTTGATTTGCTAAATATAACATATTATATACCATTTCATTGAAAACTATAGGATTGCGATAATCTAAATCCCATTGATATGGATAGAAAGTAGTCATTACAAATTTATGAATATCTTCTAAATAAGTGAAATTGCCTGGTGCTGTTGTAGGGAATACCTGTGGGCATTTTTCTTCAAATAATCTTGGCATATCATAATTATCAAAGAAGAAATATCTATCTTGATATTCTTGTTCACCAGCTCTTGCTTTTTTTGCCCATTCATGTTGATTAGAAGTATGGTTCATTACAAAGTCTAAGCAAATACTTATTTTATTGCGATGACATTTTTTAGCTAATTTACGCAAATCTTCCATAGTTCCTAATTCTTCTTGAACATTGCGGAAATCTGCTACAGCATAACCGCCATCACCTTCATCTTTTGGAGATGTCAACAAAGGCATTAAATGGATATAATTTACATTGCTTTCTTGTAAATAAGGTATTCTTTTTTCAAAGCCTTTTAAAGTGCTAGAGAAATTATTTACATACATCATCATGCCGATGAAATCATTGCCTTTATACCAATTAGTATTTTTTTCACGTGCAATATCTAATTCCTTTAAATAAGCTTCCCTTTGGTCATAAAAGTCTTTTAAGTTTTTAATTAAATCATCAAAATAATTTAAAGGATTTGGTTGTTGCTGATACAATTCACAATAAAGCCATTTTAATTCATCATAATGTTTATGTAATCTATCTTCAAACATATCTTCTTTTTTCACTACTGCTACTTTTACATCTTTTTTACATCTTTATTTACAGCATTCTTTTTATTTTTCTTGCTCTTCATATATAAATCCCTCCATTGACATTTAAAAGAAAAATATCATATTTATTATTTAGATATTTATAGTTTTTATTCCTGCTAAAAAAAGAAGATATCCACAATAATTTATTATCTATTGTAGATATCTTCATTCTTTTAAGCTTATTCAAAAGCAGGAACTACTGCACCTTTATATTTTTCTTCAATGAATTTTTTAACTGCTTCAGATTTTAAAGCTTTCATTAATTTTTGGATAGCAGGTTTTTCCTGATCTCCTTCTCTAACAGCTACAATATTTACATATGGAGATGTACTATCTTCGATAATTAAAGCATCGCTAGCTGGTACAAAGCCTGCTTGCATTGCATAGTTTGTATTAATTACCGCAGCATCTACATCATCTAAAACACGTGGAAGCTGAGCTGCTTCAACTTCTTGGAATTGAATATTTTTTGGATTAGCCACAACATCTTGTACAGTTGCTTTGATATCGTTATTATCTTTTAAAGTAATAATACCAGCTTTTGCCATTAAAATTAAAGCACGACCACCATTTGTAGGGTCATTAGGAATAGCTACTAAAGCGCCATCTTTTAATTCATCAAGAGCTTTTACTTTTTTAGAATAAATTCCCATAGGTTCGATATGAACACCGCCAGCACTTACAAGCTTTACACTATGTTCTGCTGCGAATTCATCTAAATAAGGCTGATGTTGGAAAAAGTTTGCATCTAATTCACCATCATTTAAAGCTAAGTTTGGTTGTACATAATCATTGAATTCAATAATCTGTAAGTCAACACCTTCTTTTGCTAACTCTGGTTTAATCTGTTCTAAGATTTCTGCATGAGGAACAGCTGTTGCTCCTACTTTTAGCACAGTTTTTTCACTAGATGCAGTATCTGTACTAGAACCACAACCAGCTAAAGCCGCTACTGCAAAAAGTGCAGTAGCAATTACTGCTAGCAATTTTTTCATCAAAATTCCTCCTTAATACATAAATAAAATTATTTTTTATTCAATTTTTTAGCTAACATATTACCTAAAAAATTGAATTACTTGAACTAATACTATAAGTACAATAACTGTAGCCAACATTACTTCTGGATTAAAACGCTGATAACCATAGCGAATAGCCAAATCACCTAAGCCACCGCCACCTACAGCACCAGCCATAGCAGATTCACCAATCAACACAATAATAACTGTTGTCAACTGTGCCACAATACTTGGCATAGCTTCTGGAAGTAATACACGTCTAATAATCTGATAAGGAGTAGCTCCCATAGATAAAGCAGCCTCTATCAAGCCATAAGGCACCTCACGAAGTGAAGTTTCCACTAGGCGAGCAATAAGAGGTATAGAAGCTATAATAAGCGGTACAATAGCCGCTGTAGTACCTATAGAAGAGCTACTATCAATCTTGTAAAAGGAATAATTGCCACCATTAAAATAATAAATGGAATAGAACGTACACAGTTTACAATAGCTGATAATGTTTTATTAGCTATACCTAATTCTAAAACTTGATTTTTACCAGTAGCCAATAATAATACACCAAGAGGAATACCAATAGCAGAAGCAACAATCATAGATACAGCTACCATATATACAGTTTCACCTAATGCCTTAGGCAGTAGCATGAGTGCGTCGCTGAACATATCCTATCACCTCCACTTTTAAATCTTGTTCCATTAGAGATTTTATCGCATCTTTAATCTGATCTTCTTTTCCATCTAAGCCGATTATCATTCTACCAAATTGTACCATTGAATTTGAGATAAATCTCCAAATAAAATACTTATATCCAATTCAGGGAATTTACGAATAAGACCTGCAATTACTGGATTGTCTGCAGACTCGCCAATAAAAGTCAAACGAAGTAACATAGTTGCATCTTTTATATATTCTTTATGCACTTTGCCATTGCGATAAGCAGCTGGAAGTTCATGCTACTAAGTACGCTCATAAATTCCTTAGTAATAGGTTCTTTAGGATTAGTAAATATTTCTAATACTGTACCATTTTCTGCAATTACACCATGGTCTAATACAGCAACTTTATCGCAAAGGTCTTTGATAACTTGCATTTCATGAGTAATTACTACTACTGTTAATTGTAATTTCTTATTTATATCTCTAATTAATTCTAAAATAGCTTTTGTTGTCTGAGGGTCAAGAGCTGATGTCGCTTCATCACATAATAATACTTTTGTATCATTAGCTAAAGCTCTAGCTATACCTACACGCTGCTTTTGACCACCTGATAATTGAGATGGATATTGATGAGCTTTATTTTCAAGACCAACCAATTTTAATAATGGTTCTACTTTAGCCTTGATTTCTTCTTTAGATTTTCCTGCTAATTTTAAAGGAAAAGCAATATTATCGTATACTGTAGAAGTAGACAATAAATTAAAATGTTGGAAAATCATGCCGATATCTTTTCTCGCTTCACGAAGCTGAGATTCTGTCATTGTTGTCAAATCTTTACCATTGACGATGACGTTACCAGAAGTCGGTCTTTCTAGCATATTTATGCAACGAACTAATGTAGATTTACCAGCACCACTTAGACCGATAATCCCATAAATTTCTCCACGCTTAATTTCTAAATTAATATCTTTTAACGCATGAACTGAACCATTTGGGGTATCGTAAGTCTTTACAATATTTTTTAACTTTATCATATCAATTATACACTCCAAATAATACCTTAATCTTATTAACAATGACACTATCATAAAAATTAAACCTTGTCAAACTATTATGCTATTTCTTGACATAAATTATAATAAACCGTAAAATTAAATAAGTACTTATAAATCAATAATTATATAATCAAGGGAGACTGCTATGGGAATTTTTTCAAGATTTTTACCAAAACGTAAACCGGTTGAAATAAAAAACAATGTTCCTAAGGAAAAAGAAGAAATCCGTAAAACATTTGGTGTTTATTGTCACAGCCATCATAATACATCTGGAAGTAAACTTTGTCCAAAATGTACAGCTTTACTCACTACTGTAATGACGAAAATCAGTAGATGTCCATATGGTATTACTAAACCAATTTGCGAACGTTGTGACCGTCCTTGTTTTGGCACTAAACAAACAAAAGAATTTCGCTCTATCATGCAAAGCACTCAGAAAAAAATGTTTTTACGCCATCCAATATTAGCGTTTAAACATAAAATGAAAAGCTGGGGCGTAGATTACGCAAAACATGAACAAGAGAAAAAACAAGCTGCAAAAGCTAAAGCTCGTTCCAAAAAATAATATTTTCTAAATTAATAAAAGCTGACCTAATAATGGTCAGCTTTTTATTTTACCAATTTATCTTATTGTTTTTTAAACATAGATTTTGGTTGTTTACAAATTGGGCAAACAAAATCTTCTGGTTCTTTAGTTAAATCACCTTCATAAATATATCCACAAATTTGGCAAGCCCATGTTTCTTTATCTGTTATTTTTTCTGGAGCCTGATAAGTAGGTGCATTTTTAGGAGCTTTACCTTTGATTATTTCATGATAATATTTATAAGTCATTGGATTGTAATCAGAAGTTACTTTCGCATCTTGTACACGCGCTAAAATCACATAATGAGTTTCCATTTCTGTCATTGTAATAACTTCTGCTGTTATATGTGCACAACTATTTTCATTTACTACAGGAAGTCCGTCCATATATTCCCAAGCAAAAATATCGCCATCAAATTTATCTGTATCTCTACCAGAAGAAAAACCTAATTTAGCAATTACATTCTGTGTTGTTTTTTCAGATAAAATAGATACAGAAAATCTACCTGTGCGTTTTATACAATCATAAGTATAGTTGTTTTTATTCATGCTAATAGCAATCACTGGATTATCGCTAGTGATTTGAATAACTGTATTTACAATACAACCTGTCGGTCTTTCTCCATCTAATGTGCCAATAGCATACATTCCGTAACTTAATTTCCATAATGCTGACATTTCCATAATTTCTTCTCCTCAACTCAATTCTAATAAATAATTATTATTAATTAATATCTTATTTGAATTTTAATACAATAATCCTCAAAAAGCAATACTTATTTACAATAAATAAAAAAATAATAGAATATATCTATTATTTTCATATTTCAGGAGGTTCTTATGTCTTGCCAATTAAAAGGTACACTATTTATAGTTACAGGTACTATACTTTGGGGGGCTTCTGGTGTATTATCCCAACATTTATTTGTTGATAAAATCATCTCTGCCGAGTGGCTTGTTACTGTTCGTCTAATTTTATCTGGTATTATTTTATTATGTATTGATGCCATCTTAAATAAAGGTGATATTTTTTCTATTTGGCGCACTAAAGATAAATTTCCATTAATTTGTTTTGGTATCTTTGGTATGCTAGGTGTTCAATATACATATTTTGGTACAATCATTCACAGTAATGCTGCTACAGCTACTATACTGCAATATTTAATGCCTATTGTAATCGTATTTTACTTATTGTTCACCACTCATCGCTTACCTTCTTTTAAAGAATTATTTTCTATCTTTCTTGCTATGGTCGGAACTTTCTTTTTAGTTACTAAAGGAAATTTTTCCACTCTAGCTATATCTTTAGAGGCTCTTATCTGGGGACTTGTTTGTGCTTGCTTTGCTGCCTTTTATACATTGCAACCTCGAACTATTATCAAAAAATGGCGTTCCACACTAATCATTGGCTGGGGTATGCTAGTCGGTGGTATCTTGATGTCCTTTTATCAAAAACCATGGGAATTCAATGGCATATGGGATTTAGATACAGCTATTACTTTATCTGCTATCATTATTTTTGGTACAGCAATAGCATTTTGTGCTTATCTTGAAAGTACAAAATATCTCTCTCCTACAAAAATTAGCGTTTTTGCTTCTTTAGAACCTTTTTCTTCAATTATTTTATCAATTATCTTCTTAAATATTTCCTTTGGTTTATTTGAATTAATTGGTGCTATCATCATTATTTTAGCTGTAACTATATTATCCAAATAAAAAGCGAGAACTTTTCGTCCTCGCTTTTATTTATCTTATTATTTTGTAGTGATATCTTTACCAAACCATTTTTCGGAAATTTTAGCGATTGTACCATCAGCTTTCATTTCATTCATTACTTTTTGAACTTCATCACGAAGAGCTTGGTTGTCTTTTGCAAATGCAATACCAAAATCAGTAGGTTCACCTACAACAATATCAGTTTCTTTGAAAGAATCAGCATGTTTTTGCATGTAATAAGTACCGATGAGTTCATCTGTTACTACTGCATCAATTCTACCATTTTCTAAATCCATGAAAGCATCAATGTAATCACCATATTTTTTTACTTCAGCAAATTGCGCAGCATAATCTTGGTTATTATCTAAGAAATCTTCTGCTGTACTACCGCTTTGAGTACCGATTACTTTACCTTTTAACTGGTCAAGAGATTTTATATCAGAATTAACTGGAACGAAGATAACTTGACGATTTTTCATGTAAGGATCACTAAATAACATATTTTCTTTACGTTTTTCAGTAATATCTAAACCATTCCAAAGAATATCTACACGACCGCTTTTAAGTTCAGCTTCTTTACTAGACCAATCAATTGCTTTGAATTCTACTGGACGATTAAGTCTTTTTGTTGCTTCTTTTGCTAAATCTACATCAAAACCAACAATTTCATTATTTTCATCTTTAAAGCCCATTGGTGGATAACTATCATCTAAACCAATAACGATAGGTTTATCACTGCCACCAGTAGCAGAAGATGTTTCTTTTTCCTCACTTCCACAGCCAGCTACTAACATTGCGCCTAAAAGCATAGACATACATAGCAATAATACCTTTTTCATAAATATTTCCTCCTAATACGAATATATATTATCTATAATTGCATTGTAATACTTTAATTAGCTAAAGCATTAACTTGTTATATTGTAACAAAAATAAA
>ENA-OQCN01000550-OQCN01000550.1-human-gut-metagenome-genome-assembly--contig:-NODE-550-length-20023-cov-4.970698_pt1 | contig 20023 bp, 32 predicted proteins | sample MGYA00242497_ERZ504576 | MGnify/ENA primary metagenome ERZ504576 (study PRJEB26092, sample SAMD00036296) | human gut metagenome | host: Homo sapiens | study: EMG produced TPA metagenomics assembly of... | reverse complement strand
GGCTGACCGCCGAGGTCTGCCCTCTGGTCAAGCTGAAGCTCCCCGACGACAACGCAACGGACGCTCCTACCCATACAAGCTGGTAAACCCGGCCGCGTTCTCGCTTTTCGTACCATCGAAGGACAGGACGCCCCCGAACATCGCCGCGCCGATCCCGTCGGTCTGCGTGCAGATCGTTCAGGGCGACGACGACCTGCTCCAGAGTGCCCGAGACATCAAGATCCGGCTCTGCTTCTCAGCGTGGGATCCCGGCTACCACGGGCCCGACATCTTCAAGCCGAAGGGCGACGGCAGCGGCACCTACATCCAGCAATACAACGAGGCGGCGGCTCCTACTTCGTGAAGAACGGAGAGGGCTGGCGTGACGCATGGAATTTTGTGGACACAGCCCTCCGGCTGATTGAAAATGCCGAGTACCTCGCGACCTCCGCGTCATCAAGGAGAAGGGCATCACCTTCGGCCCCGTCGCGGAGCAAGACGCCGTCCCCGACTTCTACCCGTACTGGTTTGCATGGGCTGAGTTCTCCGTCGAGGAGGCCCTGACCCGCAACCCGAAAAGCTACCAACACCTGCTTTAAGGGCAGCCACTCGGCTGCTCTAATTTCATGCAAAGGAGGATAAGCAGATGGCAAACGAATACCTCTACGGCGCCTACGGCCACATCGGCGAGACCGTGGCACAGAGCGCCGTGCAGGCGGGCACCACGCCGGTCTATATCGGCACGGCACCCGTCAACCTCGTGCGCGACTTCGGCAAGGCCGGCATCATCAACGCGCCGATCAAGATCACCAGTCTGGTCGACGCGCAGAAGAAGATCGGCTACTCGTCCGACTGGGCACCTTTACCCTGTGCGAGGCCGTGTACGCGCATTTCAACAACACCCTCGGGAACATCGGCCCGATCTACGTCATCAATGTGCTCGACCCCTCCGCGGGCAAGCACCGCAAGGAGACGGCCACCACCAAGACCCTCACCTTCACCGGCGGCCGCGCCGAGTTCGCCAGCGACAAGATCATCCTCGACACCCTGACCATCGCAAAGAATGACAGCGGCAACTACGTCGAGGGCACCGACTACGCTGTGGACTATAACTTCACCAAGGGCACGGTCATCATCACCAGCCTGAAGGACGACGCGCAGCTCGCCGGCACCTGACGGCCAGCTTCAGCGAGGTGGACGACTCTGAGATCGCAGACAGCGACATCATCGGCGGCGTCACCTCCTCCGGCGAGTACAGCGGCCTGAGCGCGATCGCGCTGCTCTATCCCGAGCAGTTCGCGGTCTGCAATCTGATCGCGGCACCCGGCTGGAGTCACAGCCCTGCCGTCTACAACGCCATGCTGACGACCTGCAAGAAGATCAACGGCCACTGGGACGCCTTCGTCGTGGCCGACCTGCCCCTTGTGGACAGCACCGCGCAGGCGGTCGACACGATCACCAAGGCGATCGCATGGAAGAAGGCCAACGCCTTCACCGGCGAGCGCTCTAAGGTCTACTGGCCGCAGGCTGTGGACAACCTCGGCAACGTGTTCCACCTGAGCACGCTGGCCGTGGTCGAGCTCATGCGCGCCGACTTCAGCCACAACAGCGTCCCGATGGAGACCTGCGGCAACAAGGCGATCCCCGTCATCAAGCAGTATTTCGGCGCCAATGCGAAAAACCGCGGCTTCGACCAGCAGAGCGGCAAGGAGCTGACGCAGAACGGCATCAGCACCGCCGTGGCATGGGGCGGCGAATGGGTACTGTGGGGCGACCATACGGCTGCCTACACCTACGGCGCAGACGTGGATCCCCGCGCGATCTTCGACGTCTCCATGCGGATGCTCATGCACATCACCAACGACTTCCAGCGCGAGTGGAGCCCGGAGATCGACGATCCCATGACCCGCGCACTGAAGGATCGCATCATCAACCGCGAGCAGGAGAAGCTCGACGGCTATGTCAGCATGGGCGCGCTGCTCGGATCCCCTGTGATCCTGTTCCTCGAGAGCGAGAACAGCACCACCGACGTGATGAATGGCGACTTCCGCTGGGACATCGCCGTCACCCCGACCCCGCCCCTCAAGTCTGCGAGCGTCTACGTCGCCTACACCGACGCGGGCTTCTCCGTCTACTACGAAGGAGGTGACGAGTAATGGCAAACCTGTGGCTCGACCTGAAGGGCCCCATCCTCGCCGATACCGTCTATGTGGACGCGTTCTCGCCGCCAAGGACGTGACCATCGCCCTGCCTCCCGTCAACCTTGTGACGGCTGACTTCAAGGCGATGGGAACCTACACGGCGCCGCTGCCCGGCCAGATCGAGGCGATGGAGGCATCCATCACCAAGATCGGCATTGACCTCGGCCTGCGCAGCCTCGTCAAGCTGACGAGCAAGACCATCGAGATCCGCTGGGCGCAGGACGTCAAGCTCTCCGACGGCTCCACCAAGACCGAGGGCTGCAAGGCGTTCCTCCGCTGCGTCTCCAAGGGCATCCCCGGCCTGAACGTGGATCCCGGCAACGCCAGCGAGAACGAGATCGCGCTGGCCGTCAGCCGCTACCAGCTTTTCGTCGCTGGCAACGAATACTGGCTGATCGACCAGCTCAACACCATCATGCGCGTCGGCGGCGTCGACTACGCCAAGGACATCCGCAGCGTCCTGTAACAAGAAGGGCGTCGCCTCCGGGCGGCGCCCTCTATTTATCGAAAGGAGACACACATGGAAAAGCTGACACTCCAGAACCCCATCACCATCAACGGCAAAAAGGTCAAGACTCTGACCTATGACACCGACGCGATCACCGTGGGAATGTTTGCCGATGCTGAGGCCCGCAAGCTCCGCGCGACCTCCAACAAGGGCGGCGGCAGCGCCGGCGCCTGCGAGCTCGACTACTCCCTGCACGCCTATCTCGCCATGATGGCGATCGTCGCCGTCAACAGCGACATCGACGTCAGCGACCTCGAGCGCATCAGCGGCCCCGACGTCATGGAGCTTATGAGGATCGGCCGAAATTTTACTACGGCGAGGTCGGCGGCACAATCCGAGGAAAGCGGCTCGGAGAGCTCGTCCGAGACTACTCTCGAGCCTTCCACACCTCAGTCGGCGAGCTCCGACGGGAACGCCTGACCGACTTCCTGATGGAATACTACGAGGCAGCCGAGGAGGCCAAGCGGCAACGCGACAAGGCCGCCTCAATGCCCCGGAATAACTTCAGGAAATACAGAAGGAGGTGACACTGATGGCAGGCAAAAACAAGATCATGCAGGCCGTCGTCAGCTTCGCCGGCACCATCGACCCATCCCTCGGGAAGGCGATGGACAACGTCGCGGGACACCTCGACAAAGTAAACTGGAAGGCCGTTGCCGTCGGTGCTGCCGTGGGCGGCATCGCTGTGGCGACGGGCAAGGCGGTCGTCGAGGCCGGGAAGTATCTGGCAGAGCTGGGCGACGACTACAACAAAGCCATGAACCAGCTCTCCGCATCTACCGGCACAACCGGCGACGAGCTGGACGCGCTGGGCGAGAGTGTAAAAAACATCTACGCGCAGAACCTCGGTGAGGACTTCAACGACGTGGCCGAAGGGCTGGCCGCTACGCAGAAAGCGAGCGATCTGGCCGGCGAAGCACTGGAGCAGGCCACCGCGGCCGGCTTCGTGCTGCGTGACACCTTCGACTACGACATCAGTGAAAGCGCCAGAGCCGCCTCGGCTCTGATGAAAAACTTCAACATCAGCGCCGAAGAAGCCTACGGCCTAATCGCCACCGGCGCACAGAACGGCGCAGACAAAAACGGCGACCTGCTCGACACCCTGAACGAATACTCGGCGCAGTTTGCGGCCCTCGGCCTGAGCGCCGACCAGTTCATGGGCTCCCTCGTGGAAGGCGCTGACGCCGGCCTGTTCAGCATCGACAAAGTGGCCGACGCCGTCAAGGAGTTCAACATCAGAGCGAAAGACGGCAGCGACAGCAGCGCCGAAGCCTTCAAGGGCCTCGGCCTCAACTCCGACAAAATGTTCGCGGCCTTTGCAGCCGGCGGCGAGACCGCGCAGGCTGCATTTTTCGACACCGTCGAGGCTCTGAACAAGCTCGAGGGTCCTCTCAAGCGCAACGAGATCGGCGTCGCACTGTTTGGCTCGCAGTTCGAGGATCTGGAGGCGGGCATCCTGCCCGTGCTCGGGGACATCGAGACCGCAGCCTATGACGGCGCCGCCGCGCTCCAGCAGATCAACGACGTCAAGTACAACGACCTCGGCTCTGCCTTCGAGGCGGTCAAGAGGTCGGCCGAAGTGGCTCTGCTGCCTATGCGTCGATGATCGCCAACACGCTGACATCGCTGGCCCCAATCCTGACCGACACCTTCGAGGAAATCAGCCCGGTCATCACCGACACGCTCAACGCTTGTATGCCGTTTGTGCAGGACTTCCTCGTCGGCATGGGCGACACCCTGAAGAAGGTCATGCCGATGGTCACGGAGCTGGCTGCGGGCATCCTGCCACTACTGGCTCAGCTCGTGGGCTCGTTCCTGCCGCCTCTGCTCGACCTCGCACAGCAGCTACTCCCGCCGCTCATGCAGATCGTTCAGGCTATTCTACCGCCGATCGCCAGCATCCTTGCCACCGTGCTCCCGATGCTGACGCAGATCATCTCGACCGTGCTGCCTGTGCTGGCGAACCTGATCGCCGCGCTGCTGCCGGTCATCACCCCGCTGCTGGAAGTGGCCCTGCAAATCGTCAACAGCGTCATCATGCCGCTGCTGCCTCCGCTGATGCAACTGATCGAGGCCCTACTGCCCCCGGTCGTGAGCTTGCTCAATGCGATCATGCCGCTCCTCTCGCCTCTGCTGGCTATTCTGGAGCCCATCGCAAACGTGCTCGGCACGATCGTCGGCTGGGTATCGAAGATCGTCAGCTTCGGCTCCGGCGTCATCAGCAAGATCGCGGGGCTGTTCGGAGGTGGAGGCGGCGGCAGCGCCAACGTCTCCGGCTATGCGACCGGCGGCTTCACAAGCGGCCCGTCCATCGCGGGCGAGGATCCGCGCTATCCGACCGAGGCGGTCATCAGCTTCAACCCTGCATACCGTTCGCAAAACCTGTCCTACTGGGCCGAGGCTGGCCGGATGCTGGCGCATCCAGCGAGGCAGACTACGAGCCCATCAGCAGCGGATCGGGCACGGCTGTGGTCTATGACCTGAGCGGCCTGTCCTTCTCACCGCAGATCAAAGTCGAGGGCGACACCGACGAGGACGCACTGATCCGGAAGCTCCGCGACCTCGAGCCGGAGTTCATCGACTTCATCCTCGAGGCACTCAGCAGAAGGGAGGGCGGAGCTATGTCACAGCAGACAGTCGGCTTTATTGATTATGTGGCGCAGGGCGGTGACACCTTCGACAGCATCGCGCTCGTCGCCTATAACGAGGAGCGCATGGCGAGCACCATCATCGAGGCCAACCCCGACCTCAGCGACGTGCTGATCTTCGAGGGCGGCGAGGCTGTGCGGATCCCGATCGTCGAGACCGTGGAGACGCCGGAGACCCTGCCGCCGTGGAGGAGGTGACGCCGTGAAGATCCTATACGAAGGCGTCGACATCTACCCGGACGTCAGCGTCCACCGCTGCTATCACGATATGTACGCCGAAAAGCAGAGCGACGAGCTGCTGCTCAAGCTCAACGACACCCGCGAGCTGTGGGACTCGTGGAACCCCAAGAAGGGCGACACCATCGCCATCGAGGACGGCGCTGCCAAGACGGGCAAAATGTTCGTCGAGAGCGTCGTCCCCGAGTCCGGCATCATCACCCTGCGGGCCTATTCCGTCCCACAGTCTGCGAAGGATAAGCGGAGCAAATCGTGGGAAAAGGTCAAGTTCCTGCAACTGGCTCAGGAGATCGCCGGCCGCCACGGCCTGACGCTCGAGACCTACGGGATCACCGACCAGACCTACGACTACGTCGAGCAGAACAACCTCGCAGACTTCGCATTTTTTCAAAACCGCTGCACCCTCGAGGGCGCGGCGTTTCTGGTGTATGACGGCAAGCTGGTCGTCTACGACGAGGCGTACATGGAAAGCCAGCAGCCCGTCGATACCATCACCATCACCCCGGTCAATGACTTCGAGTACCGCGACGAGGGCGCCAATGCCTACGGCTCGGCCGAAGCCGTCAACGGCGGCCTGACCGGCACCTTCGCAGCCCCGAACGGCGGCGACAAGGTGCTGCGCCGGATCCTACCCTTCCGCATGACTGACCAGAGCGAGGCCGACCGCTTCGCCAAGGGCCTCCTCCGGGACGCCAACAAAAACGCGACCGTCGGCACCCTCTGGACGGGCTCGCTGCTGCGAGACTATGCGGCGGGCTCTGTGGTCACGCTGGCGACCGAAGGCGTTAAGTCGTGGGACGGCACGGCCTTCATCAGCCGGATCCGGCACGACTACGTCAAGACGCGGAGCAAGCTATACCTCCGCAAGCCACTGGAGGGATATTGATGAACAGCAACAACCAAATGATCCAGAAGGGCAAGATCTCCAGCGTGGAGGGAAAGGCCGACAGGAACGGCGACAAAACCACGGCCAGAGTGCTCCCGAGCACCGCCGACAGCATGGTCACACGGCCGCTGACGATCCCGTGGTATCTGCGCGGGGAAATGGGAAACCTGACACCTGGCACAGAAGTCGCCTACGCTATGTTCGAGGACGGCACCGGCATCATCCTCTCCCGCATGGACGGAGAGTGGGACGGTATCGTCCCGGGCGACATCACCGTCAAGAAGGGCGCGCTCACGATGCAGGACAAGGGCATCAGCGTCCCGTCGGCAGACGTGACCGCCACGGGCATCAGCCTGACCGGCCACACCCACACCGACAGCATGGGAGGCGGCACTTCTGGCCCGCAGTAAGGAGGGATAGACATGGCCGTCATGGCATCATGGAACGGCAAGACGTGGGGCGTCTCCAGCCAGAGGATCGCCGCCCTGAATGGCGTCTCCTCCAGCGTCGAGCTCGACACGGAAAACAGCGACGACAAGGCCGGATCCCCGGCCACCAAGACCAAGGCGCTCAAGCTGCAAAGCATGAGCTTCGACTTCGATCTGGCGTCTGCCGTGGGCGGCGACGCCCGGGGAGAGTTCGAGTCGTGGACGTCGCTGGTCGGGCAGTACGCCCCCTTCTATCTGGCCGGCCGGCGCTTCGGCCCGGCCAATCTTCAGCTCACCGGCGTCAGCTCTCAGACACCACACTCGACAACCTCGGCCGGATCCTGAAGGGCAAGATCACGATCAACCTGACGGAATACGCGAGGAGGCCAGCAGCAAGAAGGCCAGCGCAGGCGGCTCGAGCAAGAGCTCGTCCGCGGCCGGCGTCTCGTCCTCTGGCGGCGTCGGCCGGCGTCTGAGCGCCGTCACCGTCGGAGCATCCAGCAGCGACAAAGCTGCGAAGAAACCCAACAACGCACAGCTCAAGTAAAGCGAGGTGATCCCATGAAAGCATCCGGCAACGGAGCGCCCGAGATCTGTGTGCAGAACCTCCTCAAGACCATCCGCGGGGAGGTGCCCTATGAGCGCATCAAAGGGATCGACCGCACGCTGATCGACAAGCCGAGCGAAACCGCTGCGACCGATCTGGCCGCCGACGTGGAGTTCCTCGTGGAGACCTACGAGCCCCGCGTGCAGCTCAGTGACTCCGACCTGAAGGCCCTGACCGCTCAGGCCGGCGACTTCGAGCTGCGGGCCAGCATCGACAACATCACATGAAGGAGGTGAACAGCGTGAGCGACGCGACAAACACCTACGGCGAGGACATCAAACTCACCACGACAGACGCGAGCACCCTATACAAGACCATCATCACCGAGCTCGAAAAGGGCGCCGGCGAGCCGCTCTACCCGGGCGACGAGCGCCGGATCTTCGGCGAGCTCTCGTGCCCGTGTTCGTTGCCCTCTACAACAGCCTCAACGACGTCGGCCGGCAGACGCTCCTCCGCTATGCGAGGGGCGAGGTGCTGGACGCCATCGGCGAGCGGCAGGACGTGAAACGACTGGAAGGCACACCGGCCAAGACGACCATGCGCTTCTCTGTCTCCACGCCGCAGGAGAGAAACATCATCATTCCGAAGTGGACGAAGGTGACGCCGGACAGCGAAAACTATTTTGCAACCGACGAGATCGCTGTGCTGCAAGCTGGCGCCTACTCTGTGGAGGTGCGACCTCGGCCGTGAGCAACGGCACGAAGTTCAACGGCTACGCAGCCGGCACGATCACCACCCTCGTCGACCTGATCCCCTACATCGAGTCCGTCACCAATCTGACCGAAACGGCCGGAGGTGATGACGGCGAGCCCTACACCACCGAGGCGACAACCGCCTCCGCGAGCGGATCCGTCTGGCGCCCGCCAAGAGATCCACCGCGGGCCCTGAACAGGCTTACATCTACTGGGTAATGACGGCCGACAGCTCCATCGTGGACGCGAGGGCCGTCAGCGAGATGGAAACCGTCAGCGAGACCCTCACGGTCTACGACGGCAAAGCTTCAAGGGCGGCGGCACGCTTCTGGCCGACAGCCTCGTCGTGAAGGCCCACGGGCAAAGCACGGCGGCGGCCAAGGACACGGACTACACCGTCGACTACACCGACGGCCTGCTAACCATCACGCTCAAGGGCAGCCTCTCGGCCGCGAGAGCATCGACATCATCATCACCCGCACGCTGGAGGCTGCGTCAAGATCGTGCCCCTGCTGGAAGGCGGCGGGATCCCCGACGCTGCCATGCTGGCGAAGTGCTGGACGTGGTCAACGCCAAGGACATCCGGCCGCTCACTGACAAGGTGAGTGCCGTGCCCCCGGAGGTCGAGACCTACGACATCGAGATCGTGTACTACACCACGCCGGAGAGCGAGGCCGAGGTGATCGCCAACGTCGAAGGCACCGGCGGCGCGATCGACCGCTACAACGAGTGGCAAGTCGCAGCCTCGGCCGGGACATCAACCCAGACCAGCTCCGCAAGCGGATCCTCTCGCCTTCGTGGGGCGAGAACCTGACCGGCGCCTTCCGCGTGGACGTCGTCAAGCCGACCTACAAGCCCTCGACGACACGCAAGTCGCCAAATTCAGCGGCCACCTGACTGTCAGCCACAAGGTCGAGAGCGAGGTGGTGTAAATGCGGCTCAATGAGACCGAGATGGTCAAACTGCTGCCTGCGTGGATGCAGGAGGACGGCAGCGACAAGGGCATCGCCACCGGCTGCGACATTATCAGCCGCGACGCCTATGCACGCCTGAAGCTCCTGAGCAGGTGGGACAAGATCGACCAGCTCAGCGACGCAGAGCTCGACGAAATGGCGTGGGAGCTGAACATCCAGTGGTATGACAGCACCGCGCCCATCGCAGCCAAGCGGGCCGTCATCCGCAACAGCGACCGCGTCTACGCGAAACTCGGCACCCCCTACGCCGTGGAGCAGATCGTGGCCGACTACTTCGGCACCGGCGAGGTCAGGGAGTGGTATCAGTACGGCGGGCAGCCGCATCACTTCAAGGTGCTGAGCGACAACCCGAGCCTCGTCAACAGCAACCTCGACCTGTTCCTGAAGCTGCTGCGGACGGTCAAGCGCCGCAGCTCGTGGCTCGACGCGATCCTGATCTGCCTGACCGGCGAAATGTTCCTCTATTCCGGCATGGCCGTCAGGGATCACACCCAAGAGGTGCACGTCATGGGCAGCGACGAGATCCACATCTACCACGCGGCCGTCGTCCACGACAACAACCGCGAGACCGTCAGCATCGGCACCGACGCGGCGGTCATCTCAGACTAAGGAAAGGAGATAGACATGGCTGCATTTATCAACAACGACATCACCACCGCCGGCCTGATCGTTCTGGCGAAGGGCGTGGCCGGCCAGAAGATCAACTACACCAAGATCGTCCTCGGCGATGGCTACCTCGAGGAGGGCCAGACACCCCGCACCCTCACTGGCGTGGTCAGCCCGAAGGCGACCGTCGACATCACGAAGCTGAAGATCAACGGCGACGGCACAGTGGCCGTCGGCGGCATCTTCACCAACGGCGACGAGACCGAGGCTTCTACTACCGCGAGCTCGGCCTTTATGCCGAAGATCCCGATCCCGAGGTCGGCGAGGTGCTGTACTGCTACGGCAACTGCGGCGATCTGGCTGAGTGGATCCCGCCCTCCGGCGGCGCCACCATCGTCGAGAAAACCATCGACATCGTCACCGCGATCGGCACGGCCACCAATGTGACCGCCTACATCCCCGCCGACGCCTACGCCACCAAAGAGGACTACGAGACCTACAAGGCCATCGCCCTCGGCGCGCAGCTACGGCAGAGGAGGCTCTGGCGCTCGCCCGGCAGGCCATCGCAATCGCACAGCCGCCGAGGCGTCGGTCAACGACCTGAGCAACGCGGTCGGCCAGAACACCAGCAAGATCGCAACGCTGTGGGACGCCGTTTTCAGCGAGATCACGACCAACCCCTTCCAGATCACGTTTGCAGACCTGACGGGCATCACCCTGACGGCCGGCATCTGGAACAGCGGACTCCAGCGCCTCGAGTGCTAAACTACCGGCCAAAGGCCAGAAAGGAGGCCGCCCATGTATAGAGGCACCACACCAACCATCACCATCAACTGTGACATCGACGTCAGCGAGTTCGTGACCATGTGGGTAACATTCCGCACGCAGCAGCTCGCCACCTATGCCCCGCCGAAGCAGGTGGAAGTCACCAAGCACCTCGGGGACGAGGGCGTCGACGCGACCGACAAGGTCGTCACCGTCAGCCTGACGCAAGCCGACACGCTGCTGCTCGGCTCTCTGTCCCCCGACGAGGATCAACAGGTGGAGGTGCAGATCCGCGGCAGGACGGAGGACGGGCGCGCGTTGCGAGCAACATTATGACCGCCCCGCTCAGCCGGATCCTGAAGGACGGCGTCATCTAAGTGAGCGTCGACTTCAATGCCTCGTTCTCTGGCAGCGCGGAGACCTTCGGGGCGAAGATGACCGAGACGCCTGCTCCATGACCGCCTCCATGAAGGAGACGGGCGGCGGCAGCGCCTCAAACTACGAAGCCCTGCGCAACAAGCCCAAGATCAACGGGCACGAGCTGATCGGCGACATGACGCCGGCGCAGCTCGGCATCACGGACGACAGGCACCACACCCACAAGCAGGCGCAGGCAGCGAAGGTGTGGACAGTCGCCCACAACCTCGGAAAGCGGCCCGCCGTCACGGTCGTCGACAGCGCCGGCACTGTGGTCATCGGGGAGGTCGACTACCTCGACGACAATAACGTGCGCCTGACCTTCTGCGCGGCCTTTTCCGGGACTGCATACTTCAACTAAGGAGGTAAACCCGTGAAAATCCTGACAAATCTGGATCTCTCGCAGAATGAGATCCAAAACGCCATCATGCAGCCGCTCGCTGCACCTCCGTCCAACCCGAAGATCGGCCAAATCTATTTCAACAGCATCGACCTGACGCTGTACCTGTGGACAGGTGAGAAATGGATCCCCGTGCCGACTAAGCTCTCGCAGCTCGAGAACGACAGCAAGTTCATCACGGCCAAGGACGTCCCCGAGGCGCAGTCGCATCCACGACCACGCCGAAGATGAACGGCACCGCTGCGTCGGCTCCGAGACAGCGTTCGCGCGCGGCGACCACGTCCACCCCAAGGACACCAGCAAGCGAACACGGACGGCGACGGCTCCAACGTGACCGTCGCCTTCGAGGCAGCAGCCAAGCGTGAGGCACCCGTCTCCGGCGAGAAGCTGAGCGTCCTGCTCGGCAAGGTGCTGAAGTTCTTCAGCGACCTCAAGACCGTGGCCTTCTCCGGCAGCTATAAGGATCTGAGCGACAAGCCGACGATCCCGTCCGCTGCCGCTGACGTCGGCGCGATCCCCGCAACGGAAAAGGCGCAGCCGGCGGTGTGGCCGAGCTGGACAGCGGCGGCAAGGTGCCGGCCAACCAGCTCCCGAGCTATGTGGACGACGTCGTCGACGCCTACATCCGCACCGGCGTCACGGCCCTCGGTGCCAACTGGCTGAGTAAGACCTCCGGCGGCGCCGCCCTGACGCCTGAGTCCGACAAGATCTACGTCATCCTGAGCGAAGGCGAGTACCAGAACAAGACGTACCGCTGGAGCGGGACGACCTACGCCGTCATCGGCAACGACCTCGCCATCGGCGAGACTGCGAGCACCGCCTACCGCGGCGACCGCGGCAAGACGGCATACGACCACAGCCAGAGCGACCACGCTCCCGCCGACGCCGAGAAGAACGTCCAGAGCGACTGGAACGAGACGGACGGCAATAGTGACGCCTTCATCAAGAACAAGCCCGCGATCCCGAAGGCCGTCACCAAGACCGTCCAGACCCTGAGCGACGCGGCGAGCAAGAGCTTCACCGTCACCGGCTACATCCTCAGCGTGATCCTGATCGACAGCGTCACCAAGGAGCAGGTCATCGGCGACGTCTCTTTCGAGAACGCCACGGCCTCGGCCAACGGCAAAGTCACGGTCACGCTCGCGGCCGCGCCCTCCAACCCGATCCTCGTCATCATCACAAGCATCGCACTGTAAGGAGGCCGGCCTATGAAACACTACGGAGCAGTCGACGACCCGAAGGACATCACGACGAAGGAGTATGTCGACGCGGCTGACAACGCTCTGAAGGTGAAGGTCGACGCTGTGGGACTTCGTTTGCACGGACATCACGAGCAACCCCTTCCAGATCACATTCGACGATCTGGAGGGGCTGACCGTGAGATCCGGCATCTGGAACACAGGGCAGCGGAGGCTCGAGTGCTGATGGGAAACTGCTACAACTACACCCCGATCCCACCAGTCGAAGCCTCCTGCATCATCGCGCACCTGTTCGTCGAGCTGGCTCTGCCCTGCTCCTGCTGCAAGCGGGAGGACGGCGTCATCGTCATTCAGGGCAAGACCTACGACGGCAGCAGCGCCCGCGTAACAATCAAAGGCGAGGAGGTGAGATACTACGGCAAGCAACGGACACTCGCGGCCATACGAGCGGGCCAATGTAGGCCGCCCGCCCTTCGGCCGTGACAAACTGCCCGAGATGCAGGTCATCACGGACGCCAAGGAGCTCGAGAAACACACCTACATCAAGACCAGAAACCCGGCCGTTTTCCCAAAGAAGGAGCGGCTCGGTCTGGCACAGAGGATGATGAACGAGGCCAGCGACCTCGTCGCCGATCTGATGGAGGCCAACGATCTGCTCCTGACTGATCCCGAGGAGCGTGAGCTCAGGTATCGCGCGCAGCGGTCGGCGCTTCGCAACTGCCGAAAGCTGATCCACCACATCGAGCTCGCGCATGAGATCCTCAGCGGCTTCAGTGATGACGCCTTTGCATACTGGGCGAAGATGGCGGCCGGCGTGAAGAACCAGACCGCCAAATGGTACAAAACCGATAAAGAGAGGGCCGCCAAGCTGGACGCACAGAAGCGTCACCAGTGAGGCGGCCCTCGGGGTATGCCTTGTTTTTTCGTGCCGGCTCGGCCAACAACGCCCGCAACGTCAACACCGATGGCACTCTGAACAGGAACAACGCCTACAACGGCAACAACGGCCTGCGCCCCGCTTCGATGGATCGCCCGACTTATTAACCGCCCGGAGACGGACGGCGAACACTGTGCCCCATCATCCAAGGAAGGCATATCCCTCCCGCAGCCGCGGCCGTCTGACCGGCCCGGTCATGGGTAAACACAAGACCGCCGATGCCCCCGGCGGCGCACGCAAAGCGTGGCCGGAGCTATACACGGCGGGGAGACTTTCAATGGAGAATATCGTAAACAGCACCATCGCGCTCTACAAAGCATACCGCAAAACCCGCTGCGGAAAGCGCGACAACCCGACCGCCATGCGCTACCGCATGGAGGCCATCGAGCGCACCGTCGCCCTCTCTGAGAGGCTCCAGCGGCGCGACTATTCCTTCGGGCCCTACTACCCCTTCAAGGTGTACGAGCCCAAGGAGCGGCTCGTCCTCGCCATCGACTTCGAGGGCAAAGTCGTCCAGCACTCGCTCTGCGACAACGTCCTCGAGCCGGCGTTCTCCCGGCGCTTCATCCGGGACAACTACGCCGGCCAGATCGGCAAAGGCACCCACGACGGCCTCGACCGTCTGGCTGCGGCCATGCGCCACTATTTCTTCAGTCGAAAGGCAGCAGACGAAGCAGCCCGCAAGGCTGCCGGCCTGCCGCCCCGGCCGATGAACGAGTGGGACTACGCCGACGGCTGGGTACTGAAGGGCGATTTTTCAAAGTTCTTTTACACCCTGCTCCATTCCTACTGTTACGAAACGGCCCGCCGGGCCCTGAAGTGGCTGAAGGATCCCGAGCTGATCGACTTCGCTGAGTGGCTGCTGTGGCTCATAATCGACAGCACGCCAGACCCCGGCATCCCGATCGGCAACCAGTCGAGCCAACTGCTCGCGCTGCTCTATCTGGACGCCTTCGACCACTGGCTGAGGGATGACCGCGGCCTCGTATATGGCAGGTACATGGACGACTTCTACATCATCCACAGCGACAAGCTGCTGCTCCGGCAGATACTCAAGGAGATCGAGGCGTACATCAAGCCGCTCGGCCTTCGGCTGAACGGCAAGACGCAGATCCTCCCGCTGAAGAACGGCATCGACTTCCTCGGTTTTCACACCTACCTCACGCAGACCGGCAAGGTCGTGAGGAAAGTGCGAGCCAAGAGCATCGACAACATGAAGCGCAAGATCCGCAAGTTCCGCGGGCTGGTGGACTCCGGCAAGATGACACTCGACAGCGTCGTGCAATCCTACGCGAGCTGGACGGGCCACATCTCACACGGCAACACCTACCACCTGCGGCAGAACATGGACGCCTATTTCTTCAGCTATTTCCCGGAGCTCAAACCATCACCGAAAGGAGACACAACTCATGGCCCAAAAACTGAGCAACCTCGCAAACAAGTCGAAGGTCAAGTTCGGCAGCCTGTACGGCAGCCCGATCGTCTGGATCGTGGCCGATAAGAACCACGCAGGCTACCCCTCCAACAGCGTCACGCTCGTGACCAACCAGATCATCAAGATGCTGTGCTTCGACGCGACAGAACCGAGTAACGGCAACAGCGACCGCCGCAGCTACGGCAACAACCGCTACATCTACTCGAACCTGCGCCAGTGGCTCAACAGCCCCGCGGCTGCCGGCCAGTGGTACACCGCACAGCACTCCGCAGACCAGACGCCGGACTCCTCCCACGTCTGGAACGGCGTCAACCCGTACAGCGGCCTCGCTGGTTTTCTGAACGCCTTCACCGCCAACGAGCGGGCAGCTCTGCTGAACACCACCATCACGGTCGGCAAGAGCTCCACAGACGGCGGCGGGACGGAGACCTGCACGGACAAGATCTTCCCCCTGTCCTGCACGGAGGTCGGCCTGAGCGGCGACCACGTCTGCGGCAGCAAGCTGGCAATCTTCGGCGACAACAACAGCCGCATCGCCACCGTGACGGCCTCCTGCGTCGCCAATTCCAACTATTCCAGCAACCCGGGCTCTGGTGCTGCGTGGTACTACTGGCTGCGGGACGCCTATGCCGCTCGGCCGACGGCGCCGCGTCGTCTTCCCCGATGGCACTCTGAGCGGGGACGGCGCCTGCATCGGCGACGGCGGCCTGCGCCCCGCTTGTAATCTGTCCTCTGATCTCCTGATCTCCGACTCCGTCGACTCGGATGGATGCTATACAGTGATCTACAATCAGGCACCCACAGCGCCGTCGTCCATCACTGTCCCGAGCGAAGTGCTCGGCGGCGAGAACCTGAGCATCTCGTGGGCGGCCTCCACCGACCCCGACGGCAACCTCTCCGGCTACGTTCTGGAGCGCAAGGTCGGGAGCGGCACATGGGCGCAGGTCTACAAAGGATCCGCGCGCACCTACACCGACACCATCACCTACGGATGGACGAGCGTGCAGTACCGCGTCAAGGCATACGACGCCGCCGGCGCGGAGAGCGCGTACACCACCAGCGCCACCCGCACCGTCACCAATAACCGACCGCCCGTCATCAGCGGCACGGACGGCGCCCTCGGCAGCTTCAGCACGGCGGCCCCGTCCTACGAGTACACCGTCACCGACGCCGACGGCCATCAGGTTGACGTCGTCGAGATGCTGGACGGCGTCACGCTGCGCAGCTACACCGTGACCCTCGGCCAGACCAACACGCTGACGATCGGCTCCGAGGCGTGGCTGAAGGTCGTGAACGGCAGCCACACCCTGAAGATCGTGGCGACCGACGCCAAGGACGCCAGCGTCACCCGCACGCTGACCTTCACCAAGGCCGTCACGTCCGTCGAGTTCGAGCAGACCCTCGCTATGGAGGCCGACGCATGCCGACCAAGGCCCTCGTCAACATTCAGGGCAATTTCCCGGCCGGCTGCACGCTTCAGGTCTGGATCTGCAACAACGGCAACGACGCGAGCCCGACGTGGGAGGACATCACACAGAAGGCCCGCACCGGCCAGAAGCACTATTTCACCAACCAGACCAAGGCGGCCGCAGCGTGGGGCGTCAAGGTCAAGGCCAAGCTGCTCCGCGGCTCCGCTACGGAGACCTGCTACATCCAGTCGATCGGAGGTAACTTTGCATGATTAAACACAGAGCCGACAGCATCCAAAAGCTGAACGACGAACAGGCCGCAGAGGCCAAGAAGGACAAAACCATCGCCGAGCAGGCTGACACCATCGAGCTGCTGAAGGGCTGCATCATGGAGCTGGCCGACGTGGTCTACGGCGACGGAGGGGAGGTAACAGCATGAGCAAGATCGTCGAGCTGTACGTCAGGGAGCTGACCCGCGAAGGCTCCACCATGACCATCAACGACGTCCCGAAGAAGCTGCGCAAGCAGGTCGAGGACGCCATCGCTGCCATCGAGGCAGCGCAAACGCTGGCACCGCGAAGGAAAGGGCGAGCGAATGATCGCCCGGGCCCTCGCGTGGCTATTATTAAAATTGCAGGAAAGGAGGAGCGTGAAATGCTGGTACGTCTGTATGCAGGCGAGATCATCATGGGCCGCATCACCGAGGACGACGTCCCCGCGAAGCTGAAGGCCCGCGTGCACAAGTATCTCGTCGACATGGGCTACTTCGACGACGTCGAGGAATAAGCCCACAAACCAAAGGAGGGCCGCGAGCTGCGGCCCTCCGACTTTTATGAGGTGACACCATGATCGAAATCAACATCGGCGCGCTCGTCGTCCTTCTGGGGATCCCGACGGCCGTGACCGGCTTCTGCTTCTGGATGCTCGAGCACAGGATCCAGAAGCGCGAGAAGCAAAAGGAGGCCGAGGAGGCCAAACGACAGAAAGAGGCAGCGGCCCGAGAGCGTGCCCGTGAAGATCTCCAGATCATCACCATTCAGGCACGTCGGCAGCCATCGCCCTCGGCGAGGCGACGGCCCGGGCCGTGCAGCGCATCCCTGACGCACATTGTAACGGGGATATGCACGCGGCCCTCGACTACGCTGCCAAAATCAAACACGCGCAGAAGGACTTCCTCACCAGTCAGGGGATCCACGCGATCATCGACTGAGGAGGTGAGCAGCATGGCCGCAAAGAAGCGCCGGCGCAAGCGTAAAAAGAAAATCGAGGCGAGCAAAAAGCTCGCATACTGGGCGGCCAGCGTGGCAACGCTCAGCGCAGCCAGCTCTCTGCTGCTCTCTGCCTTCGGGCGCGACCCGGTCGGTGAGCTGACCGGCACCATCTTCACCGCCTGCGTCGGCTATCTAATCACATACGCCGGCAAGAGCCTCGGCGAGAAAATCAGCCGAAACCGCCACGGGCTCGACGCGACGGCAACCCGCTCCCGGATCCGTCCGGGGACACTCTCAACAATGAGGAGGCAAAAGGATGAACACCATCGACATCACACCCATCGTCAACGCAGCCCTCGCCCTGATCGGCGCCGGCGTCAGCGTTTCCTGATCCCGTGGCTGAAGAAGCAGACCACCGAGGCACAGCGCAAGGAGCTGACCGCGTGGGTAAAGATCGGCGTCGCTGCCGCTGAGCAGCTCTACGTCGGACAGGCCGCGGCGAGGAGAAGAAGCAGTACGTCCTCGACTTCCTGAAGCAGAAGGGCTTCAAGGTCGACGAGGAAAGCGTCGTCAACGCGATCGAGGCAATCGTCAAGCAGCTCAACACTGAGGGCCTGACCATCGAATAACGGAGAGGGCGGGCTCCGGCCCGCCCTTTTCTTGCTTGTAAAGGAGGCAAACCCATGAAAAACCAGAACACCGACGACATCAAGCTGAAGCCCGGCGAGACCATCACAGACGAGACTCTCGACGAGCTGACCGGCGGGAAAGGAGACGACAATGAGTAACAGCCTCTGGTGGTCTACACCAAGCTCAGCCCGAACCACTCGGGCAAGCGCACCAAGAAGATCGACACCATCACGATCCACTGTATGGCCGGCAACTGCTCCGTCGAAACCTGCGGCAACCTGTTCGCTAACTCTGCGCGGCAGGCGTCCAGCAACTACGGCATCGGCACCGACGGCCGGATCGCCCTGTACGTCGACGAGGCAAACCGCTCGTGGTGCACCTCGTCCAACGCCAACGACCAGCGGGCCGTCACCATCGAAGTCGCCAACAACGGCGGCGCGCCTGACTGGCCCGTCTCCGCGAAGGCATACGCCGCGCTGCTGGATCTCGTGACCGACATCTGCAAGCGCAACGGCATCAAGCGCCTCGTCTGGTCGACCAGCAAAAACGACCGCGTGAACCACCTGAACGGCTGCAACATGACCGTGCACAGGGACTACGCGAATAAGAGCTGCCCGGGCGACTACCTCTACAACCGCCACGGCCAGATCGCGGCCGAGGTAAACAAGCGCCTCGGCATCACGGGCGCAGGCGGCAGCACCGGCGGCCAGACCTCCGGCAACACCGAGACCGGCCTGAAGGTCGGCGACGTGGTCAACTTCAAGGGCACGCAGCACTACACCAGCGCAGCGGCCAAGGACGCCAAGACCTGCAAGCCCGGCAAGGCCACCATCACGGCCATCGCGGCCGGCAAGGCGCACCCGTACCACCTGAAGGCAATCAGCGGCGGCGGCTCCACCGTTTACGGCTGGGTAAACGCTGCGGACATCTCGACCGGCAGCACCGGCACGGCCACGAGCTACCGCGTGCGGACGACGGCCGACGTGCTGAACATCCGCAAGGGCCCCGGCACCAACTACGGCGTCGCCGGCCAGATCAAGGGCAAGGCATCTACACCATCGTCGCCGAAGCCGCAGGCCCCGGCGCGACCAAGTGGGGCAAGCTCAAGAGCGGCGCGGGCTGGATCTCTCTGGACTACGTCACGAAACTCTAAAACCGCATAGAAAAGCAGAAACCCGCCCGGAGATCCCGGGCGGGCTTTTTCTGTTATGTAGGGCTTTACTCCTCGGCGTCAGGATCCGGCGCTTCACCGGCAGCGGCGAGCTCGGCCTCTGTGGGCTGGAACCGCAGCACACGGCCCTCGGAGTCATAGAAACCGCCGAGCAGGATGGTGAAAATATCGACCAGCCAGCCGATCCCGCAGGCCCCGGCCGTCAGCAGCCAGATGACGCCTGTGCCGGTTTTACCGACATAGAACCGATGGGCCCCGAAGAAGCCGAGGAAGATGCACAGCAGCAGCGCCACCGTCTTGCTTTTCGGCGACGTCGGCCGCTGCGCTGCGGGGATGCTGACCGTGCCCTGCTGCGCGCCGGACTTCCCGCCGGAGCTCGTCGTATAAGACAGGCCCGTCCCGGGGATCCCGACGGTCGTGTGGCTTTTCCCCGTCGTGCTGACCGTGTGCTTCAGGCCCTTCGGGCCGAAGCTGATGCTCGCGCTCTTTTTGTTCAGGTTTACCCGGACACCCGGGGCCACCTTAAAGCTGCGTCTAAACCTTGTACCCATGCTTTTCCCTCCTATGTGCGCTTTTTAGCTTTAGTCATCTTTGGCATAATATTACCACGCCAACTGGTAAGTCAATATTGCATAGTCATCTTTAGCGTAAAGGGAGGCGAGGGCTGCGAAAATATACAAACC
>ENA-OQCN01000548-OQCN01000548.1-human-gut-metagenome-genome-assembly--contig:-NODE-548-length-20048-cov-1.581999_pt1 | contig 20048 bp, 28 predicted proteins | sample MGYA00242497_ERZ504576 | MGnify/ENA primary metagenome ERZ504576 (study PRJEB26092, sample SAMD00036296) | human gut metagenome | host: Homo sapiens | study: EMG produced TPA metagenomics assembly of... | reverse complement strand
GACGCAATATCTTTCTTCAATTCTTCATATTTCAAACGTTCGTGTGCCGCGTGCTGGTCTATAATCATCATTTCGTCGCCCTTTTCGGCTATGATGTACGAATCAAAAACCTGACCGACTATTTCAAAATATTCATCTGCAAAAACAGTTTCTTCGCGTTTCGGAACTTCGTTTTCAACATTTTGCTCTGTCGGCTTTTCTTCCTTAACAGTTTCAACCCTTACTGTTTCAGCAACAGTTTTTTCCTCATTCTTTATTTCTTCAACTTTGACTTCTTCCGCTTTAACCGCGTCCTTTTTAGGAAGTATTCCGTTTGTTTCTGCTTTCGGAGTTTCAAGCGATACAGTTCTTGTATAAGGAATTTCGGGTTGTCTTGGTTTTATTAAAATCGGGTTTTAGTGATACAAAATTATTTTGTGTTTTTAGTGTCCCCGACTTTATCCGTTTTATTATCATTCACCGAATTATTTTTAGTGTCCCCACTGTTTTTCAGGAAATGATTTTCTCGCGGATTATATGCGGTTGTTTCGGGACGTTTTGTCATTGTCTTTGGAAGTGCGACCGCAAGGTCGCTCAGATTTAACTGTCCCTTTGGCGTATCACGTTTAAATTCTTCCGAAGTACGTTCGATTTTCGGTACATTCGGTATTTCGTAAAGTGCGTTTTTCACACCGTAATACACCGCATTATAAACCGCCTTTTCATCCGAAAACTTCACTTCAAGTTTTGTCGGGTGAACGTTAATGTCAATAAGTGACGGATTGATTTCTATATTAAGTATCGCCATAGGGAATTTGCCTATCATAATCTGATTTTTATAGGCATTTTCAAGTGCGGCGATTATTGTTCTGCTTGTTATGTATCTTCTGTTTACAAAAAAGCTCTGATAATTTCGCTTAGGCCGTGCAAGAGTTCCCTTGCCGATAAGACCTGTAATTTTAATGCCGTCCGATTCGTATTCTACGGGAATTGTACCCTTTGCATAATCTCTGCCGTAAACTGTATAAACCGAATTTTCAAGCGAATTATCGCCCGGTGAAAACAATTTTTCTTTGTTGTCGATTATCAGCTTAAAGGATATTTCGGGATGTGCGAATATAAATCTTGTCATTATATCCGTTATGTATCCTACCTCAGTTGCGTCTTTTTTCAAGAATTTACGTCTTGCAGGTGTGTTGAAAAACAGATTTTCGACAAGTATCGATGTACCGTCGGGAATACCTGCCTCGTCAGAAGAAAGTATTTCTCCGCCTTTGCACGTTACACATACGCCTGTTTCATCCTCGTGTCGCTTTGTAAAAAGTTCAACTTCGGCAACAGCACCTATACTTGAAAGTGCCTCACCTCTGAAACCAAGCGTATAAATTGCGTCAAGGTCACTGCTCGTCTGCACCTTACTTGTCGCATGGCGTAAAAAGCATATTTTCGCATCCTCCTCCGACATACCGCTGCCGTTGTCGCTGACGCGCATATATATGCTTCCGCCTTTTTTATCTCCACGCTTATCAGAGTTGCACCGGCATCTATGCTATTTTCAACAAGTTCCTTTATAACGCTTGACGGACGTTCAACAACTTCGCCCGCCGCTATTTTATTTGAAACTTCACTGCTCAGTACATGAATTTTTCCCATTTTAAACCCTTTCAACCGTTAATACTTGTGACCTTAACAGCCACAAATGTTTATATTTCCTTCGCCCTGTTTGCCAATTCGTAAAGCTTATTCATCGCCTCAATCGGTGTGTACGTTGTGACGTCCATATTTTTAAGTTCATCTGCAATTTCATTTGCTATACCGTCACCGAAACCGATTTGATTTGTTGCGTCCTCGTGTTTCTTCGCCGTATGTTCTACAACGATTTCATCATTCTCAATCTTTTTCAAAATCTTCTTTGCACCGTTGATTACCTCTTTCGGAACACCTGCAAGTGCCGCAACTTCAATACCGTAACTGTCATCCGCACCGCCTCTGACGATTTTACGCAAAAACGTAATATCGTCACCGCGTTTCTTAACGGCAATTCTGTAATTTTTAACACCGTCAAGTTCTTCTTCGAGTTCGGTAAGCTCGTGATAATGAGTTGCAAAAAGCGTCTTTGCGCCGATTTTGTGCTTATTTTGTATGTACTCAACAACCGCCCAAGCTATCGACAAACCGTCAAATGTGCTTGTACCGCGTCCGATTTCATCAAGAATAATAAGTGATTTTGACGTTGCATTCTTCAAAATGTGGCTTACTTCCGTCATTTCAAGCATAAACGTACTCTGTCCCGACGAAATATCGTCAGACGCACCGACTCTTGTAAAAATCTTGTCCACAATACCGATTTTAGCCGACTTTGCAGGAACAAAACTTCCGATTTGCGCCATAAGAGTTATAAGTGCAACCTGTCGCATATACGTTGACTTACCTGCCATATTCGGACCTGTTATAATAATCATTCGGTCGTCATCGTTATTCAAAAGAGTGTCATTCGGTACAAACATCGAATTTTTTGACATTTTCTCAACAACAGGGTGTCGTCCGTCCGTAATTTCGATTTTGCCGTTATCCGATATTTCAGGCATGGTAAAGTTGTTTTTGTATGCAGTCTGTGCCAGCGACAAAAGTACGTCAGTCGTTGCGATAATATGTGCCGCATTTTTCAAACGCTCGATTTCCTCACTCACGCTTGTTCTGACCTGTTCAAAAACATAGCTTTCAAGCGTCACGATTTTTTCCGATGCACCGAGAATTGTGTTTTCGATTTCCTTTAGTTTCGGAGTAATGTATCTTTCACAGTTTGCAAGCGTTTGCTTTCTTATATAATAATCGGGTACGTCTTTTATCGCCGATTTTGTAATCTCTATATAGTAACCGAAAACCTTGTTATAGCCGACTTTCAGCTTGCTTATGCCCGTTGATTCACGTTCTTCGTTTTCAAGTGCCGCAAGCCACTTTTTACCGTCACGCATTGCAATACGCAAATTGTCGATTTCCTCATTAAAGCCCTCTTTTATAACATTGCCGTCGCGCAAAAGTGCCGGCGGTTCGTCATTTATCGCTCTTTCAAGCAAATCGCACACATCTTCAAGCAAATCAAAATTTTTACGCATATCACCAAGCATCGGTGACTTGACGTTACTTAAAGTGTACTCAAGTTCAGGTAACTGTAAAAGCGTCATTTTAAGTGCAATTAAATCTTTCGGTGTAACAGTGCCAAGCGAAATACGGCTGATTATTCTTGATATATCATATGTTCCCGAAAGTACTGCCGAAAGGTCGTCGCGGAGCATTATATTTTCCGTAAGCTCCTTTACCGAATACAATCTCTTGTTTATCTCAATAGGATTGATAAGCGGCTTTTCAATCCACTGTTTTAAAAGTCTTGCACCCATTGACGTTTCTGTATTGTCAAGCACCCACAAAAGCGAACCTCTTTTAACCTTGTCACGCATTGTTTCGGTTATTTCAAGGTTACGTCTTGTATTCACGTCAATATCCATATACTGATTAACTTCGTATGTATTAATCGTGTTTAAATATGTAAGACTTGTTTTTTGCGTATGTTCCAAATACGCAATCATAGCACCGACCGCACGAACCGCATAAGGTTTTGTGTCAAGTGCGATTTCCGACAAGGAATTTTTACCGAACTGCTGCAGGATATTCTTTTCAAATTCCGAATTTTCAAAGAAATCGTCCGTACATTCGTCGGGAGTTATATGAAATCTCAACTCAACCTGTGCAGATAATTTTTCCGCCGCGTCCGAATTTAAGAGTATTTCTTTCGGCTCATATCTCGCTATTTCGTTTAGTGCTCGTCCGCTCCGCTAATTTCGGTTGTATAAATCTCACCCGTTGAAATATCCGAAACCGCAAATCCGTATTTGTCACGCTGACTGTATATAACCGCAAGATAATTATTATTCTTTTCGTCAAGCAACTCCTCATCAACAACCGTACCCGGCGTCACTACACGAATAACCTCACGTTTTACAATACCTTTAGCGGTTTTAGGGTCCTCAACCTGTTCGCATATAGCAACCTTATACCCCTTTTCAATCAGCTTTGCAATATAAACCGACGCACTGTGAAAAGGAACGCCACACATTGGTGCGCGTTCCGAAAGTCCGCAGTCTTTACCTGTAAGCGTTATTTCAAGCTCCTTTGAAGCTTTTATGGCATCATCAAAAAACATTTCATAGAAATCACCCAATCTGTAAAATAATATACAGTCCTCGTATTCCTCCTTTGTTTTCAGATATTGAGTCATCATCGGCGTCATCTGCTCTTTTGCCATTCCGCTTTATCTCCTTGTCTTTAGATTTGTGTATAAATTAGTGACAGCCGCCGCAAGTGCTGCAATCATGCGTACAGTTTGGATCTTGTCCTGTGATGTAGAAATTCAGCATTTGATTAACTTGATTAACCATTGCGTCAAATTCTTTCTTTGCATCAATGTACTTCTTTATTGATTCCGATTTTTCAAGCATTTCTTCAAATGCTTCGTTATTCTTCTGTATAGCCTCTTCACGCGAAATCTTGTTGTTTTGCATATCGCGTGCAAGGTTCATTCTCTGCAAGTTGAATTCCTTTAAAAGTGCCTGTGCCTCGTCATCATTTTCTTGTAAAATCTCGGCATTCTTTGCATTTTTCATTTCTTCTGAATTTTGGATAAGTTCTCCAAGTTCTCTTGTCTTTTCGATTATTTCGTTCATATTATTAAATTCCTTTCTTATTCTGCAATCTCACCGTTAAGGCTCCATGTGTGTGCCTCGGTAATTCTTACGTCTATATATTTTCCTATAAGCGATTTATCACCCTTAAAGTTTACTATCTTTGAACTGTCACAACGGCCCGAAGTGTTGTTTCATCATTCTTACTTACACCGTCAACAAGCACCTTTTCAACCCGTCCGACATATGCCTCATTTTTGCGTTTGAAATTTCATTCTGTACTTCCAAAGTTTGTTGAAATTCTCGTGTATTTCTTCGTCTGTAAGTACAAAATCAAGCTTTGCCGCAGGAGTTCCCTCACGTCTTGAATATATAAATGAGAATATGTTATCATATTCAACCTTACGAAGTACGTCAAGTGTTTCCTCAAAATCTTCCTTTGTTTCCGTTGGAAAACCGACTATAATATCGGTTGAAAGAGAAATGTTCGGTATTCTCTTTTTAACCTTTTCAATCTTTGCAAGATAATCTTCTTTTGTGTACTTTCTGTTCATTTCTTTCAAAATCTTGTTTGAACCTGCTTGAACAGGAAGATGAAGTTGTTTACAAACCTTGTCACATTCCGCAATCGCATCAATAAGTTTATCGCTCAAATCCTTTGGGTGTGATGTCATAAATCTGATACGTTCAACGCCCTCAATATCATTTACCATACGAATAAGGTCTGCAAAGTCAACATCTGTGTCAAGGTCTTTGCCGTATGAATTTACATTCTGTCCTAAAAGTGCAATTTCACTGCAACCTCTTGCCACAAGTTCCTTAACTTCGGTATAACCGCCTCAGGTGTACGGCTTCTTTCACGTCCGCGTACATACGGTACAATACAGTATGAGCAGAAATTGTTGCAGCCGTACATTACAGATACCCATGCTTTTTTATCATCGTCACGCATAATAGGAATATCCTCTGCGATTGCACCGTCACTACTGTCAATATCGACAACTGTTTTCTTTTCGTGAATTGCTCTGTATAAAAGCTCCGGCATTTTGTAAAGTGCGTGTGTTCCGAAAACAAGGTCAACGTGTTCGTGTACTTTTTTGATTTTCTCGGTAATATGCTCCTGTTGTACCATACAACCGCATACACCGATAACCATATCTTTTCTTTCTTCTTTGATGTGCTTTAAAATACCGAGTCTGCCGAAAACCTTTTGCTCCGCATTTTCACGCACCGCACAAGTATTATATATAACAACATCAGCTTTGTTGCTGTCGTCCGTAAAATCAAACCCCGCCTTTTTTAGCATACCTCTTATACGTTCGGTGTCGTTTTCATTCTGCTGACAACCGTATGTTTCGGTAAGCGCTAATTTTGCGTGTCCGTTTTGAGCAGCATAACGCATATTTTCTTCTTTGAGTTTCATTATATAGCTTTCTTGCTCCGCCATCTGCTCCTTAGTTATAAGCTTTGCCATTTACATTTCTCCTATACTTCAAAAGTAAAGTTAATTATATCACATTTAAATTGTAATTACAACTTAAAATTCATAATCGCAAACACGTCTTTCCGCTACATACGGACGCACATACGTTGCACCGACGGCTTTGTGTTCAGGGTGATTTTGGTAAGTGTTTAAATCCTCTTTTGTTTCAAACTCCGATACAAGTACTACATCTGACGCGGCGTCTGTATCGTTGAAATTAAGTCCGACTTCAATGTTTACCAAAACATCTATTTTACCCTTTAACGCCTCAAGATTTTCCTTTATATCCTTTGCTCTCTGCTCTTTGTCTTCACTCTCTGCCATTCTCCACATTACTATATGCTTAACCACGTTAAATTCCTCCTAAATACATATACATTTATTATATCATCTTATTTTAATTTTTCAATAAAATATGTGGTTTTTATTAAAAAATAGTGGTATAATAACCCATAAATATCTGAAAGGACAGATTATTGTGAAAAGCTTTTAAAAACAGCAGCGCTTACGGGCGGAATATTATTTGCCGTCAAAGGTTTGGACAACAGAATTGAAGTTACACATTACGATATATCGTCACCGAAAATCCCCGAAGGATTTGACGGATATAAAATTTTACAAATTTCAGATTACCATGCAGACAGCGTACCGGGGCTGATTGAGGAAATCGAACACGAATCGCCCGACATTATAGTTCGACAGGCGACCTTGTTCACGACACAGGCTCATACACACCCGGAGTACATCTATGCAAACATCTTATCGATATTGCACCCGTTTATGCGGTAACGGGCAATCACGATTTGTGGCGAAGTGACTACGATGAATTTGAGCGAGAACTTACCGAAGTCGGCGTTAAAACATTGCATGACGAGCGTGTCATTTTAAAGCGTAACGAAAGCGAAATTTCACTTTCGGGAATTGACGATCCGTTTGCTTTAAACAGTGTCAAAATCGCCGAAAATATCGAAAATTCACTTGCGAAACTGCCACGTTACAACGGATATGACATACTGCTTTTTCACCGTGCGAATTTATTCGACAGATTAAAATACCGCGGTTTCAACCTTATTCTTGCAGGTCATATGCACGGCGGGCAATTCAGAATACCGAAAGGCAGAGGTGTCGTTGCACCTAAATCAAGCTGGGGCAGTAAATCGTCAATGTTCTTTCCGAAATACTTTGCCGGGCATTACCACGCACCGCACACCGATATGATTGTAAACAGAGGTATAGGCAACCCTATGCTTTTGCCGAGATTGTTTAACCGACCTGAAATAACGGTCATTACATTAAAACACAAAAAGGAGATATAAAAAATGGAAAACAAAAGACCTTTCAAAACAATTTACACTTGTTTCCCGCAAGGAAAACACAAGGTACTTACAATGAGTTACGATGACGGTAAGATTTTCGACAGAAAGCTTATCGAGATTTTCAACAAATACGGTATCAAGGGTACATTCCACCTTAACACAGGTATTATGCCTGTTGATGAGGACAGAATACAGCTTTCGGAAGTCAAAGAACTTTACAAAGGTCACGAAGTATCGTGCCATACAAGCACTCACCCAACTATCGAGCGTTGTCCGCTTGACCAAGTTGTTCAGCAAGTAATTGAGGACAGAAAAGCACTTGAGGACGCAGTCGGCTATCCCGTAAGAGGTCTTAGCTACCCTAACGGCTCATACAGCAAGGATATTATCAATCTTCTTCCTGCCTGCGGCATAGAATACAGTCGTGTTGTCGGAAGTACGGACGATTTTGCATTTCCCGACAACTTCCTTGAATGGAAATCTACCTGTCACCACGGTCACAACCTTATGCAGAATGCAGAACGTTTTGCCGACCTACATAAGACACAATATCTTTATATGATGTACGTTTGGGGACACAGTTATGAATTTGACCGCGACAACAGCTGGGATTTAATCGAAGGTTTCTGTAAATTTATCGGCGGACGTGACGATATATGGTACGCTACAAATATTGAAATCGTTGACTATATGAATGCCGCAAAAAATCTTAAATACACCGCTAAGGGAGACAAAGTTTACAATCCTAACGCAATATCTGTATGGATTGAAGTTGACGGTCAACATTACGAAATCAAACCGGGAGAACTTAAAGAAATATGACGGAAAAAGAACTTTTTCCTCCTGTGCGTGATTTATTCGTAAAACGCGGATACAAAGTCAATGCAGAGGTGCGTGACTGTGACGTTACCGCAACGAAAGACGACGAATTTATTATTATAGAGTTAAAGAAAAATTTATCCGTAACACTTTTGGCACAAGGTCTGAAAAGGCTCAAAACAGGCGCAGACGTATATATCGCCGTACCCAAGCCGAAAAAATATTCACTGAAAAAATTCCGTAACACTTTTGCGGTTATAAAAAAACTTGAACTCGGACTTATATTCGTTTCAGTTCGCGGCAGTCATTCATTTGCGGAAATCGTATTTGAGCCGACCGAATTCAAACCGACAACACGCGACTATCGAAAAAAGGCGTGAAATTCTCACAGAAATCAACGGCAGAACGATTGACACAAACACAGGCGGTGTGACGAACACCAAAATCATAACCGCTTACACCGAACAATGTATACATATCGCGTGTATCCTTGATATGTACGGCGATTTGTCGCCGAAACGCATAAAGGAAATCAGCGGTATTGACCGCGCGTATAATATTCTAAGAATGAATGTTTACGGTTGGTTTTATAACGTCAAAAAAGGAGTCTACGGTATAACGACAGAAGGACGCAAAGGACTTTTGGAATATCCCGAACTTGAAAAATAACTATACCGAACTTTTACAAGAGAATACAGAAAACGCTCACCTTTGTGAGCCGTTTTTTGAATTGCTTTTCTTTAATATTCTTGCTTCTTTTAAAAGATAATCTCTGTTGTTAAGGTTCGCATCTATGATAACCTCGTCTATCAACTTTCTCATCACATCGCCGATTTCTCTGCCGGGGCGGTAGCCAAGACGTATAAGGTCCTTGCCGTTTACCGCAAGATGCGAAACAAGATACGGCTGTCTTTCAGCCAAAATCTGCTTATAAATCTGCATTGACGCGTCTATTCTGTTTTTCTTTTCTGGGAAATGCTCAAGATTTTTCGCCATATTATCCGCCGTTTGCAGTATCAAAAGTTTTTCAAAAGCACCTCACCCGTTCTTGCCATCATTCGCTTAACAGCAGGCAACGACGGCTCAACTCTTACATCATGATTTTCAACAAGTATCGAAACTTCACGAATTGTGTCGTTATTCATACGCAATCTGTGCATAAGGTCAACCGCAATTTTACAGCTTTCTCTGTGATGTCCGTAAAAATGAATTATACCGTTTTGGTCCGTACTCGAACAACACGGCTTGCCAATATCGTGCATAAGTGCCGCCCATCTCAATACCAAATCATTCGGCGTACACTTAACGGTGTGCATAATATGTTCACCGACATCATAAATATGATACTTGTTTCTCTGCGGTTCACCGAAACATCTTTCAAGTTCCGGCATTATATATTGCAGCAGTCCGCACTCGTGCAATTTTCGGATATAGTCGGGATTTTCTGAAAGAAGTATTTTATTCACTTCCTCCAAAATTCTTTCATGACTGACTTTTTTTTATAAGCACCGCACATTTTTTTTATTGCTTTCCAAGTTTCGTCCTCAATTCTGAACGAAAGCACCGCACTGAAACGTATCGCTCTTAACATTCTAAGTGCGTCCTCTTTAAATCTTTTTTCGGGATTACCTACACATCTGATTATCTTATTTTCAATATCATGCTGACCGCCGAAATAATCAATTATACCCGTTTTCGGCAATACATCATCGCATTTATGGTAAAATCGCGTCTTGCACAATCTTCCCTTGCATCATCGACAAAACATACACTCTGCGGATGTCTGCCGTCACTGTATTCACCGTCAGTTCTGAACGTGGTAACTTCATAACCTGTCTTGTTGTGAACAACCGTAACCGTACCGTGCTTTATACCCGTATCAATCGTACGGCGGAAAAGTTTTTTCACTTCTTCAGGTCTTGCACTCGTTGCAATGTCGTAATCATGCGGAGTTTTGCCCATAATCGTATCACGCACCGCACCGCCTGCCACAAACGCAGAAAAGCCGTCTGTTTCCAGGCGACTTAAAATATTCATAACGCTGTCAGGCAGTATAAACTCCATAATTTTCCCCTTTTTACCCCTTATTCTCTGTAAAAATTATAAATCTTATACTCGATATATGTCAATAGTTTTGTATATAATGTAAATTGAATTTAATATTCTGCTTGCAACTATCCCCTATTGCTCATTTTGTTCCTTGCACATCTCGATACACTGCTTTATCACCGCATTTATTCTTTCAATCTGTGTATCTGTCAACCGTTCCATTTCTTCAATCAATATCGATGTAGGATCACGTCCTTTTATCAAATAGTCGGGAGTAGTTTCGAGAATTTCACAAAATTTTATAAAGTTTTCAAGTTTCAAAGCTTTCTTACCGGATTCCGTTCCTGAAATCATCTGTATACTGACATCCATTTTTCAGCCAAATACTCTTGCGTATACCCAAGCTCAATTCTTCTCTTTTTAACTCTCTTTCCTATATCCTCAAACAATTTCTTATTCATATTACCACTCCAGATAAAATACTGTATTTTATCTTAGCGTGCCATACGCTGACAGAGATCGAGAAATCAGTTCGGATTTTGCGAAAATGGACTCGTCGGCGTACATGGGTACAGTAGAGTTTATTTTCACAAAAAAAAAGTGCATAGGCAAGCCTATGCACTTTGCAGACAATTTATCGCCCTTTGAGATAAAATACTAATTGTATTTTATCAACTAATAGTTTAAATTATAATCAAGAAACAGTTTAATTTATTAAAATAATGGTTGACTAATGTATTGATTTATGTTATACTCTTTTCAGTTGGTAATTATTTATCAACAAAAAAACATTCAGTCATTACGCTTCCCCAATTACAGCATTTGACTGAATGTTTTTTCTTTATGAATCGGTATTCAAAACCGTAACGGCTTTGCATACAATCTGTCTTTAATTACATAGTTTCTATTTCGTGAATTTTTTTAATTCTGTCGGCATGTCTGCCGCCTTGAAATTCCGCTTCAAGATAAGTGTCAACAATCATATTTGCAAGTTCTCTGCCCAAAACACGACCGCCCATACAAATAACATTTGCGTTATTATGTTCCTTTGACATTTTCGCACTGAACACATCACCGCAAAGTGCCGCTCTTATACCCTTAAACTTATTTGCCGCCATTGATATTCCTATACCTGTACCGCAGATAAGTATACCGCATTCACATTCACCGTCAAGAACAGCCTTGCATACAGGCTTTGCACAGTCAGGATAATCAACGCTTGCCTCACTGTATGTTCCGAAGTCTTTAACCTCAATACCCTTTTCCTTTAAATGTTCGATTATATGTCCTTTTAGTTCAAAACCGCCGTGGTCACTGCCTATTGCTATCATTTGCTTTCTCCTTTTTCTTTGTTTTCTCTTTCTTCAAGCTCTCTTTCGGCTTGAGATTTTCTTATATAATACGGTTTCATTTCATGATACGATTGCGTTTCACCGCGTTTTGCCTTATCAAGCGCAAGTGCCGCAACCGATGACGCTCTTGAATTTAATGCATTTGCAGGCGGGAATATCGCCTTGTCACCAAGTTTTTCTTTAATATATTCCCTATGCACCTTAACACCGTCACCGACAAATATAGTATCAAGAAATTCACCGCAGCTTTCAAGACATTCATCAATGCTGATTGCCTCAGGCTCTCCGATTTCCTTAAAACCCTCGTCCCAAATATAGCTTGCTGTAAACACATTGTCACGTCTTGCGTCCATTATCGGCACAATTATATGCTCCGCATACGGCACGTTATATGCAAGTGCTCAAGTGTTCCGACGCTCACCACAGGTTTGCCCGTTGCGTGTGCAAGAGCTTTAACAGTTGCAACGCCTATACGAAGTCCTGTAAACGAACCCGGTCCGATAGCCGCCGCAAATATGTCAATATCCCGAACGGTCAATTCAAGCTCCGACAAAATCTGTTCTATCATTGTCATAATCTTCTGCGAATGAGTTTTTTTATGATTTAAAATATACTCACCAAGCAAAAGCTCATCTTCCATAACCGCAACAGTAGCGACATTGGACGAGGTATCTATTGCAAGAACTCTCATTTTTCTACCTCCGTTTTTTGAATTTCGATTTTTCTGTAATTATCGTGACGACTGTAATCCTTCGATATAGTAACGTCATATCGGTTTTCGGGAAGTATGTCGTCAATAAGCTGCGGCCATTCGATAACACTTACACCGTCGCCGTAAACATATTCTTCATAGCCGATTTCATACATTTCATCACTGTCTGCTATGCGGTACACATCAAAATGATACAAAGGAAGTCTGCCGCTGTATTCATTCACAATCGTAAAAGTCGGACTTGTGATAGGCTCGTCAATTCCGAGTCCCTTTGCAAGTCCCTGCACGAATGCTGTTTTGCCGACGCCCAAATCACCGTACATACAAAGTACGTCACCTGCCTTTAAAGTTTTGGAAAACTCCTCGGCAAATTTTTGTGTTTCTTCATAACTGTTTGACTCAAATTCCATAATTAAAATAACCCTGTTATCTTTCCGTCTGCATCAACGTCTATGTTATCAGCCGCCGGCACTTTCGGAAGTCCCGGCATAACCATTATATTACCCGTTTCAACAACGATAAATCCCGCACCGTTTGAAATTCTTACGTTGCTTACCGTAATTTCAAAATTTTCAGTCTGCCCAAAAGTTTTGCGTTGTCAGACAATGAATACTGCGTCTTTGCCATACATACAGGCTTTTTATCAAGACCGAGTTCTTCAAGTCTTGCAATCTGCTTTTGTGCTTTCGGTGTGTAATTAACACCCTTACCGCCGTAAATTTTTGTCACGATTTCATTAATCTTATCTTTAATTGACATATCGGTATCGTATGCCGGTTTAAAGTCAGTTTTTTGGTTTTCGACCGCCGAAATAACCTTTTCGGCAAGGTCCAATCCTCCCTCACTGCCTTTTGCAAAGACTTCGCTAAGTGCACATTCTGCACCCAATTCGTGACATCTTTCAATGACAGTATTAAGTTCTTCTTCACTGTCCGTATCAAAACGGTTTACCGCCACAACAACCGGTACACCGAATGACTTCATATTTTCTATATGCTTTTCAAGGTTTACGATACCCTTTTTCAAAGCGTCAACATTTTCTTCTTTAAGGTCGGTCTTTTTAACTCCGCCGTTGTATTTAAGTGCACGAACAGTCGCAACTATCACAACCGCGTCAGGGCTAATTCCTGCCATACGGCACTTAATATCCATAAACTTTTCAGCACCCAAATCAGCACCGAAACCTGCCTCTGTTATTGTATAATCAGAAAGCTTCATTGCAAGCTTTGTAGCTTGTACACTGTTACAGCCGTGTGCAATGTTTGCGAACGGGCCGCCGTGAATAAAGCAAGGTGTGTATTCAAGCGTCTGAACAAGGTTAGGCTTTATAGCGTCCTTCAAAAGTGCCGCCATTGCACCCTGTGCCTTTAAATCCGAAGCCTTAACAGGCTCACCGCTGCGGTTATAACCGATTATAATTTCACCCAAACGTTTTTTCAAATCCTCCAAATCGTTTGCAAGACAAAGTATCGCCATAATCTCCGATGCAACGGTAATCATAAAACCGTCCTCACGCGGAATACCGTTCACCTTACCGCCCATACCGACAACAACGTGACGTAAAGCTCTGTCGTTCATATCGACAACACGTTTCCAAACAATGTTTGTAACATCAATATCAAGTATGTTGCCTTGATGAATGTGATTGTCAATCATTGCCGAAAGCAAGTTATTTGCCGCCGTTATAGCGTGCATATCACCTGTAAAATGAAGATTTATATCCTCCATCGGTACAACTTGACTGTAACCGCCGCCTGCAGCACCGCCTTTAATTCCCATAACAGGTCCGAGTGACGGCTCACGAAGTGCCAAAACGCACTTTTTGCCCATTTTGGTAAGTGCGTCGCCAAGTCCGATTGTTGTCGTTGTTTTACCTTCGCCTGCCGGAGTAGGATTTATTGCCGTAACAAGAATCAACTTTCCGTTTTCATTGTCCTTAACCTTTCCCCAAAGTTCAGAGGCAATCTTAGCCTTATACTTTCCGTAAAACTCCAAATCGTCCTCTGCTATGCCGATTGATGCGGCAACATCACGGATATGCTTCATTTTTGCATTTTGTGCAATTTCAATATCTGATAGCATATTCATATCCTCCCTTAAATTTTCTATTGTGCATTAAAATGTTAATATCTTTATAAAGTGAAATAGAGCTGAACAGTAAAATTAATCCAGCTCGAAAATATTTAATCGTTATTTAATCAGTTATTATTGAAATAACCTCTGTCCTCACGAACTTTCTAAGTAGCAAGTCCAATCTGTGTTCAACGTCGTTAAGAACGTCATCAACATATTGGTCTGTATCAGTCTTAATTTCGATAGACTTCTGCTGAGCGGCATTAACAAGCTCATTAGCCTGTTCATATGCAGCCTTTGTAATTTCGTGTTCGTCAATAAGCTGCATTTGAGTTTCTTCGGCATTCTTTTGAATGGCCTCGGCTCTGTTTTCAGCCTCTGACAAAATTCTTTGTCTTTCTTCCTTAACCCACTTTGCTTCCTTTAGCTCGTCAGGTATACAAGACGAATTTCCTGAATGTAGTCTAAAAGTTCACCCTTGTCAATCATAACCTTTCCGGTTAGAGGTACAGCCGATGCTTTTTCAATAGCCTCCTCCATCATATCGACAATTTCCATGATATCCATATCCATATCCATTTCGTTCAATCCTTTCATCCCTACTTATATTTTTCTTCGATTGTTTCTATTATTTCACAAGGTACAAGACCTGTCAAATCTCCATGAAATCCCGCAAGCTCCTTAACCATGCTCGAACTGATATACGAATACTTCGTATTCGTCATCATAAACATAGTTTCGTATTCAGGATTAAGAGCCTTATTCAGAAGTGCCATTTGAAATTCATATTCAAAGTCAGCTACGGTTCTCAGGCCCTTAACAATCACCGTTGCATTTTGCTGGCGGCAAAATCAACCAATAATCCCGTAAAAGTATCCACTTCCACATTATCCAAATGTTTAGTTACCAAGCGAATCATCTCAACTCTTTTTTCAGCAGAAAGAGGGGTTTTGCTTGCATTGCTTAAAACTCCGACCACCAATTTGTCATAGACACGGCTTGCTCTTTCGATAATGTCAAGGTGTCCGTTAGTTATCGGGTCAAAACTTCCCGGATAAACTGCAATTCTCATTTGTTCTTCTTTCCTCTTAGGCTTATCCCACAAAAGCCGATTTAATTGCTTACATCGTATGATGTAATTTGGGTAGCTGCCGACATTTTAGCGACAGGCTCAATTATGTTTCTTATATACCGTGATATATGTTCTGCCGTACTTTCTCTGTCTGTACATTTCAAGTCCGTCAAAATCATCATGAAAATCAGTTCCGTCACTTTCCAGAACCACTATACCATCCTCGTTTAACAGATTGTTTTTAACAATACCCTCAAGTACAGGTTCGATAAAGTTTTTATTATACGGAGGGTCAAGGAAAATCACATCGAATTTTTCCTTTGCCCTCTCCATATAATCAAAACATGACGTATTAATAATTTCACAGTAATCCGAAAAATCCAAAGAATTTGCATTTTTCTTGATAATATCAATCGAACGCTTGTCTTTATCAAGGCAAACGGCTTTTTTTGCACCGCGAGAAATCGACCTCAAAACTCAAAGCACCACTGCCGGCAAACATATCAAGGCACACCGCGTCGGTATAAACGTCTGAATTATATTAATACAGATCCTTAACTCTGTCTGTCGTAGGACGAACATCATCACCCTCAAATTCAAAAAGTTTATGTCCGCGTCTGATTCCAGATATTATCCTCATGCACAATCCTCCATATTATTCTTCTATATTCTAACCTACTTTTTGCAAAAGGTCAACAATGTTATTGTTTTTTTTCCTAATTTACATAAAATATCAATCGTTTTGTAAAGGATTTGATACATAGTATACATTAAATGCTAAATTTCATCAATATCTTCCGTAAATTCAGGAATGTTAATTCCTCTCACATATTCGTTGTTAGGTACAGGCGGTTTATCCATTTCAGGACCTATATAGAAACCTGTTTGTGTACACTGATTGTAAGCGGTATTTTGGAATGCAACGCTTAATCTGTAAACACTGTCGTGCATAAACGTATAGAACTTGTGGTCTGTAAGATCTGTTGTTGTGTAAATACGAAGTTCCGTATCGTCCTCATTTCTCCAAACAGCTTCTTCTCTCCAGTCACCCAAAATATCAGCTTGGATACAAGGTGTACCCTTCTTCCAGTTGTTTGACAGAGTACCCTTAGGGTCAAGAATTGTCACAAGTTTGTTGTTTTCATAATCCCACTTATAAATTTTCGGATAACCGACTGCCTTTTCATCATCAAATTCGTGGTCAAGAAGTTCACGGATAAGGTCACCGTCCCACCAAATAGCAAAATCTATTGATTCAGGGCCTTTTTCATTGATAAGTTCACCCTCCATTGTGTAGATACCGTCGTCCATTACCCAACACTGATTGCCTTCATATCTCGGGTCAATCTTCGCGCAAAGTCCTCTTGTTGTGTCACGGCCTGTAAACTTACCCCACTTAATCTCGCCTGTTGCAGGGTCACGCACTTCAAAACCGTATTCGGCACTGTCGTGTTCGTGAATTTGGAAGAAGTCAAGGTTAGGTGTTTTCTTTGTGAAGTTACCAAGGTTCATACAGTCGCCGTGTTCAAGGCTGTTGAGTAAATACCCTTACCGTCATGGTCAACAGCCATTGCGCCGTAAACGATTTCGTCAAGTCCGTCGCCGTCAATATCACCAACACCAAGATTGTGGTTACCTTGATTTGTGTATTCGATATTCTGATCCTTGTTAGCAAGGAACTTCCAACGCTTAACAAGTTTATTGTCAATTACGTCATATGCAACAAGCACTGTCGGACAACCGTGGTCATAGTAACCTCTACACATTACAACGCTCGGATTTTCACCGTCAAGATATGCTACGCAGGCAAGGAAACGGTCGACTCTGTTACCCCAAGAATCGCCCCATTCACGAACGTTTGCCTCTCGGCGGATCGTAATCAACAGTATCCATAATTTCGCCTGTTTCACCGTTGAACAATGTCAAGTATTCAGGACCTTCAAGAATGAATCCGTCCTTATTTCTGTAATCCGCGTCCTTGTCACCGATTACGTTACCCTTGCCGTCAACAGTTGCGTCTGCGGTTTTGCATACAAGTTCTGCCTTACCGTCATTATTAAAGTCATACACCATAAATTGTGTATAGTGTGAACCCGAACGGATATTACGTCCGAGATTAATTCTCCATAGCTTTGTACCGTCAAGCTTGTATGCGTCAAGCAAACATTCACCCGTTATACCCTTGTGTGAGTTATCCTTACCGTTTGCGTCCCAACGAAGAATGATTTCGTATTCGCCGTCACCGTCAAGGTCTGCAACAGACGCGTCATTTGCGGTATAAGGATATGAATTGCCGTCAGGGTCGAACAAAGTTTTCAGGCTTATCAAGAGGAATTGATATATAAGGTGCATTTACAACTTTAACTTCCGCACCCTTTTCTCAGCCTTATTACCCTTTACGGCTTTGATTGTGTAAACATCTTCCGGTTTACCGTCTTTGTCAAGATAGTTTGTAGAATTGGTGATTACATCTGTAATCTTTTCACCGTTTCTCAAAATTATAAAGTTAATGTCCTGTTCGTATTCATACGCATTAAGACGCCAGCTAAGGAATACGCCGTTTTCTGTCATCATGCAACAGCACCTCTGCCCAATGTTTCCATTTTGCGTTTCTTCGGCTTTAGCTTCCATATCTATTGTTACCTCACTGCGTTTTGATATACCGCTTGTTGTAACAGCCTCAACCGCATATACGAAAGGTACATTTGTTATTACTTTATCATCAATGAAATGTGTTTCTTCTGTTTTTCCTATGTACTTGTAAATACCGTAAGGTGCTTTTTGATAAATGTTGTACCAAACCGCCTCCTTAAATCCGTTCCACACAAGTGTTACGGAATTAGGAGTTTCCTTTGCGTCAAGCTCTGTTATCTCACCGGCAACGCTCTTACCGTCAACGACTTCAACATCAATCGTAACAGACTTATCCGAACAGAACTTATGTGCATACAATGCACACACGCTGTATTCAAATTTATCGCATATTGTAACGTCACCGTCAACAAATTCCTCTGTAATAACTTCCTGAACCTTATCAATTTCGTTATTCTTCGGATTTCTGCGTGACACTCTGTAACCGATAACGCCATCGGCTTTATCCCAAGTCAATTTAACCGAAGCCGTATCACGTTTTGCGATAACGGCACTTTTAACATTCTTAACTTCAATGTCTTGCTTTTGTGCAATATCAATGCTGTTAAGGCAAGTATGCTTACCCATTTCAAATGCAAATTCAATCTTACCGTCAGTAACTGTAACAGGGAACACTCTTTCCACAACAGTACCGTCACTTACCCATACGCCGTATTTTTCACCGTTGACGTTGTAGAATGTCATAACATCGCCCTCGTCAACATAGTCGCCCGTAGAAACGCGTACAATATATTCGCCGTTTTCAATATCAACGATAAATGACTTTCCGCCCATGAAAAGAAAATCTCTGTTTAATTCCTTTTCACCGATTTTTCTTTCGTCAGCCTCTGCGACTTCCGAAAGTCCAAAACCTTTTTCCTTTGTGTAAACAGATTTTTCAGTCACTTTTGTGTAACCGTCAACAGGCGGTTTCTTACCGAAATCAAAACTTGCCTCTCTCATTTTATCAATTTCCTCTCTAAAATACATTATAATAATTTAATTATACACCAAAATGATGAATTAATAAAGTGTTTTTTAAGAGTTTTTATGTTTTTTTCTTAAATTATTGCAATTCATCAAGGCTTTTAAACGTATATCCCTCATTTTTTGCGTAATTTATTATATCTTCCAAAGCATTTGCATTGTCGGAGGACACTGCGTGAAGAAGTAAAATAGCACCGTCGTGCAAATACGGTGTAACTTGATTAAACGCATAGTCCGCCCCCTGCTGCATATTTATATCCCAATCCTTGTACGCAAAGCTCCACAGAATTGTCCTGTATCCCATATCTTTTGCAACAGCAAGCACTCGTTCACTGTATTCCCCCTCCGGCGGACGCATATACTTCATACTCACGCCGTACATTTCCTCACACATTTTATTCAAATCGGAAAGTTCTTTTTGCTCCGTTTCGACGCTCTGTTTCGGTAAATTCGGGTGGTTTACGGTATGGTTTCCGACAATGTGACCGTCATCAATCATTCTATGCACCAATTCCTGCTGATTTTCAAGATACGGACCTGTCACAAAAAATGCCGCAGGCGTTGAAGTCTGCTCCAAAACGTCCAAAATCTTTGACGTGTAGCCGTTTTCATAACCCTCGTCAAATGTCAGATAAAGTGTTTTCGGTGCATTTTCATCTATATAATAGCAATCGTATTTTCTAAGCACTTCCTTTTGTGAATTAGGTATTTCGGGCGGTGCGCCTTTCTTGCGTACAAATCCCCAACCAATCCCCTCATTATTCATTTGGTCATATGACACATTCACCTGTTGTACGTCATTACTGACCGTATCGGCTGTATTAGATGAACAACCGCTCATCAAAATTGTCGTGCAAAAAATTACCAAAATCACTTTTTTCATTGTTTATCATACC